>ENA-ORCY01000255-ORCY01000255.1-marine-metagenome-genome-assembly--contig:-NODE-255-length-35984-cov-4.643301_pt1 | contig 35984 bp, 39 predicted proteins | sample MGYA00248634_ERZ508507 | MGnify/ENA primary metagenome ERZ508507 (study PRJEB26178, sample SAMN06266269) | marine metagenome | isolation source: Columbia River Estuary | place: USA:Columbia River Estuary... | reverse complement strand
ATGCTGGAAATATACAGATTGGTATGATACCACTGTTAATGAATTTACTGTTCCAACATATACTATTGAACAGTCTAGTGATTTAACATCTCTTAATGATACATTAAATGATATTGTAAAAATTAAAAATGTAGGAACAGGCGGCTGGTTACTTCTTGAAAAGGAAGCAAACGAAATTACTGAAGATTATACTATTAACTACAAAACTATTGGAAGACAAAACGGTACAATACAGTTATTAGACACATTATACACAAGCACTAATGCAGAAAAAGAATTAGTAGCAGAGGCTCTTGTAGAGTCTATTGCTCCTGGAGAATCTTTAACTAAAGAACAAATACAAGAGGCTGGAATTGAGTATAAGGACCTTCCAGCTGAGACTCCCGTCGAGGTTAGGCAGGATGAAAACGGTAATGAAGTTATAATTACAGCAGACGTTGCCGCGGCTCTCGTGCTACTAGAGAACCCTGCGGAGTTAATTGGCGCAATATTTGATGACCCTGGTCAAGCCCTACAAGCACTTGGAAGTATCGGTGCTGATATGTCCCCCGAAGAACGTGAAGAAGCAACAGAAATGGTAGTTGCTGCCGTTGTGGCTGCAGGCGCTGCTATAAACGCAGTTGGTGCAGCAGCAGGCTCTACTGGTGGAAGCACTGGTGGGTCAAGCGGTGGAGGAAACTCTGGTGGAGGCGCTCCATCAGGAGATAGCAAAGGTGTAAGGAGAAGAAAGCCTTGAAACTTATAAGAGACATGATTGACCAGCTATGGACACTGCTTGGCATGTTCATTGCTTGGGTTGTACTAGACGGTTCAGCAAAGACAGTCGTTGGGTACGCAATCATTGGAACTTTGATTGCATGGGCTGTCACCTACCCACTACGAAACCCGAAAGATGAGGAATAATGAAATCAATAGGAAACATTCTTCTGAGAATCCTTGCAGTATTTGCTGCTAGCGGTCTCTCAGTAATTGGTGCAGGTGCTATCGCTGGCGTTGACACTATTACAGCAGTAACAGTAGCTGGTCTTACAGCAGTTGCAGCAGTTGTAGAAAAACTTGCACGTGGATTTATGAACGATGGAAGACTTGACCTTGATGAAATTAACGCAGCATTCTCTGCTGTTGATACAAAGGCTAAGAGCGAGGCTGACCTACGTGTTGAAGCTAAGCAAAATGGACAGGACATCGTAATTTCTGCTGGCGTAGCCGCTGCAGCTGTAGCCGTTGCTACAAAGGCTGAAGGCGAAGTTCCAGAAGAGCAGCCAGTTGACGAAGATTGGGACAAAGACTAATGGCAGACCAAGGCACAGCAGCAAAGCTTATTGAAGTTGCTACAGCAGAGCTAGGAACCATTGAAGGTCCTAAAGATAATGAAACTAAGTACGGCGCTTATACCAAGGCTAATTTTCAGCCATGGTGTGGGTCTTTTGTAAACTGGTGCGCTAACGAGGCTGGTGTAAAGGTTCCTAATACCGTTTACACTCCAGGTGGAGCAGCAGCATTTAAGAAGGCTGGCGCATGGATTGACGGAGACATCGCTGACCCAGATGCAGGAGATATTGCCTATTTTGATTTCCCATCAGATGGCGTCGATAGAATTTCTCACGTAGGCATTGTTATCAAAGACAATGGCGACGGCACTGTTTGGTGCATCGAAGGAAATACTAGCCCAGATGATAAGGGCTCACAGCGCAATGGCGGACAGGTTTCAAAGAAACTCCGTGCCTACAAGAAGAACCCTAAGAAGGTTCAAATTTCTATCGTAGGTTTTGGTCGCCCTAAGTTCAAAGCAGCAGGAGCAGCCGCACCAGCGGCTAAATGCCCAACCTGCGGTAAGTAATGTACTTTCTGACCCACATTACCTTCCAAGGGGTGTTCCTTGTAACTTTAGTTACAGTGACACTTCTTGGTTGGTGGTGGGCAGAACGTGGATGATAAAGAGCGCTTAAAGCGCTGGACCTGCGCTTTATGCGATAAAAGGTATGTGGTCCCTGACTTAGCCCGACAATGCGAAGAGAAACACTTACAATCAGAGTATGAAAGCAGCTAGAAGCGCGTCAGAAACCCAGTTACGTGGCAAAGCCACATCCTCCCTTAAAGGTAAGGGTAAAGGTAGGGGAGTTCTGCGGGCAGTAACACTTGCTAGAGTTGCATCAGCAGTAGACAAGGCCCAAAAGGGTAGAGATAAAGACGCCAGCAAACCTATTGAAGTAAAGTCTGAGCGAGTAGAACGTGCCGAAAAACCACAGGCACCTAGGACAGTAAAATCTGAAAGAGTAGAAAAGCGACCTGCTTCAGGCGCTAAATCTGTTACACGTGGTCAAAAAGCCCTACCAGGACCAAAGCCTACGACTGCACCTAAGTCAAAAGGTAAGAAATCCCCTAAGCGTGAGACAACTCCTGGTTATCAGAAAGTTTATAAGGCAACTCCTGCAGTTGACCTTAATGAAGGCCCTAACTTTGGTAAGACAACAAGCATTATTGAACCAACATTTCAGCCTAAGACACCAAAGAAGAAAAAAAATGCATAAAGATGGTGTCCCTAAAGCAAAAAGTACGATTCACGCACGTATAAAGACTAAAAAGAACAACAGAGAAGAGCGCGATAGACGTACATATGTAATGTCTCCTATAAAAGGAGCCACTACAATGTCTAAACAGTGGAGTAGATATGAAGGGTGGACACCGTGAGGAAGTCATCCTTTAAAAAAGCAGTATCAAAGCCTAAAAAAACAATGGACTCAAGGTTTGGTCATAAAAAGTTGTATAAAAACGACGAAAGACCAAGCATAGCGGTCTGGAACAGCCCTGGTAGAGGCCCTAACGGGGAAAGTCAAAACTGAAAGGTTCAAAATGCCAGCATCATACCCAAGTTCGGTAAGAGTATTTACCACTAAACAAAACGTCGTTGATACAGTTGACGCTTCCCACCCAAATAGCCTTCAAGAAGAGATTGTTGCTGTTGAAAGTGCGCTTGGTTTAAACCCCGCAACGTCTACTACTCCAAACCCATCAGATACCTTTAATGGTGCCTCAAACGCTTTTGCTACAGTATCTGCACGTATTGCTAACGTTGAAACTGGTGTTGTTGCCGACTCTCACACACAATATGTAAGAAAAACAGCAGATGGAACACAGTCAAACAAGATTTCTGCTGGAGTAGCGGCTAATAGGGCTTTAGTTCTTCAGGGAGCGGCTAGCCAATCTGCAAATCTATTAGAATTTCAAGGTTCTGGTAATGAAATCATCTGTGGAGTTACTCCAGACGGTACATTTACAGGAAAAACCCTTGCCGCTAACATTCAAGGCTCAGTAACAGCTATTGCAGCCGATGCAACTGTAGAACAGAAGGGTGCAAGCTTTACTCTCGCTCTTGCTGATAAAAACAAGTTATTCTACTGCAATAACACTAACGTTAACGTAGATTTAGTTATTACAGTTCCAACTGACGCTGTTGCCTTCCCTATCGGTTCTCAAATTAACGTTGTACGTGGTGCAGCAGGAAACGTAGTGTTTGCAAGCCAAAATGTGTTCTCTACACCTGGTTTAAAGCTTCGTGCAACATGGTCAGGAGCTACTTTAGTAAAGGTAGCAAATAACACATGGTGGCTATCTGGTGATTTGACTGCTTAATGCCAATCTATCCTGGTGTCAGTGATTCTCAGAAGAAGGTACCTCCGCTACCTCCTTCTGTAGCTTCGCGTTCAGATTCTGGTTCTGGACGTGCATTTGACAACGGGGCTACCTTTTTAACGTTTAACCCTACAATTTTTGATGGCAAGCTTCCTATTATTGATTACTTAATCACAGCAACAGCGGAAGACAATGTAGCGGTTACTCAAACAGTATCTAATTTAAACTCCTTTGTTTTTACAGGTCTTCGCTCAGGTGTTCGATATAGATATAAGATTAGAGCAAGAAATTCTGTCTCTGACTCCGCTGACTCTTCAGAGGTAGGTCCAGATACAGCAACTACTGTTCCTGGACGCCCAACTTCGCTAACCGCAATTAACTTAGGTAATGGTGGAGGTATAACTCTTAACTGGGTAGCCCCATCAAATGCTGGTAAAGCTATAACCAGTTACACAATTACACCTACTGTTGGTGCCCCTATTGTTACAAATAGCACTTCTACAACATACGCTTTTAGTGGAGTAGTTGGGACTGTCTATAACTTTACTGTCGCTGCTACTAATGAGAACGGTACAGGGTTAGACTCAACTGCTTCTGGAACAGTAACCCCGTCAAACCCTGCCCCACCGCCGCCCCCACCTGCTGCACCACCTAGCCAGGGCGGCGGTGCTACTATCGGTATTACCTCGTTTACAGTTGGTGCTGCTTTTTCTGAACTAGCACTGGCACTTGTACCTAGTGGAAGCTGGAGTGCATTTGGATATGCATCCTGGTCACTTTCAGGAATTGGTGCTAGCACGGGTATAGTAAATGGAACTGCATCAAGTGGTTCTCCAAGTACTGCCCCTAACCCAAGTCAATTCTGTGGGCAAACTGCTACTGCAACATTAGTTGTGTACTCTGGAGCTAACGGAACAGGTACATCGGCTACATCTACTGCTAACTTTACGATGCCATCAAGTGGACTTGGATGCCCTACTGGTGGGGGTACTATTACTACATCTACTTATTGGTATACTGTTTGTTGTAATACTGGTGGTAATTATTCACAAATTTCTCGCAATAGCCTTCAATCAGCTTCTGATGCACAGTACTTTGCAGGACAAGCGTGTACAAGTGGTGGCGGAACTGTTCAAGGCGGACAACAATCTTACGGCCTCAGCGCCCCCGTGCTCCAGAACTGCTCTGCGCCAGTGGTTCTACCATGCTCTGGTGGAAATGGTAATTGCGCTACTCCTACCTGTGCAGCGTGCGACGGCGCACTTAGCGGTAGCCCTTGGGGTGGAACAGGAACTGTTGCTGATTCTAGTTGCCCTTCAGGTTCTAGGTACGCAACAACTTGTTGGACAGGTGGAAGTTGCCCAAATACGCCAATCCTTGGAGCCTGTGTTCCTGGTGGAACTGGGCCTGCTTCACCTCCTGCTGCACCTCCTGCTTCTCCACCAATTTTTGTTCCTACCCCACCAAGTGCAACACCTACATGTTCTGGTCCTTGCGCTGGTACCTGGTCTATTGTTGGTGGCGTATGTCGTTGTAATGCGCCAGCTCCAGTTTCACCACCAACACCGCCACCAACACCACCAGCAAGTTGAATTACTTTTTTCTGCCATGCTGCAGGAGGTTGAGCTTCAAATGCTTTAAGTTCTCTCTCAAGCGCTAATTGAGCTTGTCTGTCCTTAATCATCTGCTCTTGTTGTAGTCTAGCTTGATAAATAGCATTGGATCTAGCGGCAGCGGCTTTCTCTGCCTCAAGTTTTGCTTGGAATTCAGCCAGTCTCTTAGCACGCTCCTCTTCTGCGATGATTTCTGCCATCATTTCTTGGGCTGCTAGTTCAGCTTTAAGTTGAGCTTCGAAGGCGGCAATTTCTTGTTCTAGAGCCAACTCTTCCATAAGCGCTGCAACTTTAGCATCATTTTCTAATTTAGATTGGTAGGCTGCATTAGATTTAGCAGCTGCGGCTTTCTCATCAGCTAGTTTTTGTTGGAAGGCTTCAAGGGCTTCATTGTTAGCAAGGTCTTCAGCTAGTTGAGCTTCAAAAGCAGCTAACTCTTCATCTAGATTCTCATAGTATGCTTGATCACGATCATCGCCACCAGCAAAAACACTAAATGCCATTAAAAAAACTACGAAAAATTTAATTGATTTTTTTATCACGCCAACCTCCAAAGAGTTATAAGTAATACATATAGTTATACACTTATATTTTATACTAGATACATTTTTTATATTTATTAAATAAATGAAATTTTTCCTAGATGACTTTAGGCTTTTTTTTGACAATTCTTCTCTAAAGATAATCTCAAATGAATGCCTTAAAAGAAGTGAAGCCGCCTTTCAAGTAAAAAATGGAAATATCCCTAAATGGACTAAAGCAATTGATATTGCTAACGCCCTTCCTAAAGGAAAAGTAGTCCTTAATAGTCCCTATATTCAAATTCAAAATAACGATATTAATAGCTCTGTATTAATTGATACATTAGAAAAACTTTTGCCATGGAGAAAAGGCCCTTTCATGTTCAATCAACTTAAGCTTGATAGTGAGTGGCAGTGTGATTTGAAATGGCAACGTATAAAAAAACACATCAAACCCTTAAAAAATAAGACAGTACTAGATGTTGGTGCTGGGAATGGCTATTTCACTTTAAGGATGGCAATGGATGGTGCAAAAAAGGCTCTTGGAATTGAGCCTTTTCTATTATTTAATTATCAATTTAGAGCCATTAAATCAATGATTAACTCGCCATTAAATGCCTTACTTCTTCCAATCAGACTGGAGGAAATGCCAAAAATTCAACTTTTTGATACTGTCTTTTCAATGGGTGTTCTTTATCACCAGCGAGACCATATAAAACATTTAACACAACTAAAAGAAATGATGGCACCAGGTGCTGAACTTGTTCTAGAAACTCTTATAGTAGAAGGACCGAAAGGTTACTCGCTTACCCCAGATGGGCGTTATGCACAGATGCGAAATGTTCATTGCCTACCAAGCATTGGAACGCTAGAATCTTGGTTGATTGATATGAAATTCAAAAATATCAATGTAGTTGATATTTGCAAGACTACGCCTGAAGAACAGCGGAGGACTCCTTGGATTGGATATAATGCAGCCTCATTAGAAGATTTTCTTGACCCATCTGACTCCTCTCTTACAAAAGAGGGTTATCCAGCACCCACTAGAGCAATTGTTGTCTGTAATAACTAAATCAGTGATGATTTAATTGGTTGGCGTATAATTTCCCTTGGATTTGAGGCATGCTATGAATTATCGTCTTCTACTGAGTTTTATTTTACTCTTAACTATTAAAAGTGTTGGCGCACAGTCAACGCTAGATGTTGTCGTCAGCATTAAACCAATTCATAGCATTACAACAATGCTAATGGATGGAATTGCAATGCCAAAACTATTGCTTAATTCCAGTAATTCTGCACATACTTTTCACCTAAAGCCTTCACAAATCAAGATGCTTTCAAATGCTGATTTAATAATAACGATTAGTGATGACTTTGAAATTGGATTAAGAAAAGCACTTAAAAATATTAATAAAGCCTCTCATCTTTCAATTATTAATTTAGATCAACTTAAGATTCATAATTCACGAGGTGAAGAAATATATGGGTTGCATGAAGAGCATAATAAATTTGATTTACATCTTTGGCTTGATGTAAATAATATGCAATTAATTTCAAAGCATATCAGCACTCTTTTAATTGAATTAGATCCCGTAAATGCATCTAGATATTCTGAAAACTTTCTTAAAGTGCATTCCGAACTTAATAAATTAAAAATAGAATTACAGCAACAACTGGCTCCTTTTTCATCAACTCAATATGCAATATTTGCAGATATTCTTCAGTATTTTGAAGATAGCCTACAACTTAGTAAGCCAGTTATCATATCTCCCTTCCATGGTGCACGCCTTAGTATAAAAAGAACCCTTAAAGCTAAAAAAATAATTAAAGATTTAAATATAAAATGTCTACTATATGACCCAGAAATTAAAGCTAAACAAGTTCAAGTTTTATCAGAAGGCTTAAATTTAAAAGTATATAAAATAGATATATTAGGCAATGAGTTCGCGCCAGGTCAAGGACTATATTTTAATTTGATGAAAAAAACTTCAAGTCAACTTTCTTTATGTCTAAAGTAAGAAATAAATTCAACAAAGCATCTTCTAATTATGATGCCCATGCATTTCTTCAGAACGAGATTGCAAGTCGCCTAGCTGAAAAGCTTGATGTAATTTCTATTGAGCCCAAAACAATTGTTGACCTAGGATCTGGAACAGGCTTTCTTAGCAAAAAAACAGCCAAAATATTTCCAAATTCGAATTTAATTTGTGTTGATTTTGCTCAACAATCCTTATTGACTAATCCTCAAAAATTTAAGGTTTGTGCTAACGCTTATGAACTTCCATTTGCTTCAAATAGTGTTGACTTTATTGTCTCTAATTTGATGATGCAGTGGTGTTCTGATTTGACAATGCTTTTGGATGAATGCTATAGAGTTCTAAAGCCTGAAGGTTTATTTCTTTTTACTACTTTTGGCCCAGATACACTTAAAGAACTAAAAAGAAGCTGGTCAGTTGTAGATAACCATGCCCATGTAAATGATTTTACTGATATGCATGATATTGGTGATCAGATGCTGCAGTCAGGTTTTCAAAGTCCAATAATGGAAATGGAAAAATTAACGCTTACTTACAACAAAGTTGTAGACTTGATGTATGACTTAAAAGCTATTGGTGCTCAAAACGTTCAAAACCGGTCAAAATCTCTTACTGGTAAAACAAAATTTAATAAGATGATAGAAATCTATGAAAGTTATCGAGAGAATGGCAAATTACCTGCGACTTATGAGGTGATTTATGGGCACGCCTGGAAAAAGGAAAAGCAGTTTAGGAATATTTCGCTAGAAAATTAAGGGCAAGATTTTTTTATATAATTCTAGTTACAACTAATTAATTGTAAGCTCATCACCAACCCTTAAAATACAATTTTTATTAGAAAGCAAAATCGCATTTTGACCAAAAAATGCGCCACGATTTTCATTACTAAACTCTAAAGATGTAAGCGTTGCTAATGGCTCTTTCGGTTCGGCAATTCCTCCAGTATCTTGATTGATTGTGGTTATCTTGCAGCGCTTACAAGGCTTCCTTAATCCAAAGTTATAGTTACCAAGTTTAGATACAAGGTCAGCAGATGTCTTTTTCTCAATATCAGATATACCTTTGAGGACTATATTTGGCCTAAATCTGCTCATGGGAACTTCTTTTGAGTTATTCTCAAGAAGTCCAACATTTAGTCTGTCTAGAGACTCCCAAGAGGTTATAAGGTAAGGAAATTGATCAGAAAATGCACTTTCAGCTTGCTGACCATGAAGGTATTTCGCAGGTACAGGTCGCTTACCTTTAGAGTCAAACCTAATCATTCGCAGTGTTTTTCCTTTGTACCTTCCAAGCACTTCTGTTAGCCAACTAGAAGCTTCATCGCCCTCATCAAAGGCCATACATATATCATCCCAAACCTTTGCTTTAACGATCTCGCCTCGCTTAGTATTTAGGTCAACCTTTAACTTGGATTTATTTATTGATTCAAGCAAGAGATATTTAGAATCAATATTAACTTTAATAGTTGCCATTGACTCAATTTCACGCTGAGTAATGAATTCATAATCACTATCAGTTATCATCCATTCACGATCGTACTTAAAACCTCGAAGTGCAGTTTCAGCTTCATTCAATGAAATCCCTTTAAGGGATTTAACAGGGTAAATAAACAGATCAGTAATTTGAGCCATAAAGTTCCCAGAAGTTGACTATTGTTTCAATTTATAACCAGTATTAAACATCCAAGCTATTATAGCAATACAGACACTTAAGAAAAGCAATACCATGAACAAGCTAAGTCCTACCCCAACATCTGAGATTTCAAAAAAACTCCAACGGAAGCCACTAACAAGATAAAGAACAGGATTAAATAAAGTCACCTTTTGCCATAAAGGTGGCAGCATACTTATTGAATAAAAGCTTCCACCTAAAAACACTAGTGGTGTAATTATTAGTAGTGGAATTACTTGCAACTTTTCAAAATTATCAGCCCACAGGCCAATAATAAAACCAAACAAACTAAAGGCAATACAAGTCAAAACTAAAAATCCCAACATCCAAAAAGGATGCGCGATGTTTAACTCAACAAATAAACTAGCTGTAGCCAAAATGATGGTTGCCAAGATTAATGACTTAGTTGCCGCTGCTCCAACATAGCCAATTAAGGTTTCATAAAATGAAACTGGGGCGGATAGAAGTTCATAAATCGTTCCAGTGAATTTTGGGAAAAAGATACCAAAAGAGGCATTGGAGATACTTTGGGTTAACACTGAAAGCATAGTCAGACCTGGAACAATAAATAGGCCATAAGACACGCCATCAATATTATCTATCCTAGAACCAATAGCTGATCCAAAGACAACAAAATACAAAGCCGTTGAAATTACAGGTGAAGCAACACTCTGTAAAAGCGTTTTCCAGAATCGCATCATTTCATTCAAGTAGATTACTTTTATAGCCGTGAAATTCATTATTTTTCCTTTACTAAATCTACAAAAATGTCCTCTAAAGAGCTCTGCACTATCTTGAGATCCTTAAGGAGTAATCCTGAATTACTGATTTCATTAAGAACATCCGAAATCTCAGATTCTTCATCTTTTACAACATAAGTATATGAGATTTGCATACCATCATCGGTCAGCTCAATGTTATATTTATCGAGTGAGGGTGGTATTTTTTTAACAGACTCTTTTAAATCCATGACAAGTTGTTTTTTTCCAAGACTTTCCATTAAATGCTCTTTTTGCTCAACTAATAATAGCTCACCATTATTAATAACTCCAACCCTATCGGCAATCTCTTCAGCTTCCTCAATGTAGTGAGTTGTTAAAATAATAGTGACACCTTGAGATCTAAGCTTATTGACTATTTTCCACATATCTTTTCTAAGCTCTACATCAACTCCTGCAGTTGGCTCATCTAAAAAAAGAACTTCTGGATTATGAGAGAGCGCTTTAGCAATTAATACTCTTCTTTTCATACCACCAGAGAGTGCTCTAATTTCAGAATCCTTCTTATCATAAAGCGACAAATCTTTCAGAAGTTGCTCAAGATAGGCATCATCTCGTCTAGAACCAAACAACCCTCTACTAAATCTGACCGTACTCCACACGGTATCAAAAGCCCCTAACGTTAATTCCTGAGGAACAAGTCCAATCATTGCACGAGTCTTTCTAAAGTCACTGATAATATCAAAACCATCTACCGTTACTGTGCCTGAACTAGGAGAAACAATTCCACAGATAGTTGAAATAAGAGTTGTTTTACCGGCACCATTTGGTCCTAAAAGGGCTATGATTTCACCTTTTTTTATTTCAAGGTTTACATTTTTTAGCGCTTCAAAACCAGAGTTGTAGATTTTTGACAAATCTTTTATTGAAATTATTGAATCCATTAAAACAAATAGTTGATTAGTAAAAAAGTAATCGCAATTTTACTTGCTAAATTCTTCTTTAATTTACTATATAAGGTTTAATATTCTTCTTTCAATCTCTTGAAGAATCTTTTATCAAAATTTTTGGATCTCATCTAGCCAAGGTGGATTTGCTCCCTGCTTTGTTACCGTAAAGCTTGCTACTTGATTCGCAAAAGTGAGTGTTCTTTTAAGCATTACTTCATCTAAAGCATCTAACTTATCTCTGTTAAGTAATCCTTGCTCATCAAGGCTATAAAGAAAGCCACCATTAAAGCTATCGCCAGCTGCAATGGTATCAACAACATCGACCTTCTTACTCTTAACAAAAACTTCCTTGCCATTATCAAAGATAACTTTTGAACCCTCTGAGCCCAAAGTGAATATGACTAATTTAACACCATTATCAAGCCAAGCTTTACTGACCTTATTGAAGTCTTTAGCACCATACAGGTAGCGATAGTCTTCTTCAGAGATTTTAATAATATCAACTTTAGTAGTTAACTCAACAAAACGATCAAAATAGTTTCTTTTATTCTCTATAAAGTCTGGACGGATATTGGCATCAAAATAAATAGGCAAGTGGCCTGAAACTTGTTCTATTAACCATTGCCAACTCGTTCCGCAAGGTTCAGCTTGAAGACTAATCCCTCCAACCAATAATGCCTTTGCCTTAATAACTCTTTTTACAAAAGGTTTGAGACTAGTTTGATCTAACATTCTCCCAGCTGAATGCTCATCAACAAAAGTATATTCTGCTATGCCATCGACTACATCAGCATAGGCAAGAGTAGTAGGTCGGTTTGTTTTTATAATAAAGTCTTCTTTGACATTAGAACGTCTGAGGTGGTCTTCAATAAGTTCCCCGTAAGTGTCATGCGATACAGCACCAAAATAATAGCTATTTGCACCTAAACGTCCAAGTGCAATTGAAGAATTAAAATTACTGCCACCAACATGGGGCGTATATTCAGGCTCTCCTCGAAAAGACACCATATCAATTAAGGATTCACCGGCACAGATTATCATAATAAAATTACCTATAGAAGACGAGCGCCATTTTCAACAGTTGTATCGGGCACTGCTAAGACTACAGATTTATCTTGGTTATAGAAACCTAAAACTAAGCATTCACTCATAATTGGACCAACTTGCTTGGGATGAAAGTTCACTACCCCCATCACCTTTTTATTCTCTAGCTGTTCTTTTGTATAAAGATTTGTGATTTGAGCGCTAGACTTCTTGATACCAACTTCTAAACCAAAATCAACGTGCAAGATGTAAGCGGGATTTCTAGCTTCAGGAAAATCTTCAACCTTAACTATTGTGCCAACCCTTATATCTACTTTTTCAAAATCCTGCCATGTAATTGTCATATCTTTTTCAATTATTATTCAAGAAGTTCTTTAATAGCCTGCTCAAGCGCAGCTGTGAAGTCAGGGTCATTTCCCGGATTTGCAGCGCAATGCCCCCATGGAGAATTGAATGGTCTGAAATCAGCATCGCCTATATAGTTTGCCTCAATGGCATTATCTTCAGGTGGAAAGTAAAGATCTTGGACGCACGGCATTAATATAGTTTTAGCTTTAATAGCTTTTAATGCCATCTCAATATTACCATTATATATTGGCCCAATACTGATATCACTAGTCTGCCAAGTTTCAAGTTTACAGAGAAGGTTATTGGCATCCCAATTTTCAGCGTGATCTTTTTCCCAGTCCACTAATAAATCCTCCAAGGACTCATAGCCGATCTTTTTAAATAGCGAATCTCGATAAAAAGTTTGTGAAAATGCCCATCCAGCATAGACCCTTGCAAATGCCTTAAGTCCATCTATTGGTGGAGAGGTATAGTCACCCTGATTCCAATTTTGATCTGCACAAAGTGCAGCCCTAACTCCTTCAAGAAAAACAAAGTTATGTGGTGATATTTTAGCTGAAGCACAGAAAGGCAAAATGGCATCAACAAAATCAGGATATTGAGCGGCCCACTGATATGCCTGACATCCAGCCATCGACCACCCAGTAACGAGTGCAATTTTTTCAACGCCAAGATGCTCCGTCAGAAGTCTATACTGACACGCAATATTATCCCAAAGTGAAATACGTGGAAATCTTGGCCCATCTTGAGGAGCTTTCGTGTTGCTCGGCGAAGAGGAAAACCCATTACCAAACATGTTAATTGAAACAATGAAATGTTTATCTGGATCTATCGCTCTCCCTTTACCAAAAAAACCCTCATTTCTTTGATGAGAGCCAGTATAAAAAGTTGGCAATACAACGACGTTATCTTTACTTTTATTTAGCTCGCCATAAGTTTTATAAATTAAGTAAGCTGAATTTAACTCTTCTCCAGACAAAAGAGAAATATCACCTAATTCAAACTTTTCATAATCCATTACAAAATCTTATTTTCATCTTAAAGCAATTCATTGATTATCTAAGGTCTAGCAATCCAAAGTATTGTCCCTCTCCCATTGACTTAAATGAGAAGAATATTCATTCCATTGGCTGTTTTTTAATTTTATATACGCATCAATTAGGTTATCACCGAGCCTTTCTCTAAGCACATCGGACTCTTCAAGTAATCTAAGAGCGTCAAGTAAATTTCGAGGCAACTGTTTATAACCTTCAATATCCTTTCCAAGTTCATACATATTTATATCAAGCGGATCACCTGGGTCACGATTAGCTGCTATACCATCAAGCCCACAAGCAAGAATTGCAGCTTGCATTAAATAAGCATTCGCTGCTCCATCCATCAAACGTAACTCAAAACGTCCTGAGTCTGGCACACGAATCATATGAGTACGGTTATTTCCACCATAGGTAATTGAGCTTGGAGACCAGGTTGCGCCTGAAAGTGTTCTTGGAGCGTTAATACGTTTATAACTATTTACCGTTGGATTAAAGATAGCAGTCAAGCGATCGGCACTATGCATAATGCCGCCTAGAAACTGATATGCTAGTGGCGATAAACCCAATCCTCTACTATCATCCTTACCATTAAATAAATTTTTAGATCCATCTAGGCTCCATATAGATAGATGGGAATGACAGCCATTACCTGTAAGATGACTGAAAGGCTTTGGCATAAATGTCGCGCGCATACCGTGAAGCTCAGCAATTGATTTCACCATAAATTTAAAAAATACTTGGCGATCGGCAGTTTTTAGAGCATCATCAAAATCCCAATTCATTTCAAATTGACCATTAGCATCTTCATGATCATTTTGATATGGCCCCCAACCTAATTCAATCATGCTATCACAAATCTGCTTAATGACTGGATATTGACGCATTAAAGCTTGTTGATCGTAACAAGGTTTACTTTGCTGATCCTTTTCATCCGCAATATCAGTTCCATCTTCATTAATTAGATGGTATTCACACTCAACCCCTGTTTTCATTCGATATCCAAGCTTTTCAGCCTCAGATAACTGACTTTTAAGAGCAACTCGTGGTGATGCCTCTACAGGCTTTCCATCCATCCATAAATCGGATGCTAACCATGCCACTTCTGGCTTCCAAGGTAACTGAATCAGGCTATCAGGATCAGGAATAGCAAACATATCTGGATGTGCAGGTGTCATATCTAGCCAAGCAGCAAAACCTGCAAAGCCAGCACCATCTTTTTGCATACCATCAATAGCTCTTGCGGGAACTAACTTGGAACGCAGACTACCAAACAGATCTACAAAGCTAATGAGAAAGTATTCAATTCCGCGTTCAGAAGCAACTTTACTAAGTTTAGTGGCCATAATTTCTCCTATTTATTCGTTATTATTTATATTAAATCAGTAATTACATTCCACCTTTTCCTGGAATCCATTCAGTACCAGCCAATGGCACACCAGCCATCGCAGCAGCTTCCATAGTCAATGCTACCATATCTTCTGGCTCTAAATTATGTACATGACTCTTACCACAAGCACGCGCTAATGTTTGCAACTCGAGGGTAAGTACATTCAAATAATTGGCCAATCGGCGTCCTCCTAACTTAGGATCTAACCTCTTTGCTAGTTCAGGATCTTGAGTAGTAATACCAGCTGGATCATTCCCTTGTTGGTAGTCGTCCCAAAAACCAGCAGCTGAACCTATAGCCTTATATTCTTCCTCATATTCTGGACTCTGATCGCCAAGAGCAATCAAAGCAGCTGTACCAATAGCCACAGCATCAGCACCTAAAGCCAAAGCTTTAGCAACATCAGCACCACTTCTAATACCGCCTGAAACAATCAGTTGTACTTTACGATGCATATCCATCTCTAGCAATGCCTCAACAGCCAATCTTACTGCCGGAAGTGTTGGAATACCAACGTGCTCAATAAACACATCTTGTGTTGCTGCAGTTCCGCCTTGCATACCGTCAACAACAACTACATCTGCACCTGCCTTGACAGCAAGTGTGACATCATAAAAAACGCGCGTTGCCCCAACCTTTACATAAATTGGTTTTTCCCAATTAGTTATTTCGCGCAACTCCTGAATCTTTATTTCAAGATCATCTGGACCAGTCCAATCTGGGTGACGACAAGCAGAACGCTGATCTATTCCCTCAGGAAGATTACGCATTTGCGCCACTCTAGGTGAAATTTTCTGTCCTAGTAACATACCACCACCACCAGGCTTAGCACCCTGACCAAGAACAATTTCAATTGCATCTGCTCGCCTTAAATCATCAGGATTCATGCCATATCTTGATGGTAAGTATTGATAAACCAAAGTTTTTGAGTGACCTCTTTCCTCTGGTGTCATTCCACCATCACCAGTTGTGGTACTTGTTCCAGCTATACTTGCACCTCTACCTAAAGATTCTTTAGCTTGCGCTGAGAGAGAACCAAAACTCATACCAGCAATTGTAATTGGTGTTTTTAAGTGGATTGGATTTTTTGCAAAACGATTTCCCAATACTACTTCAGTAGTACATTTTTCACGATAGCCTTCTAGAGGATAACGAGAAGTTGAAGCACCAAGAAATACTAAATCATCGAATGTAGGAATATCTCTTTTGGCACCAAAACCACGAATATCATAAATTCCTGTTTTAGCAGCTCGCTGAATCTCGGCAATCACATGTCGTGGGAAAGTAGCAGATTCTATTAATGTTGGATTATCTTTACTCATAATCTTGTCTCCTTAGTAATCATCGACTTGGTCAATATCAAAATTATATAATTTACGTGCGGAACCATAACGACGAAACTCATCTACACCATAGCTCATTCTTGATTGTTTTAATAATTGTTTCAACTCTTTTTGATGTTCATCTCGCATTTCTTTTTCAATACAATCCGTACCTAAACTTTTAACCTTTCCACGCACATAAATTTTAGCTTCATAGATCGAATCTCCTAAAGCATCACCTGCATCGCCACAGACAACTAAGCAGCCTGATTGCGCCATAAAAGCACTCATATGGCCAATATTGCCGCCCACAACAATATTAACACCTTTCATTGAAATTCCACATCGTGAACTAGCATCACCCTCTATTACTAATAATCCACCATGTGCTGTCGCTGCTGCATATTGCGAAGCATTACCAGTCACACGAACCTCACCAGACATCATATTCTCTGCTAACCCTGGACCTGCATTACCATTAATCTTTATTTTTGCCTGTTGATTCATACCCGCACAATAATAGCCAACATGACCATTAATATCAACATTGACTTCAGTGGTTAATCCAACTGAAAGAGCATGCTTACCAACAGTATTATTTACTGAGAATTTATCTCCAGAGGAAGCACTCTGTAATTTCTCATTGAGCTCTCTGACACTCTTGTTATCTAAATTTATTTCTGTCATTCTAAACTCCTTTTCCAGCTGTAGATCTGGGTTGGCTCTGGCTCCCAAATGCGTGCATTTTCAGCCCCTGGCAAAGTCGCAATAGCTCGATACTCAGAAGACATTGCAGCCCAATCATCAGTTTCTGCCATTATTGCAGGTTTGCAACCAATAGGATCTCGCATAACAGCAAAGCCATCTCTAGTTCCAATTGCAAAGGTATAAAAACCATCTAAATCATCAATTGCATGATTCAGTGCTTGGTCTAAGTCATCTCCCTCACTTAGTCGCCAACTCAGATATCCAGCTGCAACTTCACTATCATTGTCAGTCTTAAATTGGACGCCACTTCGACGCAAAGTTTCACGAAGTCGGTTATGGTTCGATAAAGAACCATTATGAACGAGGCATAAATCTTGGCCAGTAGAAAATGGATGAGAATGTTCGGTGGTAATGGCACTTTCAGTCGCCATTCGTGTATGCCCTAAAGCATGTGTCCCACTCATGCTTTTAATGTCAAATTGCTCAATAAAGTCAGCCGGATTTCCTTTACCTTTAAAAATCTCAATATTAGTACCAGCACTCGTTACGCTAAGTTCCTTCCAATTCTCATTAAGCCAGTCTTGAACTTCACTAATTGCTGAATCCAAAGTTAGCACTGCATGATTCTGAGTCACCATAATTTTTTTCAGAGCGAAACTAGCCTTGAGAGATTCCTCTAGAGCACTCCAATCAAAGTCTAAGTTCTCAGCAAGAACGGTAATTTTACAACCCTTGTCATTTGGATCACGATAGACCGCTATCCCTGCACTATCAGGCCCTCTCTCTGTCATTTCACTTAACATCGGCGCTATTAATTCACCTAATTGAGATTCAAGAACAGGGTTTTTAATAAAAAGTCCAACAATTCCACACATAACAACTCCAAATAAAAGCCATAACGTTTGAACTCATATATTAAATAAGTTCAAAGGCGTTAGTTTAAATGAAAAAAACGATAAGCGTTTTTATCAAGGTTTTTTGATAAATAAAACAATGACCTAATACAATCTCAAGAACTCTTGCACTTCCCAATCAGTTACGGACTGATGATAACGGTCCCATTCATCCATCTTGTAAGAGAAAAATTGATGGAGCATTGACTTACCCAATACTTCTCTTGCAAATTCATCTTCATTTAATGCTTCAATAGCCTCTAAAAGATTACGAGGTAGTGATTTAATGTTTGCTTCCTTTATCTCCTCAGGACTCAACGTATACAAATTTAGATTCAATGGTTTACCTGGGTCAATTTTATTTTTAATTCCATCTAAAACTGAAGCAGTAGTTAATGCTAATGATAAGTATGGATTCATGCACATATCTGCAGCACGATTTTCTATACAAAATCGATTTTGTGGGAGTCTAAGCATACATGAACGGTTATTGTCTCCATAAGCCATTTGTGTAGGAGCCCATGTGTGAACTCCACCTTCAAATCCACCCACTATAGGAACTAATCCATTGTAAGAATTAACTGTTGAACAAGCTATTGCAGTAATTTCTGTTCCGTGCTTAAGCAGACCACCAACTGCATGATATGCTAGATTGGAAAACTTACCATTTTTTCCTTCAAATACATTTTTATTATCAGAAGTACTCGTCATACTAAAATTAATATGCGCACCAGAACGCCAGTCTCCAATTGTTGGTTTCGGCATAAAGGTAATAAACATTCCATATTTTTTAGCAACTTCTTTAAGAAGCACTCTTAAGAAAACTAATCGGTCAGCCATTTGAAGGACATCAGTATAAGTAAAGTCAAGCTCGAACTGTGAATAAGCTCCCTCACATACTACATCCTTCATATCCCAGCCTAATTCATTAACAGTGTCAATCAATTCTTTTAGGAACTCCATTGAATCAATAGAATACTCAACGTCATATCCGAAAGCCTGTCTACGTGGACGCAACCCTTCGCCAGGTAAGGGGTCATCATCGATAGCCTTTACTGGCTGACCATCTTCCCAGCGCAACGCAATAAATTCAGGTTCAATTCCACAAAAAGCTTTGTATCCTGCATCATCAGCATTTTGAACAGCTCTTTTAAGTGTTTGACGAGGGCACATGTTATAAGGCTCATCCTCCCACCATAAATCAGAAAAAACCCAAACACAAGTTTTATCCCAAGGGCAGATCGTCAAGCTATCTAAATCAGGCACAGGAATCTGATCAGAGTCGTTAGGTCCTAATTCAGGAACAAAAGAAACTGAATGGACTGCAAATTGAGGCCCTTTTCCTGCACACAACGCCTCAAATTCTTTCATTGGGATTGGCTTTGTTTTTGGAATACCAAGCATATCAATCCAACACGACAAGATATACTTTACGCCAGCTTTTTCAAGTCTAGCTTTTTCCTCAGCAACACGCTTCTTCGATGGCAGTGCATCTGCCATCTTTGTGTGGTAAATCTTAGTCATATTTTGCTCCTTCTATTTTATTCAATACAGTTTTAAAGTTTTTCATGCGACTTTAACAAGAACTGATTCTTGTATGTCGCAAGACCTTTCATTACTTCTACATCTTTTATATCATTATTATTAAAACAATGCTCATCTAGGAATCTAGTCAGAGTTTCATCACCTTCTGAGGCAATCTCTACCAAAAGATCATAACGTCCTGTTACCCACAAAATAAATACGATTTCATTACAATTTTGAAGCCGCTTAGCGACCTCACTCGGACTTGAAGTTGGTGCTACCTTAATACCCAACATTGAGTCTGTCGCATAATTAATAGCAGAACGATCCACCAAAGCTTTAATTTGTAAAACACCCGCATCTTTCATACGATTAACTCGATTCCTAACCGTACCTTCAGATATCTCAAGCGTCTTAGCTATTTCTTTAAAAGGTAGGCGTCCATCACTCTCAAGCATATCGATTATTTGCTGATTTAATTTATCTTTCAGCGTATCTCTTGTAGGCACGCGAGGAGTTTGATCGCTATCATTCGCGTCATTAAATTGATTTAAATTCACCATACGATTGCTTGAACTACTCATTTCAAAATCCTAGCCTTGAGGCATATCTTCTGGGTCTATTCCAGGTACAAAAGTAATTCCTGCTTGCTGCTTCCAATCATGAGGGTAGGCAGAATAAAATATTACACATTTTTCATCACACTCGTAAGCAATTAAGTTATCTTTTGGGATGTATAGAACATCGCCTGGATTACAGATATAGGATTCACCATCACACGTTAATCTAAACGTGCCTTCCATACAATAAATAATTTCATCGCAGGTTAACTCCCATGGAACTGATACTTGATTTAAAAAATTTAAGCCACCACACATCGTGTCACTCACAGCACTCGTTACAAATGGCTTTATATAGCTTTTCCCTGGCTCTAGAGTATGTAAGCGGTGTTCAATTTCGCTAAATTTATATAATTTTGGTTTATTATCTTTCATCATTTTCCTTATTCAGTTAAGTTAAGTTTTTCATTTAGTTCTACTACGTATCCATCTGGATCTTCAATAAATGCAAGGATGCGAGTTCCTGCATTCATTGGTTTAGCTGGACTAATTATTTTTGCCCCATTCGCCTCAAGATCTTCAACAGCTTTATATACATCTAGAGTTTCAATGCAGATATGCCCCCAGCCATTTCCTTTATCATAGTGCTCTTCTTGATCCCAGTTATGAGTCAACTCCAATGCAGGAAATTCCATCTCAGGACCATAACCTACAAATGCATTGGTGTATCGACCACCTGGGTAATCAGTACGTCTTAATACTTGCATACCCAAAATATCACAATAAAAATGGATTGATTTTTCTAGGTCAAGCACCCTCATCATTGTGTGAGCCAATCTGTAGTCACTATTAAAATTAGTATTGGTCATAATATTCTCCTTTATTAATTATTTATTGATTAATCAGTAACTGCTTTTGCAATCATCTCTTGAAACGCACGAACACTATTTTCCCAATGAGGAGAGAGCAATCCTCCATCTGTAGAAACTGGTGAAGCCCTACCAAGCTGCAATCTTTCGCAGATTGCATGATCTTCTTTATGTACATCCCACCATAGCTTTTTCATTGCTTCAACCTCTTCATTTGAAACAGTTCGTCCTTCTGTAGTGTAAATAACTCTTTTTTGTTGAGTGTGCTCCGGATCAATAGGGACATTTAAATAAACACCAATTTGATCGGGTGCATATCGACCAATAATAAAATTAGGAAATAGTGTGAGGTACCTTGAGCTAACGGAGAGACTCTCTTTTACTTTATCTTCATCATCCAAATCGATAGCACTTCCTACACATACACCATCGATGATTGTGTAGTGATCTTCGAGAGGCTGATTTGTTGTAGTACGATGAACAAATTGAACATGGTAGGGTTCAATATAGTTTTCCATAAGAAATTTCCAATTTGTTGAAATTTCTCCAAAATCCAATGTTGCAACTGGTTTTACTTGCTGAAAATTAATATCATCAAAATTCTTTATTAGTGGTGCTGCATAATCTTCAAATGCTGGTGCATTACCACTTAAATTAATGAATATCCAGTCATGCCAAATGGCTATTTTTATAGATTTAAGGCCATGGTCTGACATATTAAAGCCTTCAGGGTGGTGTTCTCTACCTCCAAAAAATGGGGTGGCACAAAGATCACCATCTAAACTGTAAGTCCAAGAGTGGTAGGGGCAAGTCAACATGGGTCCAACATTCTTTGGTTCATCAACTATCTTAAGGCAGCGATGTGAACAGGCATTATGAAAGGCAGCAATTTGACCTTGATTATTCTTAATTAGTACAATAGGTTTACCAGCAACTGAAATTGGAAAGGCATCACCTGGCTCAATTAATTCATGAGCAAAGCCAACAAAAACCCAATTATTAGTAAATACAGTGTCACACTCAGTACGAAAAAAATCGACATCCGTATAGGCAGAAGCTGGAAGACCATGTTTAAGCTTATCCTTCTGAAAAAATGTAGACATGTCAATTGTATTATTATTAATTGTTAACCCCTTAATAAATGAAGAATAGTATTTTTTTCTAAAATTATATACCTTAATATTACATATAAAGTAATTTAATTAGTAATAATTTGTTAATAAACACATTAATTAGATTAAAAATCATTAATATGTAATTATTATGGATGTTAATTGATGCTAACATTAAGTCTATTTTGGGTATTATTTATACCTATATTAAGGTTGTAATAATGAGGATTAAAGCATATGAGCATTGAGCAAGATGACATTAAAGTTAATCTTAAAGGGTTTGCAGGTCATGGATTAGTTCACTCCAATGATTCTGATGATGAAATTACACTAGTTGGTTCTGGAACTCCAGCAGGTGAATATCTTAGAAGGTATTGGCAGCCAGTTTTTATTTCTTCTGAGCTCGATGATCTTCCTGTAGCAATAAAAATCCTGGGAGAAGAGCTTGTCTTGTTTCGAGATAAAAGTAATCAATTAGGTTTAGTTCATAAACATTGTCCTCATAGACAGGCTTCTCTTGAATTTGGTATTTGTCATGAAACAGGAATTCAATGTTGCTATCATGGATGGCATTTTGATGTTGATGGTACACTAATAGATGTACCAGGGCAGCCTGAACATATTGCAGATATTATCAAACAAAGAGTTCGACTTGGTGCTTATCCAACTCACGAATTTAAAGGTTTAATTTTTGCTTATCTAGGCCCAATTGATGAAAAACCTGAATTTCCAATTTATGATTCCCTTGATTTTGAAGACATGGATATGGTGCCTTACAAAGCCCCTTTTAAGTGTAACTGGCTTCAGGTTCTAGATGCTATAGTCGACCCTATTCATACCTCCTTCCTTCACTCCAATATGAGTCGAGAACAATTTTCTGAGGGCTTTGGCGAGGTCGGGCAGATTGACTTCTTTGAACGTGATAGCTGGATTTTAGGATGTAATACCAGAAGAGTAGGTGACAATGTTTGGTTTAGAATTAATGAAGTTGTTTTGCCAAACTTTACTCAGGCAGGTGCAGCATTTGCAGCTGATGGCACAAAACAAATTTATTATGGACGAAGTTCATTTACAAGATGGGTCGTTCCAATAGATGATGAAACCACTATTTGCTATGCTTGGGCTAATTTTGGAGATCGCGGCGACCCACATGAATATAACACTCCTGAAGGTCCTGAACTAATCGAGCAAGGTGAGATATTTGATCGGCCTTATGAACAGCGCCAAAGATTTCCTGCAGACAGGGAGGCTTGTGAAGGAATGGGACCAATTAATATACATAAAAATGAAAATTTATTGACCAGTGATCAAGGCGTTGCAATGATGCGCCAAAGAATAAGAGAGCAAATTAGAACAGTGTCTTCTGGCAAACACCCATATCTTGCTTCGAAGCTTGTTGGGATGCCGATACCAACCTATGGTGGTGACTCTGTTCTGACAATTCCTAAAAATAAAGGGGATGATGATGCTTTGTTAAGTAAACTTGCTCATGAATTTGTTGAAATTCAGTTTCAGGTTGATGGCAAGCCTGAGAAAGAGAGGATTAAAGTGGTAACAGAAAAGTTAAAACAAATTCAGTTAAGAGAAAATCCAGTGGTAACTGAATAGGTAAACACACTATGTCAAGTGATAAAAAAATAAGAGTACATTTTAAAAGTAATCATGCGGATCCAAAATCTTTCCCTCCAACAATAGAAGGAGAATCAGTTTTTGCAATTACCGAAGAAAGATACCTTTCTGCACTTGCAAATTATCCTGACTTAAAAGAAAAGATTGAACCAGTTTTTGATTGGGATTTAGATAACTTCTACGAGTCAATGAAAACAGCTGAAGTACTCGTATGCTGGGATTTTCCAACCGAAGATCTTTCTAAAATTGCTCCTAATTTACGCTGGATTCATATTATTGGCGCTGGATTAGAACATTTATGCCCAATGGACTGGGTTCCAAAAAATGTCTCAGTAGTTAACAATCGTGGGGTGCATTCAGCAAAAGCAGGAGAATTTGGTTTAATGAGTGTCTTAATGCTTCATACCCACATACCTGAAATAGTTCAAAACCAACAAAATAAGCACTGGGAATCCCTCTACTCTACTCCCATAATGGGGAAAACCTTACTAGTTATTGGGGTGGGGAATATAGGGCATGCTGTTGCAAAGAAGTGTAAATTATTAGGTATGAATATTATTGGAGTTAGTCGTCATGGAAAAGCTTTAGATAGTGTCGATCAAATGGTTAAAGTAGAGAAATTAGATGAAGTACTTCCTCTACCTGATTACATTTTTATGTCCACCCCAAATACCACAGAAACCCTCAACCTATTAGACAAAAGACGCCAGTCATTGATGAAGCCAGGGGTTGGCATTATTAATGTAGGTAGAGCGGCTACTATGGACTATGATGCTTTAGTAGAAAACTTAAGTTCTGGTCACATCAAAGCTGCTATTATTGATGTATTTGACCCTGAGCCACTTCCGTCAAACTCTAAACTTTGGGATGCTCCAAATTTAATGGTTATGCCTCATATTTCTGCAGATGATGGTGATACATACATTCCTCTAACCCTTGAACTTGTTATGATGAATATGCGTCGCTATCTCTCAAACCACAAATTAAATAATTTAGTGAATCCTGATCTCGGCTATTAAAGGTCTGAGTAATATTTTTTATAGTGCTGAGCAGCCTCTCGAGAAATGGCCATTAGACTTTCAAATGGACTAGCCATTGCCTCTTCTATTGATAATTCACTGGAGACAACACTAAACGCCTTATCAATGCCATAATTACTTATTAGAGTGTCACTATTCTCTAAAGTTCCAGCAATTATAAAGATACGACATTTATGTCTCTTTGCATACTCAATAACCCCTATAGGAGCTTTACCCCTATCACTTTGACTATCAATCTTACCTTCCCCAGTTAAAACTAAATCTGCGTTTAATAGATGATGATTAAAATCTACTTTATCAAGAATAATCTTAATGCCACTCTTCAGCTCTGCATTCAAAAAAGCTTTAAAGCCATAACCTATTCCACCAGCAGCACCAGCACCAGGATACAAAGACACATCATTATTGAATTTCCTAGATATAACACGAGAGTAATGATTCAAAATAATCTCTAGCTGATCAATCATTTCACTATCAGCACCTTTTTGAGAGGCAAAAATAGCAGAGGCTCCTTGAGGTCCAACCAAAGGATTATCAACATCACATGCCACCTCAAAACTAATCCCCTTAAGACGAGGATCTATATAACTTAAATCAATGTCAGAAAGCGAACTTAAACTGCTAAGATCGCCACGAAGTTGATTCCCTGAAATATCTAGAAATCGAACCCCAATTGCTTGTAAAAAACCCATACCACCATCATTACTCGAACTCCCCCCTAAGCCAATAATAATATGCTCAGCACCTTCATCTACTGCAGCCAAAATAAGCTCTCCTACCCCATGACTAGAGGCAAGCATTGGATTTCGTTTTTCAACGGAAACTAAGTGTAAGCCACAAGCTTCTGCAACCTCAATAACTGCCGTTTTCGTATCACCAAGCATGCCCCATCTTGCACTAACGACCTCCCCCATAGGACCTAAAACATTTGTAGAAAAATAACTACCCTCTGTAGCAGAGACCAATACATCAACAGTACCTTCACCGCCATCAGCAATAGGCAATTTAAGTATTTCTGCACTCGGGAAAAATTCTAAAAAACCTGCTTCGATAGCATTTGCAGCTTCACTCGCAGAGAGGGTCTCTTTGAAGGAGTCTGGTGCAATTACTATCTTCATCTATTGTTATATATTGGTAAATAATTTAATAATAAAAACTTGTCTCTTATTCATTCTACACCTTAAATTTAATTGTATTTTTTACCCCAGCGCTCAAGAGAAATTGTAGCTAACAAAATTATTAGCATGCCTAGCCACTGAGAATAGCCGAGTACATCTTGGAGCAATACAACGCCAAGAATGATAGTAAAAACTGGCTCCATGTACATCACATTAGCCGTGCGTACAGGGCCAATTTTTGCAATAGAGTGAAAGAAAAAATAAAAACCGCCACTCATACCGATAGCTGAAGCAATACCCCACATTAACATCGGTGCAGTCACTGAGGCTATCGGTGCTGTCGTAGTCATAAAATAAATTAATACAAAAACCGTTGCAGGCAAAACCATAATATATTTAATTAGACTCCATCCTGGATCTACACTCTCGTGACGAGATAGAATGTTAACAAACACCTGTGCAACTGATGCCAACAAACCCCAAAACACACCCCACAAATTCCACTCACTTGAATCACCATGCACTAGAACCCAAATACCTATTAAAGAGACAAGCAATGCCGCAACTGATAGTAGGTCAATTGACCTACTCTTGATCAAAGAATTAGCAAAAAAAGTAATGATTGGAAACGTATAAATTACCACCACTGCCAAACTCAAAGGAATCAGTTTGATGGAATACATGTATGAACCAACAAATATTGCTTGAAAAATACTAATTAGCACTAACCTTATGTGAGCTTCCTTAGTTCTTTGTTTTTTAGGTGACTTATCTAAAACGCTCGACAAGAGAAAGGTGAAAATGTAGCGCACACCAAGCAACAAGAAAACGCTACCTCCTACTTTGTAAAAGGTTGGAACAGCTGCTGCTGCAAGCGAGAAGCTAAAAGCTGATATTATGGCTGCAAGGACATTTGTAGAGAATTTACTGCTCATTGAAAATACAAATTGCCTTTAAATGAAAGCCTGCATTTTATAACCCATTAAGAGTTATCGTCAAGAACTATATTTTTCCATCAGGAAAGCTGTTGAATTAAATGTCCCGGCTTATTTGTTGTAATTGAGGATGAGCCCCAATTTATTAATTTTTGAGCAACATCTATGCTATCTATTGTCCAAGAGTGATATTCAAACCCAGCATTGATAGTCTGCTCAACTAATGTTTTAGAAAATTCATTATCCGTGCCGAGACCATCTGCCTTAATATTACGCATTACATCAATTAAATTATTGATATTACATCCCACTTCAGATGAATTTCTGTTTAGTTGTTTATAAGAATATAGTAGGAGTGCTCTATAGTTAGGAGCTATTACTTTAAATTCTTTAATCACTTCCTCATCAAAAGAAATAATTACAGCATCATTTGAGTTAAGCTTTGAGCGAGTAAGCTCACTGAACAAGGGTTCTACAATTTCACTACCACACTTGATTTCAATAAATATTTTTTTGCCATCAGGCAAAATTTCAAGCACTTCAGCAAGTGTAGGGATTTTTATTTGAAGATTTCCAGTACCTTGACAATCTAAATCTAATGCTTTTAATTCTTTGAGAGTAGAATCACGAACAACTATGTTTTGTTTGCAGACTCGCCCAGTGTCTTCATCATGAATACAAACTATAGCGCCATCCTTGGTTAGATGAAAGTCACCCTCTATACCATCAGCAGCATGATTCCATGACATATTAAAAGCAGGTAGAGAGTTTTCTGGCAGATCAAATGAAACGCCACGATGTGCAATAATCATGGAGTCATTCTACAGAAAATTTACATAAAACTTTTTTAAAAAACTCAGAATAATGAAACAGATAGGCTCATCCAAAAACTTGGCATTAAACCAACCAATAAAATGAGAATTCCATTAATAGAAAGTACTACTCGCATGTCTAATGGAGCAGAAACAGTTATCTCTTTATCGGCATCATCGAAATACATTGTTTTGATAATTTGTAGATAATAGTATGCGCTGATAACAGCAAATACAACAGCAATTACAGCAAGAATTACATAACCTTCCGCAATAACTTGTTGGAGAATGAATAGCTTGGAGTAAAAACCTATAAATGGCGGAACGCCAGCCATTGAGAGCATCACCACCAAAATAATTAATGCAAACCATGGGGAGTGCTTACTTAAACCTTGATAATCAGAAATCTGATCAGCTTCAAAGCCATTCTTATTAAGAACTATGATAGATCCAAAAGCAGCCAAACTCATCAATATGTACACCAATATATAAAACACTGCCGCGCCATAACCTTCAACTACACCAGTAACAAAACCTAACAGCACAAACCCAATATGTGAAATTGTTGAATAAGCAAGCATTCGCTTAATGTTTGATTGCATCAATGCAACTAAGGATCCAAGTGCAATCGATAGTACTGCAATAATCATCAATAAATCTGACCAATAATGCTGCAAATCGCCTAAACCATCAATTAATAAACGAATTAGTAAAGCTATAGCTGCTATTTTTGGAACAGTTGATAGAAACATTGTGACCGAAGTTGGTGAACCTTGATATACGTCAGGAACCCACATATGAAAAGGAACTGCACCAAGCTTGAAGGCAACACCAATAACCAAGAAAACCAATCCAAAATTAAGAATTAATGTTTGTTGAGATGCAAGAGTAGAAGCCCTTGCAAAGTTTGAAATTTGGGCAATATCTAAGCTACCAGTTATGCCATAGATCATTGACATTCCATAGAGTAATAGTCCGGATGCAATTGCCCCCAAAACAAAATACTTAAGAGCAGCTTCAATTGCAACAGAACGGTCTCTTGCTGAAGCAATAAGCGCATACAAGGACAACGACATTATTTCTAGACCCATATATAAAGTAAGAAGGCTATGCCCAGAAACCATCACCATCATTCCTAAAATCGACATCAGCGCAAGAATAAAATATTCATTTCTAAGGAGTTCGTGTGCTTTAAGGTAATGGCGAGTGTATACAAGGGCAATGATTGCAAAGCCCATTATGAAAACCTTAAAAGTTGACCCCATAGTATCAAGAACAAAAGTGCCACTAAAAATTGTCGCACTTTCACCAATTAAATCAAACGCCAACCAACCTGTAATGATAAGTGCCAGTTGTGTTAAGTAATAAGTGAGAGGCTTCAAACGCTCACTTGCAAATAAATCAAATAATAAAATTATTGAGATAGCACTTAACAGAAACAACTCTGGCAAGGCGAAAATTAGTTCTGAAGCATTAAATTGAAAATTCATCATAATGAAACTGGCAGTTTAGTAGTAAGTGCTTGTTCTAGTAGATTAATAACTGAAGTATGCATTACTTCAATTACTGGTTGAGGATACATACCCATTAATAATACTGCTGTTGCTAGAATTGCAAAAATACACAATTCTCTGTTATTTATGTCACTCAAAGAGCTTACATCGGGGTTATTAATTGGCCCCCAAAAAACACGTTTAACCATCCATAATGTATATGCTGCTCCAATAATTAATGTCGTAGCAGCTAAAAATGCAAACCAAAAGTTAGCCTGCAATGCGCCAAGAATAACCATAAATTCTCCTACAAAACCAGATGTTCCTGGTAAACCGGCATTTGCCAATGCAAAGAGGACAGCAAACCCTGTAAATTTAGGCATCGAATTTATCACACCCCCATAGGTAGAAATTTCTCTAGAGTGAAGTCGATCATATAGAACACCAACTACCAAGAACATAGCTGCTGATATGAATCCATGTGAAATCATTTGAATCATCGCACCCTCTAAACCAAGGTAAGCACTTTCAATACTTGAACCATTAATAGAAACAAGTTGACCATCAGCACCCATTTTCATAATCGAAAATACCACAAATACACCAAGAGTAACAAAGCCCATATGTGAAATAGATGAGTATGCAATTAGCTTCTTCATATCTTTTTGAACTAGAGCAACAAAACCGATATAGACAATTGCAATCAATGAAAGAATTATCACAATAGTAGCAAATGAGGATGAAGCGTCAGGCGTAATAGGAAGTGAAAAGCGGAAAAAACCATAGCCTCCCATTTTAAGCATAATGGCCGCAAGAATAACGGAACCACCTGTTGGTGCTTGGACGTGTGCATCTGGAAGCCAAGTATGCACAGGAAACATTGGAACTTTTACTGCGAAAGCCAAGAAAAAAGCCCAAAAAATCCAACTCTGTTGAGTCAACGTGAGAGGTAAAGTGTACATATCAGTAATAGCGAATGACCCACTTAAATTGTACATATAGATAAGAGAAACTAACATGAAAACAGAACCCAAGAAAGTGTATAAAAAGAATTTAATTGAAGCATAGACGCGATTTTGTCCACCCCAAACACCTATGATAAGAAGCATTGGTATGAGTGATGCCTCCCAGAAAACATAAAACAGCATAGAATCCATTGATGAAAAAACACCAATAATGAGACCTTCCATCATTAAGAAAGCAGCCATATAATCAGCTACTCTATTTTTTATTACTTCCCAACCAGCAATAATAACCAATACTGTTGAGAAGGTAGTGAGAATGATAAGTGGCATGGAAATACCATCAATACCTAAATGATAAAAGACATTAAATTGCCCAATCCAGCTAGCCTTTTCAACAAACTGCATTGCAGAAGTCGAAGTGTCAAAATCTAGGAATAAAGTTACTGATAAAACAAAAACTAATATAGAAATAGAAACACTAACCCAGCGAGCAATAGAAATTCTATTATTGCCTATTAATAGAACTAAGACAGCACCTAGAATGGGTAACCAAATCAATAAACTTAGTAATGAATCCATACTAATATCCTAACTATAAAATGAATAATCAGATGCAACGAGAACCCATCCCAATACAAGCATCAAACTTATAATCATAAAAAAAGCGTAATGGTAGACATACCCAGTTTGAACTGGGCGAATAAAGGAGCCTACAAAACGAGCAAACCTTGCGCTGCCATTAACTAATAGTTGGTCAATAATTGCCATATCTGAAATTTTCCACAATAAGTTACCAAGCTTTAATGCACCACGAACAAAGATAATTTCATTAAGCCTATCAAAACCATACAATGAAACTAACACATAATTTATACGTTTAAATCTTCTTTGAATGACGTCCGCCCACTCCGTTCTATATAAAGAAAATAACCAAGCTGTAGCGATCCCACCTACCATCATCCAGAATGGAAGTGTCATAACAGAGTGAGAAATAAGTGAAAATGCAGAGTGAAAGTGATGTTTAAGCTTTTCGACTGACTCATGAGATGTATCAATATAGATTCCATTATCTAGCCATCCACCAAAAAGCATCGGCTCAATTGTAAAATATCCAATTACTACGGATGGTATTGCAAGCATTATCAAAGGCACTGTAATAGATGGCGCTGTCTCATGCAGATGTTCTTCAGTATGTTTATCTACTCTTGATTCGCCATGAAAAACTAAAAATAAAAGTCTCATACTATAAAAGGCAGTAATAAAGACGCCCAAAACAACAGCAAAGTACACCCATCCAGAAAATGGCAATTCTGAGTAATGAACAGCCTCAATAATCATATCTTTTGAATAGAAACCTGCAAATCCAGGAAACCCAATCAACGCCAAAGTTCCTAATAGTGAGGTAATATAAGTTATTGGCATTTTCTTTCTAAGACCGCCCATTTTTCGAATATCTTGTTCGTGATGAAGGGCAACGATAACTGAGCCGGCAGCTAAAAAAAGTAGTGCCTTAAAAAACGCATGAGTCATCAAATGAAAAATTGCAACAGAGTATGCGCTAACGCCTAACGCAACAGTCATATAGCCTAGTTGAGAAAGGGTTGAGTATGCTACAACTTTTTTAATATCATTTTGAACAATGCCTAATAAACCCATAAATAAAGCTGTAATTGCACCTATAACCATTACCACTGTTAGCGCAACATCACTCAACTCAAATAATGGAGACATACGTGAAACCATAAAGATTCCAGCAGTTACCATGGTTGCTGCGTGAATTAGAGCTGAAATAGGAGTTGGTCCTTCCATCGAGCCTGGGAGCCATACATGCAGGGGCACCTGAGCTGACTTACCCATTGCGCCAACAAAAAGAAGTAAGCAAATTACCGTTATAGCAGAAAAATCATTAAACAAAGTTAGTCCAATAATTTGGTCTTTTTGACTAAATGTTTCTGCATAGTCAAGGGTCCCAAAGAACATCAGAACCAAAGCGATACCTAAAATAAAACCAAAGTCACCAACCCGGTTTACAATAAAAGCTTTTAAGTTGGCTTCAATAGCAGACTCCTTATGATGCCAAAATCCAATTAAAAGATATGAAACAAGTCCAACAGCCTCCCAACCAAAAAATAACTGCATAAAGTTATTAGACATTACCAGTGTAAACATGGCAAAGGTAAAGAGGGAAATATAGCTAAAGAATTTAGTGTAACCCTCATCCTCATGCATATAGCCAATTGTATAAATATGAACCATTAATGAAACAAATGAAACAACTACAAGCATTACAGAAGTTAAATTATCAACAAGAAAACCAAAGCTAATATTAAGCCCGCCAATTTGCATCCATGTATAAATATTTTGATTAAAAATCTCTCCCTCATTAAGCACATGATGATTAAAAACATAAAAAGAAAGAACGGTTGAGATAGTAACGCCCAGAATAGTAATTGAATGAGATAATGTTCTGCCCAGTCTATTACCAGCAAGCCCAACAACAATTGACCCTATTAAAGGTGCAAGAACAATTGTCAAATAAGTATTAAGCATAACTATCCTTTCAAAGTGTTAGTTACATCAATATCAATCGAGCCACGACTTCTAAACATCAAGGTCAAAATAGCAAGACCTATTGCTACTTCTGCAGCGGCAACTGTCAAAATAAAGAATACAAATACTTGCCCTGCAAGATCTCCGTTGAAATATGAAAAAGCAATAAAATTGGTATTAACAGCTGCCAAAATTAGCTCAACACACATCAACAACATAATGATGTTTGTTCTATTTATAAATATTCCTGCAAGCCCTATACAGAAAACGATAGAACTTAAAATCAGATAATCAGATAGAGCGATCATTTTGACTCCTTAGATGATTTAGGCTTTATCGAAGCAAACCTCATTCTATCTTTCGCCTGAACATTGACTTGCTCAGAAATATTTTGTTTTTTACTTCTAAGTTGATTCCTATGAACGAGTGTAATTGCTGCAATAATTGCAATTAAGAGAAGAATTGCTGCCAACTCAAAAGGATAAACATAAACAGTATATAGTTGCTCAGCAATAGCTGTAATATTACTGTATGAAGCGTCATGTCTTTCGGGAACCCCTATCACCTCTAGATCAAACTGTCCAGCGTTAAGGACCAACACCATCTGCGCAATAACAACTATAGAAACAAAAATTCCTAAAGGTAGGTAGCGAGTGAACTGTGCTCGAAGGGTAGACTTATCTGTATCGAGCATCTTAATAACAAACATAAATAACACCATAACGGCGCCAACATAAATCAAAATAAGTGTGATTGCTAAAAACTCAGCCTCAAGCAGTAACCACAAACTAGCAGCACTAAAAAATGTTAATATTAGTAACAAAGCAGCCTTTGCAGTATTTCGTGCAGTAATCATCATCACTGCACTAGTGACAAAGAAAAAGGAAAAAATATAAAATAAAACTGATGTAAATTCCATAGCTACCTGTTATTTATATTTAGAATCTTCGAGCCTAGCTTTGCTGATTGCTTTTTCATTCTCATCACCTATAGCTAGCAAACCTTTTTTATCAATAATGCTTCCTTCTCTTGATTCAAATGCGTAATCAAATATATGCGTTTCTACTATTGCATCAACTGGGCATGCCTCTTCACAAAAACCACAAAAGATACATTTAAATAAATCAATATCGTACTGAGTTGTTCTTCGCGTACCATCTTCTCGCTCTTCTGATTCAATAGTGATAGCATTTGCTGGACATACAGCTTCACAAAGCTTACATGCAATACACCTTTCTTCGCCATTTGGGTATCGACGAAGCGCATGCAAACCTCTAAATCTAGGTGAAATAGGTGTTCGCTCTTCAGGAAACTGAATAGTAATTTTATTATTTATAAATTCTTTACCAGTGACCTTAAGGCCTGATCTAAGCTCACCTAGACCAAAATCTTTTACTATTTTTTTGACTTTTTTTATCATATCTCTTTCTCCTTAAAACCAAGGCCCTATATGAAGCTGTGTCATCAATGCAACCACAAAGATCCATATAATTGTCAAGGGTAAGAAAATCTTCCAACATAAGCGCATAATCTGGTCATACCTAAACCTTGGAAAAGAAGCACGGATCCAAAAGTAAAGGAATAAAAAGAAGCTCATCTTTACTAACAACCAAAATAAATCTGGCACAAATTCAAACCAACCTTCAAGATAAGGTATGCCTTCAAATGGCGAGTGCCAGCCACCGAAAAACAATAGAACTGCCAACATAGCCATAAAAATCATGTTGAAATATTCAGCCATAAAGAATAAAGCGAAAGGCATTCCGGAGTACTCAACATGAGTACCACCAACAATTTCTGATTCACCCTCTACAACGTCAAATGGAGCTCGATTTGTTTCGACTAAAGCACCTATCCAAAATACTATCATCATTGGAAAGAGAGGTATCCAATACCAATTCAAAATTCCCCCAGCCTGCTTTGCCACTACCGTATTTAAATTAACAGAACTCGCAATCATCACCACTGTAACAAGAACGAAACCAATCACAAGCTCATAAGAAATCAGAAGTGCAGTACTTCTCAATGCTCCTATAAGTGGGTACTTAGAATTAGATGCCCATCCTGCAAGAACAATGCCATATACACCAACTGAGCCTATCGCCATAACATAAAGCAAGCTCACATCAAGATTAGCAATATAAAAACCTTCTCCCAGAGGAACTACAGCCCAAACAGCGACTGCAGGGACAAACGCCAATACAGGAGCTAAAAGAAATAGATAAATATTCGACTTAGAAGGAAAAATAATTTCCTTAAACATCATTTTAAAAACATCTGCAAATGGCTGCAATAACCCAAAGGGTCCCACTCGATTTGGACCAATTCTAAGCTGCATAAAACCAATAACCTTTCGCTCTGCATAGGTCATATATGCCATCATAATGATTAATGGCAAAATAAGAGCGACACCCTTAATTAAAATAATCACTATGTCTGCTAATCCGCCGTCAAACCAAGGGATTAGTTGATGGATGCTGTCTACGAATGATTGCCACATAGTCAATACCCCCTAGCCTTGTCTCGATTGATAAGTATGAACAAACACGCAACCTTCGGCAACCGAATCATTAATAGAAACAGGCACTCCATGATACAAATCACCTTCTGAAAGTTTTAGCTCTTTTGCTGTTAAATCAGAAACAAATGCATCATTGATTTTTCCAATTTGGGTTTGTTGAAGAGCTTTGGCTTTCCTAGTCATGGCATCAGAAGCGTAAGGTGAATACTGCCAATGAGTAGTAACTTGAGAATCTTCAGATACCTCTATGTTTACTTCACTATTGTTATCAATAGTAATATCAATTGAAAGAGCATCATCAGCCACTTGGCTTGAATCGGTATAGTCGAAACCTTCAAATCCCAACAAGTCTGCAAGTACCTTTATAATTTTCCAACCAGGCTTTGACTCACCGGGACTTGAAACAGAAGCACTGAATGATTGCGCTACGCCATCAAAATTAATGTGAGTTCCAGAGCTTTCATAAAAACAAGCTAAAGGCAATATAACATCCGCGCTAGAAAGTGTTTGTTCATCCTCAAAACTATTAAGTGAAACAACAAATACATTTTTTTTATTAAAAGTATCAGTCGCCAACTTGGAGCTGATAAAGTCATAGTTAGAATCAACATCCATTAACAAAAATGACTTAGTATCGCCTGAAAGCATCGAAGTTACATCACTCCCACCATTGGCAGGCTTAAAGCGAACTCTCTCAGCAGAAAGTGAGTTACCAGTGAGACTTAAATTAGCGATTTTTGCATTGGATAAAGCTGCAATTTCAGAAATAAGGCCTACAATATTTGAAGAAGAGGGATTGCTATTTATATGCTCACCTAAAATAATTACTGGATTTTCAGCAGCGATTAGGTCATCAGCAATCTTATTATGAATTTCATCATTTTTGGTCTTAGATAAATATTTTGGTAAAGTCGTTTTAGTCTTTTCATGTAAAGACTTTAAAACAGACTGAAGCATTGAAGCAGTTCTTTGAG
>ENA-ORCY01000254-ORCY01000254.1-marine-metagenome-genome-assembly--contig:-NODE-254-length-35989-cov-6.153765_pt1 | contig 35989 bp, 36 predicted proteins | sample MGYA00248634_ERZ508507 | MGnify/ENA primary metagenome ERZ508507 (study PRJEB26178, sample SAMN06266269) | marine metagenome | isolation source: Columbia River Estuary | place: USA:Columbia River Estuary... | reverse complement strand
ATGACTAGCTAAAGGACAGTTGCCACATAATGGGTTTTTTGGTTTGCAGATGGTTGCACCAATATCCATGATCGCTTGAGTGTATTCAGCATTGTTTGTTTGAGGCGTGTGATGTTTTGCTAAACGCCACAACTCCGCCATGACTTTGCTTGAAGAGTAATGGCCTTCAACTTTGTGATACCGTGAAAGAGTTCTTTTTACATTTCCATCAAGAATTGGGGTCGATAAGCCGCTTCCTAATGACAAAATTGCACCAGCAGTGGAAGGGCCAATACCAGGAAGCGCAACAATCTCATCATATTTTTTTGGAAAGACCCCCTTGTGAATAGAGGCGACTATCTTCGCAGTTTTATGAAGGTTTCGTGCGCGACTATAATATCCAAGCCCTGCCCAGTTTGACATGACTTCATCTTCTTTTGCATTTGCAAGAGCTGCTAGGTCTGGAAAGCAGGCGATGAACTTATTAAAGTAGTCAATGACTGTAATGACTTGTGTTTGTTGGAGCATGATTTCAGAAAGCCAAATATGATAAACATTGGGCGGGGTTGATTGCCACGGAAGGCTCTTCCTCCCATTGATTTTAAACCATCGAAGTAAGTCTCTTGCTAACTCTGTCACCTTTACAAGCCAAGCGGATTTTGTGGGTCTACCGACTCCATAAATGGCAGCTTAATGTCCTCATTTGTTACCTGATAAAAGCATCCAATCCAGTTGTTGATAATAGCGCTTGCACTATCATGCCATGTATTATCAAGCGTTTGCATGATGAGCTGCTCAGGGAAGTCTTTTATTGAGGCTGACTTGGCTATAAGCCTTGTTTTATACTCCTCTAGAATTGCACAACATTGCGGCGAAAGATAATTCGTTGGAAAAGGTGGATAGTCTGAACGACCGCCTTCAAGGTAGATGGCAATTTCTCTTTTTAGCTCCTTTAAAAGACTAATGGAGTCATATTCTGGGTGGCCTTGAAAGAAGACAATGCGAAACAAGTCTGGGCTTACAGCTAAATGAACGCCAACTTTGCTAGCAGCTAAAACTTTAATGTTTGCCTCATCAAACTGAGACCTAGAAATTTCATTATGGCGAGAGTGAGGAACATCAAATCGTGTGTTAACGCCCTTGACTAATGGATGTGTTCGATCAACAACCTGATGGGGAAAAACTCCCCAGTGTTTTTTTCCAATAGGACTTCTTTTTTGTTTGTATTTAAACTCTAAAACAGCATGAGTTGCGAGACATGAGCACAAGGTGGAGGTTACATTTTCATAAGACCAGTCAACAACTTCACGGAGCTCATTATAAAAAGGGGCTAGCTGAAGGTCGGGGTCAGTAACATTTGCACCAGTAATAATAAGAGCATCAAGGCCTTGAAGTTTTATTTCATCAAAGCTTTTATAGTGGCTTTTAATATGCTCTGAAGCCTTTTTACCTCGTTTGATGCTAGGGAGGGAAAAAGGATGTATGTAGAGTTGAGCTACTTGGTTAGAGCGACCAACCAACCTAAAGAACTGTCTTTCGGTGGCCTCAAGCGCAGAATCAGGCATCATATTCAGTAGGCCAATATGAAGAGCTCTAATGGCCTGATGAGAGGCTCTTTCTTCAGACAGTATTGTTTCACCTTGTTTTTCAAGTCGTTCAAAGGAAGGTAGGTTAGAGTGTGCTATAAGAGGCATGATTTCAGAGTGCGCTAGAGATTAAATTAATAACATCATTTGCAGAGCGGCAATTATGAAGATCATCGCTTTGGATTGTGCAGCCATATTTGTTTGCAAGCGCTGTATATTTTGTAAGCCTATCTTCTATTAGCTTAGGAAAGACCCAGCTTACAAAGTCGTCAGGGCTTACTTGAGCTGCATAATCTAAGCTGTTTTCAGCAAGATACGTATTGATAGACTTCTCAAAAAAATGTGAATTATAATACATAGGCTTTGGGTTAGTTTTGGCACGCTCAATTAGAATTCGTTCATTCTCTGTGTTGGTCTGTATGTATACGATGAGGCTTTTTTCTGAGAGAAGCTTGTAAAGGGCTTGGTCTTCGAGCTCACAAAGGCTCCCTCCAGCATCATTTATAAAATGACTAAATCCTTCTGCTTGGGACTTTTTAATAAAGTCAGGCACTTCATACATTGTCTTTTTTTCTGCCTCAAAAAAAAGACTTTGACGACGAATAAACTCATCTAATGGAAGGCCCCCTTCTTCAGGGTTGCCAACCTTTCCTAAGAACGCCGAGATTGGCTCTAGATTATCAAAGCTTACTTGGCTATTAATGCTAATTGACTGATTATCTAAAAGCGTTTTTAGCCAGCTGTCTATTTTCATTTTGTCGGCAATATTTGCGATTATCGCTTCTTTGAGATGAGCTGCGCCAATCCTATAGTCGCCAGAAAAGTGAAACCAGTCTCCCTCTTGGCCAATAAGTTTTGCGAGGTGAGTTTTGCCAACACCAGACATGCCTAGTAGCGTAATAGATTTATTTTTCTGTTTTTTAAACTCTTCTGCAGATATCATTATAAAAGACCATCTTCTTTGAACATATTTCTAATGCCCCTTATAGCTTGTCGAATTCTATGCTCATTTTCAATCAGACAGATGCGCACATACTCATCACCATAGCTACCAAAGCCAATTCCTGGAGAAACTCCAACCTTAGCACGATTTATCAATGCTTTGCTGAACTCTATTGAGCCCATTGCTCTGTAGTGCTCTGGAATTTTTGCCCACACAAACATCGTAGCCCTGGGTATTTCAACTTTCCAGCCAATGCTTTCAAGGCCAGAACACAGGATATCACGCCTAGACTGATACATCGAACATATTTCTTTAACACAGCTCTGATCTCCTTCAAGCGCCTCAATTGCAGCAACTTGAATTGGGGTAAATATACCGTAGTCTAAATAAGACTTTATCTTGGTAAGCGCAGCAACTAATGAGGCGTTTCCGACCATAAATCCAACTCTCCAGCCAGGCATGTTATAGCTTTTAGACATTGAAAAGAACTCTACTGCAACTTCTTTTGCACCTTCAACCTCAAAAATACTAGGCGCCTTATACCCATCAAACACAATATCCGCATAGGCTAAATCTTGAATAACCCAAATTTGATTTTCTTTTGCAATCTGAATAACTCGCTCAAAAAACTCTAGCTCAACACATTCAGATGTTGGGTTTGAAGGATAGTTTAGAACAATAGCTTTTGGTTTTGGCCAAGTGTTTTTGATGGCGCTCTCCAATTCTGAGAAAAAGTCATGCTCAGGCCCGCAGGGAACAGAGCGAATATCTGCGCCAGCAATGACAAAACCATACGGGTGAATAGGATACGCCGGACTAGGCACTAAAATGGTATCACCCTTGGTGACTATCGCTTGAGCTAGGTTTGCAAGACCCTCTTTTGATCCTAGTGTCACTATAGCTTCTGTATCAGGATCAAGGCTGACATCATATCTTTCTTTGTACCAGTTCGTTATTGCTCGTCGAAGACGCGGTATGCCCCGAGACGCGGAGTAGCGATGCGTGTCAGTTCGCTGGGCAACTTCAACTAGCTTATCAACAATATGCTGAGGCGTGGGCTGATCAGGGTTGCCCATTCCAAAGTCAATAATGTCCTCACCCTTCGAGCGAGCTTTTGCCTTGAGCTCGTTGGTAATTGCAAAAACATAGGTTGGAAGTCTTTCAATTCTTGCAAAGTTTTCGTTCATTTTTTTAATTCATTTAGATATTAAGCACAAGATGATATGAGCTGAATTTTCTAAGATTAAGCACACCTCCATCAAGCAGTAAGTATTGTCCTTTAATTCCCTGCAAAATTCCAGAAATAACGGGAGTTTTATCAAAATTTAAGGAGATAATTTTTGTTGGATATTTTAACACAGGATAGCTGATATCTATTTTTTCGCTCTCAATAGCCGTTGCTTGGATCTCATTAATTAGGCCAGGTATTTCTGCCAATAGCGCATTTTTTTTTGAAACCAGGTCTAAATCCTCAACCTCGTTTTTGAGCATTGTTCTCCAGTTTGTCTTATCAGCCACATAGGACTTAAGGGCCATCTCAATTTTTCCTGAATCAAGCCTTGTTTTAACCTCTAAAATTGGTAAAGCGCTAACTGCTCCTTGGTCTATCCATCTTCCTGGAGTATTTGTTTTTCGAGTAATCCCAACCTTTATCCCAGAAGAGTTAGCTAGATAAACGATATGTGAAGAAAAGCAATTGGCAAGGCCCCACTCAGGCTCTCTACAAGTCCCTAAGTGATGATGGCAGGTTTCTGGCTTCATGATGCACATGTCACATCTTGCAAGTGAGCGAGCACATGGGAAGCAATATCCTTGTGAAAAGCTTTTATTGGTTTTTTTGCCACAATTCGAGCATGTGATTTCTTGTTGAAAGCTCAGCTCAATATGCCTGCCCACTAGCGCATTCATGTCAACAGTATCGCTGCCAATCGGCAGGCTATATTTTGCCTCTCCGTCAGCCAGAGAAGTTTTCATCATGCCTATAGGCCCAGCTAGTTGCATAATATTGACTGAATATCCATATATTTATTTGCTGCTTGGAGCATTATTTTTTGTGGAATCTCAGGCGCAGGGGGCGCCTTGTTCCAGTCAAGCGTTTCAAGATAATCTCTAATGATTTGTTTGTCAAAGCTTTTTGGGCTTATTCCAGGAGCGTAGTCATACAGTGACCAAAATCTTGAAGAGTCAGGCGTTAAAACTTCATCCATAAGCGTGAGCTGATTGTTTGAGTCAAGTCCAAATTCAAACTTAGTATCGGCAATAATAATGCCTTTTTCTATCGCAAGTTTTGATGCAAATTTATATATTTCAAGACTTACCTCTTTCATTTCTTTACCTAGGTCTCTGCCTATTAGGCCCTCAACCTCTTCAAAAGAAATATTGGCATCATGCTCTCCAACTGCAGCCTTTGAGGACGGCGTAAAGATTGGTTTTTTAAGTTGCTCTGCCAGTCTTAAGTTATCAGGTAAAGCAATACCACAAACCGACTGAGATTCTTGATACTCTTTCCAGCCAGAGCCAATTAAGTAGCCTCTAACGACGGCTTCAACAGGAAGAGGCTTGAGCTTTTTGACAACAATCGCTCTTCCTGAAAGTGTCTCCGCCTCTTTGGCTGTCAACACCTCTTCAAGTTTTATTTTGGTTAGATGGTTTTGAACAATATGCTTAGTTTTGTCAAACCAGAAGTTTGCTATTTCTGTAAGGATTTTTCCTTTGCTTGCAATTGGCTGCTCAAAGATAACGTCAAATGCGGAGAGCCGGTCGGTTGCTACAATGAGCATGTATTGAGAGTCAATATCATATATGTCTCTTACTTTTCCCTGATGAAGTAGAGGTAAGGATAGATCTATTCGAAGATGAGAGCTCATTTGATTACTTTAATAGCTGTATGGCTTTATTTTAATCGATTGAGCTAAGGGTTTGTTTAAGTTGCTATGTATAGAGGCCTATTTAATTTTTAATTTTGTAAGTATTTGTTTAGCTCTTTTTTGAAAGCTTGCCATCTCAGCATTTGGAACGATTGATTTTTTGTTAAGCTTAACTTTTTCAGCATCTTTGTGAACACCATTGATGCGAATCTCATAATGAAGATGTGGCCCCGTAGACATTCCAGTAGTGCCCACATATCCAATGAGCTCGCCTTTTTTAACTCGCTTGCCGGACTTTAGACCCTTAGCAAATTTTGACAAATGAGCATATACCGTGACATACTCAGAGCCATGCTTTAGATAAATTACGTTGCCATAGCCTGATAGTGTGGCAACATACTTAACTAGCCCTTTTGCTGGTGCATATACAGGGGTTCCGCTTGGCGCTGCAAAATCAGTGCCTCGGTGAGGACGATAAGTCTTAAGTGTTGGGTGATAGCGACGCAATGAAAAACTAGAGCTAATCCTGTTGTACTTTGTAGGAGCAAATTTAAATGAGTCGTTTAGTGTTTCGCCTTTGGAATTATAGTATTTCTTTCTACCAAGAGAGTCCTTGTGAGAGAAAAGCGCAATAGTTTTTCTTCCGCTAATATAAATCATGGCACTCGGCGTCTTCTCTCCTTCCCATGACAAAAAGAACCTGTCACCTTTTCTAAGATCACGACTGAAGTCAATCTCCCATGAAAAGTTATCTACCATCATTTTTACAACTTCAGCATCAACGCCAGCCTTCTTGGCGTCGTAATTAAGAGACTTATTGATTGTAATGACAGTAAAGGAGACATCTCCAACAGGTTGTATATTTGATTTTTCAAAGCTAAATCTTTTTCCGTCATAGTTTATGAAGAGCGGATTATCATTTGCAGGGTTAAATATAATTTGCTTGAGAGTATGATTATCATTAAGGCTAATCTGAAATTTATCACCGGGATAGATATTGTTGAGCCTTTGAGCCCTCGGATCTGATGTCATTAGTTTTGTCAACAGCTTGCCTGAAAGCCCTGTGCTATAGAAAAACTTATAAAAAGCATCCCCACGCGAAACCTTAAAGCTAAAGTCATGCTGACCGCCTGCAAAAGAGGGGGCTGAGAAAACCACACATGCTAGAAGCAATGAAATAAAAAAAGATTTAATCATTAGTGTTGGGTTTAGTCGTTTTTAGAAATTAACGACAAGGCCAGTTGACGTGAAAGCTGGTCATTTTCCACAACACTAGGGAGTGTGTCAAGATTTTGAGTGGGCGTCTCGTTGAGAGTTTTTTCAATTATCTTACTGATGTCTAAAAAGCCTATTTTATTTTTTAAAAAGGCATCAACAGCAACCTCATTCGCTGCGTTTAGAGTGCCAGGGGCGTTTCCTCCTTGTTTTATGGCTTGATATGCAAGCTCTAAACATTTGTACTTTTTCATGTCGGGCGGAAAAAATTCCAGTGGAGGCTGTTTAGTAAGGTCTAGCACCTCGACTCCTGATAGCTGTCTTCCAGGAAAAGATAGCGCATAGGATATTGCACTTCTCATATCGGGAAGGCCCATTTGCGATAGAACGCTGCCATCATCATAATAGACGCACGAGTGAACAATACTTTGAGGATGCACAATAACCTCAATTTGATTAGCAGGAAGATTAAACAAGAAGCTGGCCTCAATTACTTCGAGCCCCTTGTTCATCATTGTTGCAGAGTCAACAGAAATTTTTTGTCCCATTTTCCAGTTCGGATGATTACATGCCTCCTCTGGAGTGACTTTACTAAGAGAGACAAATGGCATATTTAAAAATGGCCCGCCAGAAGCGGTCAATTGAATTTTGTTTAATCCTTCCTTGCCCGCCTGAAGGCATTGAAAAATTGCGCTGTGCTCAGAGTCAACTGGAATGATTTCAGCGCCTGATTTGTTGGCGGCATTCATTAGAAGAGCGCCGCCTAAAACTAGAGACTCTTTATTAGCGAGCATTATTCTTTTGCCAGCCATAGCGGCAGAAAAAGTGGATGACATACCGGCTCCGCCAACGATTGCAGCCATAACAAAATCAGTTTGAACATGAGAGGCGATATCATCAAGTGCATTCTCACCGCTTAAGACCTCCACCCCCTTTGGAGCCAACTTTCTTAGATTGTCAGCCGCCTCTTCATCGACCAAAATTGCGTATTTTGGCATATGCTTTTTGCAGAGTTCATTCAGGCTTTTCCAGTTTGAGTGCGCGCTGACAGCGAACGCGCTATATTTGTCTGGATGGCGAGCAATAACATCTAGCGTGTTGAGTCCAATTGAGCCTGTCGCCCCAAGAATTGCAATATTTTTCATAGGACAAAGACCAGAAAGAGAAGAAATATTGGTGCAGACGATGTTAGGCTATCAATGCGATCCAAAAGCCCGCCATGCCCTGGAAGAATATCTCCACTATCTTTATAGCCGCTAATGCGCTTTAATAAGCTCTCAAATAAATCACCAAGGACTGAGACTAAAGAGACCACGAGGGCTAAAATACTAAAGACCAAAAAGTCTTTTAAGTTAGGCGCCTGAACAACAATGAAGACATAACAGAGAGCAACAGCCTGGGCAAGAAGAACGCCGCCATATAGGCCTGCCAGTGTTTTGTTTGGGCTCACCTCAGGACAGAGTTTTTTATTGCCAAACTGTCTTCCTGAAAAATAAGCGCCGATGTCTGCTGCCCAGATTAGTGCCAGTAGAAAAAGCACTAATGAACTATTTTGAGACTGAAGAATAATGAGTGCAGCCGCCATCGGCACAAATAGAAAGAGCCCATTTATAACTGATGTGTAAATATTTTTGCTAACACTGGCATGACTATCTGGGTATTTTATGACCCAATATAAAGCGACAAACCACCATGTTAGTGCTAGGAATAGTAAGGGTGCTAGTAGTGTTGTGTTTTTAGAAAAAACAAAAGCCAGCGCCAATATTGCTATAGTGAAAAAGGCTTTATTGGTAGGGCTGGTTATTGACACTAGTCTGCAATACTCCCAAGAGGCAATAATAAGAATCAATCCAAGAGCTGCTGAGAACCAAGTCTCATTTAATAGCAGTATTCCTGCAATAGCTATTGGCGCTAAAACAAGTGCTGTTAGAGCTCTTTTAATGAGCATTACCTCTCCCCATTGCGCTCACCATAGCGCCTATCTCTGGAATGAAAGTCCTTAATTGCAATATCTAGAGCATCTTCATCAAAATCTGGCCACAAGGTTTCACAAAAATAGAATTCACTATAAGCAATATCCCACAGCAAAAAATTGCTTAGCCTGATCTCGCCACTTGTTCGAATAAGAAGGTCAACTTTTGGATAGGAGGCTAGAGAGGTGTATGATTGAAAGGTTGAGGAGTCAATATCTTCTGGATTAATGTTGCCATTAGCGGATTCAAATGCAATTTTCTTTGCCGATTCTGCAATGTCCCATTGGCCTCCATAATTAGCTGCAATGACTAGATTTAGTCCTGAATTATTGGAAAGTTGTTTTTCTGCTTCGCGAGCAAGTGATTGTATTTCAGGGGTGAATACGGAGAGATCTCCAATAATTTTTAGTTTGATGTTGTTGTCTTTAAGTTTTTTTGTCTCAGTTTTCAAAACGGTTAAGAATAGCTTGAAAAGGAGACCCACTTCTTCACTTGAGCGTTTCATATTTTCACTACTAAAAGCAAAAAGAGTAAGTGTATTGACGCCTAACTTTGCACAGTGCTTGACAATTTTTCTAACAGTTCTAACGCCCTTTTGATGGCCACTCGAGCGAGGCAGATGCTTGGCTTTAGCCCACCTTCCGTTGCCGTCCATAATGATAGCTATATGCTTAGGAGGGCTTTGATTGTTGGTTTGCAAACCGGCATTTTCTGAGCTCATAGAGCGCAATTATACCCACTAGTCATTAAATTGCCCATTGCAAAGTATTTCAATTTGAACGATTAATTAAATAGGGCTCTCGTCAGACAGTAAATGAGGATTTATACGGTAAAATCCATACTATGAGTTTAGCTAAGAGAATAATCCCCTGCTTAGATGTCCGTGATGGAAGGGTGGTCAAAGGCGTTAAGTTTGTTGACATCAAGGACGCTGGAGACCCTGTTGAGGTTGCAAAGCGCTATGACAGGGAGGGTGCAGATGAAATTACGTTTCTTGATATAACGGCTTCGCATGAAGGAAGAAATACGACAGTTGCCATGGTCGAAAAAATTGCTGAACAAGTTTTTATTCCGCTGACTGTTGGCGGCGGCATTCGAGAAGCTGACGATGTTAGAGCCATGCTTAAGGCTGGGGCAGACAAGGTTGCAGTTAATTCTGCAGCTATTTTTAACCCGGGCCTAATTAATGAGCTCTGCGCTATTTTTGGGTCACAGTGTATTGTGATTGCAATTGATGCTAAAAGAGTTTCGTCAAAGCCTTCTAAATGGGAAATCTATACTCATGGCGGCAGAAAAACAACAGGCATAGACGCTATAGAGTGGGCTATAAAGATGACCGAGGGAGAGAATGGCGCTGGTGAAATACTACTTACATCTATGGATAGAGACGGCACCAAAGACGGGTTTGATCTTGAGTTAACGCGAGCCGTGTCTGATGCTGTCAATGTTCCAGTGATTGCCTCTGGCGGGGTTGGCAATTTATTGCACTTGTCCGAGGGCGTGGTCGATGGCGGGGCCGATGCAGTTCTTGCTGCGAGTATTTTTCATTTTGCCGAGTTTACAGTTGATGAGGCTAAAAAATCGATGCAACAAAAAGGCATCGAAGTAAGGCTATAGCAAGTTGAGTTTTTGACTCCTTCAGCGTATCATTACGCAGTTTTGATTTCAGGAAAAACATGACCTTTAAAAAAGAATTTTGGGCGCTTTTATCAATATTTCTCCTTCCTATAGGTCTGGGAACTTTGTTCTTTTATTTAAACCCAACTTATTTCAGCCAAAATACGGTTAACTATGGCGAATTAATTACCCCAGTAATTGTTACTGAAAAGTCAGACCTTGACATAAAAGGAGATGCCTCCCTGCAAGGAGTTTGGACACTGGCCTATGTAACAGATAGTTGTGACAGCCTCTGCAATCAAGCTGTTGCAGACGTAAAGACTATTCGCACACTGATCAATATGGACATGCGCCGAATCCAAAGAATGCTTATTACTAATGATGGATCAGCGCCTTCTGTTGAGGATGAAAAACTCATCCTAGCGAGCATCACAAGTGACAAGCTATTAGGCCAGCTTTCAAGGTTGCCAGAAAACTCTATTTTTCTGATTGATCCTATTGGCAACTTTATGCTGTATTACGATCCAAAGGATATCAATATAAAATTTGTGCTTAAGGATTTAAAGCGACTTCTTAAATACTCAAGGATAGGCTAATGGAAAACCTTCCGTCCTTGAAAGATCTTTTGGGCCTCTGCAAGATTAAAGTTGTGATGCTTATTTTGCTTACAGCGGTCGTTGGTATGCTCCTAGCTGTTCCCTATGTGCCTAGTTTATTGCTCATTATTGCAGCGTCAGCAGGAATTTCATTGGCCGCAATGTCTGCTGCTGTATTCAATCATGTTGTTGACGAAAAAATAGATACGCAGATGTCTAGAACTGATCGGAGGCCTTTGCCTCAGGGCAAAGTTACAAGGACGCAGGCGCTTATCTGGGGCGTTTTTTTGGGCGTTGTTGGAATCGCCCTTCTAGTCGTTTTTGTAAACCTATTGACTGCAGTTCTAACCCTTCTTTCTTTAATAGGATACGCCGTCTTTTATACGATGTATTTGAAAAGAGCTACTCCACAAAACATAGTCATTGGCGGCGCTGCAGGGGCCGCACCACCGGTTCTTGGGTGGACTTCAATTGCGGGTTCGAATGGCCTTGAGTATGCATTACTTCTATTTCTCATTGTTTTTATATGGACCCCTCCGCACTTTTGGGCTTTGGCTATTCACAGGAGTGAAGAATATAAAAAAGCTGAAATTCCAATGCTACCAGTTACACATGGACTAGAATTTACTAGAGTACAGATCCTTTTGTATACAGTCCTTTTGTTTCTTGTAACTTTGCTACCTTTTCTAACTGGAATGAGCGGCTTGATATATTTGATTTGTGCAGTATCCCTTGGGGCTCTTTTTTTAGGATACTCAATTAAGATTTTTCTTGAGCCTGAGAATTCTAAGATTGCATTTAAGACTTTTAAATATTCAATTAATTATTTGATGGTTTTATTCGTGGGGCTATTGGTAGATCATTACCTTCTGATGAATTTTGGAGTTGTTGCCTAGACATGAAATCTTTGCTTCAGGTTTTTAGAGCAGTGGCCTCTGCAATGATTGGAGTTGGAAAAAAAAAGAATCTTGCCCAAGACTTTGATGCTACAGAAAAAACAGGCCCATGGCCATACATCATTGTTGGTCTTGTGATGACCGTACTTTTTATCGGCTCATTAATTTTTGCTGTAAGCCTAGTTCTGTCCTAAAGCCTCTATGATCTTATCAAGAGCCTCAGCCATAGGCGCAGGCTCGTGAGGGTTTGTCAAAAGAGCAACTAGTTCCAGTTCTGGATTAAAGAGCAAATAGCTGCTAGTGTGATCAACATCATAATGTGCATCTTTTGAAGAGCTGGGCTTTTCATTAGCAACCATTTTGTGCGAATCATCAGCGTGATCTTCAGAGTGATCATCGTGAGAATGATTATGATTGCTATGATCCTCTTGAGCTGTTTTTTGAGACTGAACCACTTCGTGATAAACGCCAAGAGCTTTGCTAATAGAAATTAGCTCATCTTGTTTTGCTGTTAAGCCCTTGAACGACGAATTAAAAGTTTTAGCAAAGTTATCCAGGTTTCCTAGATCTCTATCCGGATCAACAGAGACAAATACAACTTGAAGTTGATCACTATTTTCCATTAACTGTGATGCTTGGTTTATTTTAGAGAGGTCAATTGGACAAACATCTGGACAAGAAGTGTAGCCAAAATACAGAAGCGCCCATTTATTATCTGCCACATCTGATAAATGAGTGTTTTTTGATGCATCATCGATAAAGTTGAGTTTGTCTGAAACTGATTTTGCTTCAGGATATAAGGACGCAGCAGGAGCAACAGACTTTTTGAGTTCCTCCATATTGGGCTTGCCACCAAAGAAGAAGAAAACTGCAGCACTAATAATGGCTGCAAGAATAAGGAAATAAATTTGAGTACTTTTTGTCATAAGAAGACCTACAAATGTGGCAATTAGTTTTGAAGAGCGTTTTCTTTTGTGAACATTTTGTGAGCAAGGTTCACAAGACTCAAGAGCAGCGCAAGACCGATTACATTGTGCATTGTGGCAGCAAACATAGGCAGAGACATTACTACATTAATAATCCCCAGCGCAACTTGAATTGTTAGAAGGGCAAGAACTATAAGTAAACTGTTTCTGAGTGCTTTGTAGTTTCTAAGAGCAAATGAAAAAGTAATTATTGCTGCAGTTACAACAAGGGCGCCAACACGATGAACCATTTGGATTGCTGTTCGTGTTTCATTTTCTAGGACACCAAACTCATAATCAACTCCAAGTGGCCCCCAATAATAGGCATTATTAAAGTCCATGTCATCAGGCCACATCTCTCCTAGACAGCTAGGAAAATAGTCCCCACAGGCAAGTGCAGCATAGTTAGTGCTGGTCCACCCTCCAAGAAAAATTTGAAAAACTAGAAGTACAGTAACAATGGCAAGCATTATCTTATGCTTGTTGAGAATTGGCTGATCAAGAGTAAGAGGCTTACGTTCGTTGAGAAGCAGCCAAAAGAGAAGAGTTGTTGTTGAAAAGCCACCCAATAAATGCATCGTAACTATCCCTGGATGTACTAATTCTGTTACTGTCCACATCCCTAGGGCGCCCTGAAAACCAACCAATAGTAGAAGTGCAGTTGGCAACTTTACAGAACGGAGCGTGTCCGGCCTCCTAAAAATTGCCAATAAAAAGATAATAACAATTGATAGGCCAAGTATTGAAGCGGCGTAGCGATGAACCATTTCTTTCCAGGCTTTTGCTATATCAAGGGGCCTATCATATTCTGCAGAGATGACATCTGGAACCAACAGCTGACCATAGCAGCCTGGCCAGTCGGGACATCCTAGTCCCGCATCAGCAAGACGAGTATACGCCCCCAAGATGACAACTATGAGAGCTAAAATAAATGAGAGGTTAAGTGCTTTAGAGTACATAAAATCCAGTAAATGAGGCAACCATTTTAGTTAACAAAGTAGTTGCTTGATTAAAAAATTCAAAAAACTTTAAATAAATGTGCATCTTTTATTTAGGGGTTTATTCTTTTTTTTCAACAATAGGAGTGTAATTTTTTAGCATTCAGTTTGTTGGTGAAAAAAGTTCAATCAATATTGAGAATAAAGGTGAATTATTACTTGGTAAAAAAGAGATAAACAGGTATCATTTGGTTGCATTTTTTAATTGAAACTTGAAATTGCACATTCAAGTACTATTTATATAGCTATAAAAGGTTTAATTCGGAGAATCTATGAAACTATTTTTGACTATTACTAGCGCTATTGCAGCATTATTAGGCCCTAGATCTGCTTTTGCAGAGTACACACTTAATATGACAAAAGGCATCACTGACCTTAGCCAGGACATTTACTGGCTTCATATGATGGCATTTTGGGTTTGTGTTGGTATCGGCGTTGTAGTATTTGGTGCTATGTTCTATTCAATCATTGCCCACAGAAAGTCAAAGGGAGCTAAGGCTGCACATTTTCATGAGAGTACGACAGTTGAATTTATATGGACAGGAATTCCAATCTTAATCTTAATTGCAATGGCAATTCCGGCCTCCAAAACATTGATTGATATTGAGGTCCTTGAAAAGGCAGACATGACTATCAAGGTTACCGGCATTCAATGGAAGTGGCAGTATGACTATCCTGAAGAAGGAATCAGCTTTGTTTCAAATTTGGCACAATCTTCGAGAGACGTTATTAAGGCATCACCTGAGGAGCGTGAAGCTGTTCACAAGGAAAGTGACTACCTTCGCTCAGTTGACAATCATCTTGTTCTTCCAGTTGATACAACGGTTAGATTTTTAATTACTTCTAATGACGTTATTCATAACTGGTGGGTTCCCGCTTTTGGCGTCAAGCAGGATGCTAATCCTGGATTTATCAATGATGCATGGGCTAAGCCAAATGAAATTGGAACTTATAGAGGACAATGTGCTGAGCTTTGTGGAAAAGATCATGGGTTTATGCCAATTGTGGTAGACGTTGTTTCTAAAGCCGACTATGCGGCTTGGGTTGAGAGCAAACAGGCTGAAAAAGTTGCTGAATTAGCTAGCGCTACACAAGAATGGACAGAGGCTGATTTGGTTGCAAGGGGTGAGGAAGTTTACAACGCAAACTGCTCTGGTTGTCATCAAAAAGACGGCTCAGGTATTCCAGGAGTCTTCCCAGCAATGATAGGGTCAGAAGTAACAAATGGCCCCGCAGATTATCAAATAGGCATGGTTTTAAATGGCTTAAGGGGAATGCCTGCATTTAAGATGCTTAGCGATACAGATATTGCATCGGTAATTACCTACGAAAGAAGATCTTTTGGTAACAATGGATCAGTTGTTCAACCATCAGATGTTACATCTGCACGTTAATTTAAGGAGAAACACATGAGCTCAACTACAGCGGCAGCAGCACACGACGATCACCATCATGGCCCTGAAAAAGGACTCCTAAGATGGGTTAAAACAACTAATCACAAGGATATTGGAACGCTTTATCTGTGGTTTTCTTTTGCAATGCTCTTGGTGGGCGGTGCCTTCGCTATGGGCATTCGTTCAGAATTATTACAGCCTGGTTTACAATTGTTTGAACCACAATTCTATAACCAGCTGACAACAATGCATGGGCTGATCATGGTATTTGGTGCCATTATGCCTGCCTTTGTAGGCCTTGCAAACTGGCTGATTCCTATGATGGTAGGAGCTCCCGATATGGCTCTTCCAAGAATGAATAATTGGAGTTTTTGGATACTGCCTTTTGCTGGCACGATTCTACTGAGCACATTTTTTATGGAAGGTGGTGCACCTGCTTTTGGATGGACTTTTTATGCTCCACTCTCAACAACATTTGCACCGGATTCAACTGACTTCTTTATCTTTGCAATTCACTTGCTTGGTTTCTCATCAATCATGGGCGCCATTAATATTATTGCAACCGTTCTTAATATGAAGGCACCTGAAATGAGACTAATGGATATGCCTCTTTTTGTTTGGACTTGGTTAATTACATCATTCCTGCTAATCGGCGCAATGCCAGTTTTGGCTGGAGCTGTAACTATGATGCTTACAGATCGTAATTTTGGAACCGCTTTCTTTGATGCAACTGGCGGTGGAGACCCGGTCATGTTTCAGCATATTTTCTGGTTCTTTGGGCATCCAGAGGTGTACATTATGATTTTGCCAGCCTTTGGCATTATCTCCCATATTATTCCTACTTTTGCAAGGAAGCCACTCTTTGGTTATTCATCGATGGTTTATGCAACTGCATCAATTGCATTCTTGTCTTATATTGTATGGGCTCATCATATGTTCCTAACGGGAATGCCTGTGGCAGGAGAACTCTACTTTATGTACGCAACGATGTTGATCGCTGTTCCAACTGGTGTTAAAGTTTTTAACTGGGTTGCAACGATGTGGAAGGGTTCAATGTCATTTGAAACTCCAATGTTATGGGCACTGTCTTTTGTATTTTTATTTACAATTGGCGGCTTCTCAGGCTTAATGCTTGGAATAGCGCCTGCTGATATTCAGTACCACGATACATATTTTGTTGTTGCACATTTCCACTACGTTCTTGTAACTGGAGCCTTGTGGGGAATCATTGCAGCTGTTTTCTATTGGCTGCCTAAGTGGACTGGAAAAATGTATAACGAGCGCTTAGCGAAAGTCCACTTTTGGATTGCTATGATTTCAGTTAATGTAACATTTTTCCCACAACACTTTATAGGATTAGCGGGGATGCCTCGTCGTATTCCTGACTATGCGCTTCAGTTTGCTGACTTTAACTTCATTTCATCAATTGGCTCTTTTGCCTTTGGCCTATCATTTCTTTTGTTTACCTATATTTTGGTTGACTGTATTCGAAATGGCAAGCCAGCAGTTGCAAGACCTTGGGAGAGTGCTAAGGGCCTAGAGTGGACATTGGCTGCGCCAGTTGCTTACCATACGTTTGATGAGCCACCAACCAGAGCTGAAATTTTAGCTGAGTCTCAGCACAGTTAATGGCAGAGAAGAACAGCAAAGGCCAAGGCCGAACTGCACTCATAGTGGCCATTGTAGCAATAGGATTGTATTTAGCAACCATAATGCTTAACGGCTGATATGGAGAGAAAAAAAATAACAAAAGGGTTTTGGATAAAGCTTGTATCCGTCCCTGTTTTGATGTTCTTTTTTGCTTATGCCATGGTGCCAATATATGATGTATTGTGTGACTTAACTGGGTTTAATGGTAAGACGGGTACTGTAGAAACTGAAAAGCAGTATCAGATTAATGAAGAGCGTGAAGTAACGGTTAGTTTTTTTGCGTCAACTAGTTCTGGTTTTCCAGTTCAGTTTGCGCCAAAAGTGACTTCAATGGAGGTTATTCCAGGGAAGTTTTATAACATGAGCTACATTGCTAAAAATACGACCGATGAGGTAATTTTTGGTCAAGCAATACCCAGTGTGGCGCCAACAGATGCGGCGTTACATTTTAAAAAATTAGAGTGTTTTTGTTTTGTTAAGCAAGAGTTTCAGCCTGGAGAGGAAGTAGAAATGGCACTTCGGTTTGTGGTTGAGCCTGAAATGGCAGAATGGATTAAAGATGTGAGCTTGTCATATAATTTTTATAAGTTAGATAGTTAATTAAAGGGAGAGAAAATGAGCAACGAAAAATATTATGTTCCTCATGGTACATATTGGCCAATTATAGGATCAATAGGCATTTCAACACTATTTGTTGGCTTTGCAAATCAAATGCATGATGTCAGCTGGGGCTGGCCTGTGATGGTTCTGGGTTTTGCTATCATAGCATTTATGATGTTTGGTTGGCTTGGTACGGTAGTTGCTGAGAGCGTGGGTGGAATGTATAACTCCCAGGTCGACAGATCTTTTAGGTGGGGCATGAGCTGGTTTATTTTCTCTGAGGTTATGTTCTTTGCAGCATTCTTTGGGGCTCTTCTTTATGCAAGGGTCTTGAGTGTTCCATGGCTTGGAGGAGAGTATAACAACATTTATACACCACAGCTTTGGGAGGGATTTAAGGCGGCTTGGCCACTAATTTCTACTCCAGGTGATGTGGGCCAGAATGGGGTGGCATTTTCAACAAACTTTAAACTAGTAGACACTTGGGGGCTGCCAGCTCTAAATACGGGACTACTTTTAACTTCAGGCGTAACTCTTACATATGCACATCATGCCTTGAGAGCTGGTCACAGAGATGCTTTGATGGCATGGATGCTAGCAACGATTGCGCTGGGCGTTATTTTTCTGGGCTTTCAAATTACTGAGTATGGCCATGCCTACCATGATGGCCTTAAATTAACCTCAGGAATTTATGGGTCAACCTTCTACTTGCTGACTGGTTTTCATGGCTTCCACGTAACGATCGGCGTTATTATGTTAACAGTTATCCTTTATCGTATCCAGAAGGGACACTTTAATTTAGAAAACCATTTTGCATTTGAGGGCGTTGCATGGTATTGGCACTTTGTTGATGTCGTATGGCTGGGTCTATTTATTTTTGTTTACTGGATATAATATAGAAATAGAGGTTTATTCAATGGCCCCTATTAAGGGGCCTTTTTTTTCAAGCAATCAAGGAAAGATATGAATTTATTTGTAATTGCAGTACTTGTTTTAATATTTATATTTTTAGGCTCTGCTGTTATTGGTCTTCTTAAGGGCGGCAAAGCTGGCTCAGATAGAATGTTTAAGGCGTTAAGAATGAGAATTATTCTTTCAGTTCTCCTTTTTGCATTCTTATTGCTTGCAGGTGCATTAGGTTGGATTGAACCAAATGGCTTTAATCTTTTGCCCACTCAGTAATGATGAACTTAAGGTTCTTAATTCCTGCAGTACTAATTGTTGCAACTATTGCCTTTCTGGCGTCATTGGGGCTTTGGCAGCTTGACCGCGCTAACGAAAAGCGTGTAATAGAAGCCTCAATACAAAAAGCAAATACAGGCATTGTAGAATTAATCTCTGATGAAAATAGGCTGCTTGAAAAAGAGTATTACCAGGTTAGACTTAAGGGGCAATATCTAAATAACAAACAGTTCGTCTATGACAATCAGATTGTTGATCAAGTTTCTGGATATTACGTTTTAACGCCATTTAAATTAGAGAATCAATCTGGTGCTATTGTTATCAATCGAGGCTTTATTCCTTGGAATGGCGATAGGGAAAAACTAGCAGACATCTCAATAGATAAAACCAAGTCTGATATTAAGGTTCAAATTTCAAAGCCAATCAAAAGAATTGAATTGAAATCAAGCGAGATAAGCAATAACTTCCCAACTCTAATTCAGGCAGTCGATTTAGTCAAAATGAGCGAGATAGCAGGCGTTAATTTTTCTAGTATGGTTGGACTGTTAGACGCATCAATGGACGATGGATTTGTTAGAAAATGGGAGCCTTATACGGGAAGTATTGAGAAGCATATTGGGTATGCCGTGCAGTGGTTTCTGATGGCAATCGTTCTTGGGATTATAGGTATACGTATTGCTATAAAACAACGAAAAAAGTAACTCTATTTTGAGGCTATAAAATATTACTGAAAAAAAATTCTTTACTGTATAATTTCGCTCTAAGCCGACATAGCACAGTTGGTAGTGCAACTGATTTGTAATCAGTAGGTCCGCGGTTCGAGTCCGTGTGTCGGCACCAGCAAATCTTGATTAAGCGGCCCGATGGGCCGCTTTTTTATTTCAAGCTTTTCTTATAAGTTTTTTACCTGCTCACGCAAAATAAACTTTTGTATTTTTCCTGTAGAGGTTTTTGGGATGTCCTCAAAATAGAATTGACGAGGAAGCTTAAAAGAGGCCATATGATCTCTACACCATTGGCTGAGCTCTTCTTCAGAGGCGTGGCTTGCTTTTTTAAGCTGAACAAATGCGCACGGAGTCTCGCCCCACTTTTCATCTGGCATAGCCACAACAGCAGCCGCCTCAACAGAGGGGTGTTTATATAGCACCTCTTCAATTTCGATTGATGAAATATTTTCACCACCAGAGATAATAATATCTTTGGAGCGATCTTTCAGCTGGATATACCCATCTTCATGGATAACTCCTAGGTCTCCCGAATGAAACCAGCCGTCCTTAAAAGATTCATCAGTAGCAGCCTTATTTTTTAGATAGCCTTTCATGACTACGTTGCCTCTAAACATGACTTCGCCTATTGTCTTGCCATCACGAGGCACGGGCTGCATTGTTTTTGGATCCATAACAGCTAAAGATTCAAGTGGCAGGTAGCGAACACCTTGCCTTGCTTTTAAAGAGGCTTGTTCGCTTTCAGCTAAGTCGTCCCATTCTTGGTGCCACTCATTTACCACTGCAGGACCATAGGTTTCAGAGAGTCCATAAAGATGTGTAATATTAAACCCAGCATCTTTCATGTTGGTTAAGACTGACTCTGGAGGTGGGGCCGCTGCTGTAAAAAAATCGACTTGTTTTTCTAATAATTTTTTTTCATTATCTGATGCCGCCAGTATTGTTGACATAACAATTGGAGCTCCGCATAAATGGGTTACCTTGTGCTCAGCAAGGGACTCCCAAATTGGCTCTGCCATAACACGTCTCAAGCAGACATGTGTCCCAATAATAGCTGACATTGTCCAAGGGAAGCACCAGCCATTGCAATGAAACATGGGCAGTGTCCAAAGGTAGACCGAATGCTTTTTTATTGAGGCAATCATCGCATTTCCTTGTGCCAAAAGATAGGCTCCTCGATGATGAGAGACAACGCCTTTGGGGTTTCCAGTTGTGCCAGAAGTGTAGTTTAAGGAGATTGCATCCCATTCATCCTCAGGCATAAGCCAATTGTAATTTTTATCGCCCTTTAATAAAAATTCCTCATACTCTAGTGCGCCAGGCAATGATTCTTTGATGGGGTGTTCGCTATCATTAAACTCAATCAAAATCGGCGATACTCCAGCAAGTTCCAGTGACGTTTTAGCGGTTTTTAGAAATTCACGATCAACTATTAAAGCCTTGGAGTTTGCGTGGTCTAGCTGATACGCAATAGTATCTGGATCAAGGCGCGTGTTAATGCTGTGTAAAACTGCGCCACACATTGGAACGCCATAATGGGCCTCCAGCATCGCGGGTGTGTTTGATAATATTACCGAGACAGTATCGCCTCGAGCAATGCCCTGTTCAGAGAGTGCAGAGGCAAGTTGTCGAGAGCGACTATAAAAGTCGCTGTAGTTGCGTCTTAATTTACCATGAACGATAGCAGTATGATTTGGGTATACCGATGCCGCACGTTCTAAAAATGTTAGCGGCGTAAGTGGCTGAAAGTTGGCAGGATTTCGATCAAGATTAGTATTATAAGGATTATTCATTGCCACTAATTTTGCCATTTAGGTTTACGCTTTTCTAGGAACGAGCCAATGCCCTCCTTAGCATCATGTTCTAACATGTTGTCTACCATGACTTTTGACGCGAAGTCATAAGCCTCTGATAGAGGCATATCTTTTTGTTTATAAAAGGCTTCCTTTCCAATCTTTAATGTCAGACTAGATTTTGAGGCAATAAGTTCTGCCAGAGCTGTTGTCTCTTGTTTCAAATCAGCATCATCTGTAACTCGGTTTATAAGTCCAATGTGTTCCGCTTTATCTGCACTTACCATTTCACCTGTCAGGAGCATCTCCATCGCTGCTTTGTTGGATACATTTCTGGACAGTGCAACCATTGGGGTGGAGCAGAATAGCCCTATATTTACGCCCGGAGTAATAAATCGAGCAGACTTTCCAGCTACAGCAAGATCACAACAGGCAACAAGCTGGCATCCTGCTGCTGCTGCGACGCCTGAAACTTCAGCAATGATTGGTTTGGGGTGCTCAACAATCATTTGCATTAGCTCTGAGCAAGATGCAAATACTTTTTTAAAGTAGGTAAGACCTTGGTCATCGTTGTCTCTTCCGGCAGTCATTTGTTTTAAGTCATGCCCTGAGCAAAACGCTGGTCCGTTGCCCGCAATTATTATTACTCTTATGGATTTGTTGTCCGTAGCATCTGTGAGCGAAGATTTGAGTTTGGCCATCATCTCCTCAGACAAGGCATTTCTTCTATTGGCGTCGTTAAGTGTTAAGCGATATACGCCATTGCCTATTAATTCTTCAAGCAAAATTGAATCATCGGTATTAGCTTCGTTGTTATTATTGCTGCTCATAATTTAGGCTCCATATTAGCAGAAACGCATTGCCAACTTTTTAAATGTTGATATTGACCTCGACCTCAGAGTCTAATGTATTAGCTATAAAGCAATATCTGTGGGCCCTATCATGCATTTTTGCTAATTCTTCATCGCTGACTTCAAAGCCGCTATCGAACGAGACTACTGGATTTAAATCAATTCGGTTAACAACCATCTGTTTCTTGCTATTTTTACCCAGATGAGCAACAGCATGGTCAATGTAAGAATTGACGGGCCACTTAGTTTTTGCAGCAAGAGCTAAAAAAGTCATCATGTGACAGCTGCTTAATGAGGCAGCGAGCGCCTGCTCTGGATTGGTGTTATTGGCAGACCCTCCCCAGTCAGGAGCAGTATCCGCTATTACTTTATATTGTTCGTTATAAGTAACCTGATGTTCACTGGAAAACTTTCCAGGAGAGAGCTCTTCTTCTTTTCTGTTCCAGCTGAGGTCGATAGATAGTTCAGACACAAATTTCTCCTAATCCTATTTACTCGGGCTAAGATCCCGAGGTAATTTTCTTCTTGGGGTCATAGAATGGCTTCTGGACAACCTTGATAGGAAAATTACCTTCTGGAGTTGTCGTCTCTGCAGCAGTATCTATGGCCGAGTGGTTAACATCCATCATAGCAAGTGCAATATTTTTGTCAAGTCGCGGCGAATAAACTGCTGAAGTTATATACCCGACTTCTTCTGATCCAACCATAATTGGCCAATAGCTTGTGTTTGGATGCTTAAGCGGTGTGCATGAGATTTCTATTCCAACTTGACTTCGCTTAATGCCATCAGATTTAATTTTTTTAAGCGCCTCTTTGCCAATAAAGTCGGCATCCATCTCAAGATCAACAAGACGCCCCAATCCAAGCTCGAACGGATTTACTGTATAGTCCATGTCGGCCTGATATGAGAGCATACCACCCTCTATTCTTCTTATCGTAGAGGTATGGCCTGGAACTAATCCCATTGGCTTTCCAACCTCCATAATGTGATCCCAAAGTTCATTTCCACGAGAGCCATCACGAAGATAGATTTCATAGCCAAGCTCACTTGACCAGCCTGTTCTAGATATGATTAATGGAATACCATTGAGTTCAAATTCCTCAAGCCAGTAATATTTAAGGCCATCTATTCTCTCACCAAATATTGCTTTAGCAATATCGCCAGACCTTGGGCCTTGGAGTTGCAGCGGCGAAACATCTGGCTCACCTAAATTAACATCTAACCCAGAGTTAACAGCTACGCCCTTAGCCCACATTAAAATATCACTGTCAGCCAAAGAAAGCCAGAAGTGATTTTCAGCGAGTCTTAATAGGACAGGATCATTTAATACACCACCATTTTCATCGGTGATTAAAACATATTTACATTGTCCTACTGCACATTCAGAAAGATTTCTTGGCGTTAATAGTTGGACAAATTGAGCCGCATCAGGGCCAGTTATTTCAACTTGGCGCTCAACTGCAACATCACAAAGTATTGCATCATTAACAAGATTCCAAAAGTTTTGAACAGGGTCACCAAAGTCTCTAGGAATATACATATGGTTATAGACCGAAAATCCCTTTGCTCCCCAACGCACAGTCGCATCAAAATATGGAGATTTTCTAACCTGTGTTCCAAAACTAAATTCTTTTTTCATAGCTACTAATAACCATTAAACAGAATGCAAAATAATACACATTTTTCAATATGTTGCAGATGTTTTTTTGGCGCTTTTTGACTACGTTATAAAGTTCGTTTTTCGAGTGAGTTCCGAAAGAATTTCGGGCCCATCAGCCCTTAAAATAACAATCTCTTCTAGGCGAACACCAAACCTACCCTGAAGATAAATTCCTGGTTCGATTGAGAACACCATTCCCTCATCTAGGACAACTTCAGAAGTTGCAGTGATATAGGGTGGCTCGTGAATATCAATGCCAAGACCGTGTCCTGTCCTATGAACAAAAAATTCTCCATACCCGGCCTCAGTAATAACACCCCTTGCTGCAGCATCTACATCTTTGGCCATAACTCCTGGTTTTGCTGCCGCCATTGCTGCTTGCACTGCACGTTCTACAATCGCATGAACCTCAAGATAATCTTTTGGCGGCTCACCCAGAACAGACATGCGAGTCATGTCACTTGGAAAAGTGCCTTTTCTGCCGCCAATATCAATCAGTACTACGTCACCATTTTCTACTTTTCTATTTCCAGTATGATGATGCGGGAAAGCACCATTTGGGCCAGATCCTACAATACAAAATTGAGGTTTCGCCCCTTCAGAAATAAAGTGTTTGTTTATTGCCTCACCAATTTCAAGCTCTGTCACACCTTCTTTGATTGCTGCAAAGCCAGCTTGCATTGCTCTATCATCGATCAGCGCATTCTCTTTAAGATTAGAGTACTCATTATCATCTTTGCGCATTCTGAGTGCACCAATCGTAGAGTTAGTAAACTCATAGGTCGGTTTTGGTAATGCGTCGATAAGTAATAATGCAAAGTGAGAGCGCATTGCCTCATCTATTGCAATATGTTTTGCATTTGATGAGCCAGTATAAGAAAGAGCCTCATCTAGTGCTTCATCAGGGCCATTTTCATCTTTCCAGCTAAACATTTTAATATCAGAGCGCTTCATTGCATCCTCTGCATTCACTGATGGCATAAGGAAGGCATCATTTTCCAATCCCATCAATAACATACAAGGTCTTTCATCAGGCGAGGGATTGAAGCCTAACAACCATTTCATATGAGTGCCAGGACCAAGAGCAATTAAATCAACATTGTTATCCTTCATGCGATTGCGCACAGAGTTTATTTTTAGTTGCATATGTTTTTCTAATAAATTTATAAATAAATTAAATTATAGATTCAATTTTCGGCATGAGCCTAATAAGTTCTTGGGTGTAAGGATGTTCTGGATTATTAAATAACTCTTCGCTTTCTTTTGTCTCACAAACAATGCCATTTTTCAGCACTACAATTCTATTACACATTTGTCTAATCACAGGAAGATCATGACTAATAAACAGCATGGCCAGATGGAGCTCATCTTGAATATCTTTTAAAAGGTTTAGAACTTGTGCTTGTATGCTTACATCCAACGCAGATGTAGGTTCATCACAAATTAACAAGCGAGGACGAGTCGCTAAAGCTCTAGCAATTGATATTCTTTGTCTTTGTCCACCTGAAAATTCATGAGGATAGCGATCAAGTGATTGTCTTGACATCCCAACAATATCTATTAAGTCATAAAGATTTTTTGTAAGCTCACTAGAGCTAATATTTTTTTGAAAAAGCCTTATGGGCTCAGATATTATGTCCCTTACTTTAAATCTTGGGTTTAAAGATGAGTAGGGGTCTTGAAATATCATCTGAACCTGTCCTCTGCTCTTATCAATTTGGTATTTTCTTTTTGAATTATAAAGCGAGAGATTGTTATAAAAGATTTCCCCATTTGTCGGTCTAACAAGTCCTGTAATAATTTTTGCTATTGTTGATTTACCAGAGCCAGACTCACCAACTAAGCCTAGAGTTTCTCCCTCAAACAGTTCAAAAGAAACATTATCAACTGCCTTTACCACTTTAGCAGCAGTTTCATTTTTTGACCCAAATGAAAAATTACTCACTAAGGACTTATCATCAAAAATTTTAGTAACTCCTGAAAGCTCTAATAACTTTTGATTTGTATTTTCTCTAGCCCCCCAGGTTTTAATAATATTTTTTGTTAAATTTTTAGAGTCAGATGTAATTTCTTTTCCATCAGGGCTGATAAGTTTGAATCTATCAATTTTTTTATTTGTTGGCGGCACTGAAATAACTAAGCTTCGAGCTTCATTAGATTTAGGATTCGTTAATAACTCCTTTGTATCACCTTGTTCAACAATAAGCCCGTGTCTCATGACAATAACTTTGTCTGTTGTTTCAGCAATAACGCCCATATCATGGGTGATAATCATTACCCCTAAATTTCTTTTTTTAGTCAGATCCTTTAGTAATTCAAGTATTTGATGTTGAATGCTTACATCTAAAGCAGTTGTTGGTTCATCGGCTATAATCAAATCTGGTTCACAGCTAATCGCTAAAGCAATAACAACCCTTTGGCGCATGCCTCCGCTAAATTGATGAGGATAATCTTCAATTCTTTTTTCAGCATTATCAATGCCTACTTCTTCTAAGAGCTGAATAGATTTTTTTAATGCATCTTGATAGTCTAAATTAAGATGTGTTTGGATGGTTTCAATTAATTGATCTTTTATTTTAAATAGTGGATTAAGGGATGTTTGTGGATCTTGAAAAACAAATCCAATTTTCTTTCCTCTGATTTCTTGGATAAGCTCTTCGTTATCTCTTAATTCATCATTATCAATTTTAATTGATCCGCTTGTTATTTCACCTGGCGGGTCAATTAAATTGATGATGGCGTTTGCAATTGTAGATTTTCCAGAGCCTGATTCACCAACTATTCCTAATATTTCACCCCTCTCCAGCGTAAATTCAACATCCTTGCTAGCAACAATAGTTTCTTTTCTAGTTGGATAACTAATGTTTAAATTTTTAACCTTTAGCAGACTCATCTTATTTTTAATTTTGGATTTAAGGCGTCTCTCATCCAATCTCCTAGTAGGTTAATAGACAAAGCTAAAACGATTAAAAAGATAGCTGGAAAAAATGTAATCCACCATTCACCTGAAAATAAAAAACTATTTCCAAATCTAATTAATGTGCCTAGTGAAGGAGTGGTGGGTGGAACTCCTACACCTAAAAAACTGAGCGTAGACTCGGTTATGATTGCAAGAGCCAATCCTATTGTAGCAATCACTAATAGAGGCCTGAGTATGTTTGGTAAGATATGTTTAAACATAATCAGGACGTTTGATAGTCCTATAATTCTTGATGCCGAGACATATTCTTTATTTTTTTCAACCAAGGTGGATGCTCTAGAAACACGAGCAAATTGAGGCCACTCTGAGATACCAATTGCAAAAATTAACACATAAATTGCCATTTCACTATGCATCGATTGTGAAATAACTGATTTCGCGATACCGTTAACGAGTAGTGCCATGAGGATGCTTGGAATTGTGAGCTGGACATCTGTAACTCGCATGACAATTATCTCGTATCTACCGCCTATATACCCAGCAGTAACGCCAAGGAATACGCCAAGTATCATTGCAAAAAGGATTGATGCAAAGCCCACAATTAATGAAATCCTTGAGCCATAGATAATAGTTGAGAACATATCTCTACCTTGTTGATCTGTTCCAAGGATAAAGCTAGGGCTTCCTCCTTCTGACCACGAAGGCGGAGTAAATGCATCCATTAATGAGACTGAAGCTGGGTCAAAAGGGTTATAGGGCGAAACCACACCAGCAAAAATTGAACAAAGAAAAATAATAAACAAAACAGCGGAAGAGATCATTGCAATTTTTGAATTAAAAAAGCTATACCCTATATCGGTGTCGTAAATTTTATTGAAAGTTTTGTTTAACATTCCTAGCTTGCCTCTTCCTTAAGCCTGATTCTTGGGTCGATAAAATAGTATGTGATATCAACTATGAAATTTATCATTACAAAAATAAAGGCAACCATAATCATGTAAGCTGACATTATTGGTATGTCAACAAAGTAGACTGCGTTAATAAATAGAAGGCCCATACCAGGCCACTGAAATACTGTTTCAGTAATAATCGAAAAGGCTATTAAGGTTCCGATATTGATTCCAGTAATAGTGATGACCGGTATTAAGCCATTTTTAAGTGCATGCTTATAGTTGATGGCATTTTTCTTAATGCCTCTAGCCCTGGCAAATTTAATGTAGTCTGTTTGGAGTATTTCCATCATTTCTGCACGAACTAGTCTGATGACGTAAGTCATTTGAAATAAGCTTAATGTGACTGAGGGCAGTATTAATGCCTTGAGGCCAGAAACAGTTAAGAAGCCTGTTGCCCAAAAACCTAACTGAACAACCTCTCCTCTTCCAAATGAAGGCAGAACCCCAAGTATTACAGAGAATAAGTAAATTAACATTATCCCTATAATGAACGTAGGAAGAGAAACGCCAGCTAGTGAAACAACAAGGATGACATTTGAAACAAAGCTATCCCTATGGATGCCTGTATACACACCAAGAATAACGCCTATTACGATGGCAAGCAAAGCGGATACAAATACTAATTCAAGTGTGGCCGGCATTCGTTCTGCAATTAAGTCAGAAACCTCTCTTTTTAGTTGATAAGATATGCCAAAATCACCTTGGACAACATTGCCTAAAAATCTTGAAAATTGAATATAGACTGGATCATTTAATCCAAGAATCTCTCTAACCTCTGCCTGCCTTTCATAAGAGGCGTCTATTCCTGTCATGCTGTTAACTGGGTCCCCTACAAAATTGAACAATGAAAAGGAAACAAAGGCTACTACAATCATTACAAGGACAGATTGTAAAAGTCTTTTAAAGAAATAGATATACATTGACAGCTAGGTGATAAAGAGGGGGGTTATGTTACATAAAAATTGAAATGATTTTCTGGCCAGATAACTGGCCAGAAAATTTTTTACTACTTTACTTTACGTTTGCAAATCTAAATAATGGCTCGTTGTTCATTCTAATTGGAACATCGACATTACTTTTTGATGCTTGGTTAACAACTTGGTGATGTAAAGGAAGATACGTTACATCGTCTTGAGTAATATCCCAAGCTTCAGCAATCATAGCATTTCTTTTATCTAGGTCTGTTTCAACGCCCATTGCTGCAACCAATTCGTCGACTCTAGCGTTACTAAAGTTTACTTTATTCCAGCTGCCAGAGCTTTCAAACAAGTATGAATACACATAGTGACTGTCAAAAGTTGGAACACCCCAACCTAACATGTACATGTCACTAGTCATACCATTAGCATCACCCCCTTTTACTTCAGAGAAATGCTGACTCTTAGTTTTTGCATCAAGATTTACTGTAACGCCAATTTTTGCAAACATACCAATAGCTGCTACACAAATTGCTTCATCATTGATGTAGCGATCATTAGGACAATCTAATGTAAGCTCAAATCCGTTTGGATAACCTGCTTCAGCTAAAAGTTGTTTTGACATTTCAGGATCGTAGGCCATTCTTTGATCACGCGCTGCCGTGTGACCATTAACTCCAGGAGCAGTAATAATACCTGCAGGTACACTTTGACCTCTCATTACCTTGTCCTTAATAGCGTCCATGTCTAAAGCATGGTACATTGCCAAACGCACTCTTTTGTCTGCAAAAGGATTTTTTCCTTTAACGTTAGATGAATTCAATTCGGCTGAACCTTGATCCATACCAAAGAAAATTGTTCTGTTTTGAGGCGTCATTTTCACAGCATGACCTGAAGAAGAGTTGATTCTTTTAATGTCTTGAACCGGCACAACATTAGTGTAATCAATTTCTCCAGAGAGAAGCGCTGCAACTCTTGTTGCATCGTTCTTAATTGGAAGTAATTCAATCTTATCTATGTTGTGTTTATAGTGATTTCCCCACCAGTTATTATTTTTTTCAAAAACAGTTCTTACATCCTGCTCTCTAAAAGTAATTTCAAACGGCCCAGTTCCATTTGTATTGGACGCACAATATGAGGTTTCTCCTGCATCCCAATTATATGAAGCTTCACAACCATTTGCTTTTGCCCAAGCTTCAGACATTACAAATATTTGTGTTAATTGGTTTAATAGAATTGGATTAGGTCCATCAGTTTTTACTTCAACAGTATGATCATCAATCGCTGTTGCTGATTTAACACTTTTAATTAAATCTACCATATCAGATGGAGCAGTCTTTGCTCTATTGATACTAAAAGCAACATCACTTGCTGTCAAAGATGATCCATCATGAAACGTTACACCCCTACGAATGTTAAATATCCATGTATCATCAGCTGTTGCCGTCCATGACTCTGCCAACTGAGGAAGTATTTCCATGTTAAGACCCGGAGTTACCAAGCCTTCATATACTTGACGAGAGACCATGTGAGTCGGTCCTTCGTTTTGTGCATGCGGATCAAGTGTTAAAGAATCACCAGGCATCGACCATTTGATCGAGTTAGCGAAAGCGGGTGAAAAAATACCCATGACAATCAATGATAAAACAATGCTTAAATTTTTTTTCATTATCTTTCTCCTTTAATAAGTGCCTAAAAGCTAGACACATAGATTGTTAAACAAAAAAACCAACTAACAAAAGTTTGTTGGTTTCCAACAACTATATAGTATGGAAAAACCTAGGTCAAGGTTTATTGTGCAACAGTAAAGGCTTATACTATTATTCCAAACAGTATTTTTAAGAAGATTCTTGTAAGCTTAAGCCGCATAGATTAGGATCCCAAAACTCGTCTTCGATATCACCCAGTGAAAAAATTAATCCGATTATGTCAGTAAATGAAAACTTTTCAATATCACCTACAGCCATAATGTATTGACCAGTATTGTTACTATTAAAAACTTTAATATAGTATGTGCCTGCTTTATAAATGCGATCAGAGAGAAAGTTTTTGCCTATTTCTGGGCCATTCCAATACCATTGCTTACCATACTCCTCATACCAAGGCGTCCATTTAAAGTTTTCACCATCAGCGACATCAATGTTATGGAACTCGGAATCTAAAACCTCAAATGAGAACTTACGTTCTAAAGCGCACTCTCCAATTTTGGCAGCTAGAATTCCTGCATAGAAGTCAAAATCGACATCAGACTGTATTCGGTAATAATGAGGATCACCTGTCAGAGTTGAGTAGATTGCTTTTGATATTTCTGGCTCTTCTATCTCATAAGGTGCATCTGCAGGATAAGTTGAATTCTCATTGAGTACAGGTTTGTGAGCATAGCTCTGCGTAAATGAAAATATAAACAGAAATGTAATAATCAGTTGTTTCATAATAGAGCTAAAATAAGATAAGTTCCGTTTGAAATATAATGGCCTTTATTAGATGATATTATTTTTGGCTAATTGTCGTCAGGTTCAATTGGCTCTGGCGCCAAAACGTCTCGGTTCCCCGCGCTATTCATTGAGCTAACTATTCCGCTGGACTCCATGTCCTCAATAATTCGGGCAGCACGGTTATATCCAATTCGCATCCTTCTCTGAAGGCTGGATATTGAGGCTCTTCTGGTCGAGGTTACTATTTGAACAGCCTCATCAAAAAGAGGATCGAGTTCATCTGAGCTGTGACCTGAATCCTTCTCACCTATAGGTTCTGATTTAGGGTTTAGGATGCCGTCTAGATAGTTAGGGCTTGAGTGTTTTTTGAGATGATTGACCACTCTTATGATCTCACTATCCTCAACAAATGCACCATGAACTCTAGTTAGATGAGCAATACCTGGAGCCATATAGAGCATATCTCCCATGCCAAGAAGCTGCTCTCCTCCTGACTGGTCTAGAATCGTTCTAGAGTCAGTTTTTGATGAAACTTTGAATGAAATCCTTGTAGGTATATTAGATTTTATAAGGCCTGTGATGACATCAACACTTGGTCTTTGAGTTGCGACAATAAGATGCATTCCAGCAGCACGTGCTTTTTGAGCAACGCGGACAATGAGTCCTTCGACGCGTTTTGATTTAGCTCGATCTTCCTGTGCTAATGCGCCAAGCATATCTGCGTATTCATCAATGACTATGACAATGAGTGGAAGCGCTTCAAGCTCTGGATGTTCTTCTCCTTCTTTGGCAGTTTCTGGATTAAAGGACGGATCTAAAAGTGGCTTTCCAGCCTTTTTAGCAAGGCGTTGTTTTTCGTTGAATGATTCAATATTCCTGACGCCAAACTTGGCAAGGAGGCTATAGCGTCTTTCCATTTCATTGACACACCACCAAAGAGCACTTGCAGCTTCATTCATATTTGTCACTACCGGCGTGAGAAGGTGAGGTATGTCAGCATATGAGGCGAGCTCAACAATTTTAGGGTCGATCATGATCAGTCTGACTTGCTCTGGAGAAGCTTTATAGAGGATACTTAAAATAATAGCATTAAGGCCCACTGACTTACCCATTCCGGTAGCGCCGGCTACCAATAGGTGCGGCATTTTTTCAAGATCAACAACTACAGGCAGGCCATTTATATCCTTACCAAGGCCCATTGATAGTGTGGATTTTGCTTTAGTGAAGGCCTCACTCGAGAGTATTTCTTTAAGGCCAATCATCTCGCGATTGTTATTCGGTATTTCAAGTCCAATGACTGGCTTGCCTGGAATCACATCAACAATTCTGACGCTCTCAACAAGGAGCGCTCTTGCGAGGTCTTTATTAAGGTTCATAATTTGACTGACTTTAATGCCAGGGGCGAGTGATATCTCAAATTGTGTGACAACGGGACCAGGGGTGACCGCAGTAATGGCTACATCAAAACCAAAGTCTTTCAGTTTGATTTCAACTTGCTGGCCCATTTCAACCAAAAAGTCTTCTGTATAGCCCAGTCCAGAATTATCAACATCATCAAGCAGGGATAGGTCTGGCAGGCCTCCCGATGCACCTGATTTGAATAGGTTGCTGCTTTGTTCTTTTTGAGACCTCTCTGCTTTTTTAGGCTTGTCAGCTTTCTCTGCTTTTTTAGGCTTGTCAGCTTTCTCTGCTTTTTTGGAGGTGTCTATTTTTTTTGATTCGGGCGCGGCAGTTGGCTTAGAACTGATAATTTCTGGCTTCTTTCTTTCTTTCTTTACTTTTTCTGAAGTATTCTCTCTTCTGCTAAGACGATTTTTGAATAGGGAGGTGCTAATATTTTTCCAAGAGGCGCTAGTCGCAATACTAAAACTAACCAAAATGATTCCAACATAAATTAATGTTGAAGAGTCACCAAAAAGTTCATAAAAGAGGAGTTCATGCATTGATTTTCCAATCATTCCTCCAGTTAAAAAGGTCTCTTTTAGTCCGTCCATCACTTTTATTTCTGGTGCGTATTGATGGGCAATTGCCGCAACAAAGAAAAGCATTACTAGGTAGGATATGAGTCGAATTAAAAATGTAAGCTGACTTTGGCGCTCTTTGTTTGCATCACGATGAAAGTTATAGCCTAGCCAAATAATAGAGATTGGAACAACATATGAGACATAGCCAAGAATGCCAAAACTGATGTCTCTTAAGTAGGCGCCAAATATTCCCGCGTTATTCGCAACTGGTTTGGCTAGTTCTGTCCCACCTGTCCAAGGGTCTTCTGAGGGGGAGCCTGTTATAAGCGAGACAAAGAAAACAGCTCCAACTGTCAAAAGCAAAATAAAAATGGATTCGCTAATAAGCTTTGAGCGCGGATTATTTATAGGGGTATTTTGAGTGGTTCGTTTATTATTTTTTTTCAAGACAGCTTATAATACTCATTTGATTAATTAGTATAAAGTATTTCATTATGAGTGATATTAAACATTGCCGAGTTTTGATTGTTGGATCAGGCCCTGCTGGCTATTCTGCTGCAGTCTATGCGGCTAGAGCTAACCTAAATCCAGTGATTGTGAGTGGACTTGAACAGGGCGGTCAATTAATGACCACGACTGACGTTGACAATTGGCCTGGCGATCATGATGGGCTTCAGGGTCCAGACTTGATGGAGCGTATGAAAGATCACGCTCTAAGGTTTAATACTGAAATCATTAATGACCACATAACGAGCGTTGATTTTTCTAAGCGACCTTTTACGCTTCAGGGCGGCGAGACCACCTATACTGCGGATGCTGTCATTATTTCAACAGGAGCAACCGCCCAATATTTAGGGCTTGATTCTGAAGAAGCTTTCAAAGGAAAGGGCGTCTCAGCCTGTGCTACATGCGATGGTTTTTTCTATCGTGGCCAAAAGGTTGCTGTAATAGGCGGTGGCAATACGGCAGTGGAAGAAGCGCTTTATCTGTCGAATATTGCTGACCATGTCACCGTTGTTCATAGACGAGATAAGTTCAGGTCTGAAAAGATTCTCTCAGACCAGCTTATGGAAAAAGCTCAAAATGGAAACGTCACAATAGAGTGGGACCATAATTTGGATGAAGTTTTAGGTGATGATATGGGCGTTACAGGCCTTCGTCTTAGGGGAAATGACGGAAACACAAAAGAGATTGATGTGCATGGCGTTTTTATAGCGATTGGACATAAGCCAAATACCGGTATCTTTGAGGGACAAATTGAAATCAACAATGGCTATATCAAAGTTCAGGCTGGATTAGAGGGAAATGCGACTCAAACAAGTGTTGAAGGCGTTTTTGCAGCGGGAGATGTGGCAGATCATGTTTACAGGCAAGCAGTTACCTCTGCTGGCTCGGGATGTATGGCAGCTTTAGACGCAGAAAAATTTTTAGATAACTCTTAGACTAGGCAAGGCTTAGAGCCTTTAAATTCAAACTCAATTATGATTTGCCTTGTGTATAATTACGCGATTTGGCCATATAGCTCAGTTGGTAGAGCAAGGGACTGAAAATCCCTGTGTCCCTAGTTCAATTCTAGGTGTGGCCACCATATTTAAAGCCGAATTAGACCAAAGTTTAATTCGGCTTTTTTATAACTTACTATCTAGCTTGAAGCGCGAGTTTTCCAAAAGAATAATGCTGCTAAAATTAGAGCTGGTATCATTCCCATTGGGTCAAATTTAGCTGCTCCAGTCGATATATGTAATACCTGAACTGCAACTAGACCAAGGTTAATGTATACACCAAAGATCATTCCAACTTTCATTAGGTTGTCTCCAACCCAGCTTGGTGCCATCCATGAGAACAATCCTAGAGCAAATAATGGAATCGCTAAGATTTGTCCAAAAGAAACCATGTTAGGTGTTAAAGTCCAGCCAGGCCCTTGAGCAGCCATCTCAGGCGCTACCCAAAATAATGCTGCATAGAGCCAGACAAAGATTGCTTGTGCTTTAAATAAATTTGATAAAGTCATTCCTTACTCCTAAAGTTATTAAAGTTTTTATAGATCAGCCCTAATGAGCTAATTGATATTATAAGCCTTAATAAGAATGATTCCTATTAAATCAAAGGATAACTTTCAGTGGAGTTGGGTTGGGCTAATAAAGTCCTGTTTTGAGGGCTGAAGCGTTTCTTGAATAAATAAAACGCCAATTCTAACGAACTCAACGATCTCATAAAAATCCTCGGCATTATCATCAGTGTCCAGAAGGTCTGCATCAAGCTGAGATATTTCACTGATATCTTTAATCATCTCTGTTACCTCCTCATCAGAGGTCTCTACTGAGCTAAGGCCAAGACCCACTAGGTATCCTTGGCACCACTCAATCAGTGTATTTGCCTGCTCTCTGAGAGGCGAGTCATCGTCTGCAATCACAGGCCAAAAGTTGAGCGTTGGGTCGCCAAGTTGCTCACTGGTGTTGTTGAATATCTCGGCTAATACCTGGTGTGCTTCCTTTTCAAGGAGGTTGTTAAGGTCAATGCTCACTAGGATTTCATTGAGCCATTCATCCAGATGGATGTCTTGTTTGACACAATAAAAGCCGCAAAGGAGACCGTGTGCAGATGAGATCGTATCGTCGGTGTTGAGTTTATGAAACGCATCTTTTGCAAGATCGTAATTAATGGGCTGGCTCATGACTTAAAAAGCTCCAGCAAGTATTTCCATAACAGCCATGCGCACTGCAATGCCGTTGGTGACCTGTTGAAGTATCACCGATTGAGGTCCATCAGCAACATTAGAGCTCAGCTCTATGCCTCTATTAACGGGTCCAGGATGCATCACAATTGCATCGGGTTTAGCAAGCTTCAATCTTTCATTTGTGAGGCCAAAACCTTCAAAATAGGTCTGCTCATCAGGGATATCTGCGGCAATCATTCTCTCTTTTTGTAGCCTCAAAGAGATAATAACATCAGCCCCCTCAATGCCCTGATCGAGATTATCAAAGCGCTCTAACCCTGGAGTCTCTTCTTTGTAATGAAGCGTCTCAGGAGCAATCAAACGAATATCCGTTGTTCCCAAAGTTTTCATGGCTTGTATTCCGGACCGTGCAACGCGAGAGTGCCTGATATCACCAACAATGGCGACCGATAGATTATCAAACATCTTCTTATGTTGACGAATGGTGAGCACGTCTAATAGCGCCTGAGTTGGGTGTGCATTGATTCCGTCACCAGCATTGATGATGGACACGCCCTTTATATTTTCAGCGACATGATGCGGCATCCCGTTTTGCTTATGCCTGATGACAAACATATCAATTTGCATCGCTT
>ENA-ORCY01000251-ORCY01000251.1-marine-metagenome-genome-assembly--contig:-NODE-251-length-36080-cov-5.968614_pt1 | contig 36080 bp, 38 predicted proteins | sample MGYA00248634_ERZ508507 | MGnify/ENA primary metagenome ERZ508507 (study PRJEB26178, sample SAMN06266269) | marine metagenome | isolation source: Columbia River Estuary | place: USA:Columbia River Estuary... | reverse complement strand
TTGTAAATGAACAACTCTTTGTGGAAATTGTATATTAATATTATTTTCTTTAAATTTTTTATAAACTAAAAATCTTATATCACTTTCAATAAGATTTACTCTAAAACCATTATTATAAGTGAAAATTAGTTGAAAATCTAAAGAGTTATCTCCAAAATTTTTAAAAATTACATTTGGTGTTGGATTCTTCATTAAATGTGGATGAGAATCAGCGATATTTAGTAATATTTCTTTTACTTTATCTACATCAGAATTATAATCAACTCCAACTGAAACAGCTCCCCTTAAAACAGTTCCATTTTCAGTCCAATTAAATAGTGTTGATGTCAAGTACTTATGGTTAGGAATTATAAGTACTTTATTATCAAATGTAACTGCTCTTGTAGTTCTAATTTTAATATTTTCTACCCTACCAACTTTTCCATCAATTTCAATAATATCTCCAACATGTACAGTTTGATCAGCTAATATCAAAATTCCTGAAATTATATCTTGAAAAAAAGTTTGAAGTGCTAAACCAATTCCAATAAAAAGTGCTGCTGAAGCCGCAAATATTCCAGTAAGGTTTATACCGAAATTTTGAAAAGTCATTAAAGCAATAACTACATAAACAAAGTAATTAAAAAAGGAGAAGACAGATTTAAATTTTAATTTCCTCTCTTCATCAAGTTTCTTGGTAGCTATTTTCTTTATGATTTTTAATAAAAAATAAGTAATAAGAAATATCATTGTAACAAAAAGAATTGTTACTATAGAAAATTTAATACTATCTGTTATAAAATATTCTTTGTAAAGAAAATCAATAAGCTTATCCATAAGAAAAATATTTTCTTAAATATAATCAAATTGAATATAAAAATTGGATGTAAAAACTATAAAATTAGGAAGCTTCTAAATGTTATGAAAACATATCTTTTACCTTTTCAAAAAATGATTTTTCGCCCGTATCTGGAGATGGAACAAAGTTTTCATTTTCTTTCATTTGCTCAAAAAATACTCTCTGTTCTTTATTTAAAGTTTTTGGAGTCCAAACATTTACATGAACAAGTAAATCACCGTTTCCATATGAATTAATACTACTTAATCCCTTACCCCTAAGTCTTAGTATTTTTCCAGATTGAATTCCTGATTCTAATTTGATTCTAACACTGCCTGTTACAGTTTCAATTTCTTTTGAAACACCTAAAACAGCTTCTGATATACTAATGTATAAATCAAAATGGAGATTATTACCTTCTCTTTTTAAAGTGTCGTGTTCTTTTTCGCTAATTAAAACAATTAAATCCCCTGCTATACCATTTCCAGCTGAGTCATTACCCTTTCCTGAAACTTTTAATTGCATACCATCTTCAACTCCAGCAGGTATTTTAACTAGTACAGTCTCTTCCTTTAAAATTAGTCCGTTTGAATCAGCGTTTGAAGGTCTATTTGAAACAACTTGACCAGAACCCCCACAACTTGGACATGTGGAAGATGATTGCATTCTTCCTAAAATGGTATTTGTTATTCTAGTTACTTGACCAGAACCATTACAAGAACTACAGTTTTTATAAGTTACTCCGTCGGCTTTAATTTTTCTTTTAACCTTAATCTTTTTTTCTACCCCTAAAACAACTTCGCTAAGTTCAAGTTGAACTCTAATTCTTAAATTACTACCTTTTGAAACTCTAGATCCTCCACCACTAAATCCTCCAAATCCACCACCACCACCACCAAAAGCACTTCCAAAAATATCTCCGAATTGACTAAAGATGTCATCCATGTTCATTCCAGCCCCACCAAATCCACCACTACCGTCAAAAGCTGAATGACCAAATTGATCATATTTGGACTTTTTTTCTTTATTTCCTAAAACTTCGTAAGCTTCGGCTGCTTTTTTAAAATTCTCTTCGGCCTGGGAATTACCAGGATTTTTATCTGGATGATATTTTATAGCTTTTTTTCTATATGCTTTTTTGATTTCGCTTTCTGAAGCTGATTTATCAACGCCTAAAATTTCATAAAAATCTTCTTTCATAATATATAAATTAGTTTCCTACTACAACTTTAGGATATCTGATAATCTTTTCACCAAGCTTATATCCAGACTCAATAACATCTATAATTTTACCTTTCATTTTATCATTTTCAGCTGGAATCTGGGTTATAGCTTCGTGTATTTCAGCATCAAATTCATCACCATTTTTAACCTCAACTAAGATTAAACCCTGAGATTTAAGAATATCAGAGAATTTATTTTTAATTAATGACATACCCTCAACTAGACTTTTTTCTTTTGATTTTGCAAACTCATTGGAGGCACGATTTAAATCATCAATAATTGGAAGTAATGCAGTCATTAATTCTTGAGAAGCAGTTTTATACAAATCCAAACGTTCTTTAGATGTTCTTTTCTTATAATTTTCAAATTCAGCAAATAATCGCAAAAATTTATCTTTTTCGTCTTTTACAGAAACTTCAAGAGATTCTATTTGAGATTTTAAAGTAGGTTTTTTAGGAGCTTTAGATTTCGAACTACTCATTATTATTGTTTTTTATTAGGGTGCAAAAGTACTGCCAATTTTAAATATTTTGTCATAATGTCATCAAATTATTTCAATAAATTATTCAAAGCAGAAGAAATTGATTTGAATCTAAATTCGAATCCATCTTCGATAATTTTTTTTGAAGAAACATTTTGACTAAATAGAAATAACTCTGACATAGAACCAGTAATTAATTTTACTAAACACATTGGTACAGCTGGAAGAAATATTTTTTTATTCAAAATTTTACCAATTTCTAGAGTGAATAATTTGCTTGAAATTGGATTTGGTGCTACAAGATTATAAATTCCAGATTTATTATTATTTAGCAAAAACAAAATTGAATCAATTAAATCATCAATGTGAATCCAAGAATAGATATTTTCACCCTTACCAAACCAAGTGCCTAAAAAATATTTAACTGATAGAGCAATTGGCTTCATTAATCCACCCTCTAATGATAAAACTAAACCTATTCTTAATATTGTAACCTTTATATTTTGTTTTATTAAATCATTACATGAAATTTCCCATTTTCTTACAGTATCTCCAAGAAAAGATTTTGAAATATTTTTAGATGATTCACTATGAACATATGAGTTATCTGATTGATAAACACCTATTGCAGAAGCACATAAAAAATGATCTATTTTTGATTTTTTTTCTAGTATAATTTGATTTAGTAGCTGAACAGAATTAACTCTACTTGAAAGAATTGATTTTTTAGAAGATTTAGACCAAAATTGAGCAATTGGAGATCCAGCAAGGTTTATAATTATTTTTACTCCATCAATACATTTTGAATCAATTATATTGAGTTCTGGATTCCAATAAAATTTAGTGATTTTTATATTAGACGATTTCAAATTCTTATTTGTGGTCAAAACATTTATTTCTGCATTTTGCTCTAATAATATATTAACTAATTTTTTTCCAATTAGCCCGCTAGCCCCAGTAATTAAATATTTCATTTTTAATATCAATATTAATAATTCATCAAAGTTAATTTGTAATTTCGCTAAATACAATTGATTCTTATGAAAGTTGAAAAAATTAAAATTTCTAAAATTGATCAAATAGATTTTGATAATTTAAATTTTGGTTCTGTTTTTACAGATCATATGTTTTCTTGTGATTATATTGATGGAGAATGGGTAAACGCACAAATAAGTCCTTACAAACCAATCAGTATAAGTCCTTCTGCAAGAGTGTTTCATTACGGTCAGGCTTGTTTTGAGGGAATGAAAGCCTTTAAGGATAATGAAAACAAAAGCTGGTTATTTAGACCAACAGATAACTATGAGCGAATTTTAAAATCCTCGGTTAGACTAGCAATGCCTGAATTTCCAAAAGAATTATTCTTTGAAAGTTTAAAAAAATTGATAGAACTTGACAACGATTGGATCAAACCGGGTTTAGGAAATTCATTATATATAAGACCATTTATATTTGCCAGCGAAGACACTATTAATGCTACTGAAGCGAACCAATATAAGTTCATGATTATATGTGCTCCAGCTAATTCGTATTATTCCGAAGATGTCAGAGTTAAGATAGAAAAATCGTTTAGTAGGGCAGCAAAGGGTGGTGTTGGTTACGCAAAAGCTGCTGGTAATTATGCTGCACAATTCTACCCAACAATTCTAGCTAGAAACGAAGGATATCAACAAATAATCTGGACTGATTCATCAAATCATGAATATATTGAAGAAGCAGGAACTATGAATTTATTTTTCAGAATTGGAGATAAATTAATAACAGCCCCAACTAGTGACAGTATTCTTGATGGAATTACTAGAAAAAGTATAATTCAAATTGCGAAAGACCAAGGAATAAATATTGAAGTAAGGCCAATCAAGGTAAATGAAATTTTGGAAGCAGCAAAAAACAATAGTTTAAAAGAAATATTTGGTAGTGGAACTGCAGTTGTAGTATTGCCAATTATTGGTTTTGGATATGAAAATAAAAAATTCGAATTACCAAGAATTGAAAAACCATGGAGTCTGTTATTAAAGAACAAACTTAACGATATACAATATAATATTTCTGAAGATCCTTATGGATGGAGAACAGAAGCTTAATTTAAAATTTTTAAAATATCTGGTTTAAAATAATTTGGTCCTTTCATAACTTTTCCATCTTCTCTATATATTGGTTTACCGTTTTCTCCTAGCTTACTTAAATTACTTTTTTGTATTTCATCAAATACTTCTTCTATTTTATCTTGCATTCCATGTTCAATGATGGTTCCACATAAAATATATAGCATATCACCCAAAGCATCAGCAACCTCAATTAAATCATTATTATTTGCAGCTTCAAAATATTCTTCATTTTCTTCTGCCATTAAATTGAATCTTAATTTAATTTTTTCTAAACCTATGTTAGTAGTAGGAGTTTCTTTATAATTAAGTTTATAAGTCTCATGAAATATTTTAACTGCTTCTATTTGATGTTTCATATTGTATTTAATATTATTTTTACTAAAAATAGTTAAATATGTTTAGCACTGGTCAATTAGTATTTGCAATTTTATTTTTTATTTCTTTTTTAATTATTGTAACAATGAGTTATAGAAAAGATTTAAAAGGACTTAAAGGATCTTATAGCGGAATTCGTTGGGTCATTATTGGTTTCATCTCATTTGTTACATTATTAGTTGTATTAAAAAAACTCAGTGTATCGTGAAACAATTACTTTTAGTTTTTATTGGAGGTGGATTAGGAAGCATGTTTAGATATTTAATTTCAAATTTTTCTGTTTTTAGTAATTCTAAATTACCCTTCAATACTTTCATTTCTAATATTGGGGGATGCCTTATAGTTGGTCTAATTATAGGCTGGGCAATAAAAAACAATCAAATGAATTCTCCTCAAACTATATTACTTGCAACTGGGTTTTGTGGAGGACTAACTACTTTTTCAACTTTTGCTTATGAAAACTCTGAACTAATTAAATCTGGAGACATTAGCTCATTCTTAATCTACACTTTTATATCAATAATTTTCGGAATTGCTGCAGTTTTTATAGGAATTCAAATAGCAAAGTAAATTTTATCAATTGAAAAAATTGATCAATTTGATAAAATAAACTATCCACAATTATCATTATTAGAATTTTATAATCATTAAAATATCATATTTGTAAAAATATAGGCTATTATAACTTTTTTTATAAGAATAATATTACAATATGTTAATTTTGATGAAATATTAATAACAAATAATCAATTTTAATAACAAAAAAACATTATCATGAATTTAAAAAAACAACTTTTTTCTGTATCATCTTTATTATTTTTAACTATCACAATGCTTTCTTTTGATGAAGTAAAATCTCAAGACTTGGGAGCAGACGTAGTTAGTTCTTACGTTTGGAGAGGTACACAATTTGGATCAGGAGCTCACATTCAGCCTTGGTTATCATTAAGTACTGGGGATTTAGAAGTAGGAGCATGGGGAAGTTTTCCAACAACCGCCATTGGTGGTGGTAACGAGCTTGATTTATATGCAAGCTATTCTTTCGGAAAATTTGGACTAACATTAACTAATTATTCATTTCCTGGTGAAGGTGGTGCTTACGCAGAGGGAGAAGGACTATTTGAAGGTGATTATTTAGAAATTTCTGGTTCGGCAGAACTTGGACCAATAAATTTAATGGTAGGATACTTTACAGAAGTTGAAGCATTATATATTGAAGCTGCATTTTCAGCTGGACCAGTTGATGTTGCAATTGGATATGGTAACGACTCAGCAGATGCTTGGTATGTAAATGGTGGAAGTGGATTATGTAACATTTCACTTGGTGGTTCCAAGGATATCAAAATAACTGAAGATTACACGTTACCACTATTTGGATCATTTGTATATAATCCAGATTCAGAAGCTGCATTTTTAGTATTTGGAGCTAGTTTTTAATAACATAAAATTTAATTAATATGAAAAAAATTGAAGCAATTATTCGAAAATCAAAATTTTCAAAAGTCAAAGAAGCCTTGCACGATGTAGAAGTTAATTTCTTTACATATTGGGATGTAACAGGTGTTGGAAATGAAAAAGAAGGGCATGTATACAGAGGTGTTACATACAGTACTGCAGATATTCAAAGAAGGTATTTATCAATCGTAGTTTCTGAAGAATTTGTTGAAAGAACAATCAATGCGATACTTGACTCAGCCTATTCCGGAGAAGTAGGAGATGGTAAAATCTTTGTATTTCCTGCTGAAGAAGCTTACAGAATTAGAACAAAAGAAACTGGTAAAACATCATTAAACTAAAATTATTATGGAATTATTAACATCAAATAACGTATGGATGATGATCTGTACAGCGCTTGTATTTTTTATGCATTTAGGGTTTTCATTTCTCGAAATTGGACTTACAAGACAAAAAAATACAATTAATATATTATTTAAAAACTTCTTTGTCATAACCATGGGACTTCTAGTTTATTGTGGTTTTGGTTTTAACCTAATGTATCCAGGAGAATTTGGAATTATTGACGGAGTATTAGGATTCGCAGGATTTGGATTGGATCCTGGCGTGGATTATGATCAATTAACGTACGCAGGAGGTGGATATACATATTGGACAGATTTTCTTTTTCAGGGAATGTTTGCAGCAACAGCAGCAACTATTATTTCTGGTGCAGTTGCTGAAAGAATTAAAATTGGTTCTTTTATGCTATTAGCTTTCTTATATGTATCATTTATTTATCCAGTTGTTGGTTCATGGCAATGGGGAGGAGGATTTTTTAGCACATTTATATCTGATGAGTTAGGTTTTTATGACTTTGCAGGGTCTACTTTAGTTCATTCTGTTGGAGGCTGGGGAGCTTTAGTTGCAATATACTTTTTAGGAGCAAGAAAAGGAAAATTTGATTCTGACGGGAAACCCCTTGCTATTCCAGGTTCAAATTTACCAATATCTGCTGCTGGAGTATTAATTTTATGGTTAGGTTGGTTTGGTTTTAATGGTGGTTCTGTATTATCTGCTGATCCAGCTCTTACTTCACTAACTTTAGTTACAACTTGTTTAGCTGCAGCAGCTGGTGGAATTGGAGCAGCTGTTTTATCTGGGATACTATATAAGAATTTAGATTTAACTATGTTTATGAATGGGGTTCTTGGAGGTCTTGTTGGAATTACTGCTGGAGCAGATCAAATGCTTCCACATACTGCAATATTAATTGGTATAATAGCAGGTGGAATTGTTGTTCTTTCAGTTGCATTATTAGATAAATGTAAATTAGATGATCCAGTTGGAGCAATTCCAGTACACTTATTTTGTGGAATTTGGGGAACGTTAGCTGTTGGATTATTTGGTGAATTAGCTGGGTTTAATCAATTCATGGTTCAATTAGCGTGTGTGGGAATCACTGGTGCTTTCTGTGTGATAGGTGGAACAATTATTACTTTAATCGTAAAATCAATAGTAGGTCTAAGAGTGGAAGAAAAAGAGGAAGAAGATGGCTTAGACATAGCGGAGCACGGAACAAGAGCATATGGAGATTTTTCGATAAACTAATTATTTATAACTATTTTCATGAAAAATTAGTATCATGAAAATAAATTTTCTTTACAAACTGCAATGTTTTTTTATTATATCATTGCAGTTTTTTTATACATATGGTCAAAACGAAATTAGTCAAGGCCCTTATGAACAACTTGTTTTAAGGGGAGTTACCTTAATCAATGGAAATGGAGCACCACCCATTGGCCCTGTAGATATAGAAATTAAAAAAAATATTATAACCCAAATTGAAGTAGTTGGCTATCCAGGTGTTTCTAAAAGAAGAAATGGTCCAAAACTTCAAGACAATGGGGTCGAATTAAACTTAAATGGAATGTATGTTCTTCCAGGGTTTATTGATATGCATGGACATATTGGAGGAACTTCTCAAGGTGCTGATCCGGAATATGTTTTTAATCTTTGGATGGCTCACGGAATTACTACGATTAGAGAACCAAGCGGTAGAGGACTTGACTTTAGCTTGGATTTAAAAAGGAAAAGTGAAAATAATTCAATTATAGCACCAAGAATTTATACCTATACAGGATTTGGCAGTGGATCAGAAATTAACTCTCCTGAGGATGCTATTAAATGGGTTAGAGATAACGCGAAAAAAGGTGCAGATGGTATTAAATTTTTTGGATCTAGACCTGAAATTTTAAAAGCAGCAATTTCCGAAAATAAAAAACTTGGTTTAAGGTCAGCTTTTCATCACGCTCAAATGAGTGTTGCTAGATGGAATGTTTTAAATTCAGCAAGAGCTGGTTTAACAACAATGGAACATTGGTATGGACTGCCTGAAGCTTTATTTAATAATAAAACTGTGCAAAACTATCCTTCTAACTATAATTATCAAAATGAACAACATAGATTTGAAGAAGCAGGTAAACTATGGCAACAATCAGCTGAACCCTACAGTGAACATTGGAATAATGTAATGAACGAACTAATAAAACTTGATTTCACATTAGATCCTACTTTTAATATTTACGAAGCGAGCAGAGATTTACACAGGGCTAGACGTGCAGAGTGGCATGAGGATTACACCCTTCCATCTTTATGGAAATTTTACGAGCCAAGTAAAGTTTCTCATGGCTCATATTGGCATTATTGGGGAACTGAACAAGAAGTACAATGGAAAAATAACTATAAATTATGGATGACCTTTATTAATGAATTTAAAAATCGTGGAGGAAGAGTTACTGCAGGATCTGATTCAGGATTCATTTATCAACTTTATGGATTTGCGTACATAAGAGAATTGGAGCTTTTAAGAGAAGCTGGATTTCATCCAATTGAAATAATACGCTCAGCAACCTTAAATGGAGCTGAAGCTCTTGGAGCTCAAAATTTGATTGGAACTATTGAAGTTGGAAAGTTAGCGGATATTGTTGTGATTGAGGAAAACCCTTTAGAAAATTTAAAAGTTCTTTATGGAACAGGTGCTATTAAATTAAATAATGATAATAAGGTTGTTAGAGTTGGAGGAGTAAAATATACCATAAAAGATGGAATTATATATAATTCGAAATTACTACTAAGCAAAGTAAAAGAAATGGTGAAAAAATCAAAAGAAAAAACAGGTTTCAAATTATTACAACCAGGTATTGAATAATACTAATCAATAGTTTTTAAAAAAGAAATACTAGAACTATTAAAGAAATTAGGTTTATCAACATTTACAACATGACCACAATCAGGAACCACTATCAGTTTAGAGAATTTTTGTTTTTCAGTAATTAATTTGATTGATTTTAAAAACATGTAGTCCTGAGCTCCCATTAAATATAATGTAGGAATTTTTAGTTCTACTTGTCTAAAAATTTTTAAAAGAGGATTCAATTCAGCTGTTAATTTATACCATCTCATAAATTCTTTTTGATATAATTTCTTAGCTTCATTTATGAATAGTAGTCTTGATTTTTTGTGATTTTTATATGGCATAATTACAAAAGCAAAAAGCTTATATATCCATATGTAAGGAACCACTGACTTAAAAACAGACCCTAACTTTATAAGAAACCTTGAACGAAAATTAAGTTTCATTATAGCTCCAGCCATTATCATACTTTTTACCATTTTTGGATAAAACTCTGCCAATTGTCTTATTAAAATAGTGCCTAATGAAATTCCAACAAAATGAGAACTTAAAATTTTTTCTTTATTTAAAACCTCAATAATATCATTTGATATTGATTTAAAAGTATACTTTTTTTCAAAAACATTCTTTAAATGGTACTTTGATTTACCATGCCCTCTTAAGTCCAAAAGAATAACATTAAAATGTTTTTTAAACTCCTTTATTTGTCTAAACCAAATAGATGAACTGCCTCCAGCCCCATGAACAAAAGTTACCCATTCTTTAGAATTATGATTTTTATAAATAGAGTAGTTAATCATTAATATTATCTAATAAAATATTCATTTCGGCTTGAAGTCTTTTGGCTTCAATGTATGATTTTTTAAGAAAATCTTTATCATTACCTGCATATATAATCGACCTTGATGAATTAACAAGAATACCTATATTTTTATTAACTCCGTTTTTAAAAGTTTCTTCTAAATCACCTCCTTGTGCCCCTACACCAGGAATTAGTAAAAAATTATCAGGAACTATTTTTCTAACATCTTTCAAAAAAGATGATTTTGTAGCACCAATTACATACATAAGATTATTTGAGTTTTTCCAATCTTTAGATTTTAACAAAACTTTTTTAAATAAATCAAAGGAACCATCATTATCAATCTGAAAATCAGTTGCACCTTTATTTGAAGTAAGACCAAGAATAATTGTATTTTTATTTTCATACTGTAAAAAGGGTTCAACAGAGTCACTTCCCATGTAAGGAGAAACAGTGATTGAATCAAATTCCATATGCTTAAAAAAAGCTTGTGCATATCTGTCAGATGTATTACCAATATCTCCTCTTTTTGCATCAGCAATTGTAAACAGTTTTGGATAATTTGAATTTATATAAGCTATAGTTTTTTCAAGTGTTTTCCATCCTTTAGAACCTTCTGATTCATAAAAAGCAGTATTGATTTTTACTGCAACAATTAAATTATTTAATGAATCAATTAATAATTTATTGAATTCAAAAATGGGATCAACTTCATTTAATAAATGCTTTGGGATTTTATTTAAATCACTATCTAAACCTAAGCAAAGAAAAGATTTTTTAGAAATTATTTGGTCTGTTAAGTGTTTGACATTCATAATATTTAAAAGACTTCTTCTGAATTTTTTAGTAATTCGGAATTTTGAACAATTTTTAATTCATCAATTATTTTTTGAATATCACCGTTAACTATATTTTGCAAATCATACAATGTTAAACCAATTCTATGATCAGTAACTCTACCTTGAGGATAATTATAAGTTCTAATTTTTGCAGAACGATCACCTGATGAAACCATAGAATTTCTTTTTAAAGAATCTGCTTCCAATTTTTTACTAAGTTCTAACTCGTATAATCTAGATCTTAAAACCTTTAAAGCTTTATCTTTATTTTTATGTTGTGATTTCTGATCTTGACATTGAGCCACTATACCAGTTGGAGTATGTGTAAGTCTTACCGCTGAGTATGTAGTGTTTACAGATTGACCACCAGGACCAGATGAACAAAAATAATCTATACGAACATCGTTCATATTAACCTCTACATCAAATTCCTCAGCTTCTGGTAAAACCATAACAGTTGCAGCTGAAGTGTGTACTCTTCCTTGAGTTTCTGTTTGAGGCACTCTCTGAACTCTATGAACTCCTGATTCAAATTTTAAAAGACCATAAACATCATCATTTCCAGAAACTTCAAAAATTATTTCTTTATAACCACCTGAAGTTCCAGGACTAGCGTCTACTAAACTCACATTCCATTTTCTGCCTTCACAATACTTAGTATACATTCTAAACAAATCTCCAGCAAAAATACTAGCTTCATCACCGCCTGTACCTGCTCTAAGTTCAATTACAACATTTTTTGAATCATCTGGATCTTTAGGTATTAACAAGAATTTAATATCCTCCTCAATAATGTTGATTTTTTCTTTTAAATCCTTTAATTCATCATTAGCCATTTCTAACATCTCCTTATCACTTTCATTTCTTGAAATTTCCTCAGCTTCATTTTTATTAGAAATCAATCTTTCGTAAATAACTTTCTTTTCAATAATTAAACCTAGTTCCTTATATTCTTTGTTAAGCTTAATATATCTTTTTTGATCAGTGATAATATCAGGTTGAATTATTAAATCTGATACTTCATTAAATCTTTGTTGAACAATATTTAACTTATCTAGCATATTAAAGAATTAACTTTTTTACAAATTTATAATATTTTGAATTCATTTAGTATTCAAAAGTCCCATGCTCTGAAACTATAGTAAGTTTTTTTGAATCATTTGACTCAACTCTTCCAATAATTTTAGCATCAACACCAAAGGATTTAGAAATATCAATGATATTTTGAGCAATTTCTGGATCAACATATATTTCCATTCTATGACCCATATTAAACACTTTATACATTTCTTTCCAATCAGTTTTGGATTCATTTTTGATAATTTTAAATAAGGGAGGTGTAGCAAACAAATTATCCTTTATTATATGTAAATCATCAATAAAATGTAGAATTTTAGTTTGTGCTCCTCCACTACAATGAATCATTCCGTGAACAGAATTTGAATCGAAGTGATTTAAAATTTCCTTGATAATTGGAGCATAAGTTCTAGTTGGTGAAAGCACTAATTTACCAGCATCCAAATCTATACCATCAATTTTTTCTAGTAAATCAAAAGATCCTGAATAAACAAGTTCTTTAGGTACTAATGGATCAAAACTTTCGGGATATTTTTTTGCTAAATCCTTATTAAAAACATCATGTCTAGCTGAGGTCAAACCATTACTTCCCATACCGCCATTGTAGCTAGACTCATAATTTGCTTTTCCAAAAGACTCTAATCCGACAATAACATCGCCGCTTGATATATTAGCATTGTCAATTATTTTTGATTTTTTTATTCTTGCTACAACAGTTGAGTCTACTATAACTGTTCTAACCAAATCACCAACGTCGGCTGTCTCTCCACCCGTGGACTTGATATTAACACCATATGAAGACATTTCTTTTATTAATTCTTCTGTACCTTCAATTATTGCTTTAATAACTTCACCGTTTATCAAATTTTTATTTCTACCAATTGTTGAAGACAACATAATATTATCAACAGCTCCAACACATAATAAATCATCAATATTCATTACCAAAGCATCTTGAGCAATTCCTTTCCAAACTGAAATATCTCCCGTTTCCTTCCAGTATATGTAAGCTAAGGAAGACTTAGTACCAGCCCCATCAGCATGCATTACTAAACAATAGTCAGGATCATTAGAAAGATAATCTGGAACTATTTTACAAAATGCTTTTGGAAAAAGACCTTTATCAACATTCTTAATAGCATTATGAACATCAGTTTTATCTGCTGAAACTCCTCTCAAATTATAACGATCTGAACTATTATTTTGCATAAATTATAAAACAAATATACAAGTAATGAAATTGTTTAAATAATTTAATTTGTTATAATTAATGATTAGAATTAAATATGAAAAAATCATTTTTTAATCAAATAATTATTAAAAAGAAAAAAAATATTATTAAAAAATACAGTATTAATAAAAATCAGTTATGTTAATATCTTTTAAATCGTTAAGTCCCTTAAAATCAATAATATATTTTATTTTTATTTGATAATTAAAATCTTAAATCTTTTTTAAAATGAGTAAATCTAAATTAGAATACATTTGGTTAGATGGCTATAAACCAACCCAAAACATGCGAAGTAAAACTAAAGTTATTGAAGACTTTAGTGGTAAGTTAGAAGATTGTCCAATTTGGTCATTTGATGGTTCATCAACAAAACAAGCAGAAGGTGGTTCTTCAGATTGTTTGCTTAAGCCAGTTGCAATCTATACTGATCCTGACAGAGTTAATGGTTATTTAGTGATGACGGAAGTTTTAAATGCAGATGGTTCTGCTCATGAGTCAAATGCTAGAGCAACCATTGATGATGATGATAATGATTTTTGGTTTGGATTTGAACAAGAATATTTTATAATGGATTGCGATACATTATTACCATTAGGATTTCCTGTTGGAGGATATCCTGGTCCTCAAGGAATGTATTATTGTTCTGTTGGTGGTAAGAACACACATGGTCGTAACCTAGTTGAAGAGCATGCAGATCAATGCATTGAGGCTGGATTAAACTTTGAAGGAATTAATCAAGAAGTAGCAAGTGGACAATGGGAATTTCAATTGTTTGCAAAAGGTGCTAAAAAAGCTGGTGATGAAATATGGATTGCAAGATATCTTTTAGATAGAATAACTGAAAACTATGGTTACTATATTGAATATCATCCAAAACCAATCAAAGGAGATTGGAACGGAAGTGGTATGCATGCTAACTTTTCTAATACAGTACTAAGAACTTGTGGTTCTCAAAAAACTTATGAAGCAGTTTGCGAAGCATTTAGACCCGTTGTAAAAGAACATATAAGTGTTTATGGTCAATTTAACGATCAAAGGCTAACAGGTCTTCATGAGACAGCATCAATAAACGATTTCAGTTATGGTATTTCGGACAGAGGAGCATCTATAAGAATCCCTATAATCACCGTTGAACAAGGATGGAAAGGTTGGTTAGAAGACAGAAGACCAGCATCTAATGGTGATCCATATAAAATTGCCGGTAGAATAGTTAAAACGGTTAAGTCAGCTAAAATTTAATATTTAAATTACAATAATCAAACCCTCTTAAATGAGGGTTTTTTTTTGCAAAAATTTAATTAAAAAATAATTGATATATGTAAACAGTATAAAACAATAATATTATAACGCCCTCTTTTCTTCCAAGAACAAGTTTTTTTGGAAAAAATATTAAAGGAAGTATTATTGATGCAAAAAACAACATAATATAAATATCATAATCAATTATATTTTGATCAAGTACTGTCAGTGGAGTTACAAGTGATGTGATACCTAAGACAGCAAAAACATTAAAAATATTTGAACCCAATAAATTACCTAATGATATACTTTTTTCTTTATTAAGAACGGCAACTAAAGAGGTTACAAGCTCAGGTATGCTAGTACCAATAGAAACCACTGTAATTCCAATAATTCTTTCACTTATTCCAAAAGAATTAGCTAACATTATAGCTCCATCGATAAACCATTCAGAACCAAAATACAAAAACAACCCACCAAAAAATAATATTAAAAGTGATTTCAAAAATGAATCTTCACTATCATTATCCAACTCAATTTCATCCTTGTCACGTAATTTTATTAAAGCCGAAATAGTCATCACTAAAAAACATACTAAAATACCTCCCTCGGTTTTACTTATAACACCATCAAGAACAACAATCAAAAAATAAATTGCAGAAAACATCATAATAGGCCATTCCTTTTTATAAACACTTTTAGAAATATTAATTGGAGAAAATACTATTGTTATTCCTAAAACTAATCCAAGGTTTGCAATATTCGAACCTAATACATTTGAAATAGCCAAGTCAGGAGATCCCTTTAAGGCTGATTTAATACTAACAATAAGTTCTGGGGCAGATGTAGCTAGCGAAACTACTGTCATACCTATTAATAATTTTGGTATTCCAAATCTAAGTGATATTGAAACTGCTGCTTTTAATAATAAATTTCCTCCTATTATTAAAACGATTAAGCCAAAAACTAACAATGAAATAGTATTTAAATCCATATATTTAATTTAAGTAAAGATAACACATGAATTATATATTTAATTAAATGAAAAATATATTTAAAGTAATAGCAAAAATAAACAGAGTAATACTGCCAAGTTTAACAAAAAACGGATTAGATCCTGTAAAAGCGACAAAGTTTCAGCTATTATTACTGGGATGGAGATACTACATTACAAAAAACAGTTTAGACTAGAAATTAAAATTATATTACTTTTAACTTCTTACCTACTTTTAAAAATGCACTCAAGGCTTTGTCAATATCTTCAATTGAGTGAGCAGCTGAAATCTGAACTCTAATTCTAGCTTGACCCTTAGGCACAACAGGGAAGAAAAAACCAATTACATATATTCCTAATTTCAATAACTCGGATGACATATCTTGAGCTAGGTGATCATCATAAAGCATGACAGGAACTATTGGATGACTTCCAGGTTTTATGTCAAATCCAAAATTGGAAATTTTTTCTCTAAAATACCTTGTGTTTTCCTTTAGTTTTTCTAAATGAGAATTGTCATTCTCCAAGATCTCTAAAACTCCCAGAGAGGCACCAACAATAGAAGGTGCTATAGTATTTGAAAATAAATAAGGACGTGATTTTTGTCTTAATAAATCTATTATTTCTTTAGGGCCGCTTGTGAAACCACCTGAAGCTCCACCAAGTGCTTTGCCTAGTGTTCCTGTTATAATATCAACCTGATCAATTACACCTAGCTCTTCATGTACTCCTCTTCCATTTGGACCAACAAATCCAGTAGAATGACACTCATCAGACATTACCAAAGCATCATACTTATTAGCTAATTCACAAATTCTATCAAGCTGAGCAATAGTTCCGTCCATCGAAAAAACACCATCAGTAACAATAATTTTGTTCCTAGAATCTTTAGCATTCTTAAGTTGAAGTTCTAAATCTTGCATATCATTATGCTTATACCTAAATCTTTTGGCTTTACACAATCTTATTCCATCAATAATTGAAGCATGATTTAAAGCATCACTAATAATAGCGTCTTGATCGTTAAATAATGGCTCAAATAAACCTCCATTAGCATCAAAAGCTGCTGCATACAAAATTGTGTCTTCTTTTTTTAAAAAATTAGATATCTTACTTTCAAGATCCTTGTGAATATCTTGAGTTCCACAAATAAACCTGACAGATGCCATTCCAAAACCGTGACTATCTAAAGTATCCTTGGCACGTTTTATAATGTCAGGATCTGAAGCTAAACCTAAATAATTATTTGCACAAAAGTTTAAAACTTTATTATTATTAACGTTGATTTCTGAACTCTGATTTGAAGAAATTACTCTTTCATTTTTATATCGACCAGAAACTTTAACCTCATCTAATTCCTTTGTAAGTCTTTTTTTGATAGATTCGTACATAATTATTTTTATTATATAAAAGTATAATATTTATTTAAGGATGGAAAGAATACTTATCACGGGTGCACTAGGCCAATTAGGCCAAGAATTTATTAAGTTTTTTAATAAAAATAATACTTATGTTTTAGCAACTGACATCAGATCTCCGTTAAAGGTTTTAAGTTGTGATTTTGAAATTGCCGATGCAATGGATGAAAAAAGAATTGATTATCTAATAAAAAAAAACAATATCAATGTTGTTTATCATTTAGTCGCAGTCCTTTCTGCGAATGGAGAAAAAAACCCATTTATGGCATGGGAAATAAACATGAAAAGCTTTCAAAATATTATTAACTTATCAATTAATAATGGAATTAAAAAAATATTTTGGCCAAGTTCAATAGCTGTATTTGGAACAAAATCTAATTTAAGTTTTGTCAAACAAGATTGTATTCTTAATCCAAATACTATATATGGAATTTCTAAACTTGCTGGAGAGAGATTGATTGATTATTATAATAATAAATTTGATTTAGACATTCGTTCGTTGAGATATCCTGGTATCATTTCATTTGATACAAAACCTGGTGGAGGAACAACGGATTATATTATAGAAATGATTCAGTCACTAAAAAACGAAAAAGAATACACATGTTTTTTAAATAAAAACACTAAGCTTCCAATGCTTTATATAGATGATGCTATAAATGGGACAATTAAATATATGTCTATAAACAAAATCAATCTAAGAGTTAAAGATGCATATAACATAACAGGCTTTAGTATCACACCATTTGAGCTAGAAAAAAAACTAAATGAACTGGGATGCAGTGCTAAAGTAATTTATAACAGTGATTTTAGACAGGATATTGCTGATACGTGGCCAAAGGAAATTGATGATTCAACTGCTAGAAAAGACTGGGGTTGGAAATTTGACTATGGAATAGATAAGACTTTAAAAGTTGTCTTTAAGTAGATTTCAACCATTTACCATCAGAATTTAATGAAAATTCGCCTACACACTCTTTATTCCAAGATTCAGGATTTATTAGAGATAAAAAATATTCACTTTTTTTATTGGTGTATAAGTAATATTTTTCACCAATAACAGGTTCAAAGGTAAACTTAGAATTATAAATTATTTCATTCCATTTGAAATCATTTATTAGTTTTTCATAATCGGATTTTAACTCTTCGAACTTTAAACTAATCTTTTTGTTAACTTTAGACACACCTCTTTCTTTCCAACTCTTATTATCTTCGATTTTAATTGACGGAGCTCCAACACTAGAAGCATAAGGTAAAATTGAGGCATTATACTTATTAGATTTCTCATCAAAAACAATATTATCAGGCTTATTTTTTTTCATCTATAAAAATAATTCAACAAAATTATTACAAAAATAATGCTAAATTCGCATTTCTAATAAAAAAAGGCCTCGTAGCATAACTGAATAGTGCACTTGATTACGGCTCAAGAGGTTGTAGGTTTGAATCCTACCGAGGTCACAAAAAAAAGGGGATGACAATCATCCCCTTTTTTTATTAGATAAATTATTATTAGTTTTCTTTACGATAAACTATAATTCTTCTTATTTTTTCATCTACAATAAATACATCTAAAACATCCGAAAGAGATTTCTCTTCACCATTTTCAGTTTGCTTAATTTCATGGCCTGTAATTACCCAATCACCAACCTGACCATCAACATGCATTGTGTAAGAAAAGAAAGTATTCCAAGTTGGATTAAATTCTTCAATATATCCTTTTAAAATCTCAATATGAGTATCGTTACCCATTAGATTTCTACCATCCCAAAGGTTTAACACAATGGAATCATGATTCATACTAGCTATTGTTTCAAAGTCTTTGTTGTTGTGGGCGTCCATATATTTTTCCCATATTGCTAAATTTAAAGGATCTGCGTCTCTAGCATCAATTTTTGTTCCATCAGCTGTTAATAAATAACCAGGAGCTGGGCCTTTTTCTTCCTCTTTTGGAGTTGTTTCACAAGAAAACATTAATATTGAGGCAAATGATAATAATAAAAAATTTTTCATAATTAATTAGGTTTTGGTTCATTCAAATATAACTAAACATTCTAAAAAGAATGTAATATTAATCAAAGTTTTTGATTTTTATAATTATAAACCCAGCGGGATGACCCTCAGAATAAGTGCCAAATTATATAATATTAAAAGTATAATGCATTGATATAATTTACATAACTTAGAATAAATTAAACTTTAATAAAATATTTATGAAAAAATTCTTTCTTTTAACAACTGTAATTTTAATTGCAGCTTGTCAAACACCAATTGATTCTAGTGAGACAAAAATGTCTAATGAAGATATTTCTAATGCCCTTAAAGAAAAGGCAGTAAAGCTTCAAGATGCTATTCTTACACAAAACTTAGAAGAATTCAACAAACATGTTGATCAAAGTATTCCTTTCACATCTGGGGAATCAAACTTGAAAAAGTTTATAGTAATGAACTCTGAAAGATTTAATGCCGAAGCAAAAGCTAAATGGGGTTCTTTTGAATTATATGATATCGACGTAGCGCTTTCACCTGATTCAAGAACAGCTGTTTTAACTTTTTACGCTAAAGGCGATTATACTGTTGACAATAGTGATTCAATCGACTATAGCACAAGAGCTTCTTCAGTATGGGTTTCTACAGAAAATGGTTGGAAAATTATGCATTCAAACTGGGCACCACTTGAAGGTGGTACTGGAATTCCTGAATAATATTTTCAATATTTTTATTTTTAAAAAAGCCTTTATAAATATATAGAGGCTTTTTAATTAAAGACATTTTAACATTTAAATTTATCATTATTTAAACAAATGAATTTAATGTTAATCAAAGTTTTTGATTTTTATATTTCTAAACTCAACGGGATGGCCTTCAGATTGAAGTGATATATATCCTTCAAAAAGAGACTCCCCTACTCTGTCAAGATAGTTGGCTGGAATTTTATCACCTCCTACTCTTAAATTAGAATAAGAAATCACCGTATCATTTTCAACAATATGATGAACTATACTATTTGATTTAACAATTACTTCAACTTTAACCCAATCGTCATTATGATACGTTTTAGAATTAGAATTTACACAGTGGTATTTTGCTTTTTCAGAGTTAATATCAACATCGATTCCAGGTGAACACATATTTGCTGTTGATCTTTCTCCGGTTCCCAATCCTCCTAAAAGCTGGACTTCTGAACTAACAGGAAAATCTTGATCTAAAAGCATAGTAGATGGATGCTGAGAATGTAGCATTATACCACTATTTTTAATTGACCATCCTGGAGCACCTTTCAAATGTTCTCCACTAAATTTATATTCTAAACTAAGGTGGTAATTTTTGAACTTAGATTTAGTATAAAATATATGACCAAATCTATCATCAAAATTTTCATAATTTTCGTATGAAACTTTCAATGAACCATCATTAACCTTAAATGTGTTTTTAAAATTATTACCTAATTCTTCACCCCTAATTTTAATTTCCCATCCATCAAAATCTTCACCATTAAAAATAGTTTCCCAATCATTTATTTCTTTAATATCATCAACTTGTTCTGAATTATTATAAATAATTATAAAACAAAATATTATTAAGAGACCAACTAAACTAGTAAAGGTTGATTTAACATCTTTCATAAATGTTTAATATTAAAAGTTAATCCTGATTTATTTTCTAACCTCTCCAGTAAATTATCTCCCATTGCTGTAGAGGGTGTAATAACACCATCTAGACTATCCAATTTATCCATAGCTAAACATATGGCAGATTCACTTAGCATTTTTGATGTTGAACCGTATCCTGGGTCCCTGTCTCCAGTAACTTTAGCTATGGATTTAGATCCATCTTTATAAGTAACGTAAAATCTCAAATTAAAATATCCATTTTCACGTTCTTTTTTTGAGGGTCCTTCTCCAGCTCTTGGTAATATTTTATCAACAATTTTCTTTATAAATGATCCAGGTTTTGCAAGCATAACAATTGCTAATGGTATTGACATTAAAACACTTTTTACTCTTCCATTAAATCCTTTGCCACCCAAAGTTGCCTCATCATATTCAAAATCTTTTCCATACAAATATCCACTTAAAGCATTACTTCTTCTAACTATCTTAGTATTTATAGCAGCCATTATAAATGGACCAATCCAATTTTTTGATGTCTTATCAAATTTTACCTTTCTAAGATCATATTTATCAGGCCCGCTTTGTTCTCCTGTAGGGTTTAGTCCGTAAGGGCTGATCACTGTTTTAAAAATTTCATTGTCTTTAAGAGCTTCTTTATTCACGTTACTCAAACTTTCATAAGTACCACCACTAATACCACCTTTTGCACCAGCAACCCTCATCTCAATTTTACTTATGGTTTTGTTTAATTTTAGAGAATCTTTATAAATAAAATAGACACCCATGTCAGAAGGAATTGAATCAAATCCACAACAGTTAACAATTTTGACATTATTAGATTTAGCTTTTTGATGATACTGATCGATCATTTTTCTAATCCACTGAACCTCTCCAGCCAAATCACAATAATGTGTTTTACTTTCTACACATGCTTTAACCAAATTTGATCCATACAGAGCATATGGTCCGACTGTAGTGCAAACAACCTTAGTTCTTTTAACCATTGATTGAAGACTAGCTAAATCATCGCTATTGGCAGAAATAACAGGAATTGAATCATCAGCAAACTTTAATCGAATTTTATTTAATTTTTCAATACTTCTACCAGCAATTGCCCATTTAAGACTTTTATTTTTATAGTTATTATAAATATACTCCACAACTAGTGATCCTGTAAATCCTGTACCTCCCCATAAAATAACATCAAATTCTCTTTCCTTGGTCATAATTATAAATTTATTTAAACAAGTTAGTAAATATAAAATGATAGAGTGAAGTAAATTAAGATACTTTTTGTCCTCTATTTGGCTTAAGTTTTTTTTTAAAAAAATCTAAATCTTCAGAATTAGTTATAACAAATACTATCGAGTGATGATCACTATTTTCCTCTAAACCGGTTTTGTATTCATACATTTTTTCTAAAGCAAGAAATTCTTTGAGATGAGAATGAAAATGATGAGCAGTTTTTTTCGAAACAGGACCTCTAAAATCCCAAATTAACTTAATTAAATTCATGAAAATAAAAGTTGAAATTTATGACTTTAAATTGTTATATTTATAACAAAATACTTAATAATTGTTATAATATGAAAAACATATTAGTTCTTGGTCTTGGAAAAGTTGGAACCTTAGTAGGGGTACTTTTAAGTAAAAATTTTAATGTTTCTGGATTAGACCAGAATAAACCACATTATGATTTCAAACTACCATTTAACGTTATCGAAACAGATGTTAAAAACAAAGAAAACTTAATAAATATTTTTAAAGATTTTGACACTGTAGTTTCTGCTTTACCTTTTTTTTTAAATAAAAATATTGCAAAAATAGCTTATGATCTAGAAATGAACTATTTCGATCTGACAGAGGATATTGAGACAACAGACTATATAAAGAATCTCAGTGAAGATTCAAAAAAAATTATGGCACCACAATGCGGATTAGCTCCAGGCTTAATTGGTATAATAGGTAATGACCTAGCTAGTGAATTTGATACATTAAGGGATATTGAACTTAGAGTTGGTGCTTTACCTAGATATCCAAATGGACAATTAGCTTATTCTTTTACTTGGTCGCCAGAGGGTGTCATTAACGAGTATATTAATGACGCTCAAGTTATTCAAAATGGAGTTAAAAAAATGGTGCCATCACTTGATGGATTTGAATATATAAATATTGAAGGACAAGAATTTGAAGCGTTTGCTACATCTGGAGGACTTGGAACAATGTGTGATACTTATGAAGGAAAAGTCGATACATTGAACTATAAAACAATTAGATATCCAGGTCACGGTAAATTAATGAGATTTTTGATGTATGAACTAATTTTAAAAAATGACAAACCTCAATTAGAAAAGATACTAAGTAATGCTAAACCACCAGTTGAAGAAGATGTAGTTTATGTTTATGCTGTAGTTGAAGGCTGGAAAAAAGAAAAAATATCAAGAAGTGAATATTTTAAAGCATTTTATCCTATTGAAATTGAAGGTCATAAATGGAGAGCTATTTCTTGGACTACAGCTGCTTCATTAGTTTCAGTTATTGAAATGGTTAATAACGGATCATTAAAACAAAAAGGTTTTATCAAGCAAGAAGAAATACCTTTTGAAAAGTTTTTAAAAACAGATTCTGGAAAATTATTTTTAAACTAACTTTAAATCATGAAGTTTCAAGAAAAAAAAACAATAAACCTAGTTTTAGAATCATTATTTGAAACATACTCGAAAAGAGTTCCAGATGTTACCAAAATTACCAATGCAATGGTTTCAAACAACATTGTTTCAAATCAATCTGAAATCATAAATGATCATATAGCATTTAGAACAATGGGAGTTAAACACCTAGGAATTAATTCGTTTGAAAAAATTTTTATAAAACATGGTTATATAAAAAGAGATTTCTATTCATTTAAAGAAAAAAAATTAAATGCATTCTGGTATTCACACCCAGAAAAAAATATGCCAAGAATATTTATTAGTGAATTAAAAGTTGATGAATTATCAATAGCAACACAAAAAATAATAAAGCACTATACTAATCAAGTTAAAAATGATCCCGTTGACGATATTGATTTAAACAGTCCAGATGAAATTATAAATTTCTTAAGTAATCCCTTATGGAGTTTACCCACTCTAGATCATTATAATCAGTTATTAAAAGAAACTGAATATGGGTCTTGGGTGATATACAATAGATACTATTTGAATCATTATACTATTAGTGTTCATGAACTTGAAAAAGAATATAATTCATTAGAAAATTTTAATAATTTTTTAATTAGTATTGGAATTAAACTTAATGATTCGGGCGGTATAATTAAAAAAAGTAAAGATGGATTACTCCTTCAAAGTAGTTCTGTAGCAAATAAAGTTAATGCTAATTTTAAAGAAGGTAAGTCATTAATTTCTGGTAGTTATGTTGAATTTGCTGAGAGAAAAGTTCTTCCAAAATTTAAAAATTTAGATAAAATAAAAAGCATACACAGAAGAGATGGTTTTGAAACATCTAATGCTGATAAAATATTTGAAAGCACCTATCAAAAACAAGTAAATAAATAACTAATAGTTATTTATTTTAGCAACTCTATCTAAATGGTAATTTGAATCTCCAAAAATTCTTTGGGTAACTCTTGTTCTTTTTAGAAAAAAACCAATATCAGAATCGTCTGTCATTCCAATTCCACCATGCATTTGAACCGCTTCATTAGTAACTAATTTTGATGTTAATCCTAACTTTGATTTGGCTAAACTTGCCAATTCAGATAAATTCTCGTCATCTTTATCAATAGCTTGTAATGCTTTTAAAACTATTGACTTACATAATTCAATTTCCCCAAACATTATTGATGATCTGTGTTGAAGAGCCTGAAAAGAACCGATTTTTACTCCAAATTGTTCTCTTTCCTTCAGATATTGCATTGTCATTTCAAATGCTTGTTGAATATTTCCAAGCATTTCAGCTGCCAATCCAATACAAGCTATATCAAGAGTTTTGCTTAAAAGTTTTTGACCATCATCATTGGATGATAAAAAATCATTATTAGAAAACTCAACATTATTAAATGAAATATCAGAATAACTTTTAGAGTCCATATGAACTTTGTTATTGAAAGTAATCCCTTTTGATTTAGAATCTAAAATAATCAACTCTAATTTACCAGAGGATTCATTATTAGCTGAAATGATTAAGTAATCTGAAATTGATCCATCAATTACCAACCTCTTTTTACCATTCAGAATAAACTTCTGATCGTTTTTTGAAATAATTGATAAGTTAATATTTGGGTTGTGATGAGAAGTTTCTTCATGAGCCAGTGAACAAAGCTTTTTTCCATTCATTATTTCATCAAAAAGTTTACTTTTTAAAACTTCATTTTTTGAAAAAGAAATTAATGTTGTTGAAACCAAAACAGTGGATATCATTGGTGAAACTGTAAGATTTCTCCCCATTTCTTCTAAAACTTGACCTAATCCAACATAACCAAAATTAAGTCCATTATATTCCTCAGGAATTATTAAAGCCGTCCATCCCATTTCAACCATTTCTTTCCATAAATCAACATCAAATTGATTATAATTGTCGTCTCTTAATTCTCTCATATGAGAAATTGGAGATTTTAAATCTAACAATTCTTTTGCTGAAGATTTGAGCATATTTTGCTCTTCATTAATTACAAGTGCCATAATTATTATTTTGATGGGAGCCCAAGGACTCTTTTTGCTATTATATTTAACTGAACTTCATGTGTTCCTCCTTCAATTGAATGACCTTTTGATCTATTAAAATATCTAGCCTCTCTACCATTATTAGATTCTTCACTAGTCCATTCAGTTGAATTAAATCCATTGACCTCTAATCTTAATTCCTCTTTCTGCATAGCAAGTTCAGTCCCATAGTATTTAAAAAATGAAGATACTGCACCTGAATTATTTCCTGCTTTGTGTTCGTCTAAAGCTCGTTGAATTGTTAATTCGAAAATTTTTTCATTCATTTCAAGATTTGCAATCTTTGATCTAATTGAAGCATTTGATAATAATTTATCAGTAACTCCAATAGAATCAATTGCGACTTCACTTAATTTTTTTTTCTTATCTGTATCACCTATCCCTCCTATCATTTGACGCTCATGAGTCAATAAATACTTAGCAATAGTCCAACCATCATTAAGAGTACCAACTAAATTCTTTTTTGGAACTTTAACAGAATCAAAAAATGTTTCAGCAAATGGTGATTTTCCACTTATTAACTTTATGGGTCTTGTAGATACTCCATCTGAGTTCATATCAATAAGTAAAAAACTTATCCCTGTGTGTTTTGATTCAGTACTTGTTCTAACTAAACAAAATATAAAATCTCCTTTATCGCCATAAGATGTCCATACTTTAGATCCAGTAACTAAAAAATGATCACCTTTATCTTCAGCCTTAGTTTGAAGATTAGCTAAATCACTTCCTGCGTTAGGTTCACTATAGCCTTGAACCCATCTTATTTCTCCCTTACAAATCTGATTCAAATAATAAATTTTTTGTTCTTCAGAAGCAAACTTTAATAAAGCAGGACCCAACATTGATATACCAAAATTGATATGAGGCTTTCTACATCCCAACCTAGACATTTCCTGATTTAAAATATTATTTTGTTTTGGATTTAATCCTCCTCCTCCATATTTAGATTCCCAATAAGGAACAATCCATTTTTTATCAAACATTTTATTAAACCATATTTCTTGATCCTTAGAACTAAATTCTCCGTTTCTACCTCCCCAATACAATTGTTTTGCATCAGTTATAGGCTCTTGCATGGACGCTGGACAATTTTCTTCCAACCATTTTCTTGTTTCTAACCTAAAACTTGTTAAATCTGTCTTAACTTGTGTTTCCATTCCGTTTATTATTTACCTTTAAAATTAGCTTTTCTTTTTTCTAAAAAAGCAGTTACACCTTCCTTTAAATCTTCACTATAAAATGCTGCAACTTGTTCTTTAGCTTCAAACTCTATAGTACTTAACAAATCATTATTTAAAGAAAAAATCATGTCTTGTTTTGTAATACCTATTCCAATAGTTGGTTTTTTTGATAACTCAATAGCCCAACTTTTTGCAACATCTACGATTTCATTTGATTCAACTAATTTGTTTGTCAATCCCAATTTAAAACATTCTTCTCCTAATACTCTTTTACCTCCTGTAGCAATCTCTAAGGCCTTACTATACCCAACTTGTCTTGAGAGCAACCAACTAGCACCTCCATCAGGTCCTAATCCAATATTAATAAAAGCATACAATAGTGCACTTTCTTTACTCATAACTCTAAAATCACAAGCTAAAGCAAAAGCAGCTCCAACTCCTGCAGCTGTACCATTTATTGCTCCTATAATTGGTTTCCTTAAACTTAAAAAATTATTTAAAATTGGTTTATAATTATCAATTATGTAATCTCTAGAATCTTCTGGAGATAAAGTTCCCATAGTTGTCAAATCTGCTCCAGAACAAAACCCTTTTCCGTTTCCAGTTAAAACTACTGCCCTTATATTATTATCATTTTTTATAACAGAAAACACATAATTAATTCCTTCAATTAAATCTTGATTAACTGCATTATATCTTTCTGGTCTATTCAAAGTTATGACAGCTATACTTTCAAAAATCTCTAACAAAACTGCTTTATTCTCCATAATACTAATTTTATTCGTAAGCAATTGCTAAGGTTTCAGCAATACAAACTGGTTTTTCTTGACCATTTAATTCTACAGTAATTCCTAATTTATATTTTGCGCTTCCATCTTTCTTTTCACACTCTAAAAGAGAAACTCTTCCTCTGACAAATCCACCAGATGGAGTAGCACTAGTAAAACGAACCCTATCTACTCCGTAATTGACTCCCATTTTAACACTTTCTAAATTTAAAGTATCATAAGAAAATCTGGAGGCTAGAGATAATATCATAAAACCATGTGCAATTGTTGTTTTGTAAGGAGAATGTTTTTCAGATTTTTCTTTATCTAAATGAATCCATTGTTCATCCTGAGTAATTTTAGCAAAAATATTTATATTTTCTTGAGTGATTTCAATCCAATCAGAAACTCCAAGTTCTTTTCCAACAGAACTATTTAATTCATCTAAGTTCTTGAAATTAGTTTTATACGCTTCGTTATTATTCATAATTTTAAATTTTAAATTTTACATTGGCATTGATCCACCATTTGCATGTAGAGTTATTCCACTTACAAATCCTGATTCTTTAGATGCTAAAAACAAATAAGCATGACCCATGTCTTCAGGTGTACCAATTCTACCCACTGGAATCATTTTAACAGCACCCTTAATAATTTCTTCAGGCATACTATCAGACATTACAGATTTTACAAAACCTGGTGCTACTGCATTTGCAGTAATTCCGTGTCTACCAACCTCTTTACAAAGTGCTCTTGTAAAACCAGAAATTCCAGCTTTAGTAGCACAATAATTAGTTTGTCCAAAAGCACCTGCTGTTCCATTAATAGAAGAAGCTGAGACAATTCTTCCGTATCCATTTTCTTTCATATGTGGAACTACAGCTCTTGTTACTACATACAGGGATTTAAGATTTACATTAATTACTGAATCCCATTCTTCTTCTGACATTTTTAAGAACGATTTGTCTCTGATGATTCCTGCATTATTAATTAAAATCTCAATTTTACCATGCTGTTTAATGATCTCTTCAATAGCATTATCTACAGAACTTTGATCTGTTACATCAACTTTTTGAAAAAATATTTTCCCACCATTTTGAGTTATTTCATTTACTGTTTCAGTTCCGTCCAAAACATCCCATAACGCTACAGTTGCTCCTTCTCTGCAAAAAACTTCACAGATTCCTTTACCTATCCCACGCGCTCCACCTGTAACAATAGCAACTTGACCTTCTAATCTTTTCATATTTATATTTTTTTAATTAAAATTTATTAAGTGTTAATTTATATAATTTCAAATAGACCTGCAGCTCCCATTCCACCACCAACACACATTGTTGAAATTACATATTTAGCGCCTCTTCTTTTACCTTCAATTAGTGCATGACCAACCATTCTAGATCCACTCATTCCATAAGGATGTCCTATTGAAATAGAGCCTCCATTCACATTTAAAATTTCATTAGGAATTCCAAGTACATCTCTACAATATATAACCTGAACAGCAAATGCTTCATTAAGTTCCCAGAGTCCGATGTCACTCATTTTAAGACCATTTTGTTTTAACAATTTTGGAACAGCATATATTGGTCCAATACCCATTTCGTCTGGTTCACATCCGGCAACTGCAATTCCCCTATAAATTCCAAGTGGTGTAACATTATGCTTTGCAGCAACACTTGATTCCATTAAAACACAAGCAGATGCACCATCAGAAAGCTGACTAGCATTTCCAGCCGTAATTGATCCTCCTTCAACAACTGGATTAAGTGAACTTAATCCTTCAATAGTTGTGTTAGGTCTATTGCACTCGTCTTTTGAAGTAGTCTTTTCAACAAATGAAATCTCTTTCGTTATTTTATCCATTACTCCCATAGTTGTTGTAACGGATACAATTTCATCATCAAATTTTCCTTCTTGCTGTGCTTTTGCAGTTCTTAACTGACTTTGAAGAGAATATTCATCTTGAGATTCTCTTGAAATATTATATCTATCAGCTACTACTTCAGCAGTTTTAAGCATTGGCATGTAAATATGTTTATGTTTTTCAATTAATTTTTTATCAACCCACCTATCCAGATTCATTTTTTCAGTTTGAACCAAACTAATTGAATCTAATCCGCCTCCAACAGCAACGTCCATTCCATCGCTTATAATTTGTTTAGCAGCAGTGGCAATAGCCATCATTCCAGATGAACATTGTCTGTCTAATGTCATTCCACTAACAGTTACAGGAAGACCTGCAGCTAGTGCAGAATTTCTAGCAACATTACAATGTTGTGTTCCTTGTTGCAAAGCTGCACCCATTATAACATCATCAACTTTTTCTGGATCAACTCCTGATCTTTTAACTGCTTCCTCAATTGCCCAACCTGCCATAGTTGGAGCAGTAGTATTGTTAAATGTTCCTCTGTATGATTTTGTTAAAGGAGTTCTTGCCGTAGAAACGATTAATGCATCTCTCATAATTATATTTTTAAAATTAATTTACCTTTTTTTTCTCCATTAAATAATTTTTTAAAAACCTCATAAAAGTTTTCAATTCCTTCGTAAATATCTTCTTTTGACTTTAAAGTACCATCCAAAATCCATTGAGTCATTTCTTTGGTTGCAGTAGGATAATTTTTAGCGTAATCAAAAACAACCATTCCTTTCATGGAAGCCCTATTTACAAGTAAAGACAAATAATTATCTGGGCCTTTGGCTGACATTTCGTTGTATTGTGAAATAGCTCCACAAACTACTATTCTAGCTCCCATTCTTAAAAAGACAAGAGCAGCATCTAAAATCTCACCCCCAACATTATCAAAATAAACGTCAATTCCATCAGGACACTCTCTTTTAATTCCTCTTTTAATACTTTCATTTTTATAGTCAACACAACCATCAAAACCAAGTTCATTAATGACATAATCACATTTTTCCTTACCACCAGCTATACCGACAACCTTACATCCTTTAATTTTGGCAATTTGACCTACTATACTTCCAACAGCACCTGCAGCAGCTGACACTAATACGGTATCACCTTCTTTTATTTTACCAACTTCAAGAATACCAAAGTATGCAGTCATTCCTGGCATTCCTAAAGTTCCAATAAAAGTTGGTAATGGAATTTTAGTACTTGGCACCTTAAAGTATCCCTTTCCATTAGAAATTGAATATTCTTGAACTCCACCCCATCCAGAAAGAACATCACCTTTATTAAAATTTGGGTTTTTTGATTCTACAACTTCTCCAATAGTTCCAGCTCTCATGACTTCACCTATTTGAACAGGAGGAATATACGATCTAGTTTCATTTAACCATCCTCTCATTGCTGGATCAAAAGAAACATATAAATTTTTCAAAAGAATTTCTCCATCATTTATTTCTTTGACGTCTTGAGTTTCATGAACCCATGTATCTTCAGATGGAAAACCTGAGGGTCGAGATGACAATTTAACAACTTTATTTTTTAACATTTTTATGAGTTTTATTATTTGATATTAAATACAATAAGTGAATTAGTATTAAAATACTAAAATATAAAAAAATACTATGCAAGCATAATAAACTCAAAAAATAAAATTATTATTTCCAGTTAGGATTTCTTTTTTCTTTAAAAGCAGCAATTCCTTCCGTTGCATCGTCAGATTTCAAAACCAATTCTAACATTTGCAAAAGATATTCATGATTTGACTCACTAGATTTAATATTATCCATTGCTTCTAATCCATGTTTTATGGCAAATGGAGAATTCCTTGTAACCTCTTTTAACCATTTTGAGACATCAGATTCAATATTAGCTTGGCCTACTATTTTAGAAATCAATCCCCAAGAATGAGCAGTTTTAACATCCAAGTTATAGCCTCTAATACACCAATCAATTACATTTCTACTAGAAATTACTTTAGAAAGAGATTCCATAACTTGCATTGGGAAAATTCCTCTTTTAACTTCAGGAAGACCCAATTTTAAACCATCTTTTGAAATAACATAATTACATCCAGCAATCAATAAAAAACCACCAGCATAAACATCTCCTTCTAATTGACAAATTTTAGGCTTGTATAACTTATTAAATATTTCAGCAATTAATATTTTTGAATTGGCTTTTGGTACAGTTGAATTATTTTTTTCAACGTCACCATTTAGAGTTTTAAGATCTAATCCTGAACAAAAAACATCACCATTTGACTTCAACAATAAAGCTCTAATGTCATCATTAGATGATGCATATTGAAAGGCAAATGCCATTTCATTAATCATTTGAGGATTTAGAGCATTTTTCTTTTTAGGACGATTTAATGTTACAGTAAAAACATGATTTGCTTCCTCCAAATCAATAAAATCAAAATTGAATGACTTTATATTTTTAACATCATTTTTATTAAAATATTTCATAATAAATATTACATTCTAAAAACACCGAATGAACTAGACCCTTTTATTTCGTTACTGTAAACAGTTGCTAAAGCTAAGGATATATATTTTCTAGTTTCAGTTGGATCTATAACACCATCATCCCAAACCTCAGATGTAGTATGCCAAACACTCGCTTTTTCATCAGCCTGTTCAGCTAATTTTTTCTTTTCTATTTTAAGTTTTTCTTCATCTAAAACTTTATTTAATGAAGAAGCAGAATTTCTTTTAACAATTTCCATCACTCCTGATAACTGATCTGCTCCCATAACACCAGATTTTGCATTGGGATATGAAAATAAAAATCGAGGTTCAAATGATCTGCCACACATTGCATAATTTCCAGCACCATAAGAATTTCCAACTTGAAGACTAATATGTGGAACTGTACTACCTGAAACAGCATGTATTAGTTGAGACCCTACATTAATCATTCCGTTTTGCTCATACTTTTTTCCAACCATGAAACCCGTTGTATTGTGTATGAATAATAAGGGTGTATTTGACTTATTAGCCAATTGTATAAAATGTGTTGCTTTTCTTGCAGATTCAATAAAAATCACTCCATTATTTGCAATAATTCCAACAGGGTAACCGTTTATTTTAGTCCAACAGCAGAACATTGTTCTTCCATAATTTTCTTTAAACTCAATAAATTCTGATCCATCAACAAATCTTTTAACAAGATCTCTAATATCAAAAGGTTTTTTTAAATGAGAAGGTATAATTCCTAAAATCTCTTTTTTATCAAATTTTGGAGCAATTGAATCATTTTCAAATTTATTCTCTGTTGGTTTTTTGATATTTTTAATTAGTTTTTTTGTTATTTCTAAGGCATCCTTTTCGTCTTTAGCTAAAAAGTCTGAAACACCTGAGATACTACTATGCATTTGAGCTCCTCCTAACTCCTCATCGTTAGCATCTTCATTAGTTGCCATTTTTACCAAAGGAGGTCCAGCTAAAAATACTTTAGCGGTATTATTTTGAAAAATTGAATAGTCAGACATCCCTGGAACATATGCTCCACCAGCTGTTGCATTACCAAAAACAACAGAAATTGTTGGTATTCCATTTTTAGATCTTTTAGACATCTCTAAGAAAAATTTACCGTAATTATTAAATACTCTATCCTGATCAGGAAGATTAGCTCCACCACTTTCAACAAGATTTATGGTTAATAATTTATTTTCACTAGCAATTTGTGATAACCTTAGATTTTTTAAACTTGTAGCATAATCAATCGCACCTGCTTTTCTGGTGGCTACATTAGCATTAATTAAGCAAAGTACACCAGAAACGTAACCTAATACTACTACGGTAGTTCCACCAGCACCAAATCCATTTTCATGTTTTAAACCAGCAAGAGGCATTAGCTCTACGTAAGGTTTCTTTTTATCAAGTAACAAATCAATTTTTTCTCTAGCAAGGAGTTTTTTTCTACTTCTAGTTCTTTTAATTTTTTCTTTACTTCCTTCAATTTTTGATAATTTAAAATATGAATTAAGCTCTTTCAATAATTTCATCATTGAAATCTCATTTTCTATAAAATTTGAACTTGAAACGTCTACATTGGGCTTTCGAACTTTCATGAAATTAAATGTCTGAGGTGTTATATAATCAATAAAAATACAAAATAAATAAAAACATGTTAATAATTGAATACTATATGATCTTATTATAATAACTTAATGAAAATTATAACTTAATGATTATAAATAACAAGACTAAATTTTTTTATGGAATTGGATTCATTTCAGTTGGAATAAAAGATGTTTTATATTCAGTATTTGTCTTTTTTTATTTTAGTCAGATCCTGGGTCTTGATCAAATATATACTGGATCAGCAACTTTAATAGCAATTTTATTTGATGCAGTATCCGATCCAATTATTGGTAATATTTCAGATAATTATAAATCAAAAAAATGGGGCCGTAGACATCCTTTAATGCTCATGTCTGCAATTCCACTTGGCTTATCAACCTATCTTTTATTTACTCCTTTTGATAACTTAAGTCAATTTGAACTTTTTTTATGGTTGACAATTTTTTCAATATTAATTAGATTTTTTTTAACACTTTTCATAGTTCCTGGTATGTCACTTGGAGCAGAATTATCCACAGATTATAATGAAAGAACGGTAATAACAAGTTTTAGAATAATGTTTACTACTTTAATCTCTCCATTTGTTTCATTATTTGGTCTAGTTTATATATTTATTCCAAAAGAAGGAATGTCTACAGGACTTTTAAATAGTGAAGCATATCCTAAATTCGCCTTGTTTTGTGCACTGATAATGGTAATTACAATTATAGTCAGTGTATTAGGCACTAAACATACAATACCTAGTTTACCAAAAATTAATAAAAAAGAAAGCATTAGTTCATTAATTAAAAACACACTAACTGCATTTAAAATGAAATCGTTTAGATCAGTTGTTTTTTTTACTATGATGGTGTATGTAGCTTTTGGAATAGGAAATTCCCTTACTACCTATTTCCTTTCTTTTTATTTTGAACTAAATCAAAATGAAATAGCAGTAATCATTTTCTCTGGTGGAATAGCTGGTTTAATTTCACTTTTTATTGCTCCAAAAATGGGTGAAAAATTTGACAAAAAACTAAGTGTTATTATAAGTACTATTCTATTTGGTTTTTTCATGGCTAGCCCGTATAACTTTAGACTTTTGGGAATTTTTCCAGAAAACGGATCCTCAAGTTTATTAGGAGCATATTTAATTTTATCAACTATAGGTTTTACTTTTTTATGGACATCAATGAGTTTGGCTTATTCAATGATGGCTGATGTAGTAGATCAGTACGAATCAATCACAAAACAAAGGCATGAAGGGTTATTCTTCTCAACTATGTCATTTGCCTATAAACTAACTGTTGGATTTGGATATTTTTTTGCTGGTATTTTATTAAAATTAATTTCATTTCCAACCCAAACTGATATAAATGATATTCCCACGGAAACGATTTCCAAACTTGGAATAATTGGAGGCCCAGTTTTAATGACTATATATTTCGTGTCTATTTTGTTCATCTTAAAATACCCAATTACAAAAGATATTTTCAAGGAAATTAGAAAAATAATTCAGAGTAAATAATTTAAATGGTAAATTATATTTGTTATATTCGGATAGCAGAGAATAATGATTAGCTATTTCTAAACTAAAAATTAAAACAATTAAACAACAATAATATGAACAACGAGTTATTTGACTTTCCTTTTTACAAATGGGAAAAAGAATTGGCGGAACAACCTTTTTTAAAGCAACCATTTGGGAACTTGTGGGAAACTTACACTTGGAATGAAGTTGGTTTAATGGCCCGAAAACTTTCTAATGGATTAAAAAGTTTAGGTTTAGAAAAAGATAGTCATATTGGATTGGTTTCTAAAAATTGTAGAGAATGGGTAATTGCAGACCTAGCAATTTCTATGGCTGGTTATATTTCTGTTCCTTTTTTCCCAACTCTAAATTCAAAAGAAATTAAAAATCTTTTAACATTTGGAGATGTTAAAGCTTTGTTTGTTGGAAAATTAGAAAATTGGGATGAAATGAAAAAAGGTGTTGATTTAGAAATGCCTATTATAGCTTTTCCTCAATACAAAGATCATTCAAAAGTTGAGGTTGGTCATCAATGGCATGAATTTATAAATAAATTTGATGCTCAAACTGAGGATTTTAGACCAAACCTTAAAGATATATGGACTGTGATCTTTACGTCTGGAACAACGGGAGATCCTAAAGGAGTTGTATTAACTTATGAAACTCTTTTCAATACAAAAAGAATTACTGAGGATGGAAACCCACTAAAAGTTGATTTAAGTGGTAAAAATCGATTTATATCATATATGCCCCTAAACCATATTTTTGAGAGAGTAGTTATTGAACATGTTGCTTTTAGATATGGAGGAACTATTTCCTTTGTAGAATCATTAGAAACATTTGCTCAAAATCTAAATGATACACAACCTACAGCTTTTCAAGGAGTTCCAAGAATTTATATGAAATTTCAAGAAAAAATATTAATGAAAATGCCTCAAGCAAAGCTTGATAAGCTATTGAAAATTCCTGTTATTTCTTGGTTAATAAAAAGAAAATTGAAGGGTGCACTGGGTATGTCCAAGGCAAAAGCTTTAGTAACGGGTGCT
>ENA-ORCY01000249-ORCY01000249.1-marine-metagenome-genome-assembly--contig:-NODE-249-length-36139-cov-4.551495_pt1 | contig 36139 bp, 29 predicted proteins | sample MGYA00248634_ERZ508507 | MGnify/ENA primary metagenome ERZ508507 (study PRJEB26178, sample SAMN06266269) | marine metagenome | isolation source: Columbia River Estuary | place: USA:Columbia River Estuary... | reverse complement strand
ATACTCAAAAGCTAGCTTACTTTTTAAACAAACCTGCCCTTATGGTGAGATCCTTTATGAGTTTTTCTTCTTCCCTACTCTCTAACAATACATTATAGTTCTCCCAAAACTCTGGACGATACGGCTGAGGAGAGAAAATATCTTCGGTCCAGGTTTTTGACCGCTCCAGCTTTATAAGCTCTGGATCCCTAATAATTTCAGTAAAAACAATTTCTTGTACGGTGTTGTAATAAAAATCTGCTTTGTCTTGGGTAGCATTTCCGTCTTTATCTAATTGATCAGAGGAACGATCTCCAGCATTTACTAGCTTAGGCGTTTCATAATAAATATACTTAGGGTACATCTTTCCTTGATACTCCATGTAAGTCATCACTAGTTTGTGGTTTAAAAGAGTGCCAAACAAACTCTTACTACGTTTAACTTGATTCTCTGAGCTAGCCACCAGCTCATACATTACCTTTTTAATAGCCCATGAGTCCCAATCTATGTAGATCCACCCTTTGGCCTGAAAACCTTCGTTGTAAATATCTGGGGTGTTTAAACCCACAAAATCTACTCCTTTTAATATCTCAATTTTGTATAATTTTTTCTCATTTTCTACCAGTACCGTATCTAATCTAAACTCATGACGAGCCAATATTTCTTCACCAAAAAGCGCACCAGTTGCATTTGCATTTCTAACCATATTTATTTTACCTCTAAAGAGCTTATCTAGCCCATTAACCCGTTGGTCATTCCAACGAATTGCGGCAACTAAAGATGCCGTAGAAATAGTATCTCTCCGCAGATTATTTTTACGAAGGGTTTTGTTTTTTGTTCTTGTTTTAAGGTAAGAAGTGTAGGCAAAAAGACTGTCAACATCTCTTAAATCATAACTCTTGCGTGTTTGGTCTACGTTGAGACGCAGCGCATTTTTTGATCCAGCATCATAACTAGAGTCGTACAAAGTAATGGCGCTCTCAACTAGCCATTTATACTCACTAGAATTACGCTCCTTGTGCCTTAAAAACCCTTTTTGTATGTATGAACTATCTGGAAGTGTCTGAGGCAACTGCTCTATAGCCCGAAGTACAATATCATTTCCAGTAGTAGGTCTTGTTTCTGCTATTAATAGAATTTCATCTAAAGACGCAATATCCTCCTCTAGAAAGATATCCATCGTGCTATCAAATTCGCTCACCAAAGACTTAAAACTCTTGTAGCCTATAGAGGAAATAACCAAGGTGTCATTGGCATACCTTTTTGGAATACTCAACAAAAACCTGCCGTCTGTATTTGTAATGGTACCAATGGTTGTATTTTTAACATACACACTAGCACTCTTTAGGGGAGCAAAACTCGCAAAATCTACAATCTTGTTTTTAATTTCTATTTGAGAAGTCATGCTTATAGAAACTAAGCATAGCAAGACAAGCATATAACATCTCTGCAGGTTGTTATTTTTGGGCATGGGCTATTAATTTTAAAAACAACAAAACGCTGCAAAACACAACACTTTGAGGGTACTGTTTATAACACCTAGATTTGGTTTATATTGTATCTAATTTATGTAGCTGGCTTATAATTAACCCCATCAATTACCATCTTTGAGATGATCTCTCTTAGTATTTCTGAGGTTCCTCCTCCAATGGGCCCTAACCTACTATCTCTTAAATTTCTTGCTAGTGGATACTCCTCCATGTAGCCATATCCTCCTAGGAGCTGCACACAATCATAGGCAACTTGATCTGCAATTTTTGTTGATAATAGTTTGGACATGGTTGCTTCCTTAACTACATACTCACCATCATCTAGGCGTTTTGCCGTAACATAATTAAAGGTTTTAGCCATTTCTACCTCACTAGCTAAATCTGCAACTTTATGACGCAGAGCTTGAAACTTTGAAATAGGCTTTCCAAAAGCAGTACGCTCTTTCATGTACCCTATAGCATAATCTAACGCCCACTCACTACGTGCATGTGCATTTACTCCCATGATTAATCTCTCAAGAGCGAAGTGTTGCATAATGTATGGGAAACCAAGGTTCTCTTCTCCCATTAAATTTTCTGCAGGAATGACAACATTGTCAAAAGCTATCTCTGCAGTATCACTTGCCCTCCAACCTAATTTATCAAGTTTGGTGGCACTAATACCAGGAAGATCTCTATCCATAACAAAAATGCTAATTCCTTTATTTCCTAGTTCTGGTGAGGTCTTTGCAGCTACTATTAAATAATCACTGTACACCCCATTTGTTATAAAAGTTTTGGATCCGTTAATTACATAGGTATCACCTTTTTTCACAGCTGTAGTTCTCATGCCTCCAACATCACTACCACCAAAAGGCTCTGTAATACACAAACAACCTATTTTTTCTCCAGTAACACTAGGTACTAAATATTTTTGTTTTTGAGCCTCGTTAGCCTCCTTGTTAAGGTGTGTCATAGCCAAATACTCATGAGCCCAAATAGCAGCAGCAAAACCACCACTGTTTATTTTTTGCAGTTCTTCAATAAAAATAATAGTATAAAAAATATCTAAGTCCATTCCACCATAAGCCTCAGGAGTTGCAAGGCCAAAATAACCCATCTCTCCAAATTTTTCCCAAATAAAACGATCTATAGTACCTGTTTGCTCCCAGGTGTCAATGTGAGGAACCACCTCTTTTTTCAAAAAGTCTTGAAAACTCTTTCTAAAAAACTCATGCTCTTCTGTAAAATATAAACTCATACTGTAAGGCTAACTATTTAATATTGATATTTACTATAATGTATAAAACAACTAAAAAACAAAGCTCTTTTTGTTAGTTATTCTACATGCAAATATAACTCAATTAAGGCATATTTACTTGTGGTCATTCCCTCTATTTTTTGAAGCTCAGAAAGAGATACTATTTTTTCGCGCAAGACCCTGAATTCCCAAATCTGCTTAGCAAGGTCATAGGATATTCCAGAAATCGTGGCAATATCTGAGGCAGATGCTGTATTTACAGCAATCTGAATTATTTCTTTTGGCGTTTTGACCGTAAAGCTACCTAAGACATTGGCAACTACCCTCTCACTCAAGCCCCAGACACTCTGCAATTGCTTATCTACAGAGAAACCACCTAGTTTTAATCTGTAAGATATAATTCTTGCGCTCAAGGCAGGGCCTATACCTCGCACTTCTTGAAGTTGCTTTTGGGTGGCAATGTTTAAATCTATTTTATCTTTATAAGACAATGCAAGAGTTGAGTTTTTTTGAGCTTTAGCAGGTTTTGATTTTACGACCCAATCCGGAAATTTAAACAACGGTCCTAATAGTGCCATAAGGCTGTCTGAGGCCTTAGTCACCCTCTTAAAATCTTCAATGCTGTTTATCCACATGTTTTTACTTCTATAGCGGGAAAGCCTATCAAACTGTGCTGCAGTTAGACCCAGAGTATATGCTTTATAATCTGAGATAAAATTAGGATTAAAAGCATAGCGTTTGGGCTTTTTCTTCTCCAAGGCTACTTGGCGTAAAGAATCTATGTATGCTTGCTGTTTTAATACCTGTGGTGAAGAAGTATCAAGCAATAAAACGGGTGAGGGTTCATAAAAATATAAAACACAAAACAGCCCAACGATGAGAAAGCACAATAGCAAAATCCCACTTCGTTGTTGGGTGTCAAACTCGAAATGGGATTTAAAATTTGGCATAATACTCCTAAGATTTCTAACTGGGGAGTTATGCGTGTAAGTATGTGTTATAGATTAGCTTTTACTAGCTTTTATCGCATCTCTATACTTTACCAATTCTTCTTTTACTTTAGGTAATAATAATGAAACACCAATTAAATTAGGGATAGCCATTGCAAAGATCATGGCATCAGAGAAATCTGTTACCGCTCCCAGGCTTATTGAAGCTCCTAATACTGTGAATAAACAAAATACAATTTTGTAGGTCATCACATTTTTCTCTGATCTTCCAAAAAGAAACAACCAAGACTGAAGCCCATAGTAAGACCAAGAAATCATGGTAGAGAATGCAAATAAGATTACAGCACCAGTAAGTACGTATGGAAACCATGGTATTGCCGAAGCAAATGCATCACTAGTTAATTGTACTCCACTGGCAGCGCCAGCGTCTAAATAATTTCCGGTAATTACAATCACCAAAGCCGTAATAGTACATACCACTACAGTATCAATAAAAGGCTCTAGTAGAGAAACGATACCTTCACTAGCAGGATATTTTGTTTTAACTGCAGAATGTGCAATTGCTGCAGAACCTACACCCGCTTCATTAGAGAATGCAGCGCGTCTAAATCCTTGTACAAGGACTCCAACAAATCCACCAGCAACTCCCATAGGAGCAAAAGCACCATTCCAAATTTTCCCAAAAGCAGGAATTATTTCTGTGAAATTCATGCCAATTACTACCAAGGCAGCCAATAGGTAGATCCCTACCATAAATGGAACCACTTTTTCTGTTACAGCGGCAATTCTTTTAAGACCTCCAATGATAACAAAACCGACACAAATAGCCATTACAATACCAAATATCAGTCCAGAAGCGCCTCCTGTAAAGCCAGCTGTACTATTAAAAATAATAGCAGCTTGGTTAGACTGAAACATGTTTCCTCCTCCAAATGAGCCGCCAATACAAAAGATAGCAAATAAAATAGCTAGTACCTTACCAAGTCCAGCAGCACCTCTCTCGCTCAATCCCTTTTTAAGGTAATACATCGGGCCACCAAAAACAGTTCCGTCTTCTCCAACATCTCTGTATTTTACACCCAGGGTACACTCAGCAAATTTTGATGTCATACCAAGTAATCCAGCAATAATCATCCAAAGTGTTGCTCCAGGACCACCAATTGTGATCGCAATGGCAACTCCTGCTATGTTCCCTAAACCAACGGTTCCAGAAAGCGCAGCTGTTAGTGCTTGAAAATGAGAAACCTCACCTTCTTCACCCTCTACTCTAATGGTTTCTGGAATATCTGCCCCAGGCGTTAAATCTCCTTTTAAGACTCCAGCCTCTGGGTGATCTAGATCATCGTATTTTCCTCGCACAACATTTAGTGCAGTAGAGAAACCGCTAATATTTATAAACTTAAAGTAAATAGTGAAAAAAGTTGCAAAACCAAGGAGCATAATCACTACCCATGGAATTCCAACCTCATCTGTTACTGGAATTTGTGCGAAAATTAATTCCACAAACCAGCCTGTAGCATTACCGAATTTTTCGTTGATTACTTCATCTACACCCTTTTGTGCTGCTTCTTGTGCAAACAAAAAAACGGGTGCCAGTATTGTAAATAGAGAAAGAAGAAATTTCTTCATAATAAGAGTTAAGTTTAGTTTAGAATTTAAGCAAAGCAAGATGCTAAAAAATTACCCCAAATTCAAGTAAATAGCCATTAAATTCTAAAGTAAATATCAAACATTATACAACTGCTTGAGACTTTCTATTTGAACGGGACGCCCAATAAGAATTAATAAAGAATCTTTTTCTAAAATCATGGACGGCTCTGGGTTTACGATGTATTCTCCAGTTGGAGACTTATACCCTATTACAGAACATCCCGTTTTTTTTCTGATATCTAAATCTTTAATGGCTTGTTTTTGCCCCAAAAGACACATCTTCTCAAAAGGAATTTGCTCAACATTAATGCTGTCTTTCTCTCCAGATACAGACAAGTTATCTAAAAACTCCACCAAATCTGGAACCACCACCAAGGATGCCATATGGTCTCCCCCTATTTTCTCTGGAAGTATTACATTGTCTGCCCCGGCAAGTTTTAATTTTTTATAACTAGTCTCTTCCGTGGCGCGGCTTATTATTCTTAGGTTAGGATTCATTTGTCTAGCCGTTAGTACAATAAACAAATTATCTGCATCACTGGGCAGGGCGCAAATTAATGTACTAGCACGGTTCACGCCAGCCTCTTTTAGGACCTCATCATCACTAGCATTTCCCTCCACAAAAAGAGCGCTAGATCCAAATTTATCAACCACTTCATGGTCTTTCTCTATAATAACAAAAGGCTTTTTGTAGGCTATTAATTTTTCAACAGCCTGTTTTCCGTTCCTACCATAGCCGCAAACAATAACGTGATCTTTCATACTATCAATTATTTTATGTATTCTCTTTTCTCTTAAATTACCAATATTGTTTTTACTTAACATGTATTCTGTAATTACAGAAATAGCATAGGCTAAAATAAAAATACTAGAAAGTATTAACACAGATGTAAATAACTTATCTACATCATCTAAAGGTACAACTTCTCCAAAACCAACTGTAGTAATGGTGATTACTGTCATGTAAAAAGCATCTATCCAAGAGTAATCTGAAATAAATTTATAGCCAAACACACCGGCAATAAAAACAGCCAACAATAATAAAACAGCAACATATATCTTAGACTGAAAAATCTTTTTCATAAATCAAATACAGATGTTCTTTTGGTATATATCAAATCCTTTAAACGGAAACAAAAACCCAATGTAAGGTATATAGCAAACCAAACTCCTAAGGTAGCAAAAGACAAATAAATAAAAAATAGCCGTACACTTTTGGCCCGCATACCAAGGCGGTCTGCTAGGCGTGAACAAACATAATATCCATGCCGCTCAAAATAATGCCTCGCGCTGTAAAGCCATTGTAACATCTATGCAAGTTAGGTATTTTTTTACTGAAACCTTAGACTCATTTCACAAAAATAAGAGCATTTAAGAGGACCTTATAAAAGGTGTAAATCACTAAATTACTTACTCTACGTATCCCATTTGTTGCATCCATTGGTCATTGTACATTTTACCAACATACCTACTACCGTGGTCATGAAACAAGACAACAATCACATCATCCTGGGAAAAATGCTGTTTTAATTGATGCAAACCTTTCATGGCTGCACCTGCAGAATTACCCAGAAACATTCCTTCGGTTTTAGATAATTTTTGCGTCCAGATAGCCGCATCCTTATCTGTTACTTTGGTAAAGCCGTCTATAACTTCAAAACGAACATTGAGAGGTAAAATATCTTCTCCAATTCCTTCTGTAACGTAGGGGTAAATTTCGTTTTCATCAAAAATACCCGTTTCATGGTATTTTTTAAATACACTTCCGTAGGTGTCAATTCCCCATATTTTAATAGCAGGGTTTTTCATTTTAAGGTAACTACCAACACCGCTTATGGTGCCGCCGGTACCTACACCAACTACAAAATGTGTAACCTTACCATCGGTTTGTTTCCAGATTTCTGGACCCGTACTCATAAAATGAGCCTTACAGTTTGATGGATTATCATATTGGTTTACATACCAACTATTTGGAGTTTCTTCCGCCAAACGCTTTGATGTAGAATAGTAAGATCTAGGATCATCTGGAGCCACATCTGTTGGGCACACAACAACCTCACTTCCAACAGCGCGCAGAATATCCACTTTTTCTTTGCTTTGTTTGTCACTAATTACACACACCATTTTATACCCTTTTACAATAGCTGCAAGGGCTAAGCCCATACCTGTGTTACCAGAGGTACCCTCTATAATAGTGGCTCCAGGCTTTAGGCGTCCATCTGCCTCTGCATCATCAATCATCTGTAAGGCCATACGGTCTTTTACAGAGTTTCCTGGATTAAATGTTTCATATTTAGCCAATACGAGTCCTGGAATTTCTTCAGCCAACTTGTTGATCTTTACCAATGGCGTGTTTCCAATAGTACCTAATATATTTTCTGCGTAATCCATAGTGTGAAATAAAATATGTGGGGTTTTACATTGCAAAGGTACAGCCTTAGTGTGGATTTGAGAAGCTATATTGTAGCTTCCTTATTCAAACCTAATTGCCTTGACTGGAGAAATTTTTGAAATAATATAACTTGGAATTAATAGTATCAAAAAACACAGTACTAAAGTACCGCAGTTGAGCGCCACTATATAGCTCCAATGCAAATACACAGGCACCTGGCTAACATAGTAAGTGTTTGGATCTAGGGCAAACAAATTAAAGTGCTGCTGCAATAAAAGCAACCCAATACCAATTATATTTCCCCAAAACAAACCAACCCCAACCAGATACATCGCATTGTAAATAAATATTTTTCGCACACTCCAGTTATCACTTCCCAGTGCCTTGAGAACACCAATCATTTTAGTGCGCTCTAAAATAAGAACTAGAAGGGCAGTAATCATGTTAAATCCTGCCACAATAATCATCATAACAATAATGAGTATTACATTAAAATCAAATAGCTCTAGCCATTCAAAAATAGCGTAGAATCGATTTCGAATGGTTTGGGTATCCAACATACTCCCAATAGCATCATATACCTCATTGTTGGTTTGCTCAATAAAATCAAAATCTTTTACAAAAAGTTCAAAAGCGCCAATTTGGTCTGGCTCCCATTTATTGAGACGTTGTATGTGCCGTATGTCTCCAATTATAAACTGGGCATCAAACTCTTGAAAACCACTATTGTATAGCCCAGATATTGTAAAGGCTCTAGTACGAGGAGGAGTACTGCTGTTTTTATTAAAAAAATACGCAAGGGCTTTATCTCCAACTTTTAAGCCAAGTCTATTGGCTAGATATTCTGAAATTAGCACCTGATTACTCATCTGGGGTGTCGTGTAAGTAGGTAACACTCCCTGGGTTAAGAAATCTTCAAAATAAGACCAGTTATAATCTGGGCCAACACCTTTTACAATGACACCCTCAAAATCTGTTTCAGTTCTTATAACCGCGCCCTTTGAAGCTGTTATTTGAATATGACTTACATTATCTGAAATAGTAAAATTAGGATAAAAATCCTGTTGCATTGAAATAGGAACCTGAGAATCATCAGAATTGTTGGTGTCGAAATTAGTGATGATTAAATCTCCGTTAAAAGCAGACACCTTTTCTTTGATTTTTTTTTGAAGACCCACACTAGTTGCAACAGAGATTAACATGGTTATCATGCCCAAAGAAATTGCTAGAATAGCAATTTTTATTATTGGCGCTGAAATACTACTTTTATAGTCTTTATGAGCTGCAATTCTGCGGGCGATAAAATATTCGAAATTCATTAGATTTTATGAGAGTATCTTTTTTCAAAAATATAGTATTTATACCGATTTTAGGATTGATTTCTTGTGGAAGTACCAACGAGCAAAAAAATGATGGTTTTGCAAATAGCCTTATTTTAAATGACACTTTAAATATAAGTGCCATAAATGAAGTAAATAGAGATACACTTTTAGTGGGGCGAACTATTTCTAAGAAAAGTAGCACACATATTTTTACGGGTGCAAACCAATGGCAAGCCTACATGAAACTTCTTAAAGGCAAAAACATTGGTATTGTTGCCAACCAAACCTCTGTGGTTAATGACACCTTAGTCTCTCAAAATGCTTTGCGGGTGGTAGATTTTCATTTGGTAGATTTTATATATGAGTTTGATAATACAATAAGCAAAGTATTTGCCCCAGAACATGGTTTTAGGGGTACAGCAGATGCGGGAGAGGTTATTAAAGACGGAGTGGATCAAAAAACAGGAATCCCTATTATATCATTGTATGGGAAAAACAAAAAACCATCTAAAGAGCAATTAAAAGACATTGATATTATGATCTTTGACATCCAAGATGTTGGAGCTCGATTTTACACCTACATCTCTACGCTACATTATGTCATGGAAGCCTGCGCAGAAAACAATATTCAGCTTTTGGTTCTTGACAGACCAAATCCAAATGGCCACTACATAGACGGTCCTATTTTAGAGCCCCAGCACACAAGTTTTGTTGGGATGCATCCTGTACCGGTTGTTCATGGCATGACCATTGGAGAATATGCTCAAATGATAAATGGCCAAGGCTGGTTAAAAAACAAAGTAACGTGTAGCCTAAGGGTTATAAAAATGAAAAATTACACACATCAAACCGCCTATTCTCTTGCCATAAAACCCTCACCAAATTTGCCTAATGATGTTGCTATTAACTTGTACCCTAGTCTTTGTTTTTTTGAAGGAACTCCTATAAGTGCAGGCAGAGGCACTAATAAGCAATTTCAACTATTTGGAGCCCCTACACTCCCCCAAGAAATATACACCTATGGTTTTACACCCCAAGCCAATCAGGGGTCCAAATATCCTAAATTTAAAGCACAAGAATGCTTTGGTCTTGAGCTAAGTACTACAAAAAAACTTAATGAAATAAATCTTAACTGGCTTATAGACACCTACAACGTTTCACAAAACAAAGAAGAATTCTTTAATCCCTTTTTTAGTAAACTATCTGGAACATCCCTTTTGCAAGAACAAATAAAACAAGGACTAAACCAGCAACAAATTAAAGCAACTTGGCAACAAGACTTAAAGAACTACAATAAAATGAGACAAAACTATTTATTGTATAACTAAAAACTTAGTCTCTACCGTTAAACTTATACTTTTTACCCTTAGGGTTTACACCAACATTTATAGCTTTTTGCATCGCCTCTACAATATTAAAAGCTGCTGGACAAATGGCGGTATTTACAAGTGTAATCTCACTTATTTTATGAAAGTTTCTGCGATTGGTATGAGGGTATTCTTGGCATGCTTTTGGTCTTACATCATAGATGCTGCAACTGTTGTCTTGCTCGTCTAAAAAACTACAAGGAGCGGTTTTTAGGACATGGAAATTATCTTCGTCTACCTCTAAATAGGTTTCTATAAAGCGCTGCTGTTTCATCCTAAAATGCTTAGAAATTCTATAGATATCTTTTTCTGTGAAGATAGGGCTGGTAGTTTTACAACAATTGGCGCAGGTGAGACAGTCTGTTTTTTTAAACTCTGCATCATGCAACTCAGACATTATATTGTCTAGATGTTTTGGTGTTTTCTTCTTTATTTTGGCGAAGAATTTCTTATGCTCGTTGTACTTCTCTTTGGCTTTTTTAGGGAGCTCTTTTAAGATTTGTTCCATAACAGCAAAAGTACGTAATAAAGGATGTTTGACTTAAATATTTAATGGTTAAAAAATAAAATCGTTTTAAAAATCTAATTAAAAACCTAAGTTTGCAGAACATAAATTTGACATATGAACTGCTTTATTAAAAAATTCGCTTTTATTATTGTATTGACTTTAATTACATTTTCATGTAAAGAAGATCAAGACAATCAAATACAACAGAGCAGAGCAGAAAACCGCAAAGCCCTTGGTAGCTCTGCAGAAGATTTATTGAGTGATGACAGCTACAGGAGCATGACTGTTGAAATGGTATACTCTCCAGCATACAAACCTACACAACAAACTCTGGATGCTTTCATGACCTTTATTAACGCTAGGGTAAACAAACCAGATGGCGTTAGTTTTATTGAAACTATTATTTCAGACCAAAATGGCCCTTTCTCTATTTCACAAATTAGAAATATAGAAAACGAGCAAAGAACAGTTTACACCCAGGCAGATGATATAGCAGTGTATGTCTACTTTGCTAGCGGAAACGCAAACTCTGACACAAGCTCAACCGTAACCTTAGGTTCTGCCTATCAAAACACGTCTATAGTAATTTATGAAAAAACACTGCAAGAGGTAACCAATAACGTGCTTGATGATTTAACGCGTTTGGAGGCTACAACATTACATCATGAGTTTGGACATATTTTTGGACTAGTTAACATCCAAAATGATGATATTCATCCTGGTGATAAACATGAAGATCCAGACCACCTAAAACATTGTATTATTGGAGACTGTTTGATGTATTTTGAAGCCCAAAGCATTACAAAAAACAAGATAAAGACGCGTCTACAAGACCTAAAGGCTTTACAAAACATACCGAGTTTTGATCTAGATTTTTGTATCCAGGATTTACAGGCAAAAGGAGGAAATTAATAATTTATGGTGCTTTGGTTTGGTTTTTTAAATCATACACCTTTACACCATCTATAAAAGTTGCCAAGGTTTTTACCCCTGGGATACTATCTTGAGGAATTTTCATGATATCTTTTTCTAGGACTGTAAAATCAGCAAACTTACCAACCTCTATACTCCCTTTAAAAGTATCTTCAAAATTTGCATATGCAGCCCAAATAGTCATTCCTTTAAGAGCCTGCTCTCTAGTTAAGGCTTCTTGTATTCTAAAACCGTTATTTGGGTATTGATTTAAGTCTTTTCTGGCAACCGCGGCATAGAAGGTATGCATTGGGTTTACACCCTCTACTGGAAAATCTGTACCTAAGGCCACCATCCCTGCATTTTTTAGTAGCGTGCTATAACTGTAAGCGCCTTTAATTCTGTCTGGCCCTAGTCTTTCTTGTGCCCAGTACATATCACTGGTAGCATGAGTGGGCTGTATGGAGGGTATAATGTTTTTTGAAAAATTCGTGAAATCTGTTGGGGTGACAACCTGCGCATGTTCAATTCTCCAACGAGCATCTTTAGTGCCAGCTAAGGCTTTTTTATAGGCTCTGATAACCGCTATATTGGCAGAGTCTCCAATGGCATGCGTATTCATCTGGTAGCCAGCATTTAAGATTCTAGAAGCCACACGCTCTAAAGAGGCAGGGTCTGTAATCATAGCACCATAATGATTATGGCTATCACTGTAGGGTTTGCGCAGAGCTGCTCCTCTACTTCCAAGAGCACCATCTGCATATACTTTTACAGACCTAACATGAAGTTTACCGGTATTTATAATTCCTTTTGGTAAAAAATAATCTAAATCTCTACGGGTATTACTTACCATAGCATATACCCTTATTGACAATTCATTCGCTTTGTGTAATTGCTCAATAGCTTCTATAACCTCTATAGACAAGCCAGCATCGTCAATGGTAGTAAGCCCGTAAGACAAACACACCTTTTGCGCTTGTTTTAAGTTATTTTTAATCGTGGCCGAGGTTGGTTTTGGAAGGGTTTGATACACTAAATCCATAGGGGTATCTATAAGCAAGCCTGTTAAAATTCCGTCTTTTACAACCACCTGGCCACCTGCCACTTTAGTTGCCGGTGTGATACCAGCTAAGGCAAGCGCTTTAGAATTGGCTAGCATGGCATGCCCATCTACTCTGGTGAGCGCTACTGGTATCTCTGGAAATAATTCATCCAGCATTTTATTGTCTGGAAAGACTTGTTGCGCCCAATCATTTTGATCCCACCCACGTCCTACTATAAAATCGAGCTGCTTTTCTTTTTGAAATGCCACTGTTCTTTCTAGCACTTGTTTAAAACTGGTGGTGCCAACCAAATCAAGGCGTTGCAGAGAAACACCCAAATTGTATAGATGCCCATGTGCATCTATAAGACCAGGAACAATTGTTTTCCCTGCGGCATCATAGGTGTTGGCAGCAGTATACTTTAATGCTAAAGCTGCGTCTTTACCTATCTCTAAGATAAGGCCGTCTTTTACTACAAAGGAGGCTGCGGTGTCGAAGTTTTCATTAACCGTATAAATGTTTGCATTGGTAATTAATAAATCTGCGGGCAACTTTGGGTCCACACAATTTGTAAAAAATAAAACAATGATAATAGAGCTGAAATATTTCATAGACAAATAAATTTCATTAAAAGTAAAGAATGTTTTAAGCAATCGCTAGCTTAAATTGCAAACAAAAAAACCAAAACTTTATAGGGATAAAGTTTTGGTTTTTTAAAAGTAACTAAGTAGGTTACTGTATTATTAATTTTTTGGTTTGTGTATCATTTAGGGTAACAAAATACACTCCATGAGAAAACGACGACACATCTATGGTCATTAAAGCGCTTGTTTGCTCTGTTTGAAAAAGCTTTTTTCCGGCCATATCAAAAATTGACACTTTAAACACATCTTGATTTGGAACCTCGATGGTTAACGTTTCACTAGCAGGATTTGGATACATAGAAACTTCAATAGTATTTACATCTGAGCTTGCAAGATTACTATCTCTGATAAGCAACATACCAGGAACAAAATTTTCGTCTGAATATCTTAGGGTGGTTACCAAAAGAGTACCACTCTCAAAATAAGGATATACATTCCAGGCGCCATTATATCCTGCATTATTACCATTAGGATACACATCAAAAAATCCTGTTTCTTGAAAATCTTGATTGTCTATACCGCTTATATCAATCATTCTAACTCCAGCTGTATAGTTTGCTAAATAATAAATTCCATCCTTCACATATCCATTATGATCTGTGGCAGCTGTTGGGCCTTCATACTCAAAATGTAATTCTGGGTTATCTAAATCTTGAAAATCAAAGACAATACTTCTTGTATTAAAACCAAGATTAATTTCATCAATTTCATCGCCTAAAATAAAATAACGATGGTCCTCGGTAAACCAACCTTGATGTGTATATACCGTGTTTGAATAGGTAACAGTTGCTATAGATATAGGGTTAGATTTATCTGTGATATCAACAATAGAAACAAAGGAAGTATTACTACCAATATAAATTTCTCGGGAGGTATAATCTGAATCTGGACCGTTATAAGTTACTACCTGGCCATCATGAGAGTAAGAATCTGTAGCAAATCCACCGGCAGCTGTAGGGTTTAATGGGTTTGAGATATCAACAAAATGTGGCCCTCCGTTATATGTTGAGGTACCTACACCGTAGGCATATCCAGAATCCTCATTAATCACAACATTATGAGCACTTCCAAAACCACTGTAATGGGCATCTTCAGTGAAATTTTCAGGTGGGTTAGAGACATCTCGCAATCTAGTTAAATCAAAAACTTGCATACCATGTCCAGAAGCTTCACTTACTACAAAGGCGTAATTACCGTAGGTTTTTATATCTCTCCAAAGACTTGGATCTGTATGTGTGTCTAATTTTCCAAGATATACAGGGTTTACTGGGTCGTCAATATTTACAAATGCAGTACCATCATACAAACCAATTAAGGCATATTCAGAACCTGTATCTGGATCTGTCCAACCCCATGAATCATTAGCGTTAGTAGAATCAAATTCTGAAACTGTCATTTCAGAAAGAAGATCATACCCATTACATGGGTAAACTCCTGCCATTCCATTCTCGCAGGGTGTTTGACCATATACAAGGGTAACAAAACACAGTAAAAGTAAGGACGTAAATTTTTTCATACTATTATTTTTTTTTAGCAATATGACTCTATTTTCAATAAAAACCTAGAGTTTAAACTCACATTAATATCATAAGACAAAAATTCGGCAAACACTCAAGAAGAACCAAAACAATACTATTTATCTATTTTTAAATGCACAACATCTTTAAGATATGCGTTTAAATACTCACTACACTTTTTAGCCCCCGAGTTGGTGAGATGATCTGCATCTCTTAGGTCTTGTTTTTCAAACAAAGTGTCTGTGCTTAAATCCAAGTAAAAAACAGTATCATTTACCCCAGACAAAGAAGTAAGAACAGATTTAATTTTTTCTTTTTTCTCTGTATCAAGCAAATTATAATAGGTAGGATATACTGGCATTTCTAGTAAAACAACAGCAACCTCATACTTTTTACACAAGGCAATGATTCTTTGTAATCTTGCGGTGTTGCATTTAAAATCTAGACTGTTATCCTCATGCTTATTGGCAATAACAAAAGAGATTGCATCTTTATCTTTCACAATATTAGACGGATCCTGCATGCCGTATCCAAGAGGTGTTGCGTTTACTATGGTATAATTTTCATGATACTTTTGCACCAAAGCCATTGACTTATCAAAACGTTGTATGAGTGCCATGCTATAACGTTGGGGATTCCAAAAAGAAATGCTTGGCGCCGTAATTCCCATATTATGATGATAAAAATACTTGCGCCAATTACTCTCCAAGGCATTGTCTTTGGCAGAGAGCGTAAAATAACTAATGTTTATAAACACAGTCTTAAGTGCTGGTAAATTTGAAATGTGTTTTTCTAGAAGTAATTCATCAGTAAGTAAAGACTGGCTGATATTTGAAAGATTAAACGTAGGGTCTTTAAAATACGCAGGATTTATTCCATAAAAAGCGTGCGAATCTCCCATGATCAATGTCTGGACATCTGGAGCTACTTTTTGTAATTGCTGGTCTTTATAACTATAGTTATTAGGTACCTGCCGGTAAAAAACTTCAAGAGCAAGCCACACCAACAAAAGTGGGAGTAAAAACAAGGCTATTTTTAAATACAGTCTACGCATTAAAATTGAAAATAAATAAAGGGTTGCAAATCACCGGCAAAGTAAAATATAGCAAAGCATACCAGATAGTATATACAATACCTAATGGGTCTTGATACATGAGACACATCAAGCACATGTGCTCTATGGCGTTGTAGCCACTCACAAATCATGTAAAGAAAAACAAACAAAAGTGCACTTCTTGATACCATTGGCATGGTAAAAAGACTTGATGAGAATATAATATCTATGTAGCCAAAAGCATCTGTTATAGTTGGAGCTCTAAAGAAAACCCACGCTAAAACTACCATTGTAAAAGTGGCTCCTATATTTAATAATTGACGCCAAAGTGCAACTGGCGCACTTGGCCTCTGGGCTTTATATTTCTTGTGTAGAACGATTACAGGAATTACAAAAAGAGCATGAATACCACCCCAAAAAACAAAGGTTAAATTAGCGCCATGCCACAGGCCGCTTACCAAAAAAACAATTACAATATTTAATACCAATCTACCATTAGACACTCTGCTGCCTCCCAGTGGTATATAGACATAATCTCTAAACCAGCTAGAGAGTGAAATATGCCAACGTTTCCAAAATTCTGACATGTTTTGAGACAAATAAGGAAAATTAAAGTTTTTCATCAAATCAAAACCCAGTAAGCGAGAGCTCCCAATAGCAATGTCACTGTAACCAGAAAAATCACCATAAATTTGAAAAGCAAAAAATACAGCACCAGCAAATAAGGTGCTTCCAGATTGTGTTGGGTAAGAATCAAATATTTGATTTGCTAGAAGGGCGCAATTATCTGCAATTACCATTTTTTTAAACAAACCCCCTAGTATAAGCCTTAAACCATCCACCTGTTTTGAGTACTCAAATTTTCTTTTCTTAGCAAACTGAGGCAACAATCTAGAAGCGCGCTCTATGGGCCCCGCCACTAGTTGAGGAAAAAAGGACACAAACGCAAAAAATGCAACAATGTTTTTGGTAGGTGTTATTTTCTCTTTGTACAAATCTATGGTGTAACTAAGTGTCTGGAAGGTGTAAAAACTAATTCCTACGGGCAGTATAATTGAAATACTAGTAGGTTGTATCTGTGTTCCGAAAAATGAAAATACGCTGGTAAATGTGTCTATAAAAAAATTAAAATACTTGAAGGTAAATAAAAGACCCAGGTTAAATAGCACAGAGAAACCCAGTAGGTATTTTTTATATTGTTGCGATAACGGTTTATTAAACCGCAGCCCAATGGTATAATCTACCAAAGAACTTAAGAATATAAGTCCTAAAAAACGCCAATCCCAACAGGCATAAAAAAAATAGCTTACAAGAACAATAAAAATATTTTGAAGTCTAAGGGAATTTTTAAAAACACTCCAGTACAACAGCAGCACTATTGGTAAAAAAACAGCAAAGTCAACGGTATTAAATAGCACAGCAAATGTTTAAAAACGATACTATCAAATATATTATATATTAGCCTAACAAAAACACCTTATCAGTAAAGAAAAATGCTGTACTTTTAAACAAATAAAATACCAACATCATGAAAACGTCAACCCTTAGCCTGCTGCTACTAATAGTTAGTCTCTCTTGTGGGGCACAAAATAACCTCTCCTCTATTACACAGAAAAATGGAATGATTGGCATAGGCACCAACACTCCAGACCAAAAACTTACGGTTAAAGGAAAAATTCACACCCAAGAAGTATTGGTAGATCTCAACGGAGCAGTTGCTCCAGATTATGTGTTTGAAATGTATTACAAGGGATACTCTGCCCTAAAGGGTGACTACCGCATGCTTGATTTAAAAAGCCTTGAGGCGTTTTTAAAACAAAATCATCACCTTCCAGAGATTCCAAGCGCTCAAAAATTAAAAGAAGATGGTCTTGAACTAAAAAAAATGAATTTGCTATTACTTCAAAAAATTGAGGAACTTACCCTCTACACCCTGCAGCAGCAAAAACAGCTTGATGCATTGCAAGGTCAAGTACAACTTTTAACCAAACAAGAGTAATGAAACCCATTGCAATGATCTTATTGCTTTCATGCTTTTGGCAGGGCTGGTCTCAACAAAACTCAGAAGATACTGAGCGCCTGTATTTTCATGTAAATATCTCTAATGCACAGACCCTAATAATCACTGAAAAAAAAGACAATACCATTGCTGTATTAAGCATGGCTAGTGATAGGGAAACCCAAATTTATGCAAGCCACAAGATATTTCGGTTTAAAAAAGCATACCCAAACACCAAACGTGATCTGTTAAAAACAGTGTATACCATAAGTACAGACAATCCAGAATTACTAGGCTCACTTCAGTATAATTTTCCAGACAAATACACCCGTGTTGGTCAATTCTTTACCACAGAAAATGCCTACTATCCTAATGATTATGGTACCACAAGCCCTGTTGAAAACCTTGGAGCTCCCTACCCTGCTTATGATCTTGACATGATTATGGCACCAGAGGCTTGGGGTATAACACGCGGAAACAGCCAAGTAATTGTAGGTATTTCAGATGCTAAAATAGATTCTTTGGATCCAGATTTTAAAGGCCGAATTCGCAATTACCTAAAATACTCCAATGCAACCAAAGGCCTTAAATGCGCGCATGGATCTAGTGTTGCTGCCATTGCTGTTGCTACCATGGATAATGGCTATGGTAGGGCTGGTATTTGCTCCAATTGTGATGTTATAGCCAATGGCTACGGAAATTTTAACGACATCGAGCAGCTTGTTGCTGCTGGCGCCAAAGTGATTAATGCCAGTTGGGCAAAATGCACTATGGGTGGAAAATACAAAGAAAACATTCAAGAACGCATTAAAGAAATGTATGATGATGGCATTATAATCGTGGCTGGTGCTGGAAACGGAACAGACTGTAATAAAGATGGCAAAAAACTGGGAGACTCGCTTTATCCTGCATCCTTTGAAAGAGTAATTTCTGTATCTGGGGTGTACACCATAAACAGAGAAACAACAGATCAGGTATTTGAACATGAAGGAAGAAACTTAACCAAACAAGTAAAAGACAGAAGAGCTGGTTATTTTTATGTTTCAGACCAAGGCACCCTTACACCTACAGAAATTGAAAAAGGAGTACAAATGAACAAGGCTGTAGATTTGGTAGCCCCAAGAGAGGGCTATTTATTAGGCCATGATATTTGCGGAGAGAAAACCCGCTACGGCGGCGCTTCTTCAAGTGCTGCTCCTGTTGTAACTGGTATAATTGGCCTAATGTGGTCTGTAAATTACTGTTTGAGTTCTTATGAGGTAGAAAGTATTTTAAAGCTATCTTCAAAAGGGGTTGAAAACCTCACAGGTAATGAGCCTTACAAAGGCCTAATGGGCGCCGGAAGAGTGAACGCCTACCGAGCTGTTAAGATGTCTGAGCAGATGAAAGACCCTTTGGCTACTGTGGGTATAAGTAACCGAGATTTTTACAGATTTGATTTTACCCTCTCTAGTGCACAAAATAGTATAGAAATTAAAAACCAAACCTTTAGAGAAGATGCCACGGTAGATTTTAAAGCAAAAAATCAAATTATTTTAAAACCAGGAACCTATTTAAAACCCAATACAAATGGTTTTATAAAACTAGCTATTGATCCAAACATTAGCCCCAAGCAGTGCAGACCATCTCCCATTAAAAAGTATGCTTCTTATAAAGAAGATAACTAACACTTTCTATTATATTTGTTAAAAAATACTAGTACATGTCTCAAGCAGTTTTAGAACTTACAAATGCCTCCATTTTTCAAAAAGAAAATTTAATTCTTGATGATGTGTCTATACGCATAGAAAAAGGGGAGTTTGTATACCTTATTGGTAAAACTGGAACCGGTAAAAGTAGTTTTATGAAAACCCTCTACGGTGATTTACCTTTAAGCAAAGGAGATGGTACTATTGTAGGGTATGATTTGGGCACTTTAAAAGAAAATGACATTCCGTTTTTAAGAAGAAAACTAGGGGTAGTATTTCAAGATTTTAAATTACTAAATGACCGCACCGTTAAAGACAACTTACTTTTTGTGTTAACCGCCACAGGTTGGAAAGACAAGAAAGAAATGAATCTTAAAATTGATCAGGTGTTAGATAAAGTTGGTATGAAATCCAAAAACTTAAAATATCCCTATGAGTTATCTGGCGGAGAACAGCAGCGCATTGCCATTGCAAGAGCCTTGTTAAACGACCCAGAACTTATACTAGCAGATGAGCCTACAGGTAATCTAGATCCTCAAACTAGTGTTGAAGTTATGGAGGTCTTGCAAGAGATTAATAATAATGGCAATACCATTTTAATGGCTACACATGATTATGCCCTGCTATTAAAATACCCATCAAAGACCTTAAAGTGTGACCAAGGACAATTATTTGAGGTAGTACAAAAAACCGTGTAGCACAAAACTACCTTTTCACTCCTTGCTTGTTAATCCAGTTAACATACTGTTTTTTATTTCGGTTATGGGCAGATAGTGTTTTAGCAAATTTGTGATATCCAAAATTCTCAACATCTGCAACCATAAAATAAAAGCCGTGTTTTTTATAGTTTAACACCCCATCTATTGCAGAAACATCTGGCATGGTAATAGGCCCGGGTGGTACTCCAGAATATTTATAGGTATTGTAGGGTGAGGCAATTTTTAAATCTTTAAACAAGACACGTTTTATTACTTGTTTAAAATTATTTTCAGTCTTCTTTTTGGCAAAAATCACGGTAGGATCTGCCTGTAACAACATACCCTTTTTTAATCTATTTAGATACAAGCCAGCCACCATTGGCCTCTCCTGTATCATAGCCGTTTCTTTTTGTACAATAGCCGCCAATGCCATTACTTGATCTTTTGAGAGAGAGATTGCTTTGGCTTTGGCTACTCTAGAGGTATTCCAAAAGGCATTGTACTCTTTAAGCATCTTCTGGCAAAATGCTTTAGGGCTTGTATTCCAATATACCTCATAGCTATTTGCAATGTACATGCCAAGAGCAGTATCTTGAGTAAACCCAGATACCTTTAAAAAATCTACGTCCAACATGGTATCTAGTAAAGAGGCACTATCTAACTCTATTTGTTTGGCTAGATGTCCAGCAAGATCCTCTAGTCTTTCTTGGTTGTTAAATTTTATGGTAACAGGAATATTTCCAGATCTAATACTATTTATTATTTCATTGTTATTACTCCCTTTTTTAATGATGAAATGCCCTGCTTTAATGTTTGAACTATAGCCTTTTCTTTGAGCAACAGTAACAAAAGTGTTCATGTCTTTTAGCAGCGGGCTCAATTCTTCTTGTACCATTTTAAATGTGGCACCTGTAGGTATAAAAACATGTGCCTGTGGGTTGTTAAACCCTGTATTGGGAGTAAATATATTTTGGTATACATAGTATGAAAAACCTGCCATCCCAACTAGGCCTAATAAAACTACTGTCAATAAAATTTTCTTTAAATACATGGGGCTTCCTTATTTTTAATCTAATTATCTGCTACTATATATTGATACAAGAATTGATCTTGATAGGTTCCTTGATAGTAAATCCAATCTTTTTTAACACCTGTTTTTAAAAATCCTGCTTTTTCAAACAAGGAGATACTCTCTTTGTTTTGCTCAGATATGTTTGCGAAAATTTGATGTACTTGCAAATGCTCTGTAGCATACTGGCAAATTAAATTCAAACTTTCTGTGGCAAAACCTTTTGCACGATGGGCAGCATCAAAAATTACAAGCCCCACTCCCACCCTGTGGTGCTGAGGGTTAAAATCAAACAGATCTATACAACCCAAAGGCTGTTTTGTTTGAGAGTGTTCTATCATTAAACGCAACTGCTTTACATCAAAAATATCACGATGGCTATTTTCTAGATAACGGGTTAGCACATACTTAGAAAAAGGAGTAATGGTTTCGCTAACCTTCCAGAGGTTGGTGTCATTCTCTAAGGCATACAAAAAATCTAAATCTGTAGGCTCTAAGGCGCGAAGGTGTATGTTTTTTTCTTGTAAGATCATACTTCCCAAATACCTTTATACACCTGTGTGGCTGGTCCGCTTAAAACAATGTTAGTATAGGTGTTCTCTTTTTTAACAAAAGAAACAGACAAATCTCCTCCCTGTGTTTTTAAATAAACTTTTGAGCTGGTGGTTTGTTTTGTATCAAACATCGCTAGAGCAACAGCTGTTACACCAGTGCCACAAGAGAGGGTTTCATCTTCTACACCCCGCTCATAGGTTCTTACACAGAAGGTGTCTTCAGAAATTTTAGAAACAAAATTTATATTGGCCCCAGCAGCGCCGTAGCGGTTATTCCTTATAGCACGTCCTTTATCAACAACGTCAATATCCTTTAGGTTAGTGACCATTTCTACATGATGGGGAGAACCTGTATTTAAAAAGCTAAACTCTTTATGAATTTCAAGGCGTGATACATCTGTCATGCGTAGTGCTACATTGTCATCTTTTATAGTTGCACGGTGCACACCGTCAATGGCCATAAAGGCTGTTTGAGTGTCTATCACTCCCAAAAAAGCAGCAAAATGCACGATACACCTACCTCCATTACCACACATTGAACTTTGATTTCCATCTGCATTGTAATAAATCATAGAAAAATCTTGAGAAGGATGCTCCTCTAAAACAATGAGTCCATCTGCCCCTACTCCAAACTTCCTGTCACAAAACTGGGCTACTAAAGCAGTATCGTTTTTAGGGAAGTTTTGTTGCCGGTTATCAATCAACACAAAATCATTACCTGTCCCTTGATATTTATAAAATGGAATTTGCATACTCACAAAGGTATGAAATACTGATATGTTAAGGATTGTTAATTTTTGAAATACATTAAAATAAATTGCGTCTTCTTAATGTTATTACTATTTAAACACATTATAAATCTATGAAACAGACAATAAAATTATTTTCGGTAGCTCTTGTTGCAGGGGCCGTATCTGTTGGAGGATACAAAATACTTGAATCAAAAACAGAGACAAATCTTGCAAAGGCGTCTACTGCTGTACAGCCCATAAAACTAACACCCACAAACTACACTTCAAATAGCCCTAGTACAACTGTAGATTTCAGCCTAGCTGCAGAAAAAACCGTAGATGCAGTAGTACATGTAATAAGTACAACCATAAGCAAGACCCCTACTACCATGATGGAATACATTCGGGGCAATGGAAGACCAACACTACAGCAAGGAAGTGGCAGTGGCGTTATTATAAGCCCAGATGGATATATTATCACAAACAACCATGTTATTGATAATGCATCACAGTTGGAAGTTACTTTAAATAATAATACAAAGTATATAGCAAGTGTGATTGGCACAGACCCAAAAACAGATATTGCCTTACTAAAAATAGAGTCAGAAAATCTATTTCCCTACATTGCTTTTAGCGACTCAAATAATGTAAAACTAGGAGAGTGGGTCTTGGCAGTTGGCAATCCATTTAGACTCACCTCAACAGTTACCGCGGGTATTGTAAGCGCAAAGTCTAGAGATCTAGATCAAACAGATGGTAAATCACAATCTTTTATACAAACAGATGCAGCTGTCAACAAAGGTAATAGCGGTGGTGCACTTGTAAACACAAAAGGCGAACTCATAGGCATTAATACTGCAATTACAAGCCAGACGGGCTCCTACGTAGGGTATTCTTTTGCAGTACCTAGCAATATTGCACGTAAGGTTGTTGAAGACATACTAGAATTTGGGGAGGTACAACAAGCTATCTTAGGTATCTCTGCAAGTAGCTTAAATAGTGAAATTGCAAGCAAACTAGAGATAAAACAAACTCAAGGAGTGTATGTAGCTGGCCTAGAAAAAGGGGGAGCAGCAGAAAAAGGAGGCTTAAAAAAAGGAGATGTCATTATTGAGCTTGATGGTATTGAAATAGGAAAGTTTGCAGACCTAACTGGTTATCTGGGAAGTAAAAGACCAAATGATACCGTAGGTATTACAGTGGTAAGAAATGGAAATCAAAAAACCGTAGAGGTGATACTTAAAAAACTAGAAGTGTATGAAATTAAAGACATTGGTATTGAGGTAACAGAAGTAGGCCCAGATGCCTTAAAACAGTATAACACTAAAGGAGGCGTTTCTATAAAAAGAGTCTTAAGACCGGATATATCAAGGTATGCATTACAAGGAAACATTATAACAAAACTGGATGACATCGCTGTTAAGAGTGTAAATGACATAAGAAAAATTATTAGCACGCGTGATGTTTCACAGCCTATAAAGATGACATTTATAAATAAAAAAGCAGAAACATTCAGTTATATCTTTAGATAAAAACAACAATCGCGTTTTTAGATCATACCATATAACAAGCAACTACTTAGCAACTATATTTTTACATTGTTTTATACTCAAAACCCAAGAAAATAACTACTTTTGCGCAAGATTTAAACAACCGTTTTTGTTTTTCAAAAACACCTAAAACCACCACCTATGAGTTTTGATGACGTTTATGAAAAAGAACTGTCTTTTCAAACAGATCGCCGCAAGGCAGCCGTTTCATTTATTAATATTATTAGTGATTTATGGTATGACAAGTCAATAGAGCTGATCATATTTCGCAATCAATTAATTGATAGAAATGTTAGTGAGATTTTAAATCTTCATGAGTATGCTGGAGCGTTTGTAGAAAAACCTATCTCTATTTTTGACTCAGTAGAAATTGCTCAGGCTATTCAAACGCTACATCTTCCTCCTGCAAAACTAGACATTGGTAAACTAACCTATGAGTTTCACTTAGAGAAAAAACAAACCAATGCCCTTGCGTTTGTTTCAGAAAAATTAATAAACGCAAAAGACAAACAAGACATTACTCCAAAAGATGTAGTGCTTTATGGTTTTGGTAGAATTGGTCGTTTGCTTGCTCGCGAGCTGATGACACGAACAGGACAAGGAAGCCTAATGCGCCTAAGAGCAATAGTAACTCGTGGTGCTATAGACCAAACTGTATTAGAAAAAAGAGCTTCTTTATTAAAGTATGATTCTGTACACGGAGATTTTCCTGGAACCGTAATCGTAGATGCAAAAAATAGTGCATTAATTATTAACGGTACAACGGTACATATTATTTCTGCTAAAGGCCCAGAAGATATAGATTATACTTCTTATGGCATTCAAGATGCTTTGGTTATAGATAACACAGGTGCCTTTAGAAATAAAGAAGAACTAAGCCGTCACTTAATCCCTAATGGAGCTAGCAAAGTATTACTTACAGCTCCAGGAGCAGGAATTCCAAATATAGTGCACGGTGTGAATCACACCCAGAACAACCCTGATGATACAGATATATTCTCTGCAGCCTCTTGTACAACAAATGCAATTACTCCAATTTTAAAAGCTATTGAAGATAGTTTTGGTGTGGTGCAAGGACACCTAGAGACCATACACGCCTACACCAATGATCAAAACCTGGTAGATAACATGCACAAAAAACACCGTCGTGGTCGTGCAGCTGCCTTAAATATGGTTATTACAGAAACTGGTGCTGGAAAAGCAGTAACAAAGGCACTACCCTCTTTTGAAGGAAAGTTAACCTCTAATGCAATTAGAGTTCCTGTACCAAACGGATCATTGGCTATTTTAAAATTAGAATTAGAAAAACAAACCTCTATTGAGGAGTTGAATGCAACCATAAAAAAATACGCGCTAGAGGGAAACCTTGTAGAACAAATTAAATACTCATTAAACAATGAGTTAGTTTCTAGTGATATTGTTGGATCCTCAGCCCCTTCTATATTTGACAGCAATGCTACTATTGTTGCTAAAGATGGAAAAAACATAGTAATCTATGTTTGGTATGACAATGAGTATGGGTATAGCCACCAAGTAATTAGACTTGCAAAACATATCTCCAAGGTAAGAAGATATACCTATTACTAATTGTTAGCCCTGGTGCAACATACCTTTGTAATGAAATAATAACTCAAAAAATAAAGCCATAAACCTTGTGTTGGTGGCTTTTTTTAATTGGCTATACCATAGAAAAAACAAGCAAGTATTATATTATACTTTAGAAACACCTAAATTATAAATTGTAGCTTTGCCCAAAATAACACTTATGGATTCTTTTCAGGATTTTAAAATTAACAAACAATTACATTTTGCAATTGAAGACCTGGGGTATGATACGCCTACAGAAATTCAAGCAAAATCGTTTGCTCCAATAGGGTCTGGTAAAGATGTGGTAGGTATTGCCCAAACCGGTACCGGAAAAACCTTTGCCTACATGCTTCCTCTTATAAGCGGCTTGAAGTTTTCTAAGCAAATAGACCCACGCATTTTGGTTTTAGTGCCCACTAGAGAGCTTGTGCTGCAAGTAGTTGATGAAATTAAAAAGTTTGGTAAATACTCTTCTATAAGAGTGGTTGGTGTATATGGTGGTGTAAACATTAACACTCACAAAGAAGCTGTGTGGGAAGGCGCAGATATTGTCGTTGCAACTCCAGGAAGACTCTATGACCTTATTTTAAGCCGCGCTCTTAAAACAAAGCACATAAAAAAATTAGTAATTGATGAGGTAGATGTGATGCTAGATTTGGGTTTTAGGTTTCAGCTCACCAATATCTTTGAACTACTTCAAGAACAACGTCAAAATATCATGTACTCCGCAACGATGACAGATGATGTTGCTGTTTTTATTAATGATTTTTTTAAAAACCCAACTACGATATCTGTTGCGGTAAGTGGTACCCCTTTAGATAATATCAAACAAACCACCTATGATGTGCCAAATTTCTACACAAAGGCAAATGTGGTTTGTCACTTATTAAAAGACAAAGAGGTATTTACAAAAACACTGGTATTTGTTCCTAATAAAAAAAGAGCAGATTTATTGTATGAACTATTACAAGAAACCTTTAAAGATGATGTTGCTGTTATACACTCCAACAAAACACAGAACTATCGTATTCGGTCCATAGAAAACTTTAATGCCAACACAACTCGCATTTTAGTCACTACAGATATCATGGCACGTGGTTTAGATTTAGATCTTGTAAGTCATGTTATAAATGTAGACACCCCAAGGTTCCCAGAAAATTACATGCATCGTATTGGAAGAACAGGTCGTGCACAGGCACAAGGTACCGCAATACTGCTTACCACAGAAAAAGAACAAGCCTTTAGAGAGGATATAGAAACCCTTATGGGCATGACTATTGAAAAAATAGATATTGCAAAAGAAGTTGAAATTTCTACCAAATTAACCCTAGAAGAGCAACCTGTAACTCTAGAGAGAGAAAACCCTCACAAGCAACAATTTGAGCAGGGTGGCACAAGTTTTCATGAAAAGAGTGAGAAAAACAGCCAAACCAACCAAGGAGGCTCCTACAAAAGAACCATAAAATTAAAGTACAAAAAGGCAAGAACTAAAGGAGATAAAAATTTCAATCAAAGAAACAAACAAAAAGGAAAAAAGCCTTTTTAAACTTTCTTTGCACTATATCAAGTGATCAATAAACAAGTTAAAACACCATGGCTATGCGTATCGATATTATTACCGTATTACCAGAATTACTAAAAAGTCCTTTTGAGGCCTCTATCTTAAAACGCGCCATAGAAAAAGGATTGGTAGAGGTGCATTTGCACAACCTAAGAGACTTTGCAACCAATAGCTATAACCAAATTGATGACTATCAATTTGGAGGAGGCGCTGGCATGGTGATGATGATAGAACCCATAGACAAATGCATCAGTGGCTTAAAAGCAGAGAGAACTTATGATGAGGTAATTTATATGACACCAGAGGGCCAAACACTAGATCAAGGTATCTCAAACCAATTATCTCTTAAAGGAAATATTATTATTTTATGTGGTCATTACAAAGGAGTTGACCAACGGGTTCGTGATCATTTTATAACCAGAGAAATCTCTGTTGGGGATTATGTACTAAGTGGCGGTGAGTTAGCAGCAGCGATTGTTTGTGACTCTGTTATAAGATTAATACCTGGAGTTTTAGGCAATGAAACAAGCGCACTTACAGACAGCTTTCAAGACGGTTTATTAGCGCCACCGACCTACACTAGACCTGCAGAGTATAAAGGTTGGAAGGTGCCAGATGTGCTTTTAAGTGGTCACGGTGCTAACATTGAAAAATGGAGGGAGGATCAGGCCTATAAAAACACTCAAAATAGGAGACCAGATTTATTAGAATAAAACAAAAAGGAAGGCAACCAGCCTCCCTTTTTTAAACAACCTAACCAATAAAATAGTAGTTAAAACTACCATCTATTATAATTAAGTACAAGATATATATATTGTTTAACTTTTTCTCTAAAAAATTAAACAATTTTACTTTTTTAGGGTTTTGTAATTATTTACAAGCACTTTGGCCCCTAGATCATTCATTAAATTATACAGACCAAAAAAGGTTCTATTAATGTATAGAAAATGTTTGGATCCTCTATTACCGTTCATTTTACGTAACTGAGTGTCTTTTGAATACTTTTCACTTAGATCTGCCACTTTACTGAAAAAGGCTTCATCACTAAAATCAAAGGTTTCTTTGTGCATAGGCTGGGTAAATAGGCTTAGCATTTCATGAAACAAGGTAGAGAAAAACTCAATTTCTTCAGGTGTATCTGTAGGGGTTAGAATTTCTAATTCATATAATTTTTTTGTAAATATCTTTGGATTATTAATGTTTTCTGGAATTGCTAACTCAAAATAAGGAATATAAAAGGAATCAGGAATTACCTTTATGCAACCAAAATCTATGGCTACTAACTCCCCCTTTGGAGTTACCAAAAAGTTTCCTGGGTGAGGATCTGCATGCACTCTTTTTAATTCATGCATTTGGTACATGTAAAAATCCCAAAGGGCTTGCCCTAGTTTGTCTGACAATACTTTATTTGTGTTTACTTTGGTGAATTCGCTTAAATGTTCACCATCAATCCAATCCATAGCAATAATACGGTGGTTTGAGAAATTTGGGTAGTAGTCTGGAAAGATTAGATGCTCAATATGCTTACAATCTGCAACCATTTGCTGGCTTTGTTTAACCTCAAGGATGTAATTGGTTTCTTCGAGAAGCTTTTGTTCAACTTCTTCAAAGTACTTATCACTGTCTTTACCTTTTATATTAAACATCTTTATAGCAACTGGTTTTACCATGGCCAAATCACTGCTAATACTATCTGCAATTCCTGGGTATTGAATTTTAATGGCTAATTTTTTGCCATCCTTTGAGGCCTGGTGAACTTGTCCAATACTAGCGGCAGCGATAGATTTTGAATTAAAGGTATCAAAGAGATCTTCTGGATGTTTGCCAAAATATTTAAAAAATGTTTTTCTTACCAGAGGAGCCGAAAGCGGTGGTACAGAAAATTGTGCCAGTGAAAATTGTTCTACATATGCCTTGGGCAAAATATTTTTTTCCATACTTAGCATCTGGGCAACTTTCAAAGCAGAGCCCTTCAAGTTTTTTAACCCATCATAGATATCACTGGCATTGTTTTGATTGAGTTTCTCTTTGGCATTTTGAGGATCAACTAGGGTGTCTCCGTAGTATTTAAGTTGATTGATACCAACTTTAACACCAGTTCTCACCAGCCTTGTGGCTCGTGATATTTTACCCGTAGGTATACTATCTATTGTTTTCATGGGGGGCGTAGGTTTTTTTGAGGCTATTTGAAACCCAAATGTTTTTTGTGGTTTACTCTGAAATTTTAGAAAATAAAAAACATGCGTTTAATTCATTTTTTCTTTCCATAAAAACTTTCCAAAATCTAGAATACTCTCTAAAGGAGTCGTCTCAAAAACATCAAAAATGGCACGTACTGATTTCTCTATAACAACATCAGTTTTCTCGAAAGAGGCAGAGTTGTCTTCCATCCAGTATTTCATAATAAACAGCGTCTGTAACCAGGCTCCTTCACTAAATACAGAAACAGGCTGTTTTAAAATTTTAAAAGATTTCTCTTCGTTTTTTTGATCAATCAAAGTAGCTGCAAACTCTTTAATGTGTGATCTCAAGGATTTTAACTGGGATAGATTCTTCATCATATCCCCATGCTGTTTCAAAGCAAACATGACATAACTTCTATTGGCTGTTAAGAGTTCAAAGAAGGTGAAGAAAAAAGTTAGCATTTTTTCTTGATTACTAAAGGTTGCATACTCAGGGTTTTTTTGCCCTAGTTGCATCGCATTGTCAAAAAACGCAGTCCAGATACCTTGCTGCAGGTTTTCAAAGCTTCCAAAAAATTTATAAAACTCTGCTTCTGTCATGGCATGCTCCTTGGCAAACTTATAGACGCTTTTAGGGGTTTTCTCATGCATCAGCACATACTCCATATAGGCAGATACAATTACATCTTTAGTAATTTCTTTGGTTTTACCTGAGGTCTTCTTTGCAGCGGTATTAGTTGTTTTTTTTGTAGCCATAACTAAATGTATTTTTCTTGTGTAAAAATACAAAACGTTCAATCAATTTAAATATTGGTTAAACACAATGTTGTGTTAAAAATAAAACAAATGACAACCTGTCATAAAATCAAACGTGGTATTTTCTTTGACTATAATTATTTGGAATGTAATATTTCCGAAGAAATTAAATCATAATTCAATAAATTATACGAACATGAGTACAGGAACTATCAATGTATCGGTAGAAAATATTTTCCCGCTTATAAAAAAGTTTTTATACAGTGATCACGAAATCTTTTTACGTGAGCTAATAAGTAATGCTACAGATGCAACCTTAAAACTTAAACACCTAACAAATATTGGAGAAGCTAAAATAGAATACGGCAATCCTTTTATTGAAATCAAAATAGATAAGGAAGGTAAAAAATTGCATATCACCGATCAAGGTGTTGGTATGACAAAAGATGAGGTAGAGAAATACATCAATCAAATTGCATTCTCTGGCGCAGAGGAGTTTATAGAAAAGTATAAAGACAAAAAAGGAGAAGATGCTGGAATCATTGGGCATTTTGGCCTTGGTTTCTATTCTGCCTTTATGGTAGCAGATAATGTAGAAATTATCACAAAGAGTTATAAAGATGAACCCGCAGCACATTGGAGTTGTGATGGATCTCCTAACTACACTTTGGTTGAGGGAACAAAAACAGACAGAGGTACTGAGATTATACTTCACATAAGCGAGGAAGAGGTAGCATTTTTAGAAGATGCTAAAATTACTGAGCTTTTAACTAAGTATAATAAGTTTATGCCTATTCCAATTAAATTTGGAATGAAGACAGAAACCCTTCCAAAGCCAGAAGATGCTAAAGAAGAAGATGCTGCACCTACCAAAGAGGTTGACAACATCATCAATAACCCAAGCCCAGCTTGGACAAAGCAGCCAAGTGAATTAAAGGATGAAGATTACTCTGGTTTTTACAGAGAGTTGTATCCTATGCAATTTGAGGAGCCACTCTTTAACATACACTTAAATGTTGACTATCCTTTTAACCTTACTGGAATTTTATATTTCCCGAAGATGAACAAGGATATGCAGATCCAAAAAGATAAAATACAGTTATACCAAAACCAGGTGTTTGTTACAGATAATGTAGAGGGTATTGTACCAGAATTCTTGACCATGCTTCGTGGTGTGATAGACTCGCCAGATATTCCTTTAAATGTATCTCGTAGTTATTTGCAAGCAGATGGTGCTGTAAAGAAAATCTCAAGTTACATTACCCGTAAGGTAGGTGATAAATTAAAGAGCTTGTTTAATGACAACCGTGAAGAGTTTAACGCAAAGTGGGATGACATTAAAATAGTGATTGAGTATGGTATGCTAACAGAAGATAAATTCTTTGACAAAGCCCAAGACTTTATGTTGTACCCGACGGTAGATGGAAACTATCACACCTTTGCAGAACTTAAAGAAAAATTAGCTGCAGCACAAACAGACAAGGATGACAAACTAGTTTTATTGTATGCTAGTAATAAAGAGGAGCAACACTCTTATATTGCCGCTGCAAAAGACAAGGGCTATGAAGTACTACTTTTAGACTCTCCTATTATATCGCACCTTATTCAGAAAATGGAAACCTCTCAAGAGAAAATTTCTTTTGCACGAGTAGATGGTGATCATATAGATAATCTAATTAAAAAAGATGAAGAGGCAATCTCTAAACTTTCTGACCAGGAGAAAGAAACCCTAAAAACCTTTTTAACCCAGACGATCCCTGCAGAGAAATTCTCTGTACAGCTAGAAGCCATGGACAGCAAGTCTAATCCTTTTATTATCACTGAGCCAGAATTTATGCGCCGCATGAAGGAGATGCAACAAAATGGTGGCGGTGGTGGCATGTTTGGTATGGGTAATATGCCAGATATGTATAATCTAATTGTAAACACCAACCACGAGCTGGTAACAGAGATTTTAAATACCAAGACTGCCAAGAAAAAGGAGCGCCTAGTAAATCAAGCCCTAGATTTAGCCAAACTAAGCAAAGGAATATTAAAAGGTGAAGACATGACCGCTTTTATAAATAGAAGCTATGAAATGATTAAATAAATCTCATTTTTTATTGATTTTTAACCCCATGTATCAAAAATACATGGGGTTTTTTATTAATTTATCATATAAAAAGCAATAAAATGGGTTAAAAAGCATAAAAAAAAGCACTTATTTATAAAAAATATAGCCTCGTGAAGCCCCGTTTTACGGCAAAACGTGTAAAAACATCGATTAAAAGCTTGTTTTTTAGAATAAAGTTATTAGATTTGACCCATATTAATTAACCAAACTTTAATATTATGAAAAAAGTATTACTATTTGCTGCATTTGCAGCGTTCGCAATGACAAGTGTAAATGCACAAGATGATTCTAGTGGATTTGCAAAATCTGATATCTACATGACAGGTACTGTAGGATTCAACAGTGCATCTTCTGGAGATGCAGATTCTAGTGATTTTAACTTCTCTCCAGCAGTTGGATACATGATGAGTGATAATATTGCTTTAGAGGCAGGATTATCATTTGGAGGTGCTACTGCAGCAGATGACAGTGAAGTAAGTACAGTAGGTTTAAATGTAGGAGCAAGATGGTTTATGACTCCAGGTGAGAAATTTTCTCTATCTGTAGGAGTTGGTCTTGGATATGGTACAGCTACAGCATCAGCAACAGGTGTTGATGATGTAACAGCTACAGGTATCTCTTTTGCAGTTGCTCCAGCAATTAACTACTGGGTATCTGATTCTTTTGGATTAGTTGCAACTGTAGCAGCATTAAGCTACAACAGCTCTGAGCTAGATATAGATGGTGCTGAGGCAGATACATCTTTCGGATTAAACGTAGATTTATCTGATATCAACTTTGGAATGGTTTACAAGTTCTAATTTGTAACTAAACTATATTTTAAAAACCCGGAGCTAGGCTTCGGGTTTTTTTGTGTTTTATAATCAATGAATTAATCAATATAACCAATTCATTTTTAGGCTATTATTTAACATAGTACTTTGAAAAAAAGATGTATTTTTAATCATTGCTTAAAACAATGAGCACATTCGTTAAACAAAAAACTATGATAGGTAAAAAAACGTTTTTCTTTATGTCTTTTCTAATTTGCAGTTTAACAATAACTGCTCAACAGTTAACTACACAAATATCTAACACTGATAGCTCACCCACATTAATTTTAACGCCAAAAAGCTTTCATGTCTCACAACCTGTTAGAGACATGCCTATTTGTGATGACCTTTCAACCTTTGATGGTTTTATAGTCCCAAAAGATGGTCACAACACATCGGCTACTATGAGTGACAAGAGAACAAGAAAACTCAATCACTTAAAATCTGCGGGCAAAAGCAGTACACAAACAGACCCCCTCTTATATAATTCATACCAGGCGTTACATGAGACCCAAACAAGAGCCCCTCTTACTTCTTTTGAAGGTATTGGTGCTAATGTAAGCCCTCCAGACCCCTCAATGGCAGTGGGGCCAAACCACATTGTAACTATGGAAAATGGTGTATGGGCTGTGTATGATAAAAATGGAACTATCGCTCCTTCATTTCCAAAACCATTAAACCAACCATTATCTGGACCCAATCACGCAGACAATGCAGGTGATCCAGTTGTAATGTATGATAGAGAAGCAGATAGATGGTTTATTTCTCAGTTTCAATTATCAGGGAATGCTTCTTTAAGTGATGATGTATTTTTAATAGGTATATCAACTACCCCAGACCCAACAGGATCCTACTACATATATGAATATGAATTAGGAGCAGGAAATGATTATCCCCACTACGGTGTATGGGGAGACTCTTATGTTACAGCTGGAAACTTTACAGGTGCTCAAAAAGTATATACTTTTAACAGAACAAAAATGCTAGCCGGAGACTCCTCTGCAGAAATTGCTGGTTTTTCTCCAGCAAGTTTAGGAGCTTCAGGGTTTGCGGCACCAATACCAGTGCATAGCGAGGCGGCTGGAGCAGCAACGGGAGATATTAAAATAGTGTATTACCAAGATGATGCATTCTCTGGAGTAAGCTCAGACCACATTGGTATGTGGAATATTGATATGGATTGGAGTGATATTAATTCTTCTTCTATTTCAGGAAAGATAGAAATACCAACAGCCGCGTTTGATGCTGCAATTGCTGGTGGGTTTGCAAATTTACAGCAACCAGGAACATCACAACGTATAGACGCCATTGTTGGTGCTGTAATGAATATGAGCCACTGGTATAAATTTGACACCTATGAATCTATTTTATTAAACTGGGTTGTAGAAATAACAAATGGCTCTCAAATTTCAGGTATTAGGTGGGTAGAACTCAGAAGCACAAACAATGGCGGATCGTGGAGCGTATATCAAGAAGGAACCTTTACAGATCCAACGGGTAATGATTCAGTGTTTATGGGCTGTATTGCTATGGATAAACAAGGGAATATTGGCCTTGGATACACTAAAACAGGAGCTGCCACATACCCTTCTCTTTACTACACAGGAAGAATGGCTAGTGACCCTCTAGGGACTATGACCGTTGCAGAAGATTTAGTAATAGCTGGATCAACAGTGACAACCAATGACAGGTATGGAGACTACGGACAAGGAGTAAGAGATCCTAGCGATGATTTAACATTCTGGGTAACCTCAGAGTATTCTGGAGCTCCTGATAAAAAAGTACGTGTTTACTCTTTTAAATTAGGTACAGATTATGATGATGATGTAGCAATTACTGCAATTACCAATCCTGTTTCTGGAGCTGGGCTTAGTAGTACACAAACTGTAACAGTAACAATTGCTAATACTGGTTTAAATTCACAATCAAATATTCCTCTACAACTTAGTTTAGATGGCACACTTGTAGCCTCTGAGGTATTTACTGGAAGTATTTCTGGGGGTAGCTCAACAAGTTACAGCTTTACCCAAACCATAGATGTATCTTCAATAGGCCAAGACTACACTATAGAGGCTTGTACTAATTTATCTGGTGATCAAGAGACAACTAACGATTGCCTCACCGCTAATGTGAGTAATCTTGTTGGCATAGATTTAACGGTAACTGCTATCATCGACCCCCAAACTAATGTGGGGCTCACAAGTACTGAAGACATTACCTTCACATTAGAGAATATAGGTGGGCAAGACCAATCAAACATACCTATAAGTTTTACAATTGATGGAGGAACACCAATAAATGCAAACTATCCTGGCCCTTTAAATGCCGGAGATGTTATTGATCTAACCCTAGCTGGAGTTGCAGATGTGTCTGTAACTGGAACACATACAATTTGTGTAACCATTAACCAACTTGGAGATCAAGACACAAGTAATGATTTATTTTGTGTAAACCTCATAAATATGGATTGTACTGGAGCTGCAACTACATCTGACTCAACTGCATGTAGTAGTGATGGTATTAAACGATTTATATTAGGAAGTATTGATGTGGATGATGGTGGTTCCGGATGTAATACAGAGAATGACGCCGGAATTGTTGGATACGCCAACAGAACGTATTTATCTACAAATTTAGATAGAGCTTCTGGAGAAAACACGCATCTTTTACAAGCACAAACGAATTGGGGAACCCAAAACCTTAGCGCATGGATTGACTTTAATGATAATGGGGTATTTGAAAGTACAGAATTATTAATTAATCAAGCATA
>ENA-ORCY01000247-ORCY01000247.1-marine-metagenome-genome-assembly--contig:-NODE-247-length-36266-cov-10.047584_pt1 | contig 36266 bp, 42 predicted proteins | sample MGYA00248634_ERZ508507 | MGnify/ENA primary metagenome ERZ508507 (study PRJEB26178, sample SAMN06266269) | marine metagenome | isolation source: Columbia River Estuary | place: USA:Columbia River... | reverse complement strand
GGCCACGATAAGCTGTAATTTTTACCTCTGCCATCATTTCACCATACTTTTCAAAAAACTCTTCACCATTTTTTTCCCAGATTTTGTTACAGTCTTCATATGCAGCCATATCTTTATATTCAAGCCAGTTACCCATCATTAATTTTCCTTCAGGGAGAAATAGACGGCTAGAATGAAATCTTATCATACCTTGTGGTCTCAGCTTATCAGCAAGTAAAGCCATTTCCTTTTCAAATATTTCATGTGATTTATCCATAATTTCTTGGTTGGGATATTCAATTGTTGTAAAACTAATTATTGTATCGGACACCTTATGCTCTCCTTGTATCAAATATAAACTTATGTATTAATTTCTACATACTTTGTGAGTGAAGTTAATAATTACGTAAGGTAATAAATTGGTTTAGCTTGAATTGTTATAAACTTTATGTATCGTTACTTCGTGGTCGGTCACTAGCCCACATTAAAAAAAGGCCCTGTCAAAAATTTGATTAGGAGCCTGTATGTATTCCAAAACAAATATTCTATCTGATGATTTAATTTACATTTTTGATAAAAAGACGGGTGAGAAATTTTTCAAACAATCTTCTACACAGTTTTGCCAGATAGTTCATTATAAAATAAAATCAGAGAAATCTGGTGAAACACTTTTATTATCAGCGGATGGAATAAAACGCCGTTTTACCCAAACTCCTCATACAGAACATAAACAATTAAAAGACATTTTTAGATGGCTGCAAAAAATTAGATGATTAATGTGATTCAGAGCATTTAGTGAAGCGGCTCATCACCAATTTCAGCCATTTTTTTATCTAATAGTGCTCTCATTTTCTTTTTAATATTTGTGTATTTTGGATTATTGATTTCGTTAAAAAGTTCCAAAGGATCTTTTTTACAATCAAATAACTCCCATTCACGATCTTCACCGCCGTGATTTGTTCCAGGTAAGTTAAAGCCCTCGTTGTACCAATAAATCAATTTATAATTTTGATCCCGGATCCCGTAATGAGAGTATGCATTGTGGTCAGGATCTTTATGCATCCAATATCGGTGATATGCCACCTGTGGCCAATTTTCAGGAATAGTATTCCTTAGTAACGGTTTTAAACTTTTACCCTGCATATATGAGGGAGTTTTTAACCCTGCAAAATCTAAGAATGTTGGAGCAAAATCTACGTTGCAGCAAATATCATCAGATATTTGACCAGATTTTATTTCAATTGGATAACGACACAGAAAAGGCATTTGAAATGACTCTTCATAAATAAATCGCTTATCAAACCAGCCGTGTTCACCTAAGAAAAAACCCTGATCTGATGTATAGATTACAATTGTATTTTCCGTTAAATGATTTTCATCAAGATAATCTAAGAGTTGACCAACACTTTCATCTATCGAAGCAATAGTAGCGAGATATCTTTTCATGTATCTTTGATATTTAAATTGGTGAAATTCTTTTTGAGTTTCAAAGCTAAATCGTTCACCGGTGTGTTTATCTATGAGTATTAGATTTTTTACATTGGAGGGGTTTGGAATTTTGCGTTTTGAACTTTTAGGTCTTGTACGTAATCCAATTTCTGATCCACCCTCTGGCTGGACCAAGCCAAGATCGTCATAAGTAACGTCATCTTTTATTCGCATCTTAGCCTCAGCAGCGGCTTTGGCTCGATTTTTATAGTCATCATCAAAGGTACTGGGAACTTTAATATCAGATGTAAAAAGCTCTCGATATTTTGGATGAGGTTCCCATTCTCGGTGTGGAGCTTTATGATGGCACATTAAGAAAAATGGTTTTTTAGAATTTCTTGATTTGAGCCAAGCTAAACTTTTCTCTGTTATAATTTCTGTAGCGTAACCATGTTCTTCAACCTCTTGACCCATTTCAATAAAATGAGGGTCAAAATAATCTCCCTGACCTGGTAAAACAGACCAATAATCAAAACCAGTAGGTTCATGATTTTTGCCTTCTCCAAGGTGCCATTTACCTACGATTGCAGTTTGATAGCCTCCAGTTTGAAGGTGCTTGGCAACGTTAGGCATCTTATTGTTCATAGGGGTATTCAAAGTAGTAACACAATTTACGTGATTGTAAGTTCCCGCAAGGATCGCTGCTCTACTTGGTGTGCAAATTGAATTTGTTACATAACAATGATTAAGTCGAATGCCTTCATTTGCAATACGATCAATATTTGGAGTTTTGTTAATGCCATATTCATATGCGCTTATGGCTTTTGAAGCATGATCATCAGCCATTATAAATAAAATATTTGGTTGTTCAGACAAAGCAAACCTATCAATTGTATTATTTAAATCTAATCAAATAAATTTTGATAAAGCAATTAGTTAATATCAAGAACAGCAGCCAGTTGTACACTTTGGTTTTTTAATTGGCTGGAGATCACTTTCTGATACAGGAAATTCACCTGTCAATGTCATGGTAGATATTTGTAATGCTTCTGATAGACGAGAAACTGTATTACTAGAGAGTTTGGCAGTCTCTGATTTTTCAATTTTAGCTAGTTGTCGTTCTGATATACCAACTTGTTTAGCTAATTTGGGGCGTCCTATTTTGCGTGCAACTCGAATTGATTTTAACTGCCCTGTCTTTATTTGAAGTTCTGCCATCTTTATGCTTTCTAGAGGTATAGTCATTAATCGAGTTTTACATATCACATCCTGAATTGATACTCTACTAATAATAAACCATTTGGGAACTTCGTGCTCTTAATTTTCTTTTATTAAAGTTATCTTTGGATTGATAAATTAATTTTATGAGACTTTTTAGTTGAGGTGTTGAAAGCAACCATTTCACCTGATGCTACATTTTTTTTTGTGATTGCTTGTATATTAACTTGGTGTGTAACAAAAATTACTAGTTTATTTAATGGAATTTCAGATAATTTTTGTTCTAATTTTTGTAGTGTTTCTCTTCTAGATACAAAATTTTGGAAAATAGAATTTAAACCTGCAAATTCATGCACTTTACCCAAATCAAGTAAGGTTGCAGTTTGATAACATCGACACCATTGGCTTGAATATATTTTGTTAAATTGAATAGAATTTTCTTTGAGCTGTTTGCCAATCAAAACTGCTTGAGCGATACCAGTCTCATTTAGATTACGTTGTGTTGAACAATCTCCAATTTTAAAGTTGTTTGGATCACCAATTCCAGGTGCTAAAGCGTGCCTCATAAATATTACATTTGCATCAATACCATTGATGATTTTTTCTATGGTATAATTTTCTGCATGAGCTGTTGTGAGAAAATTTGATAATCCAAACATAAGAATTATAGCTAAATATTTATATATAATTTTGATTTTTGAGTTTATGTCCATACAAAAATTCTTTTAGTTTAATTGCCAATAATAGTAGTTCAAAACACTCGCAAATGAGACCCAAGCCAAGTATGGCATCATCATTAAACTTGCCAATCTATCAATACGCCAGCATACAAAAATATAGGCAATAATAATTACCCACAACATAATAATATAATAAAAGGCTACCTCTAAGTTTTGTGCACCACTAAAAATTGGTGTCCAAATAACATTAAGAGCAAGTTGTAAACTCCATAGAGCTATTGCCAAGGGAAGTAAGTTGTTCATTTTGTAGCTAGATTTAGTCATGATGCGAAATGCACTTGTTGCAATGAGTAGATACAGAGTAGTCCAAACAGGAGCAAATACCCAGCTAGGTGGAGCAAATCTTGGTTCTATTAAGGAAGTATACCAAAGGTTATCATCTCCTAGTGGAAATACAAAACCTGCACTACTTGCTACTGTTACACATAGATAAAAAACAACCCATGTTATAATTTTATTTTGTTTGTTCACAGATGCCTCTATTTGTAACTCAATATTACTGTCTTAATATGAAAACTAGTTCTGCGTATAAGTAAATACTTACTAATTAAGTATAATAGTATAACGATGTTCGAGCTTAGTCCTGTATGCAAGTATGAATTGTAAGATATTTCATTCAAATTATATATTTGGAGATTAAATGTGAAAATCACAAAGATCAGTTTATTTCAAAAAGTACTCCCTTATTGTAGTGGAAGTCTTGCTATTGGAGATCTCTCTGAGAATAGAACTAAACCTTTTGATACATTTACTTCAAGTGTTGTAGTTATAAATACAGATCAAGGTGTGAGTGGAGTTGGTGAGTCATGCCCATGGGTTTCAGATAATCTTAATGAGAAGGAAGTTTATGATTGTTTAGCATCACGTTTGTTAGGAGAAGATCCGCATAACCTTAAAGGCATTGTGAAAAATATGGATGCGGTAATTCAAGGCCATACTTTTGCTAAAAGTGCTATTGATATGGCATGTTGGGATATCAAGGCTAAAGATAATGGGGTTCCCTTATTTGAATTGCTGGGTGGAATGCTAACTGACGGTGCACCACTTTATCGCTGTGTCATGGAGCAAGAGCATGACAAAATAAAGGCTGAGGTGGAACAATATAGAGCTTCTGGCTATAAATATTTTAAGCTCAGGGTTGGCATCGAACCAGATAAAGATATTGAGCTTATTAAGTTTGCAGCCAATTTGGCAGAGCCTGGAGAAATTGTTTATGCCGATGCAAATTGCCGGTGGACTTTATCGGAAGCACTAGAGGTTGTAAAAGCAATTGAAGGTCTTGATGTCATGATTGAGCAACCATGCCTATCTTATGAAGATTGCATTAAAGTTCGAGAAAATACTGGTCTTCTTATAAAACTAGATGAACTTGTAACTGATTTAACTATGGCCAAGAAAATAGTGCGAGATCATTCTGCTGATGTTGTTTGTATTAAGATGTCACGTGTTGGTGGCTTGTCAAAAGCTTTAGAAATCCGTGATTTTTTTGTCAAAAAGGGAATAAAAGTTGTGACGGAATGTATGATGGGTGGTGAAATTGTATCTGCAGCTGTATCACATTTCTCTGCATCCACCCCGTCAGAATTTTTATTCAACACTGGTGATTTACATGCATATGTTACTGCTTCTACAGGTAATATTAGCCCACCAACTTTAAATGGTAGGATTTATTGCAATGATTCACCAGGGCTTGGTGTAGAGCCAGATTTAACCTCACTTGGAACTCCTATTGCTATTTATCAAAATTAAAATAATTTATTTTATTCAACCTTGGGGTGATTTTTACCCCAAATCACTATCGCATCTTTTGCAACTAAACGATGCTGTATGTTGTTTAGTTCGTTCATTGCTTTATTACGGTCGCCGGTTTTTGAAAATGCACGCTCATAGGCCTTAAGTACAGATCTGGGTCTCCATGGTAACTCAGCATTGGCAATCCATGCGCGTAAATCTCTAGGAAGTCGATCATAATCTAATAAAGGATTTTCATTTCGCCGTTTGCGCTTAAGGCTGGTTTTACCAAGGTTATTATTCATTTTCATGAGTACGCAACATTTCAAGGCTTCTTTGAAGCTCTGGCCTAGTTAAATCACGTGCGATTATAACAATACGTGACCGTTGATCGCCTTTATTCCAGTTTTTTAATTGAACAGGTGGATTAAAGATATGCTGTACACCATGAATAACAAAAGGTGCGTCTATTCCTTCAATAAATAAAATACCTTTTATGCGCAGTATGTCAGAGCCACGAATTGCTATTAAGGTATCAAGCCAAATATCAAAGACAGCTTCAGGAATAGGGTTCTCTAAAATAATAGAAGCAGAGCCAATTCTAAGGTCATGACTTGGTGTTGGTAAAGATAATTTCTTGGCTGGAGAGAATCCAGATAAGTTAGATAATGGTTCAAATTTTGGATGTTTTCCTATTGTCCAATCTAAAGCTTGGTTTTTAGTAGCTTTTTCGTGTAGTGCGCTTAAACCCCAAAGTGTTTCATTCAGGCCTTCACCAAATATAGAGTGAATTATTTCAACATTTGAGTTGAGGTTTTGCAGACGTGTTTCTAATTTTTTTATTTTAGAATGACTAACAAGATCAGTTTTACTAAGAATAATTAGGTCGGCTATTGCAGCTTGAGATACTGCTTCAAATTGTGAATCAAGTGTAGAAAAGCCATTAGCAGCATCTACAACAGTCACAATCCCATCCATTCGCGTATTATTCGCAAGAAAAAGGTCAACAAACAATGTTTGAATAATTGGTCCAGGGTCTGCCAATCCGGTAGTTTCAATGACTATTCGTTCAAAAGAAATTTCACCTAAACTTTTTCGTCTAAAAAGATTTGAGATGGTTTCTGACAAATCGCCTCGAACGGAACAACAAAGGCAGCCTGACCGCATCAAAACAATTTCTTCACTACTTTTTTCTATCAAATCATGATCAAGGCCAGCTTCACCAAACTCATTAACAATGACTGCAACACGCCCAGTAGAATTATTAGCAAGAACAGAATTTAATAAAGTTGTTTTTCCAGCACCAAGAAATCCTGTCAATAAAGTGATTGGAACGCGTGTATCTATCATTTTTTATGAACCTATGAGCTTCCAAATTTATGAATAGTTTATTTATGTTATGATATAACATAATGCAATGCAGAAAATATTTTAAATAAGATTTATGTCTAAATTTAGTTTCGATTACTAAGATTTCTAAATCTTAAAAACATTAATTTGCAGAGATTAGATTGCTTACTATTTGAGCTGTTGTGGGCGCAAGCGTAACGCCAATATGGCCATGGCCAAAGGCCATTATAATATTCTTATTCTGTTTTGAAGGGCGTATCACAGGAACCGAATTAGGCATTGATGGACGAAATCCGTACCATGAACGGCTGGGTTGCCCAAGATTTGGAAACATTGTTTTTGCACCACGTTCAAGGACCTTTAAACGGTGTTCAACATGGGGAAGTGATAAACCACCTAACTCAACCATACCAGCAATTCTCAAGCGACCAACCATTGGAGAGGCATAGAAGCCTCGTTTTGCTGAGCAAACAGGTCTGGTAACAGGTGGGGTCTTCATATCAAATTCAAGATGATAACCTCTTTCCGTATCTAAGCGTATATTTTCACCAAAGGACTTTGCAAGTGTCTTTGAAAATGCACCGGCTGAGACAATTACTTTAGATGCTTCTAAGACTTCATCTTTGCACATTACTTTAATGTAATTCTGATTATTTGTGTCAATCGAAACTGCAGAAGTTGGATAAATTGTTACCCCCAATTCAGTCAATTTTTGTGAAAATATTTTCATGACTTTTCCTGGATCGTCGATACTGGTTGCATTAGGAAAAAAATGTGCACCACCTTCAAATGGTTGCAGATTTGGTTCATGTTTAAGTACTTCTTTTGCGGTTATGACTTCCACCTCAACACCATTTTCACGTCTTAGCTTTTCGTCATATTTGGCATTAAAAAATGATTTATTAGATTCATATAAATACAAACATCCACGCCTATGAAGATGGTGTGATGCGCCCAATTCAACTCCCATTTCATGCCACAAGTCGCTAGCATTTTTCAATAATACGCCAATTTTTCCAGCATTAGTTTCTGCTTTAGATGGTAGGCTTTGATAAGCAAATTCTATCAACCAAGGCATTAAGCTTGGAAGGGTACGATAGCGAACAGAAAGTGGGCTATCGCGATTAAAGAAAAGTCCCGGTAGGTTTTTTAAAACGCTTGGTGTTCCCACAGGAATTGTTGCATAATCCGCAATTGTTCCAGCGTTTCCATAAGATGCGCCCATGCCAAGTTCATTGGGTTCGATTAATGCGACTTCACGCCCTTCTTTAGCCAGTCTAAATGCAATACTCATGCCAATCACACCACCTCCAATAACTATTACTTCATGGTGGGATCTTTTTTGATTGGCTTCAGGCATCAATCATTTCTTTCAGTTCATTTAAACATTCTTCAAGAGTAAAACATGGATTTCCAATTCAATGCATTGAGAATACATAATACTATTTAAGATATTTCAATAATAAGTTTCCGAGTATTTTCTTCAGTCATCTTAATTGGATTCCCTCCGGTACTTGGATCAATTAAAGCACCTGAAACGATGCGATCTATATCAGGGTTTTCAATACCTAAACCTGCTAAGGATTTTGGTATAGCTAAGCTATCATTTAATTCATCAACAAATTTACAAAATCCATCAAATCCATCTGATATGCCAAGATAATTTGCAGCTTCTGCTAAGGTATCTTTGATTGCAGGTTTATTAAATTGAAGTACAGCAGGCATACAAACTGCATTCGTTGTGCCGTGATGAGTATGGTAAATTGCACCAATGGGGTGAGACAGGGCATGTATTGCACCTAACCCTTTTTGGAACGCAGTTGCACCCATAGCTGCTGCACTCATCATATGAGAGCGAGCTTCAAGGTCTGTACCGTCTGAATATGCGCGGGGTAGGTATTCTTTGACTAATCGCATTCCCTCAAGTGCCATGCCTTGTGACATTGGATGATAATGTGGTGAACAATATGCTTCAACACAGTGCGCAAAAGCATCAAGGCCTGTACCTGCTGTAATAAACTTGGGCATTCCTACTGTTAATTCAGGGTCACAAATTACAACTGTTGGTAAAAATTTTGGATGGAAAATAATTTTTTTCTGTTGAGTAATAGAATTAGTAATGACGGATGCTCTGCCTACTTCAGATCCTGTCCCTGCTGTTGTTGGGACAGCTACTATTGGCGCAATTACATCTGAATTTGCTCGTGTCCACCAATCATCTATATCTTCAAAATCCCAGATTGGACGTGATTGGCCAGCTAAAAAAGCAACAACTTTTCCAAGATCCAAACCAGATCCACCACCAAAGGCAATAACGCCATCATGATTGCCAGCTTTATAAGCGGCAACACCTGCTGCAGCATTTTTTTCATTAGGATTTGGATCAACATCTGCAAAAATTGCACGCCCTAAGCCAGCATCATCTAGTAAATTAAGTGTCTTTTGAGTGATTTCCATTCCTGCTAATCCACGATCTGTTACCAATAGTGGTTTCTTGATACCCGCGACAAAACAAGCATCAGCTATTTCAGAAATTCGTCCAGCTCCAAATCGAATAGCTGTTGGATAGGACCAGTTTGCATTTAAAGTCATGCGGTTAACCTTTCTTGAGGTGATATGATTTTGGGCGGGTTAGGTTGTGGTATCCAATAATTGATAGACCTCCACCTCGACCAGTGTCTTTACATCCAGTCCAGCATAAAGCGGGGTCTAAGTAATCAGCACGATTCATGAAAACTGTGCCTGTTTCAATTTTATCTGCAATGGCTTCAGCGCGTTGAGTGTCTTCTGTCCACAATGAGGCAGTTAATCCAAAATTACTGTCATTCATGAGTTTAATTGCTTCTTCATCATCTTTTACAGACATTATTCCAACGACTGGTCCAAAACTCTCTTCACGCATAACCCGCATATTATGACTTACATTAGTTAGGATCTGTGGCATTAGATATGCACCACCATCCATTGGAAAGAGACTAGGGTCTATATGCGCTTTTGCACCATCCTTGATAGCCTCTTGAGTTTGCGCACGCACTTCGTCTGCAAAACGAATATTAGCCATTGGACCAATTGTTGTTTCTGGGTCTAATGGGTTTCCTAACTTGTATTGACTTACAATAGCCACTGCCTTTTTTATGAAACTTTCAAACAAGCTTTCAATTACATAAATGCGTTCAATTCCACAACAACATTGCCCCGAATTGAACATCGCCCCATCGATTAAAGTATCGACAGCAGCATCTAAATTTGCATCTTCCATAACATAACCTGGATCCTTACCGCCAAGCTCCAATCCTAGGCCAGTAAATGTTCCAGCTGCGGCTTTTTCCATTGCTATTCCGCCACCAACTGAACCTGTAAAGTTTATAAAGTTAAAGGCTCGATCAGATATTAAACCTGATGTAGTGGCATGATCTAAGAACACATTTTGAAATACATCTCTGGGAATTCCAACAGAGTGAAATGCTTTAGCCATGCGCTCCCCAACAAGAGGTGTTTGAGAGGCATGTTTTAACATAACTGCGTTCCCTGCAATCAGTGCAGGAGCAACTGTATTAATAGCAGTCATATAAGGATAATTCCAAGGTGCTACAACAAGGACAAGTCCATGTGGAATGCGTTTAATCATCCGATTGAACTCATTGCTGTTTTCAATTTCAATAGGAGCCAAAGCATCTATTGCTATGTCAGCCATATAACTAGCACGTTCGTTAAACCCACCAAACTCGCCGCCATAGCGAACGGGTCTCCCCATTTGCCATGCTATTTCTGGAACAATTTCCTCGTTCATTGCTCCAATAGCCGCTACGCCTAACCTTACCAATTCAATGCGCTCTTCGATTGGGCGCATATTCCATTCCTTTTGTGCAGTATTTGCACGTATCACAGCAGCATCAGCATCACGTCGTGACAATGTTTGACGCTCTGCATAAACAGATCCATCTATGGGGGATATACATTTAATAGTCATGTTTTAAGCTCTTTCAAATCCGCGTGCGATTTCCCAATCTGTCACAACTTGGTTAAACTCTTCAATTTCCACTTCTGCGGCACGTGCGTAATGGGCCATAACTTCATCACCAAAAGCATCTCGAAGCATATCTGATTTAATCATTGCATTTCGTGCGTCAAGCAAGGTTCGAGGGATGTGGTTTTTTTCATCGTTTAAATAGGCATCGCCTTTGAAGGGTGCTGCCAAATCAAGTTTTTCTTCAATACCCTTTAAGCCTGCTGCGATAATTGCAGCCTGAGACAGGTAAGGATTCATGTCTGCACCTGGAGTACGCACTTCGATCCTAATTGCGTTACTATTTGCTCCACACAATCGGTAAGCTGCTGTACGATTATCAACAGACCAGACTATTTGTGTGGGCGCAAATGTACCCTTGGCAAAACGTTTGTAGCTATTCACATAAGGTGCAAGGAAATAGGTATAATCAGCTGCGTATTTCATCAAACCTGCTACATAGTGATCCATTAATTTAGATTTTCCAATGTCACGATCTGCATCAAAAAAGGCATTGGCTCCATTTTTCCACAATGACTGGTGAATGTGTGATGCGCTACCAACTCGATCTTTATGCCATTTTGGTAAAAAAGTAGCTGCGACGCCGTTTTGATGTGCAACTTCTTTTATAGCATGTTTGGCAAGAGTATGATGATCTGCTGTCAACATTGCATTAGCATATTTAATATTTACTTCTTCTTGGCCAGCTTCTGCTTCACCTTTTGATCCTTCCACAGGTATTCCCATCTTGAGAAGTGTATTACGCACTGGACGCATTACATATTCTTCTTTGGACGTTTGGAAGATGTGATAATCTTCATTGTAATTTGATATTGGCTTTAAATCGCGAAAATTGTTTTTGTGTATTTCATCATGTGTGCCTTGAAATAAGAAAAATTCTAACTCAGTAGCAGTGACCGGTGAAAACCCTTTTTCTTCCAGCTTAGCAATTTGTGCCTTCAACATCGAACGTGGCGAAAAGGGCACTTCTTTGTGAGTATGATGATCTAAGACGTCGCATAAAACTAGAGCGCAACCTTCTTGCCAAGGTGCGAGCCGGATCGTTGCTAAGTCGGGTTTCATAACATAATCCCCGTAACCACTTTCCCATGATGTTGAAGCATAGCCATCTGGTGTGGCCATTTCCAAATCAGTTGCTAGTAAATAATTACAGCAATGTGTTTCCTCCCAACCACTTTCAATAAAAAATTGCGCGACCATACGTTTTCCCATTAGTCGACCTTGCATATCTACTATACAAGCCAGAACAGTATCAATCGCTCCATTTTTTACATGAGATTTAAGGTCATCAAAACTTAGATTTCCAGACATATTGAATCCACTTTTAAAATTATATTTGGGGCACTGTTATGTCTCCCCAAACTTGATTTAACATTTTTATAATGCAGTAATTGTTTATATTAACAATAGATATATACCTTGGGCTAAACAAATATCTTTTACAAGTTTACGTGGCACTTCCAACGGGTGGCTTCGCATAAGATGGATTGCTGAAAATGGTTTGACCTAATCCTTCTGCTTTGGCAGCTATACCAACGGATGGCCGTATTTCTAAATTCTGACAAATACGTTTTAAATTTTCGTAACGTTCAAGTAAGAACCAATTTGTATTGTTAATGGGATAAAGCTTCATCCATCTAAGCATGACACATAAATAGATATCTAAAATACTTGGGGTATTGCAAAGAAAGTATATTTTATCCCCCACTTCCAAGTTCAATAAAGTTAGATGATTTTTCATTTGGCTATTAATATTTTTGAGGAAGTCTTTGTTGCTATTGGTGCCAATATATTTTTCAGAATAGAATAATATTCGCAGCGATGAGTGAACAGTATTGGATAGAAAAAAAAGCCATTTTAAACCATACGCTCTTTTATTATTTTCAATTTCAGGAAAATTACATTTATGTTGATCAGCCAACCATAAAAGTATTGCTGCTGTTTCAAATATGGGCCCATCATTGGTTTCGAGTACTGGTATTAATCCATTGGGATTTAATGCAAGATATTTAGGATCTTTCTGACTATTTTGCTTCCGGTCAATAAGGTTACATGTATATTTAGCTTCTATTTCTTCTAAAAATATACGTATTATTAATGACGCATTATCAGGTGCATAATGTAATTTATAATTCATCAGTTTTCTTCTTGTTTGTTTAACTAAATTCCAACGACCTTACTTCTGCGTTCCATAAATAAAATATCCCTCCACGCTCCATTCATTTTACCTAATTTCTCTCGAACACCTATTGTTTTAAATCCATTTTTTGAATGTATGGCTATGCTTGATTCATTCTCAGGAAAAATGCCTGCTTGAAGTGTCCAGATGCCTTCATTTTCAGATGTAGAAATGAGTTCAGAAAGTAATGAATTACCTATGCCATAATTCGCATAATTTTTTGCAATGTAGATGCTTACTTCTGCGACACCATTATAAACAGTACGGTTTGATGCAGCAGATAAAGCAGCCCATCCGACAACTTCATTATTTAATTCCGCAACAATCCTACAGGTAATTAAAAAAGATGAATTCCATTCATTCCATCCTTTGGCTTTCTTTTGAAAAGTTGCGTTTCCAGTATCAATTCCTTGTTGGTAAATTGATTTAACGGAGGTGAAATCAGATTTTTTGAAGTTACGTATTTTCATAGTTAATTCTTTTGATTTTAATTTCCCATCATGCGTTTGCGGCGCTCTTTCATCCTTTTATCTGCTTCATTTGTCCCATCATGGAAGGATCCAAAGAACTTATCCCATGGGATTTCAAGAGACCCGTAATTACATTCAAAATAGCGATGGTGCATTTGGTGATGAAACCTGCCTAAGACTAATCTATTTTCATCTTTTATGGATACACCCTCAAAGCCAGTATGTGTTGTTGCAGCAGTTAATGCATAATACTGTAAGTGAAAAAGAATGTGCACAGGGTGAGCTGCAATAATCCAATGAATCATAACAGAACCTAAAAAAATCACATGCTCTACTGGATGCATTGATAATCCGGACCATGGGCCAACATTTATATTACGATGGTGTAAAGCATGTACGTGTTTGTATAAAAATGGAATATGTAAAAATCGATGTATCCAATAAAAATAGAAACTCTCCCAGATTGGGATTAATAAAAACATCAAAATAAACCAAACTGGATGGGCTGCCCAAGTAAGTAATGGAGCATATCCATTTGCTAGAGCCCAAAACATTAGGACTTCATAGATCGTCCATATCGTTACTCCACTTGCTAGCGTCCAAAACATGTTGTCTTTTATTTGTCCTCCGAGGGTAAATTGACGACCGTTTTTCATTAAAGGTCTTGGATCAAATCGTAATTTTTTACCTTGTTTGGTGAAGGTATAAAAATATAGATGGAGGCCACCTGCAACGGTGGTCATTAATATTATATTTCGGACATACATCTCAAAAATCCAACCAAAAGCCAGTGTTTTTATTTCACTAAATGGGGGTTGAAACCAATAAAAGGATATGATTGCAATGCAAACAATAATTAGTTTTTCAGTAATTAGAAACCACGAGTTCCAAATCCATGCGACCATATCTAATGGGCGTAATGGCCATGTAAAAAATGGTGAAACTTTTAATGGTAAAGTTGGAACATGGTTCCAACCTTTTAATTCTGAATTATCCATCCAATTCCACTCCCCATATAGATTAGGATTTAGTGAATAATCTCATTAGTATGTTTTTTCTACAAGTACCTTATATTATTTATTTTTGAAAATTAACAATTTTGATCCATTAGAATTCTTTATGCATATATTTCTAGAATAAATTTTTCTAATCTAGATCATGTAATTAAGTTAATAATAAATATTTTGACTGGAATATAAAAATGAATCGAAATGAATTTCATTTAAAATTTGGTAGTAAAAAGCCAATAGTTTTACCAGTTATTCATGTTTTAGATCATGAACAAACACATAATAACATATCTACTGCGATTGTTTGTGGGTGTCCTGGTGTATTTCTTATTAATCATGACTTTGAAAAAGAAAAACTTATACCAATTATTAAAAGTATTCGTGCTGAGTTCCCCGACTACTGGATTGGAGTAAACTTTCTAGCAGTGACTGGTGAGTTTGCGTTTCCAATTTTGGGAAAATTGCAATCAGAAGGAATTTTTGTTGATGGATATTGGGCAGATGATGCTTGTATCGATGAGCGATGTGCGGAAAATGACCAACTGATTGCAAAAAAAATCAATATCATTCGTAAAGAAAGTGGCTGGCAAGGACTATATGTCGGGGGTACTGCTTTTAAAAAGCAACGTGAAGTAGATCCGTCTATGTATGCATATAGTTCGCGGCTTGCTACAAATCATATGGATATTGTCGTTACATCTGGCATCGCTACAGGCCATGCCGCAGATGTTAATAAGATTAATATTTTCCGAGAGAGCTGTGGTGAAAATACCCTTGCAGTTGCATCGGGAATAACGCCTGAAAATGTTAAAGAATATATAAAAAATGTTGATTTATTTATGGTGGCGACTGGCATAAATTTTGACAATGATTTTTATAATATAGATCCTAATAAATTAAATAAATTAATGAATGTAATCAAAAATGATGGAGAAAATTATGAGCATAGATAAAGGCCCAAGAGATGACCGATGGTATTTTTCAATAATGGCTCCCAACACCAAGGGGGATAAATTTGCATGGTTAGATCCAACATCAATTTATATTAATGGCAGGGCATACCATGATTTGCTTGATGATCTTTGTGATGAGTTAAATCCTGAGGATATAGATGTTGTGGCTGGCCTAGATGCAATGGGATTTGTTTTGGCGGCAGGGATTGCTGCTCGTATTGGATGCGGATTTTTGCCAATTCGCAAAGCAGGAAAATTATGTGTTGAAACCGATAGTGCCTCGATGACAAATTATTCTGGTAAAACACAGTCAATGGAAATGAGATTACCTGCATACGCTCCGGGTACTCGTGTGCTTTTAGTTGACCAGTGGGTGGAAACTGGTGGCACAATGCATGGTGCAATCCAGTTGATAGAAAGACAAAAAGGAATTGTCGCTGGTATGGTAGCTGTTGTGATGGAAGATAACAAAAATACTGAAATATATAGAAAAAAATATAAATGTATTACAGCAATTTTACCAAATACAAAGTGGCAAGATCAAGCAAATGCGCAATATTTAGATAGCTTTAAAACTTATAATCCTGAAGAAGCTTTTCCGAAATAAATTTGTTTTTGGCATATTTTGTGTGCTGTAATTTTTCTAGATGTCTGTAATTAAATTACAAATATTAGATTAATATAATAACTCTAAATCTGTCTTTAATTTATATTTATATTATTTATAGTGATTTCATGAAAATTATTAATCTCCCAACTGATTTATTGCGTACGTTTGTGACTGTTGTTGAAGTTGAAGGTTTTACAAAAGCAGCAGATATTTTAGGGCGTACTCAACCAGCCATAAGCTTGCAAGTGCAACGGTTAGAACAGCTTGTTGGGCATAAATTAATTTTGCGAGTTGGAAAAAATGTTTCTCTTACTGAACAAGGAGAGTCACTAACTGTATATGCCAGGCAAATTTTACGCTTAAACGATATTGCAATTGCTCGTTTTGAACCACGAAATAAGGGTGAGGTCATTCGCGTTGGGTTGCCGTTAGATTATGCGGTGAATTTATTGCAAGAAAAATTAACTAAGATTATAATTAAACATCCAGAATTGAGAATAGAAATTCGTTGTGATCTTTCGAGGAATTTAATTGAACTTTTAAGAAAAAATGAAATAGATATTGCAGTCGCTTTATTTGAAGGAAATGACCAACAGTTTTTATTTCAAAACTGGACAGAACAACCGACTTGGGTTGGAGCGCAAAAGTTTACACCAAATGTTGATCAAGAGATTCCTTTAGTAGTCCACCCACATGGGTGCGTTTACAGAGAGCGAATGATTACTGCATTAAAGCTAGCAGGATTGAGATGGCGCATTGCATTTTCAAGTCCAGGTATTGGGGCGCTACAAAAGGCTGTATCTGATGGTTTGGGGCTTTCATGTTTGACAGAGCCAACTCTTCAGAAAAATATGATTAGTTATTCTATCAAAGATGAATTGCCAGCTTTGGAGCCATTGCATATTGGTTTGTTTGCTCGACAAGCACAGTTGGGGAGTGAAGGGTATGTGATTATCGATCAGATAGAGAATACCTTTTCCAATAAGCTTAATTATTAATCTTATGCGCTCAAAAATTGAGCTTTTATGTATTAATAAAACTTATAGAATTATATAAATGATAAATTTCCTTTTGTAATTTTCATTTAATAGTATTGTATTAATATGGCCGTTTTGGTCTTAATTAAAACGTATATATATATATGGGGGAAATATAGATGTCGAATTCAATTAAAAATATATTTAAAACGCCAAATAGGCGCAATCTTTTAAAAGTAAGTGGAGCTGCTGTTTTAACTACACCTTTTGTGAGCCGGGCTTGGGCTGCTACAACAGAAATAAATATGTTGGCTTGGTATGGCCATGGTGAGCCAGATATTGTTGCAGAATTTGAAGCTGCAAATAATGTTAAGTTTGTGTCAAAATATTATGCTGGTGGTGATAATATGATGGCATTGATAGCTCAATCACCTCCTGGGACATATGATATTATTTTATCGGATGGGGAATTTGTACAACAACTTAACGCTGCTGGTTATGTCGAAGAGATGAACGCAGCAGATTATCCATTTGATGATATGCTACATGACGATTTTACAAAATTTCCAGGTCATTGGTCAGATGGAAAGCTGTACTCAGTGATGGTTAGAGGTGGGCACTTAGGTGTGTCTTATAATAAAAATGCAATTTCTGCTGAAGAAGCACAAAGCTATTCATGTTTTTGGAAGCCAGAAATTAAAGGCAAATTAGGCCATTTTGATTGGCATCTACCAAGTCTTGGGATGATAAGCCTGTACAATGGTAACGGCTCAAGTCTGTGGGATCTTGATGATTCTGCGTGGGCAGCAGTTCAAGAAAATACATTGAGTCTTCGCCCTCAAGTTGGCGGGTATTTTGATTATGGTGGGACATTCAATGGCCTTAAAAACGGTGAAATGTTGGCAATGTGTGGTATTGGTGATTGGATAACAGGTGTTCTAGAAAAAGATGGTGCTCCAGTTGGCTCAGTAATTCCAAAAGAGGGTGGTATTCAATGGACAGAAAGCTATTCTATCGGCAAAGGGACAGAGAAGGCTGATATTGTTAAGAAGTTTATCCAATATATGCTCTCACCAACTGGACAAGTTAAGTCTGCTCAAATGTTAGCTTATCCAGGTTTTTGTATAACAAAAGCTGGGCGAGCTGCTTTAATTGAAGCTGATCCTGCAGAAGCTAAACGCTCTCATCAAATGGACGGTATGGCTAATGAGCCAATTTCACTAATAAATGATGGGCGAATTCATTATCGTGATATTCCAAAGCAGCAGTCTTTAGAGGATTGGAATGATTTCTGGTCTGAATATAAAAACTCTTAATTGATATTCATAAAGTTTAGTGAGCAAAATTAATTTTTGCTCACTTTATTTGGAGTTATTTTTTTATGCTTATTAAAAAAATACAAAAAATTAATGTTTATGCAATGACTTGGCGTTTACCAATTATTGTTTGGCAATTATTATTTTTTGTGGGGCCAGTAATATTCATGATTGCAATGTCGTTTTTTCTGGTAAAAAATTACCGGATGACTGAGGCGTTTGAATTTGTAAACTGGTCTAAAATGTTTTCAAAAAATTATTTCTGGGATAGCTATCTTCATACAGTGACTATCGCAAGTGTTTCAACAGTATTTGCGATGATTATTGCTTTTCCAGCCTCATTTGCACTTGCGTTTAAGGCATCTGAAAAACTTCGAAGATGGGCTATTTTTCTTTTAATTATTCCATTTTTTACAAGTTACCTTGTAAGGACATTTTCATGGTTTGTTATTTTATCTGAAAACGGAGTAGTTAATGCATTACTCGGTTATATTGGATTTGGACCTTATACAATGTTAAATACAAACTTCGGTACTTTAGTAGGATATATGACACTTACTTTGCCTCTAGTTGTTATCTTACAAACGATAACAATGGCTAGTATAGATAGAACGCTAATTGAAGCAGCGAGAAACTTGGGGTGCAAACCATTAGCAACAATATGGAGAGTAATTATTCCTTTATCTAAAGCTGGACTAATTGTTGCTGCAATTTTTTGTTTTATTTTATCATTTGGTGATTTTGTTGCACCATTTTATCTTGGAGGTTCACAAGAACCTACTTTGCCTATTCTTATTTTAGACACTACAAAATCTGGTCAACAGTGGCCTCGAGCGGCGGTTGTTGCAATTGTAATGATGATTACTTTGTTTTCTGTAGCATTTATTGGTATTGCGTTGGCATACCGAAAGAAAGCAAAAAAATGAATTCAAACCGAATTTTAAACATTGCTTTGGGTGCTTATGTGGGTGCGATCTTCGTATTTGTTTTTGCGCCAATTGTATTTAGTGTGGTGTTTTCTTTTAATTCGCAACGTTTCCCAACTATTCCTCTAGGAAGCTTTTCTACTGAATGGTATGTGAAAATCTTAAATGACCCCGATATTTGGAAGGCTGCATTAAATAGTTTAATTGTGTCGTCTTCAACTGCAGTAATTGCAACAGTACTTGGTTTTTGTACTGCTTATTCTGATTTTCGATATAACTTTCGTTTCAAAGGCCCATATATTGCGCTTATTTTACTTCCACCCACTATTCCTTTGATAATTATGGCACTTGCTATGCTGGCTTGGCTCTCAAAGTTAGGAATATCGGGGCAGCTTTGGTCAGTTGTAATAGCGCATAGTGTTTTAACTGCACCATTTGCGATGGCAATCATTCGGTTACGCTTGAATCAAATGGATCCTGATCTAGAATCTGCATCTTGGAATTTGGGAGGATCTGAATGGGCAACTATGCGATATGTCATAATACCATTTTGCAAACCAGCAATCATATCTGGGCTTTGTCTAGCAGCCGCAGTTTCATTCGATGAGTTTGCTGTTTCTTGGTTTGTATCTGGCTTAAATAAAACTTTGCCAGTTGTTATTCTTGAAATTGTACAAGGGAATATTGATCCCCAAGTTAATGCAATTGGTACCTTTGTATTTTTCACCTCCATGACGCTCGTAATCCTTGCGCAAATATTCTTTGTTCAACGCCAAATAAAAAGTACAAAATCATGACAAAACCTCTCGTTATTTTAGAAAAAGTTCAAAAGCATTTTGGGGATTTTATCGCTGTAAAAGAAATAAACCTTGAAATAAATGAGGGTGAGTTTTTAGCTATAATGGGGCCTTCTGGATGTGGAAAGACTACAACACTGCGAATGCTTTCAGGTCTTGAAGAGCCTACAATTGGTGAGATTCGAATGAATGACCAAGTTATGAACAAGGTTAAGCCTCATGAACGTGATACGCCTTTGGTCTGGCAGTCATTGGCCTTGTTCCCCTTTCTATCTGTTATTGAAAATGTGGAATTTGGCCTTAAGATGCGTGGGGTAGATAAGTTAGAACGTAAAAAAAGAGCATTAGAGTGGTTGGAGAAATTAGATATATTAGAATTTTCAGAACGTGATATTTCTACATTATCTGGGGGGCAAAAACAGCGTGTTGCTTTAGCCAGATCATTAGTTCTGGAGCCAAAAATTCTATTATTGGACGAGCCATTATCGGCACTTGATGCCCATTTAGTAATACGGATGCAGGCTGTATTAGTTCAATTGCAACGTGAACTTGGAATAACTTTTGTCTATGTAACGCATTCGCAATCTGAAGCATTTGCTATGGCTGATAGAGTCGTGATTATGGGAAATGGTGAGATTGCACAGGTGGGAACGCCTAAAGACATTTATCGTTCACCACAAAATAAGTTTGTTGCGGAATTTGTGGGACGAAATAATATATTAACTGGAATCGTCTCTGACGTTAAAAAAACTAAAGCTAAGATTGAAACAGGTTCTGGGGTCTTTTCAGTAATATTAGAAAATAATTCACTTAAAAAAGGTGAACAAGCAAGTTTTGTTATTTCTGCTGATCTTGTTCATCTTTCGATTTCTGAGCCAAAAACTGATAATACTGTATATTGTAAATTAATATCTGAAGAATTTGTGGGTTCTATGGTTACGTTGTTTCTAGAGGATCAAAATAATCATGAGTTTAAAGTTCAAATGCAAGAGCGTGAGTTATCCAAATTTGAATTAAAGCCAGGTAGTAAGATTTGGTTGAGTTGGAGTTTGAAAAGTACTCACCTATTGGAGGTAAACTAAAGCGATGATACGTAATCCCATTCCGTGGCCAAATGGAGCAAAATGCGCAGTTGCAATCACATTTGATATGGATGCGGATAGTCTTATCCATGTTGCAAAACCAGATGATAGCATTGATAGATTGTACCCAATTTCAATGGGCCGATATGGACCACAAGTAGCTATCCCTCGTATTCTAGAAACATATAGACGGCTTGGCTTAAAGCAGTCGTTTTTTATACCAGGTTGGTGTCTAGAAACTTACCCAAATATAGTAGAATCAATTTTAAAAGATGGCCATGAAATTGGACATCATGGTTATATTCACGAGGATCCGATAAACACGCGTGGACATCAGCGAGAATGGTTTGAACGTACTTTAGAAAGTCATAAACGCATTTGTGGCATACTTCCAAGAGGATATCGTGCACCTGTTTATAACATTACTGATGAAGTTATTAATTTAATGGTTGAGCACGGAATGCGATACGATAGTTCAATGATGGCAGATGACATCCCATATCAATTAGAAACACCAAAAGGGTCATTGTATGAAATGCCTGTACATTGGGGAACAGACGATTGGCCACCTTTTGCACACTATGATGAAATTGGATATATGATGCCAGTTAAATCACCATCTGAGGGCTTATCTGGTTTTTGGGAAGAATTCGAAGCTCAATACGCATCAGGGGGGTTTTTTATGATGATCTTACACCCATTTTTGACTGGAAGGTTAGCACGATGGAAACAAGTTGAGATATGGATTGAGAAAACTATGTCTGAGAAAAATGTATGGATTGCCACATTAGATGAGATCGCTGAGCATATGGATGATCTGATAGAAAAAAATATCTGGAAGCCCAGTATTGAAAAGTTACCATATTATAAGAATACTGTGTTTAATAAAAAAGGATAAGTTTTTATGAATGATGATGACAAAAGGTTATTACGCATTGCTTATAACGAAGCTAAGCTGGGCTTTGAAGAAGGTGGGTGTCCAATTGGTTCTGTTTTGGCACGAGGTGCAGAGATTGTTTCACAAGGGCGAAATCAAAGAGTACAAAAAGGTGACCCAATTGCACATGGAGAAATGGATGCTTTACGTAAAGCAGGGCGGCAAAAAACTTATCGAGATACAACCCTCTATACTTCATTAAGTCCTTGCATGATGTGTACTGGCACTATTTTACAGTTTGGCATTCCAAGAGTTGTCATCGGAGAAAATAAAAATTTTGGAGGTAATGAAGAGTTTTTACGCTCAAAAGGAGTTGAGGTTCTTATAGCCAACGACGAGGATTGCATTGATTTAATGACCAGGTTCATAAATGAAAAACCAGAACTTTGGGCTGAGGATATTGCAGAATAACATCTACATAGTTTTATTATTAAAATAATTTTTAGCCCATCTTTATCTTTTGTTTATAGCTTCTATTAATAGATCTGATACGGCTTCTGTTGATTGTGGATTTTGTCCGGTAACTAAACGCCCATCACGAACAGCATGGCTTGTAAAATTTTTACTACATTCAAACTTAGCACCCAATTCACGTAATCTACTTTCAAGTAAAAAAGGCTCTATTCCTGTAAGTCCTATTTGGTCGGTTTCTGCATCTGTAAAGCTGTTTACTTTTAGGCCTTTAACAAGAGGCTCACCATCAGTCCGCTTGGCTTGTAATAATCCAGATGGGCCATGGCAAACCGCACCAACAACTGCATCTGATGCCCATGCATCACTAATGATTTTACCAATATCTTTTGTATCAAAATCCCACATAGTGCCGTGGCCACCTGGTAAAAATACGCACTCATATGTCTCACCATTTAATTCTTTTAAGACATATGAATTATTGAGTTTTGCCATTGCTTTATCATTACTCATGAAGCGTGCAACCATTGGAGGGCGATCATTTGGCTCAACTAAAGTTTTGGGATCAGGTGGTGCAATTCCGCCTTTAACTGATGCTATATCTACATCAAATCCAGCATCAATTAATCTCCAATATGGTGTTGCCATCTCATCATAGTAAAACCCAGTCTTTCGGCCTGTTGAGCCAAGTTCGGTATGAGAGGTTAAAATAATTAGTGCTTTTTTTGTAGATTGAGACATGTATTTCGCCTTTAAGTAAATTAGTTTATTTGAGTATTTATTTAATATCTAGCTTTTGTAGTTTTTGTTCATAATACAAGCTTTATTTATGGTAACAGTTTGTCGCCACTAGGATAGTTGATGACGAATTTGTAGAAGAATTAAAAGTAGAGCTGAGATAAACGCATTTTAGTAAGCGAACAGATGCATTTTCCTTGGGGCTATGAGGTACTTCATAATTGAAAAATTTAAAGCCAATTGAGGTGCTAATGGCCTTAACAGTTCCCCTAGTTTGGGGAATGGGGTTGGTTTTTGCTAAAGGTGCGATTGATCATTTTCCTCCCATATTATTAATGGCATTGCGATTTACGTTGACTGCATCTGTATTAGTTTGGTTTGTCCCAATTCCAAAAAAACATCTAATAAGTTTATTTGGAATTGCAATTATTGCGGCTGCTATTCAGTATAGTTTAACTTTTACCGGATTAAAGGGATTAGATGCTGGAATAACAGCTCTCGTTGTTCAACTTGAAGTGCCATTTCTTGTAATATTAGGCATTATATTTTTGAAAGAAAAAGCTGAAAAGAAAACATTCATTGGTATTGCGCTAGCATTTGCAGGCGTCGCGATAATGACACTACAAAACGATATAAGAATAAATATAGGTTCTGTATTTCTTGTTATTCTTGGAGGTTTAGCATGGGCAATTGGTCAAGTTCTCATAAGGAAATTAATTGATATTAGGGTTATGCAAATAACTGCATGGGTTGCTGTATTTGCTGTTCCACAACTATTTTTTATGTCTGCAATATTTGAAACTGGACAAATAGAAGCAATTAAAAATGCTTCTTCAATAGTCTGGTGGGCGGTCATTTACTTGGGTTTAGTAATGACTGCACTTGGATATCTGCTTTGGAATAATTTAATTCGCAATCACAATGTAGGAAAAGTTGCTCCATATTTATTATTACTTCCAATATTTTCGCTATTTGGAGGTGCCGTATTTCTTGGAGAGGAACCAACATTATTGATGCTTTTAGGTGGTGCCATAATATTATTTGGAGTTGGATTAATCACTGTCCCTTTAGCTACTTTAAGCAATTTATTTAAACGTTAATATTTGATAACTAGCTTAAATCTATTTGGTAATTTTTAAAGTACTTCACATAAATTAAAATGCATGTAGTATCCTTACAAGGTATTAAGTCCTAAAAGAGAATATGACGATGTTATTTAATAAGTTTAATGAAGCATTTGATAAAGGCGACATTGTTGGCGCTGCTGAATGTTTTCATGAAGATATGCAGATGACAATGCATTCAAATGGAACCTCAATGAACAAACAAGAGTGGCTTCTTAGGTTTGCCCCAATGATGGATAAATTAAAGCGTAAAAAAGTTAGATGTCTCTATGAGAATGAAGATCTACTTGTTACTCATTCTTTTATAACATTTCCTAACGGGTCCTGTGAGGCAGTGATCTGGGTTGGAATCAAGAGGGATGGATTGATTGTAAGTGTTGAAACAGGATCAACTCCAATTCCAAATTGAAGGATAATTTTATTAGCAACTAAACGGAGAAAAAAATGATAGAGAGTTTTGGTGGAATTTTAAATTTTGTTGTTTTCATAGCGCTCACTTTAGGGTGGGCAATGTATGCATTCCAAATGTCTTTAGGAATTGATGCTTTTTATGGAAAATTCAATATAAGTAGAACAGCAACTATTATTGGTGGCTTTGTAGGTTCTTTCGCCGCTGCAGCAGTAATAATGCACTTAATTTTACTATTTAATGGCTTGGAAGGTGCTTGGTATTTATTTGCATACTTTATTGTCCAAGCGGCTATAGCATCGTTTCTAAGCTGGAGAACTGTTTCAGCAAAAGTTGCAGCCGATGAGGGCGTTATTTATACAGCAGAGCCAATAGTGGCACCGTTGGTTTTTGGTGCTGGATATTGTTTCTTATTATATAGAATGCAGGATATTCTTTATTTGTCATAAAGAGATATTTTTGAAATTTTTATGTTCCAATTTTGATTAATTGGAACATATTTTCATTATTTTTTTAAGATGCTATTTGAGCATTAATTTCTTTGCTTCCTCAATATAACCCATTCTATGTAGTTCTGAAGCTGCACGTGCTTTACTCAATGAGTAGAAAAATGAGTGAAAACCACTAAATACGCCTGTTAGGGGTGCAAAAGTAAAATTCATAATTGCTGTTGTCATGTTATCCATCCTTTTTTTTCTAAATAAAATGAATGCTCAAATAGCACAACAAACACATTTGCAATTCCGCTATGCATAATTTGCAATAATCAAAACAAACAAGCAAAAATGATTTTGTAATAGCGCCAGTCATACAATAATTGGTTCTTTGTTTGAGGTATCTATAAAATTCAAAGTGGCCAAATTAGTGGAATAAAAAAACTTACAATGGGCGCTAAAGAAAGATTAAGAGGAATTCCAAATCTTAAAAAATCAACAAATTTATAGCCACCTGGTCCATATATCAATGTATTTGTTTGATAACCTATGGGGGTTGAAAAACTTGCGCTTGCAGCAATCATTATGGCAACAACAAGAGGCCTAGGGTCTAATCCTAATGATGTGGCTAATCCTATGGCAATTGGTGTCATTAATACTGCTACAGCATTATTACTTACTAACTCCGTTAAGACTGAGGAGATGAGATATATTGTAAGTACGATAAAAAATGGGGGTAAAGAGTTTATAATTGGTGATATTGCATTAGCAATAAGATTGACTGCACCAGATGATTGTAAGGCTGCACCAACACAAAGCATAGCAAAAATCAATGAAAGTAATCTACCATCTATAAAAGAGAATGCTTCATCAGCATCAATACATTTTGTCATTAGAACAACTGTCATTCCAATAATTGCTAAAAATAAAATTGGCGCAATATTTAAAGCTGCTAAAATCACAACAGCAAATAATGTGGTGATAGCTATCCATGCATGATTACGTCTAAATGCTCGTTCTGATGGTTTTGAAACATCTCCAAGGTTCATTTCTTCGGCTAGTCGTGAAATGTCTTCAGAAGCACCCTCTAAAAGTAAAGTATCGCCAACTTTAACTCTGAGCGTGTCGATTTGTTGTTCAATATTAGTGTCGCGCCTATGCACAGCAAGCGTATAAACTGCATAATTGCGTCTCAAATGCAGTGATTTAAAAGTGTGCCCAACCATTTTACAATTTGGAGTAATTAGAACTTCAACTGTTATGGTTTCTGTAGATGATATTTGATCAACATCACGTAAATCTGAGGTAGCTTGGAGCGATAAAAGTTCAGCTATAGCTGTGCGCAGGACTATATGGTCACCTTTTCTCAACGTTAAAGTATCTATACTATCTCGCAGAGACATATTTTTTCGAATTACATCAATTAATCTCACACCATCTCGTTTGAATAATGGTATTTCTGTAACCTTTGAGCCTATTAAGCTACTTCCTGTGGGGATTGTAACCTCAGCAAAAAATCGCATTTTTGACTTGTCAGTTAGTAAAGTTGCCATGCTTAAGCGATCAGGTAGAAGTTTTGGGCCGGCAAAATATAGGTATAAAAATGTCCAAGACACCACAACAATTCCAATTGGAAATATTTCAAAAATACCAAACGGCTCTAATCCTGATGCGCGAGCCACCCCATCAACCAGTAGATTGGTTGATGTACCTAAAAGTGTCAGTGTTCCACCAACAATTGCTGCATAGCTGAGGGGTATAAGGAGTTTAGATGCTGATGTGCCTAAGGTGCGGGATAATTGAATAAACACAGGTATCATAACAACTACAAGAGGAGTATTATTCATTATTGAACTCGCAAAAGCAACAAATATTAGAGCCCCAAAAATGGCACGAGTTGGATTTTGTAATGCTTGTCTCTCAACTAATTGTGTAAATGAATTCAAAGCACCAGTTCGGACAAGTGCTCCCACGATGATAAACATTGCAGCAATTGTCCAAGGTGCTGGGTTTGAGAAAACCATAACGGCAGACTCATAAGGCAAAATACCTAAAATCAAGAGAGCTGATACACCAATTAACGCTACTATTTCAGTTGAATATATCTCTTTCAAAAACATGATGAACATAAGAGCAATGACGCCTAATGTAATCCAAGCACTGTTTGTCTGAAAAAAAAGGGTCGAATTATTCATTATAATAATTATATCTTGGCAAGACTTTGAAAAATTAGATCAACTTTATCTATTGGAATTTTGCGTAAATGAATTTTACGTAATCCATTCTGGAATTCTTTAATTAATTTTTTATTTCCACCCATATAGTCTTTTATGGGCTTTACATATTCAGGGCTTGGTTTGTGATAAGTATTACTCCAGTGAGCCAGATCAAATATAATAGGGACAAATTCAATAGCGGCTTCTGTAAGTGAGTAGATTTTTTTTTGAGAATGCAATTTGTCATTGCTGACTGTTAGCATTCCAATATCTAGAAGTCGTTTGAGACGTTTAGCTAAAGTGGCTGAAGAGATACCCTCTAAACTTTTATTATACAACCTACTGTATGTCTGGCGATTAAGTACAGCAATATCACGTAGTATAATAATCGACCATTTATCACCGATTAATTCTGCAGCAAGTCCAATCGGGCATGCCTGGTTATCGTTGAAATCAAACATATAAAACCTCTTCATAAATAAAACTGGTATTAATTTGAAAGTATACTTTCAAAATTTTTTAGCAATACTATTTTTTATATTTTGATAATTTAGAAATAACTTTAGAGTAAGGAGACTCATTATGATACTTAAATTAACTCAAGATCTTTCGCGTGGTTTTGTGCCATGGAAAGAAATGTATTTTGAAAATATAGCTAGACTTGAAGCAATTGGTGGTAAATTGATTTTTGCTGGTTCTGAGGCCAATGATGACAATAAAATGATGGTTATTATGGAGTTTGATTCAAAAGAAGCGTTACAAGCTTTTGGAGGAGATGAAGAACTTAAAGCGAAAAGAGCAGCTGCGGGTGCATTATTAGAAACTACAGTTATTACTCCAATGAGTGATGAATCTTTTTATTGAGGTACTTAAAATGGCAATATATGATCAATTAAATGCTACAATGGCTGATCGTGATACCAAAGCTTATTTGGATTTACTCCATGAAGATTGTGTATTTGTTTTTCACAAATCCGGTAATGAATTTTCAAAATCAGAATGGGCCGAAATGGTTACTGGAATGATGGCTAATGATAAGTTCATTCAAGAGTCATCAAGATGTGTTTATGAAAATGACGACATTTTAGTGACACATAATTTCATGTCATACCCTGATGGAACCAGAGAAGCAGTTATGGGTGTTTCAACACTAAAAGATGGCCAAATAATTCGAATGGAAACTGGAGCAACATTATTAAATTAGGAGAACATAAGGATGGCTACAATCGAAGTAAAGAATTTTGAAAAAGATGCAGATGAAGTAAGTACGCCAAACAATGCACGCGTAGAAACTGTAAATATTAGTGGGCAAAGGGTAATGAAGCTAACTATCCAGCCGGGTTGGAAATGGTCTGATGATATCAAGCCATTAGTTGGAACTGATAGCTGTAAAGCTAAGCATTTGGGTGTAATAGTTGAAGGATCAATAACCTGTCGACATGATGATGGAACTCAAGTCACTTATTCAGCTGGTGATGCTTACGCTATAGATCCGGGGCATGATGCTTGGATCGAAGGAGATACACAAGCTGTTGCCTATGAATTTCATGGTGCTTGGGGCGAATGATTTAATTCATTATTAATGAGGAGGAAAAAAATGTTTGCAACTTTTACTGATTGGGAATTTGAAGATATGGATGGTGCTCCAGATATTGCTCGGGGTATGTGGCCTATGATGCAAGCAGCCGGTGCCACTAGTTTTAGGGCAACTCAAACAGGACAAAATACAGTGCGAACAATGCTAACATGGCCAGATTCTGAAACTGCACAAGCAGCTATTGAAAAAATGAGAGCCACTGCCTTAGAGAAAATGCCAGGTAAAGTTGTCAGCACAACTGCTGGAGCTATAATGGTAGATCTAAGTTAAAGTTTGATTAGCTAAGTTATATTTAGAATGGGTATTTTTTTAATGCCCATTCTATTTTTCCATATTGACTAATGCGTTTCATATTTTGAGAAAATATATAGAATATATTCTCCTACTAGACACCTTTTTTTGAAGTGTTATTGTAAATAAATTCAACAACAAAAAAGGTTTTAAGAATGTCAAAAAAAATGATAGTTTCTGCGATCGCAATGGCGCTTTTAGCCACCAATGCATTTGCAGATGGGCACTGTGCATCTGGTAAAACACTTGAAAAAGGTAAATTCACCATAGCTACAGGGAACCCAGCTTATTTTCCATGGGTGTTAGATGATGCGCCTGAAAGTGGCCAAGGTTTTGAAGCTGCTGTGGCATATGCAGTAGCTGAAGAGATGGGTTTCTCTAAACAAGATGTAATATGGGTAAGGTCTTCATTTGATGAAGCTATTCAACCAGGTGTCAAAAATTTTGACGTAAACATGCAGCAATATTCCATAACATCTGAGCGAGATCAGGTTGTCGATTTTTCAGTACCATATTACACCGCTCCTATGGCTGTTTTAGTTGGTGCTGGTGCAACAAATACTTCAGCAACAATTAAAGCTTTAAAGGGTCTGAAATGGGGAGCTGTTGGGTCAACTACTGCGGTCCAGAAAATAGGTTCAAGTGTTCAGCCAGACAATGCGCCTTTACTGTACGCTGATAACGCAGATGTAAATGCTGCTATAACTGCAAATCAAATTGATGCTGCGATGTTTGATCTTCCAACAGCTCTATTCTTGAGTGCTGTGATGATTGAAGGATCAAAAGTAATAGGCCAGTTTCCATCTTCAGAAAGTGATAATGCTGATCAATTTGGTATGCTCATGGAAGAAGGAAACCCTCTCAAGTCGTGCGTTGACGAAGCATTAAACACCATCACTGGAAATGGGATATTAGCATCTATTGAGGCGCAATGGTTACAGGACACTACCGGTGTTCCATTAATAAAGTAATATGAAAAACTATAAAGCGGCGGGAATGACCCGCCGCGAACACTATGAACAACAACAACGACGTAAGTCGTTAATTATAGCTGCAATAAGTACAATATTTGTTGTTGTTGCTGTAATTATATTTGTCCCAATGACGCCAGGTTGGGAAAAGGTTCAAAAAAGTTTTTTTAACGCAACAGTGTTGGCTAAAACTTTTCCAAAATTATTAGATGCTTTTAAAGTGAATATAATGATCTTTGCATGGTCTGCACCTGCGATAGCAGTTCTAGGGTTGATGATTGCACTAGCCAGAGATGCAAAAGCCCCTGCTTTATTTCCATTGCGCATTTTTGGTGCTGCATTTACAGATATTTTTCGTGGAGTTCCTGTGATTTTGACAGTTTACTTGATTGGTTTTGGAATACCGGGCTTGGGTCTTCCACGACCATGGAATTCACCGTTTATATGGGGATCTCTTGCATTAATTTTAACATATTCAGCTTATGTTGCAGAAATTTTTCGTGCTGGCATAGACAGTGTGCATCCTAGCCAAAGATCTGCTGCACTATCGCTTGGGCTTTCTGAAAGACAAGTTATGAGGGATGTTATCTTACCGCAAGCGGTTCGTAATGTTGTTCCATCTCAGATGAATATGTTAATTGCTCTTCAAAAAGATGTTTCACTATTAAGTTTCATTGGCCCAGTGGAAATTTTTCGCCAAGCGGGAGTGTATAAATCTTTATTTGCTAATTTCACTCCTTATGTGGGGGCTGCAATAATTTTCTTAATAGTAACTATACCTGCTACCCGATATGCGGATTATTTGATGGCACGACAAATGCGTGAAAGACGATAATGCAAAAATTAGAATTACATAATGTTATAAAACGATTTGGTAATAATACAGTTTGCAACGGAATTAATCTTAACGTTGAGCAAGGACAAATGGTTTGTTTGATTGGAGCATCTGGTGCCGGAAAATCAACATTGCTAAGATGTATAAATTTACTTGAACCTATTGAAGATGGTGAGATATTTTTAGATGGAAAAGATATTTCTTTACCAGGTCTGAATCCACAAAGTGTGCGATCAAAAATTGGAATGGTATTTCAAAGTTTTAATTTATTTCCACATATGACTGCATTTGAAAATGCAATATTAGCGCCCAAGCGAACAAGTGGGATATCAAAATCTCAACTTAATTTTGAGATTGAAATGCTCTTTGAGCGTTTTGATTTAGCCGAAAGAATGCATAATTATCCTGACCAATTGTCAGGTGGGCAACAGCAAAGGGTCGCCATTGTTCGAGCTCTTGCAATGAAACCTGAAGTTATGTTGTTTGATGAGATTACTTCTGCGCTCGACCCACAGCTTGTTGGTGAAGTTTTGGATGTTTTATTACAGCTTAAAAACCAAGGAATGACTATGGTTCTTGCAACGCATGAGATGCAGTTTGCTCAACAAGCTGCAGATAAGATATGCTTTCTCAAAGATGGAAAGATTGTAGAAGAAGGTTCAGCTACGGAAATTTTTAATCGCCCTAAAAAAGCTGCAACAAAAGCATTTCTAACACGTGCATTAAAGTAAATTTTATAATTCAAAAAATAATTGAGGATATATAATGCAACTTTTTAATAAATGGGAACAAGTTTGGGATAATAAGGATGCCAGGGCATTTTTAGACATGCATCATGCTGAGTTTGAATTCCATTTTCATTCAAATGGAAGAATTTTGAAAAGAGTAGATATGTCGGTTGATATGGTTGCTGGTGTTATGAGTAAAGAAACAATTAAAAATAGACGATGCATATATGAAAATGACAAAATATTGGTGATCCATCAGTTTAACGAATTTGTAAGTGGGGATAAAGAAGCTCTCATGATTACGGTATTAAAGAAAGATGGATTGATGTGGAGAATGGAAACTGGCGCAACGGAAATCAAATAACTTATGGATATGAGTCTATTTTATATCTCGATGAATAGCTGTAACAGAACTGAATTTATTGGATAAAATTTTAGACAGTTCTTCTGTAATTGCAACCGATCTATGTTGTCCTCCTGTGCAACCAATTGCGATAGTTAAAGATGTCTTTCCCGCTGTTGAATGTAACGGTATCCATTGTTCCATTGAATTTGAGATGTTCTTAATAACATCTTCAGCTTCAGCCTGAGAGAATACATAATCAGCAACATCATCATCAAGTCCATTTTTTGATCGTAATTCAGTCTTATAATATGGATTATCAAGAAAGCGCATATCAAACATAAAGTCTGCATCTAATGGCACACCATTTTTATATCCAAAACTCATTACATTTATAATTATGTCTGAACTAACATCACGGTTTAAAATTAATTTTCCTATTCGATTACGTAGTTCATTAGTTTTCATTGATGATGTATCAAGTACATAATTAGCGCGAGCTCTAATCTCTGAAAGTAATGCACGCTCTTTCGTAATGCATTCAAGTAGGCTCTCACTTTCATGTATTGGATGCCTGCGGCGCGTTTCAGAATATCGACGAACCAAAACTTCATCAGCGCAGTCTAAGAAAAGAATGGTGTTTGATGCTGTTGAGTTTTCCAAATTATCAATGGTTGATAAGAAACCAGTAAAAAAATCATTTCCCCTAACGTCTAAAGATACAGCTAAACGCTGCTCTGGTTCTTTTGGGGTATTTGAAAGTTTAGATAGATCAGATAATAAAGCCAAAGGTAAATTATCGACACAAAAGAAATCAAGATCTTCTAAAGCTTTCATGACTTCAGATCTTCCTGCACCTGATAATCCGGTAACAAATATAATTGATTTATTCAATGTTAGAACCTTATTTTCATTTTACACTCTCTATTAGATATGTAGGTGGTTTGCATTTTTTTAGATTTATAATTTTTTTTAGTGTGATGGTATCATTATTTCTTACAAATTCAGGAGCGTGAATACCACATTTTACAAGTAATGTATCCCACCCTGCGCTAAACCCCCCAAGAATATCATGATCTAAACTATCTCCTACCATTAAAATACGTTTTGAATTTAGAATATTTTGTAGTTTTTTGAAAATTTCTACATGAGGTTTTCCGTAAAAAACTACCCTACCACCACATTCGCGATAATGATGGGCTAATACTCCAGCTGCTGTAATTAGTTTACCGCCAGGGCGAGGACTTAAGAGATCAGGATTTGAACAATATAGTGGAAGGTTTAAATCAAGTGCTATTTCTAAAATATCAGTCCAGTTAATGAGATCGTCACCATCAGGTAAGCCCATCAGTAAAATTGCTTGTGCAGAATGGACTGTGTCTTCAAATGAAACATCCAGACTTTCTGCCCATAGCTTGGCATCACCTTTATCACGTTCTATTGGAAAGAACTTTTTTTCATTGATTATATTTGATGATATATCAGTCCATAGTGCTTCACCGCTTGTCATGATGGTTTCAAAGAGTGTGCTTTGGAATCCCATCATAGAAATTCGATCTGCGTTTGATAGTGATCGTTTACCAGAGTTTGATAATATTGCTAATTTTACATTACTTTTCTTTAAGCCGTTTAAGCATTCAATAGCTCCTTCAAAAGAAACTTTACCATCATGAAGCACGCCCCATTGATCGAATACAATAGCATCATATTCATGAACAATTTCAGATATACTGTTTATTTTTTTTGTCATTTAAATATTTTTTTGGGTTAAAAAAGAAAACGTATTAATTTTTAAGAATACTAATTTGGTTAGATGAACATCCTAACTATATTAATAACATCAGATCAATTTTCTGGCAATATAGAAAGAAAACGAACATTCGTTATTGATGTTTGATATTTTTTAGTGTCTCATATCGACATATCAAATTTATTAAATTTAGGGGGGAGTTATATTATGAAGTTAACAAAACGATATCTATTAAAAACAATTTCAAAAGCTGCTGCAATTGTGCTGTTTTCAACAACTGCAACATTTTCTGTAGCTGAAGGAATATCAGCAAAGCTTGATGCATGGTTGATGGAGAATTCACTAGGATCGCACGCTACTGGCCAAGAAAACTGGGATGAAATTGTTGCTGCAGCTAAAGAAGAAGGTGGGGTATCTGTTTACACAGCTTCTGGAAGAATTGCAAAATTAGTCGACCATTTTGAAGCTCTTTACCCTGGAATAAAGCTAACAGTTTATGATCTTGGTTCAGTCAAAACGATTGAAAAAACGGTACGTGAACAAGATGCAGGTATTTTTACAGCTGATGTTATTACAACAGGTAATTCAGGTCAGGTGATGTATGAGCTTTTAGGAAAAAACCGTATTTTTAATTATGTACCTTCGCATTATGTAGGCCGAATTCCGTCAGAAAACCGTGATCCATTACTTATTAGAGTAAATGAAGCTATGGTTTTTTTCTATAACACAGAAGTCCATCCAGATGGTGCGCCAATAAGCAATGTTTGGGAATTAACTCAAGAAGAATATCGTGGGCGTGTAGGTATTAAGAATCCAATGTCTTCTGGGTCTTCATTAATGGGGCTTGCAACATTAGTACAAGAGCCAGAAGAAATGGCAGCTGCTTATAAGCGATTAACTGGTGAAGATATTGTGTTAAGCGATGGAGTCCCAGATGCTGGATACGAATTTGTAAAAAGAATGTTAGAAAACGATATAGTTATATATAAATCGGGATCTAAACTAGCTGATGCTGCGGGTAAAGCTGGGCAAGATGATGCATTAATTGCCATGGGAAATATGACCTATATTTCACGCAATGATTCTAAGGGAAATGTAAATGCAATCGTATCAGATTTGGATCCAGTTGCTAGGCTTGTATACCCTAACTTTATGTCAATTGGTGCTCATGCTCCAAACCCTAATGCGGCTAAAGTATTGATTGCTTATTTGCTAGGAAGTACTGACATAAATCTTGATACAAAACTTGATAAGCCATACATCGAAGGCGCAAGTTTTGACTTGCTTCAAGGTTTAGCTCCGTATCATGATGCAGGATCAGTAAGTCCACGTAGTGACGTTCCATTACCTCAAGGTGGTGAAATTTGGGATGAAATGAAGGGCTGGAATGTATCTGCTAAATTTATGTGGGAACAAGGACCTAAATTGCGTGATTTTTGGATGATTTACTCAAGCCAATAAAGGGCGCTTAAATGGGACAAATACTTCTCAATGGGATCGTAAAGTCCTATGGAAAAGAGGTCGTGGTTAAAAACCTCGACCTCAAAGTTGAAACTGGAGAATTTTTAACAATTCTTGGGCCATCAGGTTGCGGTAAAACTACTACACTTAGAATGGTGGCTGGTTTAGAAGAACCAGATCAAGGGATGATAAAGTTAGATGATAAGGTAGTTTTTTCACGAAATGATGGTGTAGTTGTTCCACCTGAGGCACGTCATCTTGGGCTGATATTTCAGAGCTATGCTTTGTGGCCGCACATGACAGTTGCAAAAAATATTACTTTAGCTTTGAAAGAGCAAAAGATATCAAAAAGTGAAATTGCAGATAGATTAAAGAATGCTTTAGAAATGGTTCAGCTTACAGGATATGCTGAACGCTACCCTTCAGAACTTTCTGGTGGTCAACAACAAAGAGTTGCCGTTGCAAGATTGATTGCATTAAGACCAAAAATTCTACTAATGGATGAGCCTCTTTCTAATTTGGATGCTAAATTACGAACTGAAATGCGTGCAAGCTTGAAACGTTTACATCGTGATCTTACCGCAACAACAGTTTATGTAACCCACGACCAAATAGAAGCCCTAACTTTGTCTGATCGAGTAATTATTATGAATGAAGGGCGGATCATGCAAGAAGGTTCACCATATGATATATATCATCATCCAGCTAATATTTTTGTGGCTGAGTTTATTGGTGATCCAGGCATAAATTTATTTGAAGGCAAAATTGATAATGGGAAAATTAAGTGCAGTGATATTGAAATTCCGTTACCTGAAAATTTTGCAAAAAATAAGGGGCGTTTAATTGTAGGCGTAAGGCCAGAAAAAATTGAGGTATCCGAAACTAAAAAAAATGGATGGCAAGAAGTCGTAACAGGAATAATTCAACCCACAGGGGCTAATACAATAATAGAAGTAAAAGCTGGAGAAACCCCCATTACGTTGCTCCAAAATGGTTTTATAACTCTACCTGAAAATTCAAAACTTTGGATTAATTTTGAGCATGATACATTAAGTTTCTTTGATCCTGAAACGCAGGAAAACCTGCGTAATAATGTGGGTTAAATTTATGGCTATTTCTGCAGGCAACAACAAACCTAAATTTTGGTCTATTCGTAATATTTTCTATCAATCGTATAGACTAAAAAATAGGCCTGAACTGATCATTGGATTGGTAGCTCTTTGTTTTT
>ENA-ORCY01000243-ORCY01000243.1-marine-metagenome-genome-assembly--contig:-NODE-243-length-36719-cov-4.168277_pt1 | contig 36719 bp, 28 predicted proteins | sample MGYA00248634_ERZ508507 | MGnify/ENA primary metagenome ERZ508507 (study PRJEB26178, sample SAMN06266269) | marine metagenome | isolation source: Columbia River Estuary | place: USA:Columbia River Estuary... | reverse complement strand
AAATTAACAGTGTAAGTCCGATATTTTGGGCATCATCCATCCTTATTACGGGAGCTCTTTTTGCAATATTTTGGACACTAGATGCATTACAACACAAGGAGCTTGTTCACATAGACATTACAGAAAATGAGTTAAAAACGCATCGTATCATATTGCTGACGTCCATGCTTATGGAGCTCTCATTAATTGCTATGTTTTGGTTTCCGATGGAAGCCTTGCCCTTTTTTATTGCACTGCTCTTTACGAGGACTGCGCACGAGTTTATGGATGAGCTTAAATATCACATGGATCGCTGTACCATTTATGAGACTATGCTTCATTTAGCTATGTGGATTTCTGTTTTAGCTAATACTATTCTTATGTTTAGTTGGGGATTCTTTACACAGTACCGTGGCTTATTTGATTTACATCCCAGTTTTTTTGTGTTTGCCTTGGCTATTTTTATAAGTATTCTGTGGATAGGGTACAAAGAATGGGAACGCTAGCGCTTCAATAAAAGCGAAACAGTGAACTTACATTCCGTTCTATTAGACGCTAAACGTCATATTTAAACTTTGAATAACTAACTAACCAAAGGTTAGATAAGCGGTAATGTTCAAAAAACTGCTCCGAGATGTTTAACACAATTTATAAAAATTGTTTGTTGTTGTTTATTTAGGGTATCGCTGTGTTGAATAAGAGTACCATGAAATCAAAAAAAGCGAAAAGCCAGCCTGATAGGTATCACCATTATTTATTATTCCTAGGATTCAATCTTGCATAGATAAAGATGTGTTGCCTGCTTTTAACTAAATTCAACTCAATGTAAAGAGTAATCACGATTGCGTTTCCTCTATGTAGCTAACTATCCATAAAAAAAAGGAGAATCGGTAGTAAACCAATCCCCCTTATTGTGACCTCGTCAGGATTCAAACCTGAGACCTCCTGAGCCGTAATCAGGTGCTCTATTCAGCTGAGCTACGAAGCCATTTCCCTTTCGGGGCTGCAAATATAATAACCTTGGTAAATCTAAGCGACAAAAAAATTATATTCGTGCCACTATTTTGAAATTATACAAATTCGCCTCAATTGACGTAGGATCTAATGCTATTAGATTGCTTTTTACCAACGTTTTTGAAACTCCCGATGGTCCCGTTTTTAGAAAACTTTCTTTAGTTAGGGTGCCGATACGACTTGGTGAAGATGCATTTATTCATGGGAAAATAGGTGCCGAAAAAACCGATCAATTGATAAAAACAATGCGGTCATTTAAACATTTGATGAACGTGCACCAAGTGCTAGATTACCGAGCTTATGCTACCAGCGCCATGCGCGAAGCCAGCAATAACCTAGAAATAATTCAAGAAATTAAACGATTCGCAGATATTAACTTGGAAATTATTGGTGGTGACCAAGAGGCCGACACCATCTCTTTTGAAGACCTACCCGAATTTATGCCCCACATAGAAGGTGCCGTATTTATAGACGTAGGCGGCGGAAGTACCGAGCTTACTTACCTCAAAAATGCGAAGAAAGTAGATTCTATTTCTTTACAAATAGGTACCGTTAGACTTCTACATAGCACTGTGAATCCAGCACTTTGGGATGAAATGAAATCATGGTTTCATAAAAACAACTTGTTTCACTCTCAAACCCCTATTATAGGTACCGGAGGAAATATCAACAAACTTCTTAAGGTCTTGCGTAAACAAACAAATGACTATTTTATTAGCGTAACAGATTTGGCTACTTTTAAAGAAGAACTAGAACTCGTTGATTACGATGATAGAATTAGCAAATTTGTGTTAAACCCAGACCGAGCAGACGTTATAATTCCCGCTTCACAGATATACCTTACCGCTGCAGAATGGCTTGGTTCAACACATATTTACATCCCTAAAGTAGGTCTATCAGATGGCATCGCCCGCGACTTGTATCGCAGTTATAAAAAACTGGAAAAAGAGAAAAAACCTTTAATTTAAGCTTTACAAAATATTATTTCCGAATTCGATTTTCATATTCAGGTTCTTCTACTTTACCAATAAGACGTATGTGATTAATAAGTGCTTCAACAGCACACACCATTTTTAAAATTACTGATTTTACTTTTCTGATGACTAAGCGTTTGTAATTTCGAGTTGGTGTTTTGGGAACTATTTTTTTATTGGACCTATTTCTATGATTGTTCTCTGGCATTCTTTGTTGTTCAGAGGTAGACTTTACATCGTTATAAAGACTAGCATTTGTAAAATCATCAACATCAAAATCTAGCATAAAAAGATATAAAGCCTTACGTAAATTCTTAAACTGGGCTTCCCATTTTGTGCTTTGAATTCTTTTCTGTTTCAAAAAGGCTATTAATACTCCTGAGATGTCGACCACCTCAACACCTAAATACTGCTCTACATTACTCACTGTTGTCATTCTACTTAATTATTTAGTTTTGTATACACTTGAATACCCTTTGTTTTCGCAGCAAAAATATATAACTATATCATTGAATTACAGATATTTAAGTAATATTTAACTGCCTTTATTTTAGCTTAAAAACACCTAAACAAAGTCCTTTACAAAACTTAATTTCACTTTATTATTTACTTAACTGTATTACATTTGCTACGTCGTGTTATTAAGCATAAACATACCTGAGCAAGAGCTAATAGTAAATTTTATTCAAAATTCACTGCCACAAACTCCTCAGCTATTTTGCATTGCCCAATACCCGAATGGTGCTATTTACGTACAAACAAAAACTGGCGAACACACTGACGCAGAAGCAGATAGTCTGCTACAATTCATTACCAAAGGAACATCTGGATGGTACGCATTAAGTGAAACACCATTTAGCACAATGCAACAAATTGGTCAAACATCACTCGAAATGGAATTGGAACGAGATTACCTCCTAATAAAGGGTATTACAGGAACCAACTGCAACTTACACCTACTTATTCAACTTAAACCTTACGGTATTACAAAAGAGAAATACTTGCTTGCTGGTCAAAAGAAACAGTTTGAAGTAAGTATTAAAGGTTTTATCACATCCCTACTAGCACTTATGAATACCGATCGAGCCATCTTGAAAAACATAGCCAAAGGTGGGATAATTAGTAAAAATGAATTACGTGATACCAAAGCGCAACTTTTACAACAAAATCAAAACTACGAAACTGCTATAAAACAATTTATTCAACTGATTATAAATAAATTACAAGATAAGTACAGCATTGCCATACACATGAGTCAAGACTTTATTGTGTCTCTAAAGCATTACAATCTACCCTTTGAAGATTTAGAAGAAAATCTTGAAAAACATATACAGATAGAGCTTAACCTGGCATTACTCCAAGACAATACCGAAATCACGCTCACGCAACATCACCTTAGTAGTCTAAAGAATACGTCTGCGTTAAATAGTATTAATAATGCAGAAAACGAGCTCCAATTAGGCAGACACGCCAAGACCTATAAATTACTTGATAGATACGAGACCGCGGCAACTGCAGCATATCAAAAGGGAATTGCCATCATAGGTAAAAATATAGGATTGCACTGCATTCCAGCGGTAACCAACGCCAGTATTACTGATGCGCTAAACAAACAGTCTAAAAAGATTTACGATCTATTTGACAAATACCCAAAGAAGTGGCCCATCATTCGCGCTGAATTTCGTTCAATTGCTAATATTGTTGAAAAAGAGAATATACGAAGAAGAGATACAGCTTAATCTGTTTTAAGAAGATACAACCAAATCGCTATCAACAGTTTAACTCACTTTAAACTGTTATAAAAACATAATACATAGTGTGCTCCTTAACCAATCCACATGTACTAAAGACTGATTTACAGAAGCTTTCAAACGAGAGTTCGGTGTGGAATTAAATTTGAACTTATATTCGCCAAAATCAAACAACATAGATGAGAATTAACGGACATTCACACTTATTACCTTATCCCAGTCAAATTCCTAAATTTATGAAGGATAAGGAAATATTTTGGATTGATCAAGATCGCAAATTCATGCGACAAAAAAACTGGTCTCGACCCATTACGGCAGATAGCTTTTTCCTCGATGAAAAACTCGCATGGATGGAGGATAACAAGATAGATCACGCCGTAGTACTCAACCTTTCTCAGCTGTATGGTAACGGCCTAACACAGAGTGATATGAAGCAAGCACTTCGTTTTCAAAATGATTTTAATGCGCAGATACAAGCAGAAAACGAAAAGAAATTCACTACAGGTTTTGTAATACACGCTGGATTTGTGGATGGCGCACTTTGGGAAATAGAACGTTGTGTAGAGAAGCTAAACATGCAGGTATTATGCCTTCCTACACATTATCTTAACACCGCAGGTGAATGGAAGGTGATTTTTAATGAAGAAACAGAACCCATATTAGAGCTGGCCAATAAATACAACTTAGCTATTGAGGTACATCCTTATGATGGTGAAAAATTTATAAAGTTAGAAGACTCTGCATGGCGCTTTCATTTGATTTGGATGTTAGCTCAATGTGCTGATTCTTATCACTTTTACACCTTAAATGGTTACTACGATAAGTATCCTAATATTCGAACTGCTTTTGCTCACGGAGGTCAGCTTAATCATATTAATATTGGCAGAAGAACACAAGGATTTGATGGTAGACCAGATCTGTTTGAGGGCAAATCCAGACCCCGCGCTGCCGTGGGACATCCCAATATTTATTTTGACACACTAGTGCACGACACTATTAGTTTTGAGGTGATGCTAAAACGACAACAATCTACCAATCAGATAATTATGGGCTTAGACGACCCTTATCCGTTGGGAGAAATGGAAAGCGAATTGCAAAGTAGCTACCCTGGTAAACTGCTCGATCTTGTGTTAGAGCAAGGACTTATTACCCAAAAACAACATCAAGAAATATGGAAAGATAACGTGGCTAGATGGCTGTATGGTCGTGATGCCGAAAAGTTCTTGACACGAATTAGTCCATAGAGTAATACAACACCGCACGATAACGTGCATAAAGTGCCTCTAGTCTTTGTTTATTTTGCACCATACAATTTGAAAATCATGTCCATCAAAACGGCAGCAATCATATACGGTGGTAAATCTACCGAACACGAAGTATCTATTCGGTCTGCTAGAAACATAGCTAAAGCGATAGATAGCAATCAGTTTAACACCGTGCTTATTGCCATTGGCAAAAGCGGTAAATGGTTTTTAAAAACACAGGATGAACTGAATCACGAAAATGTAGTAGTGGAAAGTAGCACTCAGTTGGTTTTAATACCCGGAGCAATCCAAGATCAAATAATTTCCCTTTCTGATCAAAAAAGCATTGGAACTATTGATGTGGTTTTTCCTATTGTACACGGCACGGGTGGCGAAGATGGCAGTCTTCAAGGCCTTTTGAAAACCATGAATATTGCCTTTGTGGGTCCAGGGGTAATTGGTTCCGCCTTGTGTATAGACAAAGAAGTAACAAAGCGTATATTGAATGAGGCTGGCATTGCCAATAGCGCTTTCTCTAGCTACTTAAAATCTGAAAGACATCTAATAGACTTTGAAACTACCAAAGCAAAACTGGGAATACCTATGTACATTAAGCCCCCAAACTTAGGCTCATCAGTAGGCATTAGTAAAGTAACCACCGAAGCTGAATTTTACCAAGCAATAGATTTAGCACTACAATTTGATAGAAAAGTACTTATCGAACAAAATATTGTAGGAAGAGAGATAGAATGTGCCGTAATGGGAAATGGAGATGTAAAAGCCTCTCCTATGGGTGAAGTAGTTACCAACCAAGATAGCCATAACTTTTATGACTACTCAGCAAAATATACTGATTCAAATGGTTCGGTTACTGTAATACCTGCAGAACTAGATGCTGTTACGCAAGACAAAATTCGTGAAATAGCCATAAAAACCTACCAAGCTCTCTGTTGTGAGGGGATGTCACGTGTAGATGTTTTTTTAACTCCTAATGGCGATATCTATGTCAACGAGGTAAATACACTTCCCGGATTTACCGACATCAGTATGTATCCCAAGCTTTGGGGAGCTGCGGGAATATCTTACTCCGCTGTTATCAGTCAACTTTTACAATTGGCATTAGACAGACACGAAGAAGAAAACGAGGTAAAAACAACATTTTAGGCGTACATAATTCACCTATTGCGGTGATAAAGAGTTTAAACTAAGACGTCTCAGTAAGACTAATTATTTTTTTTGGATTACATGTTACTTCATCCACATGCGGCTATATGGATGAAGTACTATTTGTGATACTTCTAGAATGAATGTAGAGAAAACAGAGGTTATGATATCATCAGAATCTCAAAAAGCGTCTACATATATAGGAATATCAATGTCTAGGTGTTTATAAGTGAATAGCGCAAACTTTACCAGGTCATACATTTGCAACCAACACTTTTAATAAAACAAATGAAAAAGTCAATAAAAATAGTAGCAGCCGTAGTCATGTGCTCATTAATCGCTTGTGTTCCTGCGAGAAAGCTAGAAGAATTACAGGTAAAGTATGACAACTTACAAGGTAGTTATGACGGGCTAAAGACACTCAAAGAATTTAACGATACCACGCTTGCTGATTTAAAAGCAGAATATGACGCTCTTCAACAACAGTATGAGGCAACCGTAGTGGATTGTGATCAACAAAAAGCAGATTTTGAAAAAATTCAAAACTCTTATAAAATATTAGGAGAGAATTACAAAAGCCTCATAAGCAGTAATGAAACAACTAAGAAAGATTTAAGATATGAGTTGCAACGACTTGATATTCAACTAGACGAGAAAAAAGCCGAACTATATGCCAAAGAGTTAAAGCTTACCGCCAAAGAAGAAGAGTCCAATAAACTTAAAAAGAATCTTGACGCTTTAGCTCTCTCTCTAAAAGAAAGAGAAAAAAGAGTTAATGAGCTAGAATCTAAGCTGGCCTCCCAAGAAAAAGCAGTAAAAGACCTCAAAAATAAACTTACAGAATCTCTAATTGGATATAAAAACAGCGGTATTTCTGTTATAGAAAAAGACGGAAAAGTATACGTATCGTTAGACAATAGTTTGCTTTTTCAATCCGGTAAAACTGATATTGATTGGAAAGGTAAAACAGCTTTACTCAAAGTAGCAGAGAGTTTAATGGATCTAGAAGATTTTGATATTATGGTTGAAGGTCATACCGATAATGTTCCTATGAAATCAGCTACTATTAAAGACAACTGGGATCTTAGTGTTTTAAGAGCAACCTCCGTTGTGCGTTACCTTACCACAGAGGGTAAAATGGATCCGATTAAAATCATCCCAAGTGGACGCAATAAGTATGTTCCGATTAATACTGACAATACCCCTGAGGCATTAGCACAAAACAGACGTATTGAGATTATTCTTACCCCTAAGCTAGATCAGCTAATGAAAATATTAAAATAAATGTTAACGTTTTAAAAAAAGAGCGGGGCAAATCAAAATTTTGCCCCGCTCTTTTTTTAATAATGTCTTTGATTACTTCTTTTGTCCGAGCAAATATGCTTTGTGAAATGCAGCTAGATCTCCGTCCATTACTGCTTGCACATTACTGGTTTCCTCACCTGTACGCACATCTTTAACCAGTTTGTATGGATGCATTACGTAGTTTCTGATCTGACTGCCCCACTCTATTTTCATCTTGCCATTTTCGATCTCTGCTCTTGCGTCGTTTTGCTTACGAAGTTCTATATCATAAAGCTGTGATTTAAGCATCTTCATTGCTTCTTCTTTGTTCGCTAATTGGGAACGGGCTTGTTGGCACACTACCATTATACCAGACGGTTTATGTGTAAGCTGCACCTTTGTTTCCACCTTGTTTACGTTCTGTCCTCCTGCTCCCCCACTGCGTGAAGTTTGCATATCTATATCTGCCCAATTGAGTTCTATTTGAATACTATCATCTACCACCGGATAAATGTAGGCGGATGCAAAACTGGTATGTCTACGTGCACTGCTATCAAAAGGACTTATCCGAACTAACCTGTGCACTCCATTATCACCTTTCAGATAACCAAAGGCAAAATCCCCTGAAATTTGGATACTTATGGACTTAATCCCAGCCACATCTCCATCTACTTGATCTAATACCTCTACTTTGTAACCGTTATTTTGCCCCCACATGATATACATTCTACTGAGCATACTCGCCCAATCATTACTTTCTGTACCACCAGCGCCAGCATTAATTTCTAGAATAGCATCAAGTTGATCTTCCTCACCGCTAAGCATATTCTTCAACTCAAGATCTTGGAGTTTGGCCACAGTTTCTTGATATTTCGCTTCCATTTCAGCATCAACGTCCTCCCCCATCTCTTTAAATTCTTGAAGTACTTCTATTTCTTCTACCCCTGCATTTACAGTTGCCCAAGCATCAGTCCATATTTTCTTTTTCTTGATGTTTTTAAGGTGAAGTTCTGCTTTTTTAGGATCATCCCAAAAACTGGGGTCTTGTGTTTGTTGCTCTTCATCTTCAATAAGAGCTAGATTCTTGGCTAAGTCAAAGATAGTCCGCCAGTTTTGCTGTACGGCCTTTAGTATCGTTAAATTGATCGGTTGTCATTTGGTAGGGCAATATTAATAAATACTCTGCTAAAGGCATAAAAAAAACGCCAATCGAAAAACCGATTGGCGTTTTGCTTTATACAAGCCTTCAACAGTAGCACTTAAATATGGTTTTAAACTTAAAACCTTAAGTGATCTGTATTAGCGTAATTTCATAGTAAAGACTAATATAATTCCCCTTTTATTTTATCTCTAATTTCTTGAATTTCTTCACGATTTGCAGGCTTATCTATTTTTAGCATCAGCTCCAAAAGATATTCCATATCAGACATATCACCTATTTCTTCTTCCGCCACATAACCTATGTCAAAATTACCCTTAGCTTCTATAAATTCACTCGCTAATCTGCATATTTTTACAATTGTAGGGTCTGCTTCTTCCAATGCCATGGTTCTAATTTCCGCTAATTGAGCGACAGTATTATTGGCATCAAATTTAGTAGTAACTTCTTTCAGGAGATTATTTAAGGCTAAATTGGCTTTTGCTTCTTTCATTCTATTCTAATATTTGCTGCGAAAATAATTTTTATACCACCAATATCCATATTCTTTTTTAATACCCTCAGTAAGAGGTGCTATACCCTTTTAAAAAACAATATAAATCATAGGTCTAAGTAATTGTAGACTAGATAGTTAAATTTGCAACCCTAAAAAGGAAAATAACTTTCATATAAAACCATTGTTCTATAAGCATGCTGGCAGAAATAATAACCATAGGTGATGAGATACTAATTGGTCAAACCGTAGATACCAATTCGGCTTGGCTAGGAGAACACCTAAATACTTACGGTATCGAGGTAATTCAAATAACATCCATTAACGACAAAAAAGAAAGTATTGTCGCTGCAATTAAAAGTGCTGAAAACCGTGCAGATATTATTCTGATTACCGGAGGATTAGGTCCGACAAAGGACGACATTACTAAAAAAGTACTGGCCGACTATTTTGGGGCTAGTTTAATAATGCACGAAGGCACTTTACAACGCATCAAACATATTTTTGAAAGCAGAGGTAGATCTTTGATACAAGCCAACATTGACCAAGCTTTAGTTCCGGATTCTTGCGAAGTAATACCCAACACGAAAGGCACTGCCCCAGGAATGTATTTTGAGAAAAATGGAAAAATATATGTAAGTATGCCCGGTGTGCCTTACGAAATGAAGGCAATGATGGAAAATGTGGTCTTTGAAAAGCTCAACAAACAAGGGGATAATTATGCCATAGTGCACAAAACCATCACTGTAGTTGGCGTACCTGAGTCTCACTTGGCGCAAATTATTGAGTCTGTAGAAGATAGATTACCCTCAGACATTAAATTGGCCTATTTACCTCATCTTAATTTAGTTAGACTTAGATTATCGGGCAAGTCAATCTTGCGAAGCGAAGTCGAATTAATGACCGATATTGATACTAATTTTGAAAAAATAAAGGAACTTATCGGAAATGTATGGTTTAAAGGCGACCAAGGAATTGCAGAAATTATAGGTACTATGCTCAAGGCCAATAAACAAACCATTGGAACCATTGAATCATGTTCAGGCGGATTTGTGGCACATAGCATAACAGCCAATGCGGGAAGTTCTGCCTATTACAAAGGAAGTTTACTTACCTACGCCTACGAAACAAAAGTGCGACTGGCAGACATTAATCAAGATGTGCTCAATAATGTAGGTGCCGTAAGTGAGGAAGTGTGTGAAGCAATGGCAAAGAATGCCAAACAAAAACTTGATGTAGACTATTGTATATCAACTACAGGAATAGCTGGCCCTGATGGTGGCACTGCCGATAAACCAGTAGGATTAGTCTATATAGGTCTGGCAAAACCTGACGGGTCTGTAGAGGTGAAAAAATGCGAGTTTCACGGCACACGTCTTCAAATAATCGAGAGAACTGCCTATACTTCTTTGGATATGGTGAGACAAGCTATAGATGCTGCGCGTTAAAAACTTTCTGTTTACTAAACATAAAAATCGATTTTAGGATTCAATGTCCTTTATCGCTTTAACCACTCTAATACCATCTAATCCTGCACTAATTATGCCTCCGGCGTAACCTGCACCTTCTCCACATGGATAGAGATTGGTTATTTCTGTATGATGTAAATCAACCGTTCTTGGAATCCGAACCGGCGCACTTGTTCTGCTTTCTGGAGCCGTTACCACAGCATCTTGGTGATCAAACCCTTTCAGTTTTTTGGTCATTTCACGTAAGCCTTCTCTCAATCTGAAATTAATAGCTTCCGGATACAGATTATTCAAATCTACCGATGTTTTTCCTGGGTGATAACTACTGGCATTTAACGCATTACTCTGTTTTTCCTCTAAATAATCCAATAAATTTTGTGCCGGCACTTTAAACTGTCCACCTCCCATTTCATACGCTTTTTGTTCTATATACTTCTGAAACTCTAATCCTGCCAAAGGACCATGATGTTTAAAATCTACCCACTCCTCTTCTCCTATTTCGGTAACCCAACCACTGTTGGCATAATTTCCATTGCGTTTACTCGGACTCCATCCGTTCACCACTACTTCACCGTTATCTGTTGCCGCAGGTGCTATAATTCCGCCTGGACACATGCAAAAAGAAAAAGCACCTTTACCCGCGACCTGTGTTACAAGACTGTATGCCGCAGGTGGAAGAATGGCAGCATTCTTTTCATTGTGATATTGTATATTATTGATAAGGCTCTGGGGATGTTCTATCCTAAAACCCATTGCAAAAGGCTTTGCCTCTAAAGCTATTTGGTTCTGGTGTAATAAATAATAAATGTCACGAGCACTGTGTCCTGTTGCCAAAACTACATTTTGACACGATTCCCACTGACCATTTATCGCTATTTCTTTTACTTGTTGACCTATAATGTTTAAATCTGTCAGCTTTGCTCCAAATCTTACTTCTCCACCATTATCACGTATGGTCTCTCTAAGATTTTCAATAATTTCAGGAAGCTTATTGGTCCCTATATGAGGGTGAGCTTCATAAAGAATATTTTCATCTGCACCGTGCAGAACCAGTAATTCTAGTATTTCTTGAATTTTACCTCTCTTCATGGAACGGGTATACAACTTTCCGTCTGAAAATGTTCCGGCACCGCCCTCACCATAGCAATAGTTGGATTCACTATTCATCTCTCCAGATCTATTTAGCTTAGCTACGTCCCTTCTTCTTTCCTTTACCGCTTGCCCACGTTCCACAACAATGGGCTTAATTCCCAGTTGTAAACATTTTAATGCGGCAAAAACACCTGCTGGTCCGAATCCAATAATATGAACGGTTTCTTCTTTACGAAGTGGAGGAAAATCTGGCATGCTAATCGTTTCAGGCCAATCCTTTCCTGAAAATAACTCAAGCCTTAAGTTGTATTTTATATCCGTTTTACGAGCATCTAAAGACTTTTTCAGTATTTTAATGACGTTCAAATCACCTTGTATCTCTCTAATTTTTGATTTGAAAAATGGTTGTAATTTTTCCTCTTGAGCATGATACTCATGAATGGGAACGCTTATCTCAATAATATCTCTAGCCACTTTACTTTTCCAAGAAATGTCCACAAAGATTTTATAAAAGTTTAATATAACCCACCTTTGTTCTCAACATAATGACAAAATCAATCGAAGAGCTTAAAGAACACGTTGCGCAAACACGCAGAGATATAGTGAGAATGGTGCATGGAGTACAATCTGGACACCCAGGAGGATCTCTAGGCTGTACCGAGTTGCTAACGGTATTATACCAAAATGTACTTCGCCACAACCCGTCTGATTTTAAAATGGATGGAAATGACGAAGATATTTTCATTTTATCTAACGGACATATTTCTCCTGTATATTACAGTGCATTAGCGCACAGCGGATATTTTCCTGTAGCTGAATTAGGTAGCTTTCGTAAGCTAAATACTAGACTTCAAGGTCACCCAACTACCCATGATGGTTTACCAGGAGTTAGGATAGCTTCTGGCTCACTAGGACAAGGTTTATCTGTAGCCTGCGGTATTGCACAAGCTAAAAAACTTAATGGTGACGATAAGCTAGTTTACGTGCTTATGGGTGACGGAGAGTTACAAGAAGGTCAGGTTTGGGAAGCGGTAATGTACGCCGCTCACAATAAAATGGATAACATCATTGCGACGGTTGACGTAAACGGACGTCAAATAGACGGTGACACTAAAGACATTATGGGCTTTACAGATCTTAGATCAAAATTTGAAGCATTTGGCTGGAATGTTATATCAATGAACGGAAATGACCTAGCCGATGTGGAAGATACATTAAGTAAAGCAGGAGTATTAAGCGGAAATAACCAACCAATTTGTATTTTAATGAATACTGAAATGGGAAATGGTGTGGACTTTATGATGGGGAGTCATGAATGGCACGGAATCGCGCCAAACGATGAACAACTCGCTGCTGCTCTAGCCCAAAACCCTTCGGTAATTGGTGATTACTAACTAGCACGGTTTTTGAATAATACTGCGTAAAATATGGCAATACACAAAAAAATATGGGTAATTATACTGGTAATTCTAGCAGTAAACAGTTATGCCCAACAGCCAAAAACACGCATATTATTTGTACTTGACGGCAGCGGTAGCATGTACGCCAAGATGGGAAACGATAACAGAATAACCGTAGCTAAACGCCTTTTAACAAGATTAGTTGACAGCCTCCAAGGGCAAACAGATCTTGAGCTAGCGCTGCGTATTTATGGACATCAATCTCAAAAAACAGAGAGAAATTGCAAAGACACTAAACTAGAAGTGCCCTTTGGCCCAAGAAATCATCAATCTATAAAAGATAAAATTAGGGATTTAAGACCTAAGGGAACTACCTTAATTGCATACTCATTACAAGAAGCAGCATACGATTTCCCTAAAAGTACGGGTGTTCGGAATATCATTATTTTGATTACAGACGGATTGGAAGAATGCGATGGTGATCCGTGTGCGGTTTCTTTGGCTCTTCAAAAACAAGGTGTTGTGCTTCGACCATTTGTTATCGGACTAGGTTTAAATTCAGAATTCAGAACTCAATTTGAATGTGTCGGACGTTATTTTGAAGCAGAAACAGAAAACGATTTTGAAAATGTACTAAATGTCGTAATTAGTCAAGCTATAAATAACACATCTGCCCAAATAAATTTAATGGACAGTTACGGCAGGCCCACTGAAACTGGTGTAAATATGACTTTTACAGACTCTAAAACAGGAAAAGAAATAGCAAATATGTATCATACATTAAATGATCGCGATGTGCCTGATACCATCTATATGGATCCAGGCTATTTGTATGACATTAAGGTACATACCATTCCTCCGGTTTATAAAAGAAAAGTAGAAATTATTGCTGGACGACACAATACGATTGCCATTGATGCTCCTCAAGGATTACTTAGTCTGAAAATTGATGGAGTCACTAATTATAAAAATTTACAAGCTCTCATTATAGACAAACAGTCGGGAGAGATAATACAAGTTCAAGATTTTAATGAACAACAAAAATATATTGTAAATGACTACAAAGTCGAACTGCTTACTTTACCTCGTATTACCCAAGAAAGTGTTCAAGTAGAGCAAAATAAAACTACAACTCTTCAGGTTCAGCAACCTGGAAAGCTAAATGTAGTAACCCGTAAAAAGCTTGAAATGGGCATTTATTACAGACATAATGGCGAGTTGGAACTTATTAAAAACATTTATAATGTAAATGGTCAAGACATTACAGTACTCCAACCTGGAGATTATAAATTAATTTACAAAGAGTCTGTGATAAAAGAGTCTGAAAGCACCAAAATACAAGATTTCACCATTAGAAGTGGAGAAATGAAACATATAACCATACAATAAAATAAAAAAGAATTATACCTCAATGGAAAAAAAAGATACAAGATCAGGATTTGGAGATGGCTTATACGAGCTGGGGCTCAAAAATAAAAATGTAGTTGGGCTTTGTGCTGATCTTACTGGATCACTCAAAATGAACAAATTTCAAAATGAATTTCCAGATAGATTTTTTCAAGTAGGTATTGCAGAAGCAAATATGATGAGTATGGCTGCGGGACTAGCAACAGCAGGTAAAATTCCATTTACAGGCACGTTTGCTAATTTCTCGACAGGCAGAGTTTATGATCAAATCCGTCAATCAATTGCGTATAGCCATAAAAACGTAAAAATATGTGCATCACATGCAGGACTAACGCTTGGTGAAGATGGAGCGACTCACCAAATACTAGAGGATATAGGTCTTATGAAAATGCTTCCAGGGATGACAGTTATTAACCCATGCGATTATGCACAAACCAAGGCAGCTACCATCGCTATTGCAGATCATGAAGGACCGGTATATTTACGTTTTGGTAGACCTAGTTGGCCCATATTTACCACTGATTTAGAGTTTACTATTGGTAAAGCACTGCACATGAGAAAAGGAACGGATGTTACCATATTTGCCACAGGACATTTAGTATGGAATTCTTTAGAAGCGGCCAAAGCACTGGCAGAAGAAGGTATTTCTGCTGAGGTAATTAACATACATACAATCAAACCATTAGATAATAAAGCGATTCTCGATGCGGTTGCAAATACTAAATGTGCAGTTACTGCGGAAGAACACCAAATGAATGGCGGATTAGGTGACAGCATTTGTCAATTATTGGCAAGACACACCCCGCTTCCTGTGGAAATGGTAGCCGTTAACGACAGTTTTGGTGAGAGTGGCACTCCTATGGAGCTGCTCGATAAATACGGCTTAGGAATAAAAGATGTAGTGGCCGCAGCTAAACGTGCCATCGCTCGTAAATAATACAGTGAAAATACTATTCGTTTACAACAAAAAAGCTGGCAAGAAATACGAGCCCTCCGTTGTAAAGGAAATTACTTCGAGACTGCCAAATAGTGTAGAAGGTACCTTTATAGATATCCGGGATTTTGCGGATTGCAAAACCAAGAAATTTGATATGCTTGTAGCCATAGGTGGTGACGGAACTGTAAACACCGTAGCTAAACGATGCACAAAACAAAAGCTAATTCTAGGTATTATTCCCAAAGGATCTGGAGATGGATTAGCCCGGTTTTTAGAAATACCACGTGATGTGAATGGAGCACTAAGCACGATATTTAGCGGTAAAACAATCGAAATTGATACTGCCAAAGTAGATAAGAACTTTTTTATTAATGTAGCAGGCGCTGGTTTTGAAGCTTACGTAGCGCACAAATTTGGTGCCAGTGGAATAAGGGGATTAAGAGGATATGCAAATACTATCTTGGATTCTTTTTCTACTCAAGAAGAGCAAGAAGTAACACTCACACTTAATGGAAAAAAAACAACCCTCCCATTTTTCAGCTTAAGCGTGGCTAATGGAAGCCAATGGGGTAATAACTTTGAAATAGCAAGTGAAGCAGATATACAAGACGGAATGCTTGACGTTGCGGTTATGAGAAAACCAAAATGGCCACAAATATTAAGTCTGATCATTTATCTAAAGAGTAAGAAACAAGAAAACAACTCTCTTTTTACTTACTATAAGGCTTCAGAAATCGATTTAAAAAGGAGCGGAAAGCTTTGGCATATCGATGGCGAACCCATAGTTTTGAAAAACAAAAAAAGAATTATTGTATACCCTAAAAGCCTAAAAGTTAATGTTAGCTCATGACCAAAAAAAAAATGGAGAAGTTAGATTTATCTAACTTCTTTTTAAACAGCCAAGAAGATAGCGGATTTAAATTGCTCACCGATGACGAGGTGGTAGAGCCGGAATCACCCCATCTTGATATCAATGCGCAAAAATTACTAGTTCGTAAAGAGAAAAAAGGTCGTGGTGGAAAAACAGTTACCGTTATTGAAGGATATCAAGGAAATCCACAAACCTTGGAGGCGCTTTGTAAAAAAGTAAAACAACATTGTGGTGTTGGTGGCGCAGTAGAACACAAAACATTTATAATACAAGGAGACAAGTGCGACCAAGTAGTAAAAATCCTAATAAAAGAAGGATATAACGCTCGCAAAACCACCATGTAGCTCATAAGTAAACACAGGACTTCTAAACTTAAAAAATATCCCTTTGCACCATCTTTACAAATGGTATAAACAATTCATTATGAGTATTTTAAATAATTATAGTACATTATACTATAACCAATAGCTAATCTAAAACGTATATAATTAAGACACTTTTGATCGAATATAATGTTCGATTTTGACATCTTTAAAGCTTATCAAAGTTAAATTCGCAGTCTAATTAGTTATGAAGTCACATCCAATTACTGATCGTGTTTTTGATATCGCATCCAAAACCAACAAGAATTTAAGCTTAGACCAATTAATCAAAGCTGCGGTTGCTCGAAATGAAGGCAGAATCACCAGCACTGGAGCCCTAGCAGGAGACACCGGTAAATTTACAGGCAGATCCCCAAAAGACAAATACAGCGTTTTAGACGATACCACCAGAGATGAAGTATGGTGGGGAAATATTAACCAACCCTTTGAGCCTGAAAAGTTTGATGCTTTGCTTGAGCGGGTTATTCAACATTACAAAGGAAAAGAAATATTCGTAAGAGATGCGTATGCATGTGCCGATCCTGAATATAAAATAAATGTACGTGTAGTAAACGAAACTGCATACCAAAATTTATTTGTTCATCACATGTTTATTCGTCCTGAAGAAAGCGAGCTTGATACTATTGATCCAGAGTGGATTATACTGGCTGCTCCAAGTTTTATGGCCATACCAGAGCGAGATGGAACGCGCCAAGAAAATTTTTCAATAATTAACTTTACCAAGAAAATTTACATCATTGGAGGAAGTGGATACACTGGAGAAATCAAAAAAGGAATTTTTACTGTACTTAATTTTACCTTACCGGTGGAACATGACGTACTGAGTATGCATTGCTCAGCAAATATTGGCAACAATGGTGATTCAGCTGTTTTCTTTGGCCTTTCTGGGACAGGAAAAACAACACTTTCTGCAGATCCAAATAGAAAACTAATTGGGGATGATGAACATGGTTGGAGTAAAAATGGTATCTTCAACTTTGAAGGAGGATGCTATGCAAAAACCATTAATCTTACCAAAGAAAATGAGCCTACTATTTGGAAAGCAATTACAAACGGAGCACTCGTAGAGAACGTTCGTTTCTTCCCTGATTCTGATGTAGTAAATTATGATGACATAAGTGTTACGGAAAATACCAGATGCGCGTATCCTATTGAATATATTGACAATATCGCCGTGCCAAGTGTTGGACCACAGCCCAAAAATATTTTCTTTCTTACCGCAGATGCATTTGGTGTGCTTCCTCCTATTTCTAAACTTACTCCAGGTCAAGCTGGATATCATTTTATAAGTGGATACACCGCTAAAGTTGCAGGTACAGAAGAAGGTGTTACCGAGCCACAAGCAACATTCTCTGCTTGCTTTGGAGCCGCATTTATACCACTACACCCAGGAAGATACGCTGACATGCTCGGCACAAAAATGACCGAGAACAATGTAAATGTTTGGTTAATAAACACAGGTTGGAGTGGCGGCGCATATGGTGTAGGAAGCCGCATGAAATTAACATATACCCGAGCAATGCTCAATGCTGCAATGGATGGTAAATTAGATAATGTAGCATTTGAAATACATCCTGTTTTTGGCGTTTCTATGCCTACTGAATGCCCTGAAGTACCTTCAGAACTTCTAAATCCGCGAAACACCTGGGAAGATAAAGCTGGCTATGATACATCTGCAAATGAACTTGCTCAATTATTCAACGCTAATTTTGAAAAATATGCAGCAGGTGTTTCTGACGAAATCCTTGAAGCAGCTCCTAAAGGTACTCTTTCCATATAACGAAATTCACACATAATACGATAACCTTTTGAGGTTATTGTATTATCTTATCTATACCTGTTCTGCATTCTCCTGAGATAGACGATTACAATCTTCTTAAAGGAGATTGGGTAGTATAATTCTCTTAATTGACTATTACAGAATCTCAATATAATACTTTTGGTACTGAAAATTTACTTTTTCTGTGAATTTATCCACTTTGTTGTTTATAAAAAATTAAAGGAAAACGTCTGCAAAACGCCTATCCATGCTACATTTGGGCTTTTCACATAAGATAATTAATTTACCAAAGCTAAATGGCTGAAAATCAATACGACGAAGATAGCATACGCTCCTTAGACTGGAAGGAACACATACGGCTCCGCCCAGGCATGTATATTGGTAAGCTTGGAAACGGTTCTTCTGCTGAGGATGGAATCTACATTCTTATGAAGGAAGTAATAGACAACTCTATTGACGAGTTTATGATGGGCAATGGACGGCGTATTGATATAAAACTAGCTGAAAATATAGTTTCCGTTCGTGATTTTGGTCGAGGAATACCGCTTGGAAAAGTAGTAGACGTTGTAAGTAAGATTAACACTGGAGCTAAATACGACAGTAATGTCTTTCAAAAATCTGTGGGACTTAACGGGGTTGGAACAAAGGCAGTGAACGCGCTTTCTTCCTATTTTATGGTAACCAGTTATAGAGAAGGAAAATATAAAACAGCCATTTTTGAGCGCGGAAATTTAGTAAAAGAAGAAGACGGTCCTACCTCTGAAGGCAATGGCACCTATGTGGAATATGCCGCAGATATTGACATATTCAAAACACATAAATACATCACAGAGTACATTGATAACCAAATGTGGAATTATGTGTACCTAAATGCTGGACTCACCGTAAACTTCAATAGCAATAAATACTTTTCAAAAAATGGACTTTTTGATTTATTAGAAAGAAAGACGGTCGCTGAAGAAATAAAATATCCCATTATTCACCTTAAAGAGGGTGATATTGAGATTGCAATTACCCATGACAATCACTACGGTGAAGAATATTATTCTTTTGTTAACGGACAAAACACAACACAAGGAGGAACACACGTTGCCGCATTTAAAGAGGCTTTGGTCCGAACAATACGTGATTTTTACAATAAAAGTTTTGAGCCAAGTGATATTAGGGCGTCGTTAATCTGTGCTGTTTCTGTTCGTATTCAAGAGCCCGTTTTTGAATCTCAAACGAAAACCAAACTAGGCAGTACCGAGATCGCCCCAGATGGTCCCTCTCTTAAAACTGAAATAAATCAGTTTGTAAAGTCTCAGTTGGATAACTATTTACATAAAAACCCAGAGACTGCCGATGCCTTACTGCGCAAGATACAACAAAGTGAGCGTGAACGAAAGGATATGGCTGGTGTACGAAAAATAGCACGTGACAGGGCTAAAAAAGCAAGTGTTCACAATAAAAAACTACGCGACTGCCGTGTACATTTTACAGATGAGAAGTCAGAAAGAGCTCTGGATACAACCTTATTTATAACAGAGGGTGATTCTGCCTCCGGAAGCATAACCAAAGCCAGAGACGTTCAAACGCAAGCCGTTTTTAGCTTAAGAGGTAAGCCTCTAAACTGCTATGGTCTTAAGAAAAAAATTGTGTACGAAAACGAAGAATTTAACTTGCTCCAACATGCTCTTAATATCGAAGAAAGTGTCGATGATTTGCGCTACAATAAAATTGTAATTGCAACAGACGCTGATGTAGACGGTATGCATATTCGATTACTTATCCTGACTTTTTTCTTGCAATTTTTCCCGGATTTAGTAAGAAAGGGACACGTATATATATTAGAAACACCCCTATTTAGAGTTCGGAACAAAAAGGAAACATTTTACTGCTACACAGATCAAGAGCGTTTTGATGCGATTAAAAAAATAGGCAAAACCGCAGAAATTACACGATTTAAAGGTTTAGGAGAAATATCACCGGACGAATTTGGTGGTTTTATAGGTGAAGATATTCGCTTAGAACCCGTATTACTGACAGAGGATTCAAGCATTAACAAAATACTAGAATATTACATGGGGAAAAACACCCCGGACAGACAAGATTTCATTATTGATAATCTTAGGATAGAGATAGACGAATCAAGCGATGAAGAATCTGAATTAACTGAAGAACTAATAGAAACGGAATCGGTATAATAGAGTATGGACGAAAACGAAGAGTTAGAAGATAATTTGGAAACTAATCCCCAAGAAAAAGTCACAAAAATTGACCTTGCTAATGGTCAACGTGCCGTTAAAGGGATGTATGAAGACTGGTTCTTGGATTACGCAAGTTACGTAATTTTAGAGCGAGCAGTTCCTCATATCAACGATGGATTAAAACCTGTACAACGACGATTCCTTCATGCAATGAAGGAAATGGATGATGGTCGTTACAATAAAGTGGCCAATGTTATCGGCAGCACCATGCAGTATCACCCTCATGGCGATATGGCAATTGGTGGAGCAATCATTAACATGGGTCAAAAAGACCTTCTTATCGATTGTCAAGGAAACTGGGGCGACGTTAGAACGGGTGACAGCGCAGCTGCTTCCAGGTATATAGAAGCTCGACTTAATAAGTTTGCCTTAGAAATAGCATTTAACAAACAAACTACCGAATGGCAAAAAAGTTATGACGGTCGTAAAAATGAGCCCATTACGCTACCTGTTAAATTCCCGCTTTTGTTGGCACAAGGAGTAGAAGGTATTGCAGTTGGACTTAGTACCAAGATAATGCCTCACAATTTTATTGAGTTGATAAAAGGAAGCATTAAAATATTAGAAGGAAAAACACCTACACTTTACCCTGATTTCCTTACTGGTGGACAGGTAGATGTAACAGATTATCAAGATGGAAAACGCGGAGGTAGAATAAAAGTACGTGCTACCATAATAGAAAAAGATAAAAATACACTTGCTATTACCGACGTACCTTATGGAATTACAACCGGCGGATTGATTGATAGCATACTAAAGGCAAACGATAACGGAAAGATAAAAATAAAGAAAGTTGTCGATAATACTGCCAAAGATGTAGAAGTTGAGATACAATTACCCAACGGTATTTCTGCGGATAAAACAATAGATGCATTGTATGCATTCACAGCATGCGAAAGCTCTATTTCTCCTAATGCCTGTGTCATTGTAGAGAATAAACCTATGTTCTTGGGTGTGTCGGATATACTCAAGATTAACACCGAAAATACGGTAACCCTCCTCAAAGCAGAACTAGAGATAAAAAGAGGCGAACTGGAAGAAAAATGGCATTTCAGCTCACTCGAAAAGATATTCATTGAAGAACGTATTTACCGTGACATAGAAGAAGAAGAAACCTGGGAAGGTGTTCTGTCTGCTATTGATAAGGGCTTGAAACCCTTTACAAAGCAGCTAAGACGGAAAGTAACAGAAGATGACATTGTACGCCTTACAGAAATAAAAATTAAACGTATATCTAAATTTGATGCGTTTAAAGCTGACGAACTCTTAAAAGGTATCGAAGATGCTCTATTGGAAGTAAATAATTACTTAGAGAACTTAGTAGAATATGCAATTGCTTACTACCAGAATTTATTAGATAAATATAGCAAAGGCAAAGAACGTAAGACCGAAATAAAAGGATTTGAGGAAATAAATACCAAAGTAGTTGCAGTAGCCAACGAAAAGCTCTACGCGAATTTCGCAGAAGGGTTTGTCGGAACAGGTATTAAAAAAGATGAATACATATGTGATTGTTCCGATATTGATGATATTATCGTTTTTAGGAAAGATGGAACTTACTCTGTAAGTAAAGTAAGTGCCAAAGCATTTTTTGGTAAAAATATTATACACGTAGGGATATTTCGTAAAAATGAAGAACGACTTACCTATAACGCAATTTATACAGATGGTGATTCCAAAAGAACCATGGCTAAGCGTTTTAACGTAACCAGCGTAACACGAGACAAAGAGTATAATGTAACCAAAGGCTCTGCAGACAGTAAACTTCAATATTTTAGTGTAAATCCAAACGGTGAAGCGGAAATTGTCAATATTTATCTTCACTCAGCAGCCAAAGCAAGAATAAAGTTATTTGACTTTAACTTCTCAGATATCGCCATAAAAGGGCGCAGTAGCCAAGGTAACATGGTAACCAAACAGCCTGTACGTAAGGTAGACCTTAAAGTAAAAGGGGTCTCTACTATTGGGGGAAGAGATATTTGGTACGAATCGAATATAGGTAGATTAAACGTACATGAACGTGGTCAATACTTAGGTAGTTTCCAAACAGATGATTTAATTCTAGTGATTTTTGATAGTGGTGAGTACGAATTAACTAATCATGAGTTAACTAATCATTATGCAAATAAAGAAATTGCATTGATTGAGAAGTTTGACCCTAATTGTGTAATTAGTGTACTGCACTATGATGGTAATGGAAAAAACTACTGCGTTAAGCGATTTAACGTAGAAACCCGTTCTACAGGAAAGCGTTTCAGCTTCATTACTGAAGGCTGGGGCAGTAAAATGATTCTTGCTGCAACTCATAAATCACCTTTATTGGAACTTACCGTAAAAACAGCCAGTGGAGAGAAAAGAATTAGTCAAGTTAATCTAACCACATTTATTGATGTTAAAGGTTGGAAGAGCGTCGGAAATAAGTTATGCGGCAAAGAATTTATTAAAGCTAAATTACTCCCACCGCCACCACCAGACAATGATGACGAAGATGAATTACCTCCTAGTAGTTCTGGCGGAGATAAAGGATCTGATAATGCGAAGGAATATAAGGTCGAGAGCGAATCTTTAGACACGACGATTATTGATACAATAGAAGGTCAAGAAGAAATACCGCCCCCTATGCCTAAAAAAGTTATTGAGCGGATAATTATAGAAGAATCCAAAAAAGAACTAAAAGAAATTCCGAATGACGCTATACCAGAACTACCTTCTAAGGAAAAGAAAGATGGTAATCAATCATTTACTACTGGAGATCAAATTAGCTTATTATGAGTAAAACAACACCACAATCAGTCTTTAAGCAGACATCATCACTTCACCTAACCATAAGTATATTTACTACGATAATTGTTGGAATATGCTATACACTTAGAATGCAAGCTAACGGTGGCGTAGAACCACGAACAGTGCTAAATATATTTGAATTACTTGTCCCCGTTTTGGCAATAGCCAGTTTTGCCGCGGCATATTACGTCGGTAAAAACAGATATAAGAAACTAAGCACAAACGCTAATCTGATAGACAAAATGAACATCTACAGAGACAATAATATACTGATTTGGAGCTCTTTAACTGGGTCTGCTTTTTTTGCAGGTATCTCGTTTTATATCACTGGTCAAAATAACTTATTGCTTTACGGGCTCATGACGGGAGTTATGTTACTTTATTTTCGTCCTTTAAAATCAAGAGCCAAAGAAGAGTTAAATTTAAACGAAAAGGAAAGTGACCTATTAGACCAAACCGAATGAAACATCTTGTTTTTAGGCAGAAAGCTTTAGGGCCTTATTTTTGGTTTTTCTTACTCAAAAAATTACCATTAGCATTTTTTGCAGGAGTTAAACTCATCAATATTGATGACCAAGGCAGTTCAACCTCCTTAAAATTCAAGTGGATAAATCAAAATCCTTTTCATTCTATATACTTTGCTGCCATGCAGATGGCTGCTGAGCTTGCGACGGGATTATTGCTTTTTCAATACCGTTCTTCAGCTACGCCATTTTCGATGTTACTTTTACGCGTGGAGGCCGAATACCATAAAAAAGCGGTAGGAAAAATTACCTTCTCATGCAATGAAGGCAATAATGTACAATCCTACATAAATATAATATTTAGCGGCAACGAAGGGCGAGTAATATCGATGCCCGTAATGGCGCACAATGAAAACGGTGATTTGGTTGCCGATTTTATTTTTTCGTGGTCTTGTAAAAATACATCCTCTGCTAACTAGTCTAGTACTTTAGACATTATCCATGTCCAATTCCCATAGCATTCTCAACTATTTTCTAGTTTGGTTGGTCTACATTGTTCAATTGATAAAACTGAAATTACGCTTTTATTTCTCATTTTAGTTTTGACTATGTAATATGATGAGAGTTTTATTGGAATATTGCAGTCAATTACAGAAATGAAAAACCGTACAATGCATCCCTACATATCTCTTGGTATTCTTGCCCTTATTTGGGGGAGCTCTTTTATTCTAATGAAAGAAGGATTAAAGATTTTTTCAAGCTATCAAGTAGCCGCAATGCGTATCTCATTTGCAGGCCTAGCCCTACTCCCATTTGTCAATTGGAAAAAAGTACAACTTAAAAAAGGAGACCTCAAGTATTTTGCAATAAGCGGTTTTACTGGGAGTGCTATCCCTGCCTTTTTATTTACCGCAGCTCAAACTAAGATATCCAGCTCATTGGCTGGTGCATTAAACGGACTTACGCCCTTATTTGCTTTACTTGTGGGTGTTATATTTTTAAAGGTAGAATTCAACAAGAAAAAGTTCTTAGGTGTTATTTTTGGTTTAGTAGGTGCACTGTTTCTGGTATACAGACAAGACATGAACTATAACATAGGCTATACCTTACTCGTAGTGCTCGCAACCTTATTGTACGGTATTAATGTGAATATCATTAAACACAAGCTTTCTGACTATCCGCCACTTTTGGTATCTGCGCTGCCCTTAGCTATTATTGGTCTATTCGGTGGTATTGTTTTGCTGTACACCGGTCTTCACATTGAGCTTGCTGAAAGTCAAAATGTTAGATCACTTCTAGCTGTTATCATTCTTGCCATAGTGGGCACCGCGTTTAGCTTAATTTTATTTAATAAACTTATACATCAAACTAATGCGGTTTTTGCCACTTCCGTAACCTACCTCATTCCGATAGTGGCTTTATACTGGGGTTTTTTAGCCAACGAAGTGATTTCACTCAATCAAATTGGTGGATTATTATTTATCATTATTGCTATTTGGATGATCAGAAATGACAAGACATAAAACGTTTACGATTTTAAATAACACTATTCCTAATTTATCCTTTAGCGTTCAACTTTAATGAAATTTAACTACAATTTAGAAGGTAGAAATAGTTATACCTACAAAACGTACAGAGAATATATCGATACTCTTCACGCTCAAAATAAAACAACTGGAAATGACCATTCAGAGGCCATGCTAACGTATTCTAATATGAATGTTACTCGGATGAAGCGTTTGGATAAAACTGCATTAATACGCCAAGATTTAGTTCAAGTAATTCAGGCCTTACCTCCTCAAAAATGGCTAGTTTTATCGGAGGCTTGGTGCGGTGATGCAGCTCAAAACATCCCATGGCTTAATAAGATGGCCGAGTTAAATAGCGGTATTCAAGTTCAGCTTATCCTCAGAGATGAAAACGCAGATATTATGGATAATTTTATGACCAATGGAGGTAAAAGTATTCCCAAACTAATTGCACTCGATAAACATGATCAAGTACTTTTTACCTGGGGACCAAGACCAAGATTAATGCAAGAAAAATATCTACAAATGAAGAAAGACGGAATTGAATACGCTGAAGTATCAAAAGCTATCCATTCTCTTTATGCTAAAGACAAAGGCAATGCGCTTCAGGAAGAATTTTATTTAATTTTGAAATAATCTCACCCTCAAAGATTTATTTGGGTAAAAGTTTATCTCTTGTATTGATAAGTTTTAATGATTTATTTTATCTTAAATCATACTTTTGGATTTAATTTGACAACTTCAAAAAAATCATAAATCTGAAATGAAATTTATTGTAAACACAAACCAACTTCTAAACAAACTATTAGGTGTAAGTGGCACTATTGTATCTAAGCCCGTTATACCTATACTAGATCACTTCTTGTTTGATATAAAAGATGGCAAGCTGACCATTACAGCTACAGATTTAGAGACATCTATGAGTACATCTTTAGACGTACAGTCTGACGAAGATATTCGCATGGCTGTTCCATCAAAAATGTGCATTGAAATGCTAAAAGCTCTTCCTAATCAACCTGTCACGTTTACACTTCAAGCTGACACCAATATCATAGAGTTAAAATCAGAATTTGGTCGATATAAACTAATAGGACAAAATGCGGATGATTTCCCAAGGATTCCGGAAGCAACCTCTGAAAATAGTTTTAATATGGCTTCTGGTGCTTTATCGAGTAGCATTGTACAAACCATTTTTGCATCAGGCAACGATGAGCTTAGACTAAGTCTTACTGGTGTTTATGTTCAACTTTACAAAGACAATGTAGTGTTTGTAGCTACAGATGCTAATAGATTAGTAAAAATAGAAAGAACAGATGTAAAACCTGGTGTAGAAGCTAGCTTCATACTGCCCAAAAAAGCTTTGAACTTACTTAAGTCTAGTTTACCTCAAGATGACAGCGAGTGTCATGTTGATTTTAACGATAGCAATGCATTCTTCACCTTCGGTGATGTAAGACTAATATGTAGATTGATAGACGAGCGTTACCCTGATTATAGGGCAGTTATCCCTACCGAAAACCCAAATAAACTTACGGTAAACAGAACAGATTTTTTAAACTCAGTGAAACGTATTAGTATTTTTGGTAATAAGTCTACGAACCAAATCAATATTAAAATAACGGGAAGTGAACTTACTATTTCGGCAGAAGACATTGATATGAGCAATGAAGCTGTTGAACGATTAGGCTGCGATTTTGCCGGAGAAGACATGGAAATAGGCTTCAATTCTAAGTTACTTATTGAGCTACTTCAAAACATTAGTACTCCTGACATCATTATCGAATTATCAACACCAAATAGAGCAGGAATAATACTTCCAAACCAAAATATGGATGATGAGCATTTACTTATGCTAATAATGCCAATGATGATTGCTAGCGCTTCATAAGCTCATTATTGTCATTTGATTGTCAGATTGATTTTACTAAATCTTCTTCACTGCAAAATAAATTTATATTTGATTTGACTTAATAGTCAAAAGCCAATCTAAAGCCTCAGTACTAGGTACTGGGGCTTTTACTTTTTAAAGTTTTGTGTACCAGAATCTAGTCGTGTTGTCCAGATAAATCGAATGATGAAAGGCACAAAATACATACTCCTCTGTAAGTTAAAATAGAATTTAAATACAACTTTATTAGTAGCTAAGAGTTATACCAAGTTTTGAAGACGATTTGGTCCGTTAGTTGCGTTTGTAGGTATATACGAAAGGAGGATTTAAATTATGAAATATTTCAAAGCTACATTATTAACTATTCTTTGCTCAGTATTATTAAACTTTGAAGCTGGCTCTTCTTATACCCATATTATTGATTTTTATGGCCACCCGTTAACGGTATCTTATGATCCGCAGCTTAGTACTTTGAAATTCAGGAAAGGTGATCAGGCAGAAATAAGCCAAAATTTAAGCATTTTCCGCAATTCAAACCTATCCATAAGTGTAAATAATCTAAAGCGTCACATTGCAATTTTCGACTTAGACGGAACCGCCACAACACTTCTTATTGATAAATATGCACGACAAATCTCAAGAGCAAATGATAAGAACACAACTACCTTTATCAAATACCTTTTTTTAAAAGAACTTAACTACGATGTTATTTTAACTAAAACAGGCACTGACCTTAATTGTATGGGAAACTTAAACTTTACGCCTGGACGTTATATTTTCATTAAATATGCCCAAAAAACTTATAAAGATTTGGATTATTCTAACCGAAAACACAAAGGAAAGCATCTTATTTTTATGGATAAAAAAATAACTACAAAAAGAATTTCCCATAACATACTCAGCCTACCTCTTGTGAATGCAAAACTTAAAAGTAGAGATATTTCTTTCATAGTGGCAGGCGATACATTTATGATCGAGGTTAAATCCAATGGCTCCATGACAGAATTCTTAGGAGACTTACCCATGTTTGAAGTTGGCAAATATTTTACCGATGTACCATTATCTGCAGAGATGGATTCTTCGCTCATGAAATACCTAAAACAACAGGTAAAAGGTCGTGACATAATTGATCAGGTAAAATTATTACTCGCCTTTGTGCAGCAAGTGGTACCGTATGGTAGCGATTATGATAAATACGGAGAAGAAAGGTTTTACTACCCCGAAGAAACCATCATGTCCACTACTTCAGATTGCGAAGATAAGGCCATGCTAATGTCTTACCTTACGCACAACATCCTTGGACTTAAATCCATTGGATTATTCTATAAGCAAGACGAACATCTCAGTTTAGGAATTGAAATTCCTGGATACGCTCCGCATGGTTCCTTTAAATATTCAGGTAAAACCTACGTTAGCTGTGAACCTACAGCTCCTACACCGCGCATCCCACAATCTCAATTCAGCCTGCAAAGAGTGGATGAGGTAATTGAGTTTTAAATAATAATCACTCAAGTAGAGTAATTATGCCCTTTTATAAAGAGTTTAAGTTTAAGAGAGATGAGCCGTGATTTATTGTAAATCACGGCTTACACTCATACTAATTACATTTAAAATTTTTGTTCGATTAGTACCCAAATAACTGCTCTAAAGAAACCTCCTTTACAGGACCGAATTGCTTCATATAATCTAGGTCTATTTTAGCTCTATCTCCTACTATTATGTAGGTAAAATCACCTTTAATCTTATTTGAATGAAAATTCTTAACATCTTGAATTGTCAATTTCTCTAAACGGTCCAAAGTCATTTTACGACTATCTTCTGTTAAGCCTAATTTGATAGCGTTGTCATAGTTAAATAAAATAGCTGTTTTGAGTATTCTGCTCGTTTCCAATCCTTGCTTTAGCGCTTGTTTTCCATTATCAAACGTTTTCTGATCCTCTGGTAAATCATTGAGTAGAATATTCATTGCCTCTATTCCCTCTTTCATCTTGTCTGATTGCGTACCTACATAAGCCAAAACAGAATTGGTTTCACCTAATTTACTAGCCGCAGCGTAATAGCTATAAGTAGAATAAGCAAGGGCTTTAGCTTCTCTGATTTCTTGAAAGACGATACTACTCATGCCGCCACCAAAGTATTCATTAAACATGCTAATCTCTGCAGCTTCATTCACCATGAATTCTGTAGATTTTTTCAACCACATGATTTCTGATTGAACCATATCGTAGTGTGCGAATAAAGTACCTCCTTTATTTTCCAGCATCTTGAATTCTTTAATTTCAGGAGCAGCTAAAAATGCTTCAGGTGTCTTGTGCACTTCTGTTAGCTTGCCAGTTAGTTCGTTCATCGTTAATGGTCCACTGTACCAAATTTTATGGTTATAGGACGTTAAACTGTGAATATAATTTGAGAGTTCTGTTCCTTTCACACTTTTAAGTTGATCTGCCGATAAGATAAAGTTACTTGGATTTTCAGCTCCATATAAAGCATAATTTCTTAGGTTACGCATGATTACACCTTTATTCAGTTTGGCATCCTCTCTACTTTTTAATTTTTGCGCGATCATTTGATCTAATTTACTATCGTCAGCAACAGCATTGGCCAACAGATGCTCAAATAGTTCAAGAGCTTTATCAAAACTTGTTGCTAGACCATTCAGGTAAACGTAGCTTTGGTCTGTACCTGTAGAAACTCCAAAGTCACAAGCTAGCTTGTAAAACTCTGTACTAATTTCATCTGCTGAATATTGATTGGTTCCTAAATATTCTAAGTATTCAACAGCCAACGCCAATTTTTGGTCGTGTCTAGATCCCATATCCAATACATAGTACAATGAGAAGAGTTGCTCATCTCCATTCACTACTTTCCATACCGGAATTCCTCCATTCAGTTTAGCAAATTCAATTTCTTTAGAATAGTCTATTAATTGCGGTGTAATGGAATTAGATTTTGTTGCTAAGATTTTAGCAACAAATGGGGAAGTCTTACCTCTATTTACTTCTACTTTAGTTATTTCAGGTTTATCTACTTTTTGAACTTCTTCCTTTTCTCCTTTTCTTTTATAAACGACAATGTGTCCATCTACATAGTATTTGTTGGCAAAATCTATTACATCTTGCTTGGTATACTTCTGCATATTATCTAGTGCTGCAAGCTCTTTGCTCCAGGTATTTTCCATAACAAAAGCATCCATAAGCGCATATGCAGTCCCTTGGTATGATTCAAATTGTCTTATCTCGTCAACCTTCTTATTCAACACAATACTCTTCACCAAGTCCATATCAAAATCACCAGACTTTAATAAGTCTAGCTGCGCATAAAATAATGATTCTAATTCTTCTAAACTTTGTCCTTCATTAGGCGAACCACCGAAATAATGTAAGCCTCTTTCTTTTAATAATTCTGGAGAACAATAGGCTTGAATACATTTTTGGGCTTTCACCATATTGAGATCTATAAGTCCAGCAGAGGAATTAGCAAGAATAAGATCTACCAGCTTTACCAAATCAGCATCTTTACTCAATGCATTAGGAACTCTATACCCCATCGTTAGAGACTCCTCACTAGGTCCTACTACCTCAACCACAACTTTTTGAGCCAATGGTGTCTCATCTTCAAAAGTCATTTTAGGAACCTTTTTAGACTTCATATAATTAAAGTTTTTCTTTACCAACAAGAAAGTTTCATCCAAATTAATATCGCCGGCCATGATCACAGCCATGTTATTTGGAACATAATAGGTATTAAAATAATTTCTAATTTTAACTAAACTTGGATTCTTTAAATGCTCTATAGTTCCGATAGTTGTTTGTCTTCCATAATTGTGATTTGGAAATGCTTCTGCAAATAATTTTTCATAAACTTCCCAATCATCGCTATCCAAACCTCTATTTTTCTCTTCATACACAGCCTCTAATTCGGTGTGAAAAAGTCTAAGAATTGGATTTCTAAATCGTTCAGACTCTATAGTGAGCCAGGTGCTAATTTGATTGGCAGGAATATCGTTTACATATACTGTTCTTTCAAAACTTGTAAATGCATTGGTGCCTTGAGCGCCAATCCCTTGCAACATCTTGTCATATTCATTTGCAATAGCAAATTTTGCAGCTTCACCACTTACTCTATCTATCTCTGCGTAAATAATTTTACGCTTCGCCTCATCAGTCGTTTGATTGTATTTTTCATACAGTTTATCTACTTGATCAAGCAGTACTTTCTCTTTGGAGTAGTCTAAGCTACCATATTTGTCCGTACCTTTAAAGAGCATGTGCTCCAAATAGTGGGCAAGTCCAGTATTGTCTGCGGGATCGCTGCTACTTCCTGCTTTTGTAGCTATAAGTGTTTGTACACGAGGCTTAGCACTATTTTGAGATAGCACTACCGTCAATCCATTATCCAAGGTGTACCATCTTGAATTGGTGGGGTCGTTAGAATAACTAAGGTACGAGTTACCGTTTTTATCTTGCTTGGTTTCTGATTTCTGAGCAAACAAAGAAATGGAAACAATAGCGAATAAGGCTATAAGTGAAATTCTTAACTTCATAAAAAATGTTTAATGTGGCAAAGTAAGTAGAAGATTTAAGTATTAGATAGTTTGTTATCCGAATGAAAGGCAAGTTTATCGAAATACACGTAAATCTTATTTGTTATCAATTTGAATATTAATTAGCACTAATGGCTAAATCTAAACTTGTACTTTTGCACTACATAACGCTATGTCAGAATACAAACTAATAATGCCTAAAATGGGCGAAAGCATTGCTGAAGCAACCATTATTTCTTGGCTAAAAAACGAAGGAGATATCATAGAAATAGATGAGGCTGTGCTCGAAATAGCAACGGATAAAGTAGATAGTGAGGTTCCTAGTATGGAATCTGGCGTATTAATTCAAAAGCTTTATAAAGAAGGGGATGTGGTAAAAGTAGGCGAACCGATAGCTATCATTAGCGCAAATGGTGTCGCTGCTGTTGCTGCTCCAACGGAAAAGGTTTCAACTCCAGAACCAATAGCTGTTATTGAAAACACCATCACTGTTGCTCAACAAGCAACAACAACTCTTGCCCCGTCTACTAGTGACAGATTCTATTCGCCACTCGTTATGAATATTGCCCGTGCAGAGGGAGTTTCTATGGATCAATTAGAAAGAATTTTGGGTACAGGTCAAGAGGGTCGAGTTACCAAAAGAGATATACTAGATTTTGTAAAAAATGGTAATGCACAACCTTCAGCTGCTTCAACGCCAGCTGCTCATCCAGTTGCAGCCATCATGCCAAGCGCACAAGTTGCTCCTATCGCTTCTCATGAAACTCCAGCTATTAATCTGGCCCCGGGTGATGAGTTAATCGAAATGGACAGAATGCGAAAGCTCATTGCTGATCACATGGTAATGAGTAAGCAAACATCCCCACACGTAACTTCTTTTGTGGAAGCAGATGTTACTAACATAGTTAATTGGAGAAATAAAATTAAAGATAGCTTCAAAGCACGAGAAGGAGAAAATTTCACCTTCACTCCTATCTTCATCGAAGCAATAACCAAGGCAATTAAAGATTTTCCAATGATTAATATTTCGGTAAGTGGAGATAAAATCATCAAACATAAGAACATAAATATAGGAATGGCTGCAGCACTTCCTAGCGGTAACTTAATCGTACCGGTTATTAAGAATGCAGATTTTATGAATCTTACCGGCCTAGCTAAATCTGTAAATGATCTAGCTGGCAGAGCAAGAAACAACAAACTTAAACCTGATGAGATACAAGGTGGGACCTATACAGTTACTAACGTAGGTACTTTTGGGAATGTGCTAGGAACTCCTATCATTAACCAACCGCAAGTAGCTATAATGGCTATGGGAGCGATTGTTAAAAAACCAGCAGTCATTGAAACAGAACACGGAGATCTAATCGGTATTCGACATAAAATGTTCTTGTCACATTCTTACGATCATAGAGTAGTAGATGGTGCTTTAGGAGGTATGTTTGTTCGTAGAGTAGCAGATTATCTCGAGCAGTGGGATATAAACAGAGAAGTCTAATTAACTATTAAACAGCTTCTTAGACATTATATTTTTACTACAGTTCCATAAAAAACCTCTCCCATTTTCATTCTTATTCTTTACAAAAAGAGCAATTATAACTGAATAACCTTTTAACTAACTTATCTAAAATGAACAGCGTTATATTAATACCATGTAGATTAGAGTCTACTCGTTTTCCAAATAAACCTTTAGCACTTATATTGGGGAAGCCAATGATACAGTGGGTATATGAAGCGGCTGAAAAAAGTGATGCTACTGAGGTTTTTGTTATAACGGATAGTGAACAAATAGTCAAAATGGTTGAATCATTTGACGGTCAAGCTATACTCACTTCTGATGAACCTCAAAATGGTACTGAACGTTGCGAAGAAGCTATGGAAATTTTGGCCTCTGATGGAACAGAATACGACGTTATAATCAACATACAAGGTGATGAGCCTTTAATTTCTTCAATGGATATTAATAGAATGCTTGATCTTTTTGAAGAAGAAGATGTAGATGTACTCACATTTATTCAACCTATTAACATTGAGGAAGACTATAGAAATACAAACATCGTAAAAGCTGTTCCCACATCATTTGATGAAGGTTTTTGTGATGTATGCTACTTTAGTCGTTCTCCAGTACCTTTTATGGATGAGTTTAGACCAGAGGTAGCATTTAAACATATTGGTATTTATGGATTCACTGCAACTGCATTTGAAGAGATAAAAAATCTAGACGCATCATTGCTAGAAGAGGTTGAAAGACTCGAACAACTTCGATGGGTTCAAAACCACATTGTAGTTTCTGCCATGGTTACTGAAAATCAAATGATTGGGGTAGACACACCAGAAGATTTAGCAATAGTTGAGGGCATTTTGAAGCAGAAATCAATTACTTAAATTTTAAAAAGTACTAAAGGATAATCATATTGATTTCCGTGATTTCAGCGATAATAAATTTTAAAGATAACAAGGTTTAATAACCACAACTATCATCTTCTAAAGCTAACACATGAAGGTGTTGAAAAGATATTGAAATTCAAAAAAGAAGATTACACATTTTACGGTTTCCTTTCACTTACTTTTGACCACCGTACAGATGCGGAGAGTCTTTCGTTTAATTAAACGGTAATTTTTCCTTTTTTGAACATTTAAAAACAACCAAATTTATGGACACAAAATACGTATTTGTTACTGGAGGAGTTACATCATCTCTAGGAAAAGGAATTATTTCAGCTTCTCTAGCAAAGCTTCTGCAAAAGCGTGGCTACCGGGTTACGATTCAGAAATTTGATCCTTACCTTAACGTTGATCCAGGAACGATGAATCCGTATGAACATGGCGAGTGCTATGTGACTGACGATGGGGCCGAAACAGATCTTGATCTTGGTCATTACGAGCGTTTCTTAAATGTTCCTACATCCCAAGCCAATAACGTGACCACTGGTCGTGTCTACCAAACGGTAATCGACAATGAACGCGAAGGAAAATATTTGGGCAAAACTGTTCAGATTATACCTCATGTTACCGATGAAATACAACGTAGAATGAAAATCCTGGGTGATAGTGGCGAGTTTGACATTATTATCACAGAACTAGGAGGCACTGTTGGTGACATAGAATCTCTACCCTATGTAGAGTCTGTTCGACAACTAAAACGTAAATTAGGCAGCGATGATTCTGTAGTTATTCATCTAACGTTTGTTCCTTATTTAAAAGCAGCCGGAGAACTTAAAACAAAGCCAACACAACATTCAGTACAAAAACTGCTAGAAGCTGGTGTACAACCTGATATTTTAGTATGCCGAACAGAACACAAATTAAGTAAAGAAGTACGAAGTAAGATATCTTTATTTTGTAATGTAAATCAAAACGCCGTAATCGAAAGTATTGATGCTTCCACTATTTATGAGGTTCCCTTACTTATGGAAAAGGAAAAACTTGATAAAGTAGTGCTTGCAAAACTGCGCCTCCCATCAACAAGTGATGCAGATTTGGATAGTTGGAAAGACTTTTTATTTAAATTAAAACACCCAAAGAACGAGGTAAATATTGGCCTTGTTGGTAAATATGTTGAATTACCAGATGCATATAAATCTATTATCGAGGCTTTTATTCATGCAGGTGCAATAAACGAGTGCAAGGTTAACCTTACGCTAATGTCTTCGGAAAATTTACATGAAGAGACCATCGAAGAAAAATTAAAAGGTTTAGATGGTGTATTGGTCGCTCCTGGTTTTGGAGACAGAGGAATAGAGGGTAAAATTAGCACTATCAAATATTTACGCGAGAACAATGTTCCTTTTTTCGGGATTTGTCTTGGTATGCAATGCGCCGTAATAGAATATGCACGCAATGTTCTTGGTCTTAAAACAGCCCATAGTACCGAAATGACAAAAACCATAGATCCGGTGATTGACCTAATGGAAAGTCAAAAAGGAATCAGTAAAAAGGGAGGAACCATGCGTTTAGGCGCTTATAAATGTAAGTTAGAAAAAGGGTCAAAATCATATACTGCATACGGTAAACAAATGATTTCAGAACGGCACAGACATAGATTTGAATTTAACAATACGTACTTGGAAAAATTCGAAGCGTTAGGCATGAAAGCCGTTGGAATTAATCCTGATAACAACTTAGTAGAGGTTGTAGAAATACCCACACACCCATGGTTTGTAGGTGTGCAATATCATCCAGAGTTAAAGAGTACAGTGGATGAGCCACATCCATTATTTGTACGATTTGTAAAAGCAGCTTTAGACAACAAAAAATAAAAGTATTAGGCCAAATTATCCCCTAAAACACTATCATAGGTAACTTGGCGAGTGTTTTAGGTAAAGGGCTTTATTTCGTCATTTCAGCCAGAAGAAATGGGTTGTTTATCTTTATTTTATTGATAGTCAGTCAAATTACATAAAAAAGCCTACCTTTGCACCTAATTTTAGCAGCGGAGCACCACTGTCGTGAATTAAATTACCCCGTCGGGTAAGGAGAATGTGCTCTATTGCTATACTAAACATATAGAAAATGAGTACATTCAAAGAAATGGGTCTAAAATCAGAGATTTTAGAGGCCATACTAGAGCTTGGTTATGAAAAACCTACGCCTATTCAAGAAATTGCAATACCAAAAGTATTGGAATCCAAACAAGATTTAATCGCATTTGCACAAACGGGTACAGGTAAAACTGCTGCTTTTAGTTTGCCTATTCTTAATCAAATTGATACCTCTAAAAGAGGAGTCAAATGCATTGTATTGAGCCCCACACGTGAGCTTGGTCTACAAATTACAGCTGACATAGAATCCTACAGTAAAAACATTCCTGGATTTAAAGTAGTAGCTGTATATGGTGGAGCCGATATCATGAGTCAAATCAAAA
>ENA-ORCY01000240-ORCY01000240.1-marine-metagenome-genome-assembly--contig:-NODE-240-length-37051-cov-5.470412_pt1 | contig 37051 bp, 23 predicted proteins | sample MGYA00248634_ERZ508507 | MGnify/ENA primary metagenome ERZ508507 (study PRJEB26178, sample SAMN06266269) | marine metagenome | isolation source: Columbia River Estuary | place: USA:Columbia River Estuary... | reverse complement strand
CATTGACCAATAAATTGGGCAATAGCCATAATTTGAGTACGTTCATGAAAATCATCACTTATTTCATAACCCATAGCTACGTAAGGAACACTAAAAATGGTAAGACCTAAATAAAATACTAAAGACCATGAAAAGAAATAGATAAAATTATATACAATACCATCGTCTTCATAAAGTTGCCACATAGCTACGTAAGCAATCCCCATTATAATTCCTCCAATAAAAACATACTGTCTTCGTCTTCCCCATTTTGATTTAGTATTGTCCGAAATAAATCCCATTAGAGGATCGGTTATAGCATCAAAGATTCGAGGTGCAAATTGTATTATTCCCCACAGTAGTGCGGCAAAACCAAGATCTTGAACAAGAACAATAATAAAAACACCCAACGCAGCAGGAAACATTTGATTTGCTAGCATTCCAAAACCAAATGCAATTTTTTGTCCCATTCCAACTCTTGTAACTTTATCTACATTAGTTTCCATAGTTTAACTATTGATTTATTATTATTGTTTGAATTGCTTGTGGACTGATTGAAATCTTTTCTGAGAAATTATTTAACTTAAGATTGAAACTTTTATTATCATTTCCTTCATTAAATAAAACTACAGCGATGCTGTTATCGGGGTTTAGAGCTGCCGTAACCATTAAATTATCATCATTGTTTTCTACATCAATTATCTCAGCGCCAGGTCTTATATATTTACTGAAATGAGTCATAACATAGTAAAGAGGAGTATAGTAAATTTCATCTTTATTTGGATCAACTATTATTGGTGCTACACACCAATTATTTACCCAGTTTGGTCCTCCTTGAGTGTCTAAAACCATATTCCAATCTACCCAACCATCGACCCAGTTGTTTAATGATCCAATTATATCTCTTGAATATCTGTTAAATGGGGCGTACTTTGGGTGCAAATATTTTTTCTCATCTTCTCTCCAATCGTACCCCCAGTCAGTAGCTTCTTTTCTAAAGTACCAATCATCATCTTCCCATTGTGGAACTTCAGAATCTATACAAGCTTCAGTTTGTATCAAATACTTATTGGGAGCTTTGTTGTGAGCATATTGTAATTCATCAGGATAGTACTCGAACGTGCTGTCGTACCAATGAACGGCTGTTCCATCAAAGTATTTAGAAGATTCTTCATTTTCATACATAGAATCTACCCAGTTTTTTAAATCCGCTCTGTTTTGATCATAACCAAGAATAACAAGATCACCTTTTCCATCTTTTTCTAATTGAGGACCTAAAAAGTTTTTCACGAAATCTGTCATCTCATCAGGTGAATAATGCATGCTTTCCCAACTAGAATTGTTTCCATGAGGTTCATTTTCTACAGTAAATCCCCAAATGTTAATTCCTTGAGCTTTGTATGCGTCTACATATTTTGAAAAAAATAATGCCCATGTATCGTAATATTCAGGCAATAGTTTTCCTCCTCTCCAATCGTTATTGTCTTTCATCCAAGGTGCAGCAGTCCAAGGAGATGCAAAAATTTTAAAACCATCTTTAGAAACCTTTTGAGCATCTTTAATCATGGGAATTATGTCGTCCATATCTTCCTTTACAGAGAAGTATTCAAGATTTTTATCACCTTCAACTGGACTGTAAGAATAGTTTGAAAGAGAAAAGTCACAAGAATTCATGTGAGTTCTAGTTAATGAATAATTTGATCCATTTTCTGAAAAGTAAGCCTCAATAATTTCTTTCCTTTTCTCATCACTCATTTGGTTCAATAAGTAAGCTGAAGATTCTGTAAAAGCGCCTCCAAACCCAGTAATTTTTTGATACTTTTTATCAGTATTGATTTTTATAGTTGAAACATTGTCTCCAATTTCAAAATCTATTTTTTCTGTTAATTTATTTCCTTCTCTTGAAGTTTCGTAAACTTTAATCATAAAATCAGAGTTGTTATTACAAGAACTAATTAGTGTTATAAAGCAGATTAAAAAGAGTTTTTTTAAATTTTTCATTTTAATTGTTTTTAAACTTTTCTTTAATTATTTCAAATGTTTTCTTTTTGTTTCTATCTATATCAAGAATCCCCCAGTATTCCTCGTTTGGTGCACCGTCATATGGAACTCCAATACTATTAGGAGCCCATCCACCTATATCTTGTTTTTCAGGATTACCTGCTTTCCAAAGACCATCAATGAACTGAAAAATTAAAACACCTGATACTATGTTTGAGTTTTTGAAAACCGAATTCAAAATTTTTGAATTGGCATCAGCCTGTGCTAATTGATTCTCACCTTTTAGATAGCCAAGTTTTTCAATAGTCATGTAGCTGTCGCTACCAGCCTCTGAAAGATACATTGGTTTTGAACTTAGATTTTTCCATTCTTTAAAAATTGTTGAGGGATCGTCCCATCTGTAAACATTTAAGCCCCAAACATCTATATTTTGCAAAGACGAAATTGCAAGATTATCAGGAATTTCTCCATGTGCTGTGGACACGGGTTTGCTTTTATCTATTTCATGTATTTTACCCGCAGCAGTATTTAAAGCTGTATACCAATTACTAATATTGTTTTCAAACCATTCAGGGTGATAATTATATTCGTTACCTAGTTCCCAAAATAAGATTGAATTGTGGTTTTTATATTTTTCAATATATTGAGTAAATGATCCAGAAAGTATATCATAATATCCGTTTTGATTGTATCCAAACCCAATAATAATTTTTAAGCCAGCTTTGTCAATTTTGTCAAGTATTTCTAAATCATCAATTGGTGAATATACCCGAATGGTATTAATTCCTGCTTCAACCATTAATGATAAATCTTTATCAATATTATTGAAATTTCTTTCTGAACTACCCTTTGGGACTGGATGATAGCATACTCCTTTAATAAAGTAATTCTCATCATTTATTAGTATGCTTCTTTCTGAAATAGAAATAACATCATTACTTTCTTTATTTAAATAATTCCAGCCTAAACCAGAACCTAAAGCAATAATGATAAGTAAATATTTAAATCTCATTTATTAATTATTAACAGTTGGAGTTAAAATATTGTTTAATAGATTTTCACTATTTCCGTTATAAGTTTTAGTAATTGAGTTGCCATTTCTTGTTAAGCCGTTAAAATCTCCGTTATCAACATTTTTCCATAACGAATACTTTGCCTTTCCGTCAACAGTAAATAGACCAAAATGATTTTCTGATCCATTTTTATTTGAAAAATCTTTCCAATTTTCGTCAAATGCTTCAAAATAAAAACATGCAATTTTTTCATTTCTTGACCAATCTCTAATTTTATCATGAAATACAGCTTGTTTGTATTCGTCTGCAGCGTGAGACCCATTTTCACCATAATTTCCATTAGATTTTGTAGCCCAGCCTAATTCACCAATGTGTATTTGTTTGTTAGGATCAATTTTTCTAACATATTCTTTTACACTATTGTATTGAGAAATTGCATAGTCATGAACATTATCCATCGCTTTGTGAATTGTTTCCAGATTAGAGTTGGTGTTACTAATTTCTTTTTCAAAATTCCAAAAACTTGGATTGTAATGAGTGTCATGAAATGCATATGTGTGCATTGAAATAAAATCAACCGCTTTAATTAATGAATTTAAGTCTTCAGTATGGTAAGAATCTTCGCCACCACCCCATGAAGCAAAATTGTCCGAGCTAGTTATCCATAAATTTTCAGGAAGTTTTTTTTGTTTTTTTAGATCTTGAAGATGATTAACCCAATTTAATATAACGCCTGGTTTGACATAGTAACTCCACGCCCAATTAACCATTGCTTCATTTCCAACTGCAATAATTTTTACAATTTCTGGGTACATGTTAGCTAGATTAATCGCTTTTTGAATTTCTATTGCATTAGCAGATTCGTCTTCTTTATCATGATTTGGATTATCAGTCCATGCATTTTCACAATCTATCCATGCGCCTAACATTACATACATTTCAAAATCTGCATCAGACTTTTTTAATTCTTTTATTGCTTTTAAAATATTGGGTGCTTGTTCTAATTGTAAATTATATGTTCTTAAAATTTTCACTCCAATTGAAGACAGTATTTTTAAATCTTCTTTCAACTCATCCATAGTTGGTTGAATATCTCTACTATTGTGTCTATAACCACCGTATGAAATTGCTAAATAGTCAGGATTGTTTAAAATTTCTTTAGCTGTTATTTCAGATTTGTTTATCATTTGATTTTCTGAGGAATTACAAGAAATCAACAAGCATGTGATAAATAATATAATCAAGTTTAAATTGATTAATTTATTTTTTGAGGTCTTATTAATTTCTTTAATTATCATTTTATTACACTAACATTAATTTGCTTAATAATATTTTCTCTATCAAAAAGAGATCTACTCGAATCAATATCAAGCTCATTCCCTTGAATACTAACAGATCTACCGTCAATAAAATCAATGGTGATTTTTTTAGAAGATGATTTAGAATAGATTATAGGAACTTGACAATATGTAAAGCAAAGTGAATTCACATTTACATTTAATTCAATTTTTCCTTTTGATAAATTCACATATCTAAAAGTTTCATTAGTTGTTAAAAACTCTTGATCTCTGAGCATTTCAGAGTTGAAGCTTATAATTCCATTATTAACCTCTACGCCAAGTTCTCCAAACCTTGATATTACATCTTCTTTTACTTGGCCAGTCATTCCTGGTTGTTGAGCTCCTTTACCAGCAGGTGTGTGAGAATAAGGATCGGTTGGAAATGCTCCATATAATTCAGGGGACTTATTTACACCAATTCCTTCAAGTATTTCAAAATAATGATCAAAGAATCTTCCAATTACAGCATTATCTTTTTCACTTATAGCTTTTTTTGTAGTTTCTAGAACTGCTAAAGAAAGTTTAGATACCATGTGCCAATAGATTGAACCTAATCCTTCATATCCAAAGAAAGTTCCGGATCTTCCAGTAAATTCTTTGTGATTAAACACCTCTTCAAAAATTTCAAGAATATTGTTGTACTCCTCTTTAACTAACTCATTGTATTTTTTTGGTAATAAATTCAATTCACTTATTAATCCATTCACATTATTAAAATCACAATTAAAATGAAATGATCCTTCACAATCTTGAGAAACTATTTGATTATTGCCGTCATTTAATAGTTTACTTAATAATTTAGATTCTTTAACTTTTGAAGACGCAATGTTATTCTTTTCTAAAAACAAGCCTAAATTTTTATCTGGATACAGTATATAACTGTATTGATCTTCTCTAAACAATTTACTTGATTTTAGCGCATCTAAAACCTCTAGATTTTCTTTAGAACTTAAGTATCCGGAACTTAAAACAGCAACCTGACCTTCAAGCATTTCTGGCAAGTGTGATATTGAAATATTATCATTATCAATAGTCAATAAATTGTATGCATGGTAAAGTTTATCACTTCTTTTGTTAGAATCAATCGAATGATCTATGTATTTTAATAGCAGTTGTAATAATTCTTTAATTTCTTTAATCCCAATTGCAGATTTAGTACCAGAAAAACTACTATCATAAATTGTGTTTCTGTAATTTGAACCAGCTTGCCCTAGTGAATCAACTATTTTTTTTCTATCTGAATCTGATATTAACGTATCTAAAACTTTTTTATTTTTATTTAACGCAAAAGAAATATCATTAAAAAACTTGTTAAGTTCAGAAGATATTTCGACAGAAATAAGGTCAGTTTTTTCTAATAGAGAATTAAAAAACTCAACAAATCTTCTCAAGTAATATAACGTTACCATAGAAATTCCGTTACCAACCAATGCATTGTTGGCATCATTCCATTCAGGCCTTTGAGTGTTCATCCATATTCCTCCCTCGGGAACAAAATTTGAAACTTTTGAAAGTAATGTGGCTAAAATCTTTTCAATAAAGTTAACATGATGAATTTCTTGTTTGTTATTAAAAACTAACGATCCGTCAACTCCTATTTCGTTTTTTCTTTTATCTATTAATATTTCATTTTTATGATCGTAATCAATTGTGTTTTTAGAATCTTTTAAAATTTCTTTGTAAGATTTAATTTTATAAGGAACATTTGCATAAACAAATAGGCTTTTTGAGAAATATTTGTAGAGTTTATTAGGGTAATGATTTTCAATAAATTCAAGAAATTTTAAAAGATATATTATTTGATGATCGCCCCAATAACCAATATAAGACCAAGGATTATCTGGCTCAATAGTTTCCCAATCAAATCCATCCTTTGTAACCCTGTAAGGATTGTACCCGTCAAAGGTAGTTGAATTTAAAAATTTATGTATCATTCCTTCAATAAATTGAGGGTATGAATATGCCAAAGCTTCCCAGTTTTGAAAAATATCTCTCCAATTACCCTGATAATCTAAAATTTTAGATCCATCTATTTCGCTTCTAGTATTAATAGAAAACTTGTTCCATGGCCTGCTCGGATCTCCGTGTCTTCTACTAAATTTTAACGGCAGGTATTCTGTACACAATCGTTTGAAATCATGATTAGATATGTTTGCTGAAATTGATTTTAAATCATGAAGTGTAAAAATCTGAGGAAGATTATTTAAAGTTTCATTAAACGATTTGTAAATACTACAGTTAGCTTTTTTTATGTAAGGTAAAAAGTCATTTTTTTCTATTTGGTAATTATCATCAAAAATACCTCCCCTCATGATATTAAACATTGTATTAGAAAAATGTCTAATCATTCTAAGCTTGTCATTAGTTAGTTGAAGACCATCTGCGTTACCAACTAATTCTCTTAATTTTGATGATCCTAAAATCACATCATCTTCTACTTTAGATTTGATTTTCCTATCATTTGTTATTGAATTTTTTAAACTAACAACATCCGAGATTGTTTGATTGACATTACAGACAATTATCCATTCTTTTAAGGAATTACTTTTTAATTTAATTTTCTTGTTAATGAAATAAGCACCTTTTTCAGCTTTAATTTCATGTTCATTGTATAAATCAATTCCATTTCTGAAATTATCAAGCTGCAATGAAGATAAAAGGTGTTTTGTATTTTCAATTTCCGTTGTCCAAACAGTATTTGCCTTTAATGCTTCACTTGGCTCTGCTTTGTCAACTATAATGGCACTTAAAGTAAAAATGCCTAATTTACTTTTATTTTCTAATTCGCATTTTTTATAAGCATCAACTAAATTACTTTGAGCAATTTGAAGACCTTCGCCAACTCCGTAAGGCAATATGTTTTGAATTCCATCAAGAAAGTTAATGTCCAAATCATTGTTTGAATTGTTTTTGATCGAAGATTTTCTTACGAATCCATATTTATTACTCGAACTCCACTGATAACTAAATTCAATGTTTAGGTCATGATTTATTTCTTCAAAAATGACTTTATTTCCAATAGTATTTTTATAAATATTTCTTGAAACTTTGTATGCTCCTTTAAACCTATTTGAAAAAGGTTCCCAAAGGAAATTTTTGTTATTTATTTTAACCGTAATAATTGTTTTACTTCCAGTTGTATCACTTGATTCAGTGATTTTGTCGTCAGTATAATAAGGGAATAATGAAAATTCACTATTTTTTCTTCCAGCTGAAAGGCTTCCAGTACTTGAAATAAACATCCAATGATTAGAGTTACTCACAATACTCATAAAAAATGGACGCATTTTATCTACATTGGAAATCTTATAAAAATTTTCATTTCCAATTTTTAGTTGTTTTCCTTCAACTTTTTTATTTTCAACCAATGATTCTAAATCACCAACATAAATCTTTTCAAGCATATATTATTTTTAAATTATTATTGCATTATTAGTTAATAATAAATTAACTTTTAAACTGTTTATTTTTCTTGAGGCAATAATCTTAAAAATAAGTGTATTATCACTATGTTTTTTTTATAAAACCTTTACATTTTATAAATCAACCTTTAAATCGGTATTAGTTTTATTTTAACCTGTTAAATTTATTTTTTGTCAGGAACGTAATGTTTTTACAAAAATAAATGTTTAAGTATTGTATAGGCGTTTTCTTGCTTTAACAAGTTTTTTAGCAACTATTTTTACTCTTAAATTCCTCTTTTCATAAGTCTTACTTTGTTTTTTTTGTGAATTATGGAATGTAAAGGTGATTTTATTACGTTTTGCTTTATAATTACTTAATTTTTATGTAAAATTCTCTTGAATCTTAATTAACAATCTTAGCTTTGTAATGTTATGCATAAATCTAGTTTTATTAATATTATTGGTAATCCTAACGTTGGCAAATCTTCATTGACTAATTATTTGTTAGGTCAAAAGTTATCAATTATCACTTCAAAAGCTCAAACTACTAGGCATAGAATTTTAGCCCTTATAAATGATGAAAAGTATCAGCTAGTAATTTCTGACACTCCTGGCGTTATTAAACCTGCTCATAAGCTTCACAAGTCTATGATGGATTTCGTACTACCAACTGTTGAAGATGCTGATATTCTTTTATACATGGTTGAATACAAGGACCATAATTTAAAAGATGATTCCTTATACAATAAGATCGTTAATATTAAAGTTCCTCTTTTAATTATTCTTAATAAAATTGATTTAATTGATCAAAAAAAACTCGAAGGTGAGTTAGATTTTTGGAAAGATAAAGTTCCTAATGCTGAAATTTGGCCAATTTCCGTTAAAGCATCATTTAATATTGATAAATTATTGGATCGACTAGTTGAATTAAGTCCTGAATTCCCCCCTTATTTTCCAAAGGATCAACTTACAGATAAAAATGAAAGATTTTTTGTAAATGAGATGATTAGAGAAAAGATATTATTGAATTTTAAAAAGGAAATTCCCTACTCAGTTGAAGTGACAACTGAAGATTTTAAAGAAGAAGAAACTATTATTAAAATTAGGTCTATCATTATTGTAGAAAGAGATTCTCAAAAAGGAATTATTATTGGACATAAGGGTGCTGCAATTAAAAAAGTTGGTACGCAAGCTAGGATTGATTTAGAAAATTTTTTTAATAAAAAGATTTTTTTGGACCTTCAAGTCAAAGTCAATAAAAACTGGCGATCTGACGAAAAATTACTCAAAAAATTTGGATACCATCAAAAATAATTTTTATTAAAATAAAAGTTTAGTTTTGTACACCTTAAAAAAATCAAAATGAGTTCAATCGTAGCTATTGTTGGAAGACCAAATGTTGGAAAGTCAACTTTTTTTAATAGACTAATCCAAAAAAGAGATGCTATTGTTGATTCACAAAGTGGTGTTACTAGAGATCGTCACTATGGTTATTCATTTTGGAATGGAAAAGATTTTACAGTAATTGATACTGGGGGTTTTATGCTTGGCGGTGAGGATAATTTTGAAAAAGAAATTAATACTCAGGTTATGATAGCTATTGAAGAGGCTGATATAGTTGTTTTCGTAGTTGATGTCGAGACTGGAATTAACTCAATGGATAGTGAAATATCAAGATTACTGCACAAATCTAATAAAGATGTGATTTTAGCGGTAAATAAAGTAGATAATTCTAAAAGACAACTTGATTCCACTGAATTTCATTCACTTGGTTTTGAAAAAATATTTAATTTCAGTGCTATAAATGGTGGAGGAACAGGAGAATTATTAGATTCATTAGTTTCATTGATGCCCGAAGATTCAGTGATTGAAAATGATGAAATTCCTGGTTTTGCAGTTGTAGGCCGTCCTAATTCTGGCAAATCATCTTTTATTAATGCTCTTTTAGGTGTAGATCGTTATGTTGTTAAAGACTTAGCTGGTACAACACGAGATAGTATAGATACACATTTTAACCGTTTCGGTTTTGATTTTAAATTAATTGATACTGCTGGAATTAGAAAAAAATCAAAAATTAGTGATGATGTTGAATTTTATTCTGTTGTTAGATCTATACGTACAATCGAAAATTCAGATGTTTGTTTAATAATTTTTGATGCTACAAGATCTTTCGATAGTCAGGTTAAAAATATCTTTTGGTTAGCTGCTAGAAATAATAAAGGAATTGTAATTCTAGTTAACAAATGGGATTTGGTTGATAAAAAAACTAATACTATTAAATTATTTGAAGAACAAATTAGAAAAGAATTAGAGCCATTTACTGATATTCCAATTGTATTTATTTCTAGTTTAACAAAACAAAGAATTTTTAAGGCTATTGAAACAGGTATGATGGTGTATAAATGTCGTTCAAAAAAAATCGTTACTCGAAAATTTAACGAAACCATGCTTCCAATAATAGAAAAAACACCTCCTCCTGCGTACAAAGGGAAATATGTTAAAATTAAATTTTGCACACAACTTCCTTCTTCATTTCCTCAATTTGCATTTTTTTGTAATCTTCCTCAGTATATAAAAGATCCTTATAAACGATTTATAGAAAATAAAATAAGAGAAATTTATGACTTTAATGGAGTGCCAATTAGGATATTTTTCAGAAAAAAATAATCAAAGTTCATTTTTGATATTTAATAACTTTGCTTTTATTATTTCTAATTTTTTAATTACTTCAAAATTTTTATTTAAAGTTTTTAATTGATATTTAGCCCCATCAAGGGTATACCCTTTTTCTTTTACTAAGTGGTGTATTGTTTGTAGTTTTTCAACATCTATTGATGAATATCTTCTTGTTCCTTTATTGTTTTTTTTAGGACTTAATTCTTCGAATTCTTTTTCCCAAAATCTTATAAGTGAAGCATTAACATTAAATGCTTTGGAAATTTCTCCAATACTATAATATAATTTTTGAGGTAAATTGACATGCATTAATCTAGAGATTGGTTTTCTTGATTAGCTAATCTTAGAAGTTCATCAAATTCATCAGGAGTAAGATTACCAAGATAAAAATTAATTGGATTAACTCTTTTTTTATCAATTTGAACTTCATAATGAAGGTGGGGTGCTTGTGATCTTCCAGTGCTTCCTACAAACCCGATTACATCCCCTTTTTTAACATTTTGTCCTCTTTTAACATTATACTTATTTAAGTGAGCATAAAGAGTAACATAACCAAAACCATGATCAATCCTTATGTGTTTGCCATATCCAGTTGATCTAGAATCAGCTCTAACGATTTTACCATCGCTTGCAGCGTAAACAGGAGTATTTCTTGGCGCTGTAAAATCCATTCCTGAATGCATTTTTCTTGATTTGTTAAATGGATCAGTTCTGTAACCAAATCCTGAAGCCATTCTTGTTAAATCACTTTGCTTAATAGGCATAATTGATGGAATTGCAGCCATAAGCTTTTCTTTTTCACTAGCTAATCTTTCAATTTCATCAAGAGATTTTGATTGAATAACAATTTGTTTTGTAAGTATTTCAATTTTTTTAGTTGTTTCAATTACTAATTTAGAATTATCAAAACCTTCCAAATTTTCGTACCTATTAACACCACCAAACCCTGCTTTTCGAACCTCACTTGGAATAGGATTAGTTTCAAATAAAACTCTGTAAATATTATTATCTCTTTGTTCAATTTCATCGAGTACAATGTTGAGTTGATTTAGTTTTTTATTCATCAACTCAAATTGAAATTTATAATTTGAAATCTCTCTAGCTTGTGAAAGCTCAGTAGGTGTATTAATTATAGGGGATTTAAGTAGTGTTAGAAGTGATACAATTCCAAAGAATGAAGATGCTATTAAAAAAGTTAAAATATTTCTTAATTGAACCCCTTTGCTTACTTTGATCTTTCTGTAAGAAAGTGTTTTTGTGTCGTAATAATATTTGGTCTTAAACATTAATTAAATTATACTAATTTTACGCTTAATTTACTTTTACATAATATTAAGTAAATATATAAAATTGTTTTTTTTAATATCTATTACTAATTTAATAATTAATGAAATCTAATAAAGTTCGTTCTACCTTTCTCGATTTCTTCAAAAATAAAGATCATAAAGTAGTGAAATCTGCTCCAATGGTTATGAAAAATGATCCTACATTGATGTTTACAAATGCAGGAATGAATCAATTTAAAGATAACTTTTTAGGCAACTCTAATATTGAAAACAAAAGAGTTACTGATACTCAAAAATGTCTAAGAGTATCAGGAAAACATAATGATTTAGAAGAAGTTGGTATAGACACTTATCATCATACCATGTTTGAAATGCTTGGTAACTGGAGTTTTGGAGATTATTTTAAAGAAGATGCAATTAAATGGGCTTGGGAACTGTTAACCGAAGTTTATAAAATAAATAAAGAATCATTATATATCACAGTTTTTGAGGGCTCTAAAGATGATAATACTGACTTAGATCAAGATACTTTTGATATTTGGTCTAAAATAGTTGATAAAGAAAAAATTATTTTAGGTAATAAAAAAGATAATTTTTGGGAAATGGGTGATGTTGGCCCGTGTGGACCATGTTCTGAAATTCATGTTGATATTAGAACAGATAAAGATAAATTAATTATACCTGGTAAAGAGTTGGTTAATAAAGACCATCCCGAAGTAATTGAAATATGGAATTTAGTTTTTATTCAATTTAATAGGAAAAATAATGGCAGTTTAGAAAATCTTCCTTCAAAGCATATCGATACTGGAATGGGATTTGAAAGACTTTGTATGGTTTTACAGGGAGTTAAATCAAATTATGACACTGATGTATTTACTCCCTTAATAAATGAATTAGAGAATATTTGTGATGTAAAATATGGTGATTCTAAGAAATCTGATATTGCATTTAGAGTTATTGTTGATCATTTAAGGGCAGTTGTTTTTTCTATTGCAGATGGTCAATTACCCTCAAATAATGGAGCAGGTTATGTCATAAGAAGAATTCTAAGACGAGGGGTTAGGTATGGTTATACATTTTTAAATCTAAAAAGTCCATTTATCTTTAAACTTGTTAAGACTCTTTCAAATCAGTATTCTTCAGTTTTTCCAGAATTAAACTTTCAAATTGATATTATTGAAAATGTAATCAAAAAAGAAGAAGAATCTTTTCTACGAACTTTAGACAAAGGAATTATTAAGCTAGATGAAATAATTTCAAAAAATAAATCGAACATAATTTCAGGGTCAAATGCTTTTGAGTTGTATGATACATTTGGATTTCCTATAGATTTAACAGCTCTTATTTTAAGAGAAAAGAAAATGAATTATGATTTAAATGAATTTGATAGTTTAATGCTAGATCAAAAAAACAGATCAAAAGCTGCTGTTAATAATCAAAATCAAGAGTGGATATCTTTATCTGATAATTTTCAACAAACAGAATTTTTGGGTTATGATCAGCTAAATGCTGAAACGAAGATATCAATGTACAGGGAGTCGATTACTAAAAAGGGAGACTCTATTTTTCATTTAGTTTTTGAATCAACTCCTTTTTATGCTCAAGGCGGTGGTCAGATAGGAGATACTGGTTTTATTGAAACAATTGGAGATTCTACTATAAAAATCTTAAATACTGTTAAAGAAAATGATACTATAATTCATGTGACTAATCAACTTCCAAAAGAATTAAAATCACTTATTTCTGTTTATGTTGATAAGAAGGCACGTTTTGATAGTTCTTGTAATCATACTTCAACGCATTTACTTCATCAGGCGTTAAGACATGTTTTAGGAACTCATGTTCAACAGAAAGGTTCAATGGTTTCTGACAAATATTTAAGATTTGATTTTTCACATTTTGAAAAATTAAATGAAACTCAAATAAATGATGTTCAAAACTTTGTAAATAAAAAAATTGATGATCATTTAAATCTTGAAGAAAACAGATCTGCAGATTATAATGAATGCTTAAATAATGGAGTTATAGCTTTATTTGGAGAAAAGTATGGCGATAAAGTTAGATCAGTAAAGTTTGGAAGTTCAATCGAACTCTGTGGAGGAACACACGTTAAAAACACCAGCTTAATTAAAAATTTCATTATAAAATCTGAGTCAGCAATTTCAACGGGTGTAAGACGAATAGAGGCAATAAGTGGAGTAGCTGCAAAAGATTTTTTAAATGAAAAAATAAGCACTTTAAATAAAGCCAATTCTTTATTAAATAACGAAAAGGATATTTTAGGTGCGATTAATAAACTTAAAAATCAAAATATACAACTAACTAAAAAACTCGATAATTATAGTAGCGAATTATCTAAGTTTTATTTGAACGAAATTGTAAATCATACTGAACAAAAGAATTCTGTTAACTTTTGTTATCATCAACTTTCATGCTTACCAGAATTGTTAAAAAATTTAGCTTTTAACTCTGGAAAACAAATTGAAAATTTATTTTTAATATTAGTTTGTGTAAATGAAGGTAAAGCATATATAACATGCTATATTTCCAAAAATATTGTTAAATCTATGAACTTGAATGCAAATGATGTAGTTAAGACGTTAAGTCAATACATTGATGGGTCAGGAGGAGGACAGCCTTTTTTCGCTAATGCTAGTGGAACTAAATTAGATGGAATCCCAAAATTATGGGAAGCAGCAAAAAAGTTATTTTAATTATTTAATTTCAATTTCTGGTGGGTAAACATCTAAGATTTTAGTCACATAAGAACTCACTAAATCATCTCTATTTGTTCTTTTACTACTTGATAAAAAACCAGTCCCTTTACCTTGCCATATTAATTGTTTAGTTTTAGTATCAATTAAATCTATATATAATGCACCTTGAGATGTTGAATACGCTACTTGTCTATGACCTCTACCGTAGTTAGGGTACCAACCTGTATAATATGGACTATAATAAGTATTATCTATATAAATATTTTCTGAAGATTTTGTAGCTATATTAATCAAAACATCAGGATTCTCATCAATAGTTAATCCTTTGTTTAATAATGAAATTTGTATGGATTTAAGTATTCTTTTTTTATCAATATCTGATATTTCAACTTTATCAATTCCAGATTTGTAAAAGGCAAAAGTTTTATATTTTGAAAAATCAGCTTCTGAATCATAATCTGAAGCTACTCTTACTGTGCCACAGCTAACTAATATTATTGATGTTAAAAGTACAATTGAAAGAAATTTTAGATTTTTCATAATTTTAATTTATTTAATAATTGCAAAAATAATGCCTTAATTATTTTAAATTTAATTTTTTTTAGATTTAGATCATAACTTTTTTATTTAAAATGTCTTTTTTTCAAAATATTAAAACTGAAAATATTTATTTGAACGTCTTGAACTTAAATCAAGGTTTTAAAATTTACATGAAAAGAGAGGATTTGATTCATCCAATTTTTTCAGGCAATAAATTTCGAAAATTGAAATATAACCTTAAGGAATTAAAAAAAAATAAAAATTCACTATTAATCAGTTTCGGAGGTGCTTTTTCAAATCATTTATTGGCAGTTGCTTACTTGGGGAAAATTGAAGGAATTAAAACTTTAGCAATAGTTAGGGGAGAAGAATTAAGAGATTTCAAATTAAACACAACTTTACAAAAATGTTCCGATTTTGGAATGGAATTCGAATTTGTTTCAAGAGAAAAATACAGAGAACGAAATACTAATAAATACAATTGTGAGCTACAAAATAAATTTAAGAATGCATATATAGTTCCTGAGGGTGGTACAAATATGCTTGGAGTTAAAGGATGTGAGGAAATTTTATCTAAATATGACAAAGAATTTTTTGATGTAGTTTGTGTGCCTGTTGGCTCAGGAGGAACTTTTTCTGGTTTGATTAATTCTAGTTTAGAAAAACAAAAAATATTAGGATTTTCTGCATTAAATAATAGTAATATAAGTGAAGTAATTAATAAATTTGTAAAGAAAGATAATTGGAAATTGTTTGATGAAAGTTTTTTTGGTGGTTATGCAAAATTTAATAATGAATTAATAAATTTTATTAATAACTTCTATAAAAAACATAATATTAAGTTAGATTCCATTTATAATGCTAAAATGATCTTCAGGATATTGGATTTAATAAATAATAACAATTGGGATTTTGGAAAGAATATTTTAGTTATAAATACAGGTGGAACTCAATCAGTCGAAGGAATTAATAAATTACTTAAAAAGAAAGGATGCGGAACCATAAATTATTAATAATTGCTTTTATTATTTTTTTTAACTCATGTGGAGTCAAAAAAGTATCTTATCGTGACAATAATCCTAAAAAAATTAAAAACAAATCGGTAAAATCGGTTAATCGTTTTTTTAAGACAATGACCAATGAACAAAGAACTCATTGGTATGTTAATACGTATTCTAAAATTTCAATTGATGAAATGAAAAAATTTGGAATTCCAGCAAGTATTACAATGGCTCAAGGTATATTAGAGTCCAGTTCAGGTAAAGGCAGTCTTGCTTTAAAATCAAATAATCATTTTGGAATTAAATGTCACAAGGGTTGGAGGGGGAAGAAAGTTTATCACGATGACGATGCAAAAGGAGAATGTTTTAGAAAGTATAAGAATCCAGATAAATCTTATAGAGATCATTCTATTTTTTTAGAATCTAGAGATCGATATAATTTTTTATTTAAATTAAATAAGAGAAATTATGTTAAATGGGCAAAAGGTCTTAGGAAAGCTGGATATGCAACTGATCCAAAGTATGCAGATAAATTAATTTCAATTATCGAAAGGTATGAGCTTTGGAAACTGGATGGTTCAAAAAAACCACTAAACAAATCCAGAGAAAAAAAATTATCCAAAAAACAAGTTGAAATAAAGGTTGATTCCAAATCATTATACATTGTAAAAAAAGGTGATACTTTATATTCAATTTCAAAAAAACAAAATATTAGTGTTTCTGAACTTATTAGGTTGAATAATATTAAAAACAATAATTTAAGTGTAGGTCAATCATTAAAAATATTTAATAAATAATGTTGTATAAGAGAAGTAGTATGCTTTTTAGTGAAGCGAAAAAATATATTCCTGGAGGTGTTAATTCACCTGTGAGAGCCTTTAAATCAGTTGGTGGTTCACCTATTTTTGCATCCAAAGCTTTAGGCGCTTACGTCTATGATGAAGATGGAAATAAATATATTGATTACATCTCCTCATGGGGACCAATGATACTGGGTCATGCACATCCTAAGGTGATTAAAGCTATATCTGAAACAGCTAAAAATGGAACCTCTTTTGGAATGCCAACAACTTTAGAAACAGATCTAGCTAAATTATCTTTGTCCATGGTTCCAGAAATGGAGAAAATTAGATTTGTTAATTCTGGAACAGAGGCTTGTATGAGTGCAATTAGATTAGCTCGAGGGTTCACAAATAAAGAAAAAATAATAAAGTTTTCTGGATGCTATCATGGACACTCTGATTCCTTTTTAATTGAAGCGGGTAGTGGAGTAGTAACTTTTGGAACTCCCAATAGTCCTGGCGTAACTAAAGGAACAGCTCAAGACACCTTAATTGCTCCATATAATAATTTAAATTATGTGAAAGAACTTTTTCAAAAGAATAAAGATGAAGTTGCAGCTATTATAATAGAACCTGTAGCTGGCAATATGGGCTGTGTTATTCCACAAAATGGGTTTATTGAGGGTTTAAGAAAATTATGTGATCAGAACAATTGTCTTTTGATTTTTGATGAAGTTATGACTGGCTTTAGGCTTGCTAAGGGAGGTGCTCAAGAAGTTTTAGGTGTAAATGCAGATATAGTTACTTATGGAAAAGTAATTGGTGGAGGATTACCTGTAGGAGCTTTTTCCTCAAGAGATGAAATAATGAATAATCTCTCACCTGAAGGTTCAGTTTACCAAGCTGGTACTCTTAGTGGAAACCCTCTTGCAATGTCAGCTGGATTAGCTACTTTATCTGAATTAAAAATTAATGATAATATTTATAAGAGTTTAGATGAAAAATCATCTTATTTAGAAAAAGGTATGTATGAAGTTCTTGGTAAAACATCATTAGATTTTAAAATAAACCGATTGGGATCCATGATATCATTACATTTTTGTTCTGATGAAGTTATAGACTTTAAATCATCTCAAAAAGGTAACAATGAAAAATTTAAAAAGTATTTTCACGGTATGTTAAATGAAGGGATTTACCTTCCTCCAAGTGCATTTGAAAGTTATTTTTTAAACGATGCACTTACATATTCTGATATAGACCATACGCTTGATGCATTAATAAAAGTTTCAAAAACTCTTTAAATAGGCTTTCCAGCAAGTATTTTATTGATTTTTGCCATTGCCATATCTAAATGCATTTTAGTCATTTGATCAGATCTGTTTTTATGCTTTTTAATATCTTTTCTTAGTTCTAATAATTGTCCAACAGCAATAGTTCTAATATCTGACTGACTGACTTTTACAGAAGTTACTCTTCCTCTTGCCCACGATGGTATAGAACCCTGTTCTTCGTTCATTATATAACTAATTCTGTCTAAGTAAGCCAATTGCAAATTTCTTCTGTAAACATCTATTGTTTTATTTGAATATAGTTCTTTCCAAATTCCTTTTTTCAAGTCTGACATCATATCAATTAAAGTATATGCGGTTTTTCCGTTTATTGCTTCATTTTCAATAAGTCTTGCCATTTTACCAAAATCTAAAATACTATTTAAAGTTCTTGACTGAGTGCTTCTAATTCTATTAGTTATTCCGGCAAATTCAATTTTATTCAGAATATTATTGTCAATCATCCATGTTGGTGTATCAAAAAGTTGGTCATTTAAAAAATTCATACATTTTTTTTGATGAGATTTTTTAACGTGCGTATAAACTGGACCTTCTTGATCATAAGTTTTGTAATATTGATACACTCCCCCAATATTTGAACTTACATGACCCATATAGCGATTGAACTGTGTAAGGACTTGCCCATACATTGTTTGAAGATCAGAATAGTCTTTACCATCTTCAGATGTCCATTTAGTAAGGTTTGGAACAATTCTTTTTAAATTTAATATTCCATATTCACTTGCCTTAACGGCATCGTCTCCCAAATCTTCAGTTTGTGAGCTTGGATCAATACCAGCACTTCCAAATCTGTGCATTAAGCTATTTTCATTATCTCTTATCCATTTGTCTAATGTTTTCTTTTCCTCTTTTGCTGTTTTTGCATCAGGAATTGGTCTATAACCCCATCTAACCGCATGTTTATCATAAACTCCAATATCAGGCATTAGAGCAACTCCTTTGTCTTCAGGTTGAGCTATATAATTAAATCTAGCATAATCCATAATTGATGGAGCTGTACCATATTTTTTAGTAAAAGTTGCAGATCTAAGTGAATCTACAGGATAAGCGCTACTGCTACCCATATTATGTGGTAAACCAATAGTATGTCCAACTTCGTGTGCTGAAACGAATCTAATTAATCTTCCCATCACTTCGTCATCAAAGGAAACTCCTCTTGCATCTTCATTTATAGCTGCAGTTTGAACGAAAAACCAATTTCTTAATAACGTCATTACATTGTGATACCAATTTATGTCTGATTCTAAAATCTCTCCTGATCTTGGGTCACTAACATGAGGCCCGTTAGCATTTGGTATCGGAGAAGCTAAATATCTTACTACAGAGTACCTTACATCCTCTGGACTCCATTCTGGATCTTCTTCTTTTGTTGGAGGATCTTTTGCAATTATTGCGTCTTTAAAACCAGCTTGCTCAAATGCTACTTGCCAATCTTCTATTCCTTCTTTCAAATATTTTCTCCATTTTAATGGCGTTGCCCTATCAATGTAGTATACAATTTGTTTTTTTGGAGTAACTAACTCCCCATTTTTAAATTTTTCTAAATCTTCATCTTTTACTTCTAATCTCCATCTATCCAAATATTTTAAAGATTTACTCTCTTGTACATCCAGTCCATAATCAACTTGACTTCTAGCAAACCAACCGACTCTTTGATCAAAATATCTTCTTTTCATTGGTGTTTTAGGTAATAATATCATTGAATTATTAATTTCAAGGGATATAGTTCCTGTGCTTGAGTTTGAAGGTGGTGATGAAGAATTGTATGTCTTTACATGTCTTGATTCAATATTTTCAGGATAACTTTTTATAGACTCAATAAAAGATTTTTTTGAATTTAAACTGGATATTTTATAACCTTTTCTTCTACTTTGAGGAAAACCTAATGGTTTTACATCTTCATTAAATAGTTTTGTGACTTCTATTAAGGTTGAGGTTGAATCTATTCCTTTACTTTCTATCTTAAAACTATATAAAATTGGTTCAAAATTTGAATTTAAAACAGCTTCGTTTACAGGGAGAGAATCAGATGCTACCACATTATGAGAAACTACTCTTAATAATATTTTATTATCTTTTATTTGCCACCTTAAAACTTGTGTATTTTGTTTTCCTCCTCCAAATCCTAGACCAGATGCTGTTTTAGCAATTCTGGTCACCATTAGCATTTCTCTGCCTAAAAGTGAATCATTTATTTCGTAAAAGTATTTTTCTTTTACTTTATGAATATCAAATAATCCTTTATCTGTTATTGCATCTTTTGTAATTATATCTTTATATGTTTTTTCTTTTTTAGGTTTTTTGGACTCATCTTTTGCACTTGGTTTTTGTGCAGAAAGATTTAATGAAATTAAAAAACAAAATAGATAGGTGAAAATATTGTACTTGTTCATGTTATGAATTTTAAAATTATGAATATATTAAATAAATATTATTCTTAATAAGAAATACTTTAAATTTTAAAAGTTTTTTAAGAATATCGCAATAAAAAATCCCTTTAAGAATGTTTTTTTAAGAATCAATCAATTCAATAATTAATTTATCACCTCGCTTTTTAACAAAAACTAACTTATTTTTAGTTAGACCTTTGATCGTTTTGTCCCATTTTTTATTTGATAATCCGGATTCAGATTTTATTTGAATAAGTTCATCAGAATTATGATTTTTAATAATTTTTAAAACATTCTTTTCTTCCTCATTTAAAACAATATTTTTTTTCTCAGGCTTCATTTGTGGAAAAAACAATACTTCTTGAATAGACATGTTATTTGTAAATAGCATAACTAATCTATCTATTCCTATACCAATTCCTGACGTTGGAGGCATCCCATACTCAAGCGCTCTAATGAAATCATTATCTATAAACATAGCTTCATCATCTCCTTTTTCTGAAAGTTTTAACTGATCTTCAAATCTTTCTAATTGATCAATTGGATCATTTAATTCAGAATAGGCGTTGGCAAGTTCTTTCCCATTTACAAACAGTTCAAATCTTTCTGTTAATTCTGGATTATCTCTGTGTTCTTTAGTTAATGGACTCATTTCTTTTGGATAATCAGTGATAAAAGTAGGTTGGATATAATTGTGTTCACATTTTTCACCAAAAATTTCATCAATTAGCTTTCCTTTTCCCATTGTATTATCTACTTCAATACCTAGTGTTTTAGCTGTTTCAAAAAGTTGACTTTCATTCATTTTTGAAATATCTATTCCAGTATATTCTTTTATAGAATCAAGAATACTAATTCGTTTAAAAGGAGCTTTGAAATTTATTTCTTTTTCATTTAAATTTACGACTGTTGAACCATTTACTTCAATCGCTACTTTTTCTAATAATAATTCAGTCATTTCCATCATCCAGTAATAATCTTTATATGCAACATATAATTCGACCATTGTAAATTCTGGATTATGAGTTCTATCCATGCCTTCGTTCCTAAAAGCTTTTGCAAATTCATATACACCATCAAAACCTCCAACAATTAGTCTCTTTAGATAAAGTTCGTTTGCAATTCTAAGATATAATGGTATGTTTAAAGCATTGTGATGTGTAACAAAAGGTCTTGCCGATGCACCACCGGGAATTGGTTGAAGGATAGGAGTCTCTACCTCCAAATAATCATTACTATTAAAAAAAGAACGTATTACATTTATTATTCTTGTTCTTTTTATAAATGTTTCTTTAACCTCAGGGTTAACAATTAAATCTACATAACGTTGTCTATATCTTAATTCTGGATCTGAAAATTCATCATAAGTTTTTCCATCAGAATCTGTTTTGGGTAATGGAATTGGTTTAATGGATTTTGCTAACAATTTAAAATTCTTAACAAGAATTGTTTTTTGTCCAACTTGTGTAGTAAATAATTCACCTTCGATTCCAATTATATCTCCAAAGTCAAGAAGTTTTTTATAAACTTCGTTGTACATAGTTTTATCTTCTCCCGGGCATATTTCGTCTCTGTTAAAATAAACTTGAATTTTACCTTTATTGTCTTGTATTTCTGCAAAACTTGCCTTGCCTTGTATTCTTCTGGACATTAACCTTCCAGCAATTGAAACTTTTTTATCTTCTTCAAAGTTTGAATTAATTTCAAAAGAATTAGTATTTACAGGAAATAATGCCGCAGGAAAAGGATCAATGCCCAACTCCTTTAACTTATTCAATTTTTCTCTTCTTATTTGCTCTTGCTCAGATAGCATAATTATATTTTTTTCAAATATAATCAATCAATTTCAAAGCTAGGTTTGTATTTCATTCTTCATTTAATTAATATATTTACATTGTTATTTTAAAATTAATTTTTTGAGCATTTGGAGAGTTATTTTATCGGTTTTATTTCCACCCTTTTCAGTTTTAGATAAAGGATGTGGTTCCATTGTCATAGTTTTTATTTTAACATTATGCGGTTGGGTTCCAGGTGTAATAGCAGCTTTAGTGATATTAAATAATCCTAAAAATTAATTGATATGAACAAACATATTACCGTTCATGATTTGGGTTTGGTAGATTATCAGACTGCATTAGATTATCAATCAAAATTGTTTAATCAAATAATAGATATAAAACTTAAAAATAGAAGAAACAACACTCAAATAGAAACTGAAAACCACTTAATTTTTGTTGAACATCCTAATGTCTACACTTTGGGTAAAAGCGGGGATATTAATAATTTATTATTGAACAAAAAAGAGTTAATTGACAAGAAAATCCAGTTTTTTAATACAAACAGAGGAGGTGATATTACTTGTCATGGACCAGGTCAAATTGTTTGTTATCCAATATTAGATTTAGATAATTTCTTTACAGATATTCATAAATATTTAAGATTCTTAGAAGAAACCGTGATAAGATCTTTAAAAGATATTGGAATAGTTTCTGAAAGAAGTCAAAACGAAACAGGTGTTTGGATAGATTCAGATTTAGTTTTTTCTAGAAAAATTTGTGCCATGGGAGTAAAAGCTAGTCGTTGGGTAACTATGCATGGTTTAGCTCTAAATGTAAATAATGATCTAAGTTTTTTTGAAAATATCATACCGTGTGGAATAACCAATAAATCAGTTACCTCAATAAGTAAGGAAATCGGAAAAAATATTAGTTTAAATGATGTGAAAGAAATAATAATTAAACATTTTATTGAAATATTTTCTGCTAAACTAAAAAAGAGAGTAAACTAGTATTTCATCATTTTCACCAATACACGTTATATATTTTCTCGAACTCTTGTCTTCAAATAAATCAATTTTACTTGATCCGAAAACTGGAAAATTTGGAACTAAATTTGAACTCGAATCAAAAAGATATATCTTTTTCTGATCCAAATCTGTTAAAGAAATATTGTCTTTTAATTTGTTTTTAAATATTTCGGGCTTAGTGTAATTAGCGAAATTTAATTCACTTACTTTTCCATTAATCGTTAAAATATTTTCAGTAATATGAACGAAATTATTTTTATCAGCACTAAACTTATATTTCCCACCATATGGTAAAGGTTTTTTTGTTATTTCCCCTTTAGTATTAATTCTTAAAATATTATTTTCTGAATCAATTGTAGTAAATGAATTTTGATTTATAAATATTTCATTAGTAACATTTGTGAGATTATTTTTAATCCTAATGTTACCTCTTCTATCTGTGATTTTTAATTTGTTATCAGAACTGAAAAACAAATAATCTTTATTGCCAATTCTAAAATGTTTAGGATTGTATGTTTGAGAGCTTTTTATGTTTTTTTTGTTAAATCCTTTAACGTTTTTCATTTTAGAATCTAATATTCTAATTTCTGAATCAAATAGTAAAAATCTATAATTTTTTACTTTATCGTAATCAAAAACAGTTAATCCTAAATTATTCTTATTTTTAATTTTTTTAACTAGTTTTCCGTTTTTATCAATAATTTGAAAATCATTTTCTGTATTAAAAGCATATTGTAATCTACCATTTTTGTAAAGATCAATTTGATGAATATCTCCAATAATTGGAGAACCTGTATTTATATTCCAAATTAATTTTCCGTTTAGAGAAATAAGGTATAATTCATTATTTATATCCTGTGTTATTATTTCTCTTTTCTTAGTTACATAGTTTATAACAAATTTTGGAGATAAGCTTACTGCGTTCTTTGTTTTAAAGCTATATTCTAAGTTTATTCCATTCTTTTTATTTTTTTCAATTGATTTTACAATGCTAAATGTATTGTAAATTATATTTTCATCTAATCTAATATGGTTAATCAAGAATGGAAATTTTTCTTTTGAAACATTTATTGATTCTAAAGTTTTTCTTTTAGAATTTCTTGTATTGTAAATTTTAAAATAATTGCTTTTTTTTGGAATATTTTTGAAAGATTGATTAAAATTATTGTCATTATTAATTGTAGATGAATTAGAAATATTTACAATTATTTTTTCTAAACTTTTTTTCGAATTGCTAACTAATAGCTTATTTTCTGTTATGATAGCATATTTTTGTTTTAACGAAAAATTTGTAAATTTTAAATATTTATAATTTATAATTGAATTTTTTAATTCATGAATTTTGAAATTTCTGTACTCATAATTATTTTTACTCTTTTTTATTATTTCTTTATTTAAAAATAATTTATCTTCAAAATTTACCATTATTACTGAATCAAGTTTGTTTTTTAAAAGTCCAAATTCATTGATTTCAATTAATATTGAGTCGTTTTTAATTTCGTTAATTTTTTTTATTGATCCATTTTTTTCAAAATTTTCTAAATACTTAAAATAGTTAAAACTATATCTGTGAAAATTTGAAAAGTTACTAGGAATTATGTTTGTAAAATTACTTTCACTTGGTTTTATCCCGTTTAAATAAGATATGTTTTTGGGAATTGTATCATTTTGAAATGCTAATCCATTGAGTGTTAATTCATTTTGATTTAATTCAACATCATATTGAATCCAATTAGATAATTTACTGATTTTGAAAAAATTGAAAAGTTTATGATTATCTAAGTAATTTTCAAAATCTTCAGAAATAAATAATCCAATTTCTGAATTAGAAATATTATAAAGTTTGCTTAAATCACTAGCCTTTGTTTTAAAAATAAGATTAGATTTTCTTATAGAATTTTCAACTAACAATTTGCTTTCTGATTCTATATGAATATTGTTTTTTTGAGTTACGAATTTATATGTTTTTTCATTTCCTATTCTTTTAATAATTGACCCATCATACAAGACTGAATCAATTACTTTTTCAGAGTCTGAGATTTTATTATCTAAACTTGTAAAGAAAATTGGAGTAATATTTTTTTTTCCAATCCTGTGATAACTAATTAGAACTTCATTTTTGCCGTAATTTTTTAAAATTGAATCAATTTCTATCTTAATTAGATTATTGAAATTTTTGTTAAATTTTTCAGCATTATTGCTCGATTCGTATTTTAAAAGTATTAAAGGATTAGTTGGAACAAAATCGATTAAACTATTATCTTTTTTTTCATTTTGACATCCAAAAAATATTAATATCAGTATTAAGATTATTTCTTTTTTCATAAACAATTGCCATGCAAAAGTAATGAACAATTTATTTAATTTACAGCAACTTAAAACTTTTTCTGTGATGTTTAGTTATTCCATATTTTGAAATAGCCATTCTGTGTTGCTTTGTTGGGTATCCTTTGTTTTTCTCCCAGTGATATGAAGTTTGTTTTTTCGACAAAGAGAGCATTAATTCATCTCTTGAAGTTTTAGCTAGTATTGATGCAGCTGCTATATTCATATATTTTGTATCTCCTTTTACAATACATTTAAATGGTATTTTGTTTTTAGAATTAAATCTATTTCCATCTACTATTATAAATTCTGGAACAGTTCTTAAATTTTCAATAGCTTTATTCATTGCTAAAATAGACGCGTTTAAAATATTTATTTTTTCAATAATTTTTACTGAAATATGGACTATTGAATAGTCTATTGCTTTTTCAATAATTATTTTTTTTAATTTTTTTCTTTTCGATTCTGAAAGTTTTTTTGAATCATTTAATTCTTTGTTATTAAAGTCTTTTGGTAATATTACTGCTGCAGCCGTAACTGGACCAGCTATACATCCTCTTCCGGCTTCATCTGTTCCGCATTCGATAAATTTTGTATATGAATTAATAAGCATGACTGACTTTAATTAAATTTAAGAAATAATTAAAATAATAAATGAAATGAAATGAATAACTTTGATTTAAATACAAAGAATGAAGTTTTATTACTTTTTTTTAATTTTCATATTTTCAGTAAACTCTTCGTTTTGCCAGGATTCAAGTGTAATGGATTCTTTTAAAAATACCATAGGCCTAGAAAAAGATTCTATTTTAAGCAAAAATTTAGCTTCTGTTAAAAAATATTTAATTTTTAAAAATCATAGTGATACAACATATGTAGACACATCGCTGACAATTAAAAAGTTTTATAAATTTAATTTTTTAAGAAATGATAATCTCGAAAAATTAAAGTTTTCTAATCTTGGACAAACTTATAATTCACTTTCTTATAATTTTAATAATTCTTCTTTACCAGTTTTTCCCTTTACTTCAAAGCAAGATATATATCTTAAATCAAGTGATGTTAATTATTATTATGTTCCTACTCCTTTAACTGAGCTTTTATTTAAATCGGTTATGAAACAAGGTCAATTCACTGATGTTTTATTTTCTACAAATACATCTGAAAAATTTAATTTTTCACTTGGTTTTAAAGGAATGAGATCGCTTGGTAACTACCAAAATATATTATCAGGTATTAAACAATTTGTATTTACTACAAATTATAAATCAAAAAATGATAAATACAGAATTAGAACTCATTACGTTAGTCAAAACTTAGAAAATAGAGAAAATGGTGGGCTAACAAATGCTTCTATCCTTAATTTCGAATCTGAAGATAATTTATTTTCTGAACGATCTAAACTATCAGTAAAATTTGAAAATGCAACTAGTAATTTTTTAAATAAACGGTATTTTTTTGATCAAGATATATTATTAATAAAATTTAAAAATTTAAATACATTTTCTTTGGGTCATGTTTTTCAATATGAAACGATGTATAACTCATTTGAGCAAACTGAGTCAACTGAATATTACGGATCTGCTACAGGTCCAATAAGTGATAAAACAGAGCTTAAGACTATTTCTAACACTTTTTATACTAGTTTAAAATCTAATTTTTTTGGAAATATAAAGGTTTCTTATTTAAACTATAATTACAATTATAAAACAAATTCCTTAAGTACAAATTCCCAGGGTTTTAAAGAAAATGAAAATTCAATATCCGTATCATTAAAAAAATCAATTTTTAATCATGATTTAAGCGGAAAATTTTCCAAGAATTTATTTGGCACTAGACTTGGAGATCTTATTAATTTTAAGTTGGATTCAAATAATGATTTAAATATTAGATACTCATTAGGTTTTGATTTTATTAGTAAGCACCCTGGTTTTTCTTTTGAAATTTTCGAAAGTTCTTACAAAGATATTAATTGGATTAATGATTTGAAATTATTGAAAATTAAAAATTTCTTTTTCAAAATTAATTCTAAATTGCTTGGTTCATTTAATTTTGACTTTAGTCTTACCGATAATTTCACATATTTTGAATTATTAAATAATGAGGAAATAAATAACGAAGGAGATATTAATTTAATTCCAAAAGTTAATCAGCACATAAATACATTAAAGTATTTAAAATTAAAATGGCAAAAAGAATTTAAGTTTGGGAACTTTGCTTTAGATAATTCCATTATTTATCAATCGGTTGATCAAAATCAAAATGTTTTAAACCTGCCTGACTTTATAACAAGAAATACTTTCTATTATTCAAATGATGTTTTTAATAAAGCAATGTATCTTCAAACAGGATTTTCTTTTAAATATTTCTCAAAATATTATGCTAATGAATATAATCCTTTAATTAGTTCTTTTCATATTCAATCAAATGAAAAGATTGGAGGATTTCCTTTAATAGATTTTTTTGTTAACGCAAAAATAAAACAGACAAGATTATATTTGAAAGCCGAACATATAAATTCTACAGCTACAGGAAACAATTTTTACTCATCTCCTTCATATCCTTACAGAGATTTTTTAATAAGATTTGGTCTAGTTTGGAATTTTTTCAATTAAATATTAGCTAACAGATGGTAAATCACCTTTTTCTTTAGTTTCTAATTCAGAATATCCCATAAGATATTTATCTACTTGATAAGCAGCTTCTCTTCCTTCCGAAATTGCCCAAACTATTAATGATTGTCCTCTTCTCATATCACCAGCAGAAAAAACATTTGAAACACTTGTTTGATAATTATCAGTTATTATTTGATTATTCGCGTTAGTATCTAAATTAAGTTTGTCAATTAAATCAGGTTCGTGACCAGAGAATCCTAACGCTAATAACGCTAAGTCACAAGGCCATAATTTTTCAGATCCTTCTCTTTCTTTCAACTGGGGTCTTTCCCCTTCTTTTTTAATCCATTCAACTTCAACAGTTTTTAAGCTTTTAACTTTACCGTTTTCATCTCCAATAAATTCTTTTGTTAGTATACTCCATTCTCTGTGAATACCTTCTTCGTGAGATGAAGTTGTTTTTAATTTGAAAGGCCAATATGGCCAGGGATTTTCATTCGTTCTGTTTTCACTAGGTTTTGACATTATCTCGAAATTTGTAACAGATTTTGCTTCTTGACGATTAGATGTCCCTATACAATCTGAACCAGTATCACCACCACCAATTACTATCACATTTTTATCTTTCGCATTTAAAGGTTCTTTGGTTTTGTTTAAACCATCAACAACTTCATTTTGAAGTTTTAAAAAATCCATAGCTTGTTTTACACCATCTAAATCAGATCCTTTTATTGGTAAATTTCTTTTAATTGTTGCTCCTCCGCATAGTACTACAGAATCATATTTTTTTAAATTTTCAACTGGATAGTTTTTACCAACTTCTTTATTTGTAAAAAAATTAATGCCTTCTTCTTTTAACTGAGATAATCTTCTATCAATAATATTTTTTTCCATTTTAAAATCAGGGATACCATACCTTAATAATCCGCCAATTTTAGAATCTCTTTCAAAAACATCAACAGTATGACCTGCTTTATTAAGTTGTTGAGCTGCTGCTAATCCAGCTGGACCAGATCCCACAACTGCAATTTTTTTACCTGTTCTATTTAAAGGAGGATTAGCTTTTATCCATCCTTCCTCAAAACCTCTTTCCACTATGTATTTCTCAATCATTTCAATTGAAACCGGAGGATTAATAAGACCTAATACACACGCAGCTTCACATGGAGCTGGACATAATCTTCCAGTAAATTCAGGGAAATTATTTGTTGAATGTAATATATATAAAGCTTTTTCCCATTCATTATTGTAAACCGCATCATTAAAATCTGGAATTAAATTGCCTAAAGGACACCCACTATGACAAAATGGAACTCCACAATCCATGCATCTTCCACCTTGTTCTTTTAATTTATCATCTGATGGTTTTAAAGTAAATTCCTTATAGTTTTTTACTCTTTTTTTAACTGGAATTAAGCCTTCCTCAGTTCTTTCGTATTCAATAAATCCTTTTAATTTACCCATTTAAATTATTTGATTATTTCAGTAATTTTTTCTTTTGCCATTTTTTCAAGAGCCAATTTGTATTCAGTTGGCATTATTTTTACAAAATTTTCAGATTCTTTTTTCCAATTATTTAAAAACTTTTCTGCTATTTTACTTGATGTATATGTGAAGTGATTTTCAATTAATTTTTTTACTAAATCTAAATCTTGATTTGAAGGATTTTCGAATTCAATCATTTCTTGATTAAAGTTTCTCTTATCAAACTTTTCAGATTTGTAAATATATGCTACACCGCCACTCATTCCTGCAGCAAAATTTCTTCCTATATCGCCAAGAATTATTGCTGTTCCACCAGTCATATATTCACAGCCGTGATCTCCAACTCCTTCTACAACAGCTACTGCACCAGAATTTCTAACACAGAATCTTTCTCCTGCGATTCCATTTATATATGCTTCACCAGCCGTAGCTCCATACAATGCTACATTTCCAGTAATTACATTTTCATCAGATTTAAAACTAGCTTCTTTAGGAACTTTGACAATAATTTTTGATCCAGATAGACCTTTCCCGAAGTAATCGTTAGTGTTTCCATTAACAATTAAGGTAAGTCCACGTGCACCAAATGCACCAAAACTTTGCCCGGCAGCTCCTTTGAAATTTAACTCCAAGGTGTCTTTTGGAAGACCTTTTGCTCCATATAATTTAGAAATTTCATTACTAACTATAGTACCTACAGTTCTATCAGTATTTTTAATTTCATATGAAAGATTCATTTTAACCTTCTTTTCTATAGCTAACTTAGCCTCTTTAAGTATGGTAAAATCTAAAACATTTTCTAAGTTGTGGTCTTGTGAAGTGTTGTTTTTTAAAGGGGTGTTTTCTGGAACATTGGGTTTGTATAAAATCTTGGATAAATTAATTCCTTTAGTTTTATAATTTTTCACAGCATCCTCCATATTGATTTTTTGACTTTGTCCTACCATTTCGTCAACAGTTCTAAAGCCTAGTTGAGACATAATTTCTCTTAATTCTTGAGCAACAAAATACATGAAATTGATCACATGTTCTGGCTTTCCTTTGAAGTTTTTTCTTAGTTCAGGATCTTGGGTTGCAATTCCAACAGGGCATGTGTTTAAATGGCAAGCTCTCATCATAATACATCCTGAAGCGACTAATGGAGCAGTCGAGAATCCAAATTCTTCAGCTCCTAATAAACAGGCAATAGCAACGTCTCTACCAGTTTTTAATTGGCCATCACACTCCATAACAACTCTTCCTCTTAAATTATTCATCACTAAAGTTTGTTGAGCTTCAGCTATACCTAACTCCCAAGGAAGACCAGCATGCTTTAGTGAAGTAAGTGGGGATGCACCTGTTCCACCATCAAATCCAGAAATTAGTATTACATCAGCTTTAGCTTTTGCAACCCCAGCTGCAATTGTGCCAACACCTACTTCTGAAACTAATTTTACATTTATTCTTGCTTCTCGATTTGCATTTTTTAAATCATATATTAATTGTGATAAATCTTCAATCGAATAAATATCGTGGTGAGGCGGAGGGGATATTAATCCTACATAAGGAGTGGAATTTCTAACTTCAGCTATCATTGGATTTACTTTTGGACCAGGTAATTGTCCTCCTTCTCCAGGTTTAGCACCTTGTGCCATTTTTATTTGAATTTCTTTAGCAGTACTTAAATAGTGTGAGCTTACTCCAAATCTTCCAGATGCTACTTGTTTTATTGCACTGTTTTTCCAATCACCATTCTTTTCTTTTTTATATCTACTAGAGTCTTCACCACCTTCTCCAGAGTTACTTTTTCCTCCAATGCTGTTCATAGCTATTGCTAGATTTTCGTGTGCTTCTTTACTTATAGATCCGTAGGACATTGCACCAGTCTTAAACCTTTTGACTATTTCAGTCCATGGTTCAACTTCTTCAATTGGTATTGGATCAAAATCTACAAGTTTGAACATCCCTCTTAATGTCATTAATTGCTTACTTTGTTTATTTATTAAGTCAGAGTATACTTTGTAGGTTTCGTATTTATCTTCCTTTACAGCTTGTTGAAGTTTTGAAATTGTTGACGGATTTAGCATGTGAGCTTCCCCATTTCTTCTCCATCTATAGTTACCTCCAATTTCTAAACTAATAAACTTATTTTTATTAGTAAAAGCTTCTAAATGTCTAGAAGAAAGTTCTTTTTCAAGACTATAAAGACCGATGCCCTCAATTCTAGTTGGTGTATTAGAAAAATATTTTTCTGTAAAACTTTCTCTTAATCCTAAAGCTTCAAAAATTTGAGCTCCTCGGTATGAATGTAGAGTTGATATCCCAATTTTGTTCATTACTTTAAGAATACCTTTATCTATAGCTTTATTAAAATTCCGAATAGATTCTTTCAGGGATTGTTTGCCAAAAAAGCCATTTTCATGATGGTGTTCTATAATTTCATTTACTAAGTATGGGTTAATTGCACTAGCACCATATCCAAATAGCATTGAAAAATGATGAGGTTCTCTAGGTTCGGAAGATTCAATTACAATTCCAAATTTTGATCTTTTTTTGGCTTTCATTAAAACATGATGAACGTTTGAACAAGCTAAAAGAATCGGGATTGCTCCTTTTTCTTTTGAAACACCACGATCACTTATTATAATAATATTATAACCATTATCTACAAAAGAGATAACATCCTTAACCATTATGTCTAACGCTTCTTCGATTCCGTTATGACCCTTAATAACATCATATAATGCACTGACCGATGCAGTTTTAAAATTCTTATTTTTAATGAACTTTATTTTATCTAAATCTTCGTTTGAAATTATAGGATTATTTATTTTTAATTTTTTGCAATGATCAGGAACTATATCAAAAATATTGAAATCACTACCGATACCAAGACCTGTGTCTGTAACAATTTCTTCTCTAATTCCATCAAGAGGAGGATTAGTTACTTGAGCAAATAATTGTTTGAAATAATTAAATAATAACTGTGGTTTTGTTGAAAGAACAGCAAGTGGTGTATCAGTACCCATTGAACCAATTGCTTCTTTTCCAGAAGAGCACATCGGCAATATTAAAGTTTTTAGGTCTTCTTGAGTGTAACCGAAAACTCTTAATCTTGTTTCGAAATCTAATTTTTCTTTAGCTGTTTTGTTTCCAGTATAGGGAATGTCTTTTAAGGGAAGAATATTTTCATTAATCCATTTTCTATATGGATGTTTTGAAACTACAATATTTTTTATCTCATCATCTTCAATAATTCTTCCTTCATTCATATCAACTAAAAACATTTTCCCTGGTTCTAGTCTACCATGAGATTCTACATTTTCAGGCATTATATCAACTACTCCAGTTTCAGATGACATAACAACATATCCGTCTTTTGTTACTGTATATCTAGAAGGTCTTAAACCGTTTCTGTCAAGTAAAGCTCCAATGTATTTTCCGTCAGTAAAAGGAATAGATGCTGGGCCATCCCATGGTTCCATAATACTTGAATTAAATTCATAGAACGCTTTTTTATCGTCAGACATAGACTTGTGTTTCTCCCAAGCTTCTGGAACCATCATCATCATAACTTCTGGAAGCGATCTTCCAGTTGTTAACAATAACTCAACTACCATATCCATTTGTGCTGAATCAGACTTTCCTTTTAAAATTGTTGGAAATATCTTTTCTAAGTCATTTCCAATAAAGTCATTTTTCATCAACTCTTCCCTGGCGTTCATTCTAGTGACATTTCCTTTAATTGTATTTATTTCTCCATTATGACACATGTATCTAAACGGTTGGGCAAGATCCCATGTCGGAAAAGTATTTGTTGAAAATCTTTGATGAACAAGAGCCAGTCTTGTAACCAATTCAGGATCTTTTAAATCCAAATAAAATCTATCTATATCTTCAGGAATAAGCAGTCCTTTATAAATTAAAGTACGATTATGAAGACTGGAAAAATAAAAATAATTCTTTTGTAATAAAGGACTATTATAAATTTCGTTTTCAGCTATTTTTCTTGCTATATATAATTTAGTATTAAATTCTGACTCAGATAATTCATTGCCTTTTTCAATAAAAACTTGTTTGACTACGGGCTGTGTTTTAGCAGCGATAGAACCTACTACTTTAGAATTAACTGGGACATTTCTCCAGCCTAAAATTTTTAAATCTTGATTTTTAATTTCTTTTTCAAAAACCTCAACACAATAATTTAATTGATTTATTTTTTGAGGTAAAAAGACCATACCTACAGCATAATCAAAAGGTTTGGGTAATTTAAAATCACATTGTTTTACAAAATAATCATGTGGAATTTCAATTAAGATTCCAGCTCCGTCACCAGTTTTACCGTCAGAACTTACGGCACCACGGTGTTCCAAGCATGTCAAAATATTTAGTGCTTTTGGAATTATATTATTTGTCTTTTCTCCTTTAAGACTACAAATGAATCCAGCACCACAATTATCATGTTCAAATTCAGGAGAATAAAGTCCTTGTTTTTTAGGTAGCATAAAATATATAATTGGAATTAGTAAATATACCCATAAATATGTTTTTTAATTATAAATTTCACCATAAACCCAATATTAATATTAAGTTGATAATTAAATCCATTTATATTGATTATTTCACATTTTAAAACTATTATTTTGAATATTTTTCAAAATACCCTCTATTAATTTTTTTTTATATATTTTTAAGCTCAAATTTTTTTTTATGGAGATTATTATTATTTCAGTATTTGTTTTAGGCTATGTTTTAATTACACTTGAACATTCAATAAAAATTGATAAACTTATTCCTGCCTTGGGAATGATGGGTATTTTATGGGCGATAATTGCATTAAATCATTTAGATGTCTATGATATCAATTTAGAACTATTAAAACTTGAGCCGACACATATTGAAGAGGTTTTATTGCATCATCTTGGTAAGACTGCCGAAATTTTAATTTTCCTTTTAGGTGCTATGACAATTGTTGAAATAATTGATTATTTTGATGGTTTTTCAGGAATTAAACAGGTTATAAAGACAAGAAGCAAAGTCAAAATTTTATGGATATTTGGATTGCTAGCGTTTGTTCTATCTGCCATAATTGATAACCTTACAGCTACTATCGTTCTTATAACTCTTCTTCAAAAAATTGTAAAAGTAAGATCATTAAAATTATGGTATGCAGGTTTAATTATTATTGCCGCTAACGCTGGAGGAGCTTGGTCCCCAATAGGAGACATTACCACTACAATGTTATGGATTGGTAATAAAGTAAGTGAAGTTAATCTTGTAAAGTATTTGATCATTCCATCTTTAGTGTGTATGGTGGTTCCATTTTTAATAGCTTCTAGATTTAGTATTTTCAAAGGGGAATTAGAAGTGACAGAAATTAATGAAGACAGTAATCCATATGGGAATAAAATGCTGTTTTTAGGATTAGGCTCTATTTTATTTGTTCCCTTTTTTAAAGTAATTACTCATCTTCCTCCTTATGTTGGAATGATGCTTTCATTGGCTTTTGTGGCTACTATTGCTGAAATATTGTCCAATAAAAAAATTAATATTTCTAATGTAGATTCTGAAAGTGATGCTGTTGCTCATCACAGTCCAGTACATAAATCACTCTCAAAAATTGAGCTTCCTAGTATTTTATTCTTTTTAGGAATATTACTAGCTGTAGGAGCCTTAGAATCTCTTGGAATTCTTTTTAATTTTGCAGGATATTTAACAGAAATTTTTCCAAACACTGATGTATTAATGATATTGTTCGGGTTTTTGTCTGCAATAATTGATAACGTACCATTAGTTGCTGCTTCAATGGGAATGTTCCCCAATGTTCTTGATGATCCTTTGTGGCATGCTTTAGCTTTTTCAGCTGGAACAGGTGGAAGTATGCTTATTATTGGTTCTGCTGCAGGAGTTGTAGCAATGGGTATGGAAAAGATTGATTTTTTCTGGTATTTGAAAAAAATTGCCGTTCTGGCTTTAATCGGATTTTTGTCTGGATATGGAACATTTATGCTTCTTAGAGATTTTGTTCTTTAAAACTAATGGATTATAAACAAACAGTTAATTGGCTTTTTAACCAACTACCTGTTTATCAAATTGAAGGTGTTTTTAAATATAAAGTTAGTCTAGAACCCATTTTAAAAACTTGCAATTATTTAAATAACCCTCAAAATACTTTCAATTCAATTCATGTAGCTGGAACGAACGGGAAAGGTTCGAGCTCTCATATGTTATCATCAATTTTACAGGAATCAGGATTAAAGGTTGGACTGTATACTTCTCCTCATTTATTAGATTTTCGAGAACGAATTAAATTAAATGGAAAGTTTATAGAAAAAGATTTTGTTTCAGATTTTGTAACAAAACACATTGAGTTTTTTGAAAATAATAAAATTTCATTTTTTGAAATGACTCTCGCTATGGCTTTTGATTATTTTGCTAAATCAAATGTTGATATTGCAGTTATTGAAACTGGACTTGGAGGAAGGTTGGATTCAACAAATATTTTAGATCCTTTAGTTTCTCTTATTACAAATATTGGATTAGACCATAAAGAGTTTTTAGGTAATTACTTAAAAGATATTGCATATGAAAAGGCAGGTATAATCAAAAAAGATATTCCAATTGTAATCAGTGAATTTCAAAAAGAAACCTATCCAATTTTTGAAAATAAAGCTCAAAAAATTGGAACAGATATTTTTCTGGCTGATAATCAAAAAAAATTCAAAACTGATTTATTGGGTGATTTTCAAAATAAAAATATAAATGGAGTTGTTAAAGTAATTTCTTTGTTAAAAGATTTTAACATTTCAAATAAAGATATTGAAAATGGTCTTTTGAATATTAAAAAAAATACTGGACTTATAGGAAGAATTCAAATTTTGAATGAATTACCAAAAGTAATATGTGATGTTGGACATAATTTAGAAGCATTTCAAGTAATTAAAGACCATATAGATTCTTTAAAATTTGATAACTTAAAATTAGTGTTAGGATTTGTAAAAGGAAAAGATTTTAAAAAAATCATTGATATTCTTCCGAAAAATGCTCAATATTTCTTTTGTACACCAAATATTAAAAGAGGACTTTCTCTAGATAGTTTAGCTAGTTACGGTTCTGTTAGCAAACTTAAATACAGCTTGCATGCTAGTGTTTTGGATGCTTATAATTCTGCTTTGTCAAGTTCATTTGATAACGATTTAATTTTTATTGGAGGAAGCAATTTTACTGTATCTGAAATTTTATAATTTTGGTACATGTTTTGAAATAGTAATAATATGAAAAATTTTATTTTATTAATCATTCTAGTATTTTCTTTTTCTTGTTCAACTGATGAACTTGAAAAAGACGGTTATGATAAGGATGG
>ENA-ORCY01000230-ORCY01000230.1-marine-metagenome-genome-assembly--contig:-NODE-230-length-38583-cov-4.168493_pt1 | contig 38583 bp, 58 predicted proteins | sample MGYA00248634_ERZ508507 | MGnify/ENA primary metagenome ERZ508507 (study PRJEB26178, sample SAMN06266269) | marine metagenome | isolation source: Columbia River Estuary | place: USA:Columbia River Estuary... | reverse complement strand
TAATGCTGAAGACGTAGAGAAAATTGCACCAGGGGTTATTGGTAACCCAGACCTACAAGCTCGTGGCCGTATCCTATGGAAGGGCCAGGTATATCGCCCTTATTACATCCAACAGGCAGGCATTGTTGCTGAAAGATTCACCCTCTTGGTTGTAGAATGTATGCAGGTCATGGCCGACGAAATGGTCAACGACCCACAGTTCCTGGCACTTGCTGGGTATATTAAATAGGAGACGCCATGGCAGTTATTCACCAAGCTTTTACAGTAGGAACAAGCCCAGTTTTGCTTGCTACTATCCACGCTAAGAACCCAGAGACAACTGTTCAAATCGTTAATGACGATAACAACAGCATCTATATCGGCGACATCACTGTTGCAACCAGCGGCGTAGACAAGGGTCTTACAGTAAAGAAGGACTCTGTGTATAGCATCAGACTAAATGCGGGCGATAAGCTCTACGGTATCGCGGCTACCTCTACTGGCGCTAACGCTGTATCCGTTCTCTACTCAAGCGTGTTTGCATAATGTCTAAAGATACTAACCCTTGTTGGGACGGCTACGTCCAAGTAGGTATGAAGACTAAGGGTGGCAAGAAAGTTCCGAACTGCGTCCCCGCAGGTTCTGGCAAAAAGAAAGTCTCCAAACCAAAGAAAGCGAGCAAGTAATATGTGTGCTACATGTGGATGTATGGGAAAGAAGAAGGCTGCTAAGAAGGTCGCTAAGAAGGCGGCTCCAAAGGGCATGTCATCTAAGCAGAAGAAACTTGATATGGATAAAGACGGCAAGCTAGAAGGCTCAGACTTCGCTGCCCTACGAAAGAAGAAGAAGAAGTAATGTGCGCCACCTGTGGCTGCGGTAAGCCAAAAGACAAGCATGGTATGAAGACCCTACAAGCTGCTAATAAGAAGTTCGCTAAGAAGGCTGCTCCAGCAAAAGGCAAGAAGTCCTCAATGGTTAGAAAGAAGGGCATGTAATGGCTACCTTTAACTTCGGCAAGTACACAGAGGCCAAGGATAAGAAGAAAGATGCCAAGATGACCAAGGGTATGACCCCAGCTCAGAAGGCAAAGTTTGAGAAGGCTGACAAGGCTCACGGAGCTAAGAAGAAGCCTAAGACCATGGCTGAAGATAAGAAGATTGACGCCAAGATTATCAAGAAGATTAAAAAGAAGTAATACGCTTAGGGCCCCGAAAGGGGCCCTTTGCTTTATCCTTATAGTGAATCCATGCGGGATTCAAAGCTTTACCCCCTGCGTTGTACCTTGCGAAATCTAGGATGGACATGCCTAAAAAAGTATCCTCAGCATCTGACACAGACTTCAGACGCGAGATTAATAAGGCCATTCCTGGTAATGCTGTCACTGCAGCTTTGGGAGCTTTGACTGTCGCAAATGTACTACTGGGGAGACACGTTGCTAAGCGTAGACAATCTCGTAGAGGCTAAGGCCTCCGAAGGTTCATCAGAAATGACTGCAGCTCTTCGTGAGCGTGCAGTAGCTGCTGGCTGGCCATCAGATGTAATCCCTCAAATGTCAGTTAACTTTGACGGTTCTAATTTAAACTACAACGTCCCCGATAAAGCATGGGACCTAGAATACGGTGAGCCTAATAAGTCCGCCCCGACCTCTGTTATGCGCGGCTTGAATTACCGACTACACGGTTTTATGGATGAAATCATAGACAACGAGCTCCTTGACCGCATGGTTATGGAAGACGAGGTGTTCCATGGGTAGCCCATTTATTATTGCGGAAGATGAAGCAATCAAGAACTACCTTCAGGGTATGGTCGTTGCTGATGAGAAGTCGGCTGCTAATAACGGCCCTACTGAAACAATTAAGACCCGTCCTGTAAAGGTCTGGTTTGGGTATCCAGATGTGGAAGCTCGCGCACAAGAGTTCCCTTTTGTAACAATAGATTTGATTGATGTTGTTCCAGCTAACGACCGCCAGGTTCAAGGAAAGTTACACGACGGAGATTACCGTGGAACTATTACAGCTGTGCCAGGTCTAGCTTACGAGTATGACTACCCAATTGCTTACGACCTTATTTATCAGCTTACAACATATGCAAGACACCCACGACATGACAGGGCTATCCTGTTTCAAATGTGGAATAAGTTTCCAGCCAAGTACGGCGTACTGCCTGTAAGTAATCAGTTAGGAACTGAGTACAGCAAGCGGTCTATGTTCGTGGATGGATATGCAAAGCGAGATACGTTTGAGGATGCGGAAAGTGGAAACCGACGCCTCCTACGTAACGTCTTTACATTAAGGGTGGTTAGCGAAATGACCCCAGCAACAGCAGCTGCTGCAATACCTGCAGTTACTCGTGTCAATCTTAACCTTCCAGTAAACAACCAGACGTCTATCCCTTCGGTCTACGAAATCTTGTAATAAACGGCAACCACGTATAATCTATTTAAGGAGATAATTTAAATGACCTTTCAACGCCCTGGGGTATACGTTCAAGAAACGTTAAACCCTATTCAGCCAATCGCTGGAACCAACTCAGAGTTTATTACAGCTTTTGTTGGTGAAGACGACCGCGGCCCAATTAACACGCCTACACTTGTAACCTCTTGGAACCAGTACGTAACACTATTTGGTTCTTGGAATCTTTACACCAACAACTCTATACCACTTGCAGTTTATATGTTTTTCTCAAACGGCGGAAGCTCGCTTTACGTAACACGTGTTGCAGCAAGCCCAGGCCTTTCTACACGCTCACTTAATGACCGAGCTGTTAGCGCTTCAGCAACTCTTCAGGTAGCTGCTAAGAACCCAGGTCGTTGGGGTAACGATTTAAACATTTCTATCTCTAACTCTATTGAGACTGGCTACTTTGACCTAGTTGTCTATAGCGGCGGTACAACAGACTCTAACGTTGTAGAGACATTTACTCAGCTATCAATGACAGCATCTGACGCACGCTACGCACCAACAAATGTTAACGTGGTATCTAACTACGTAACTTTGACAGACCTAAACTCTTCAAACACTGGAACCACAAGAAACCCAGCTGTTGTTGTTAACCAGCCACTTGCTGGTGGAACAGTTGGAAACGCTGTTTCAGTTACTGAATACTCAGCAGGACTTGCAGCGTTTGATACAGTTCTTCAGTCTTTGGTTCTTAACTTGCCAGGTCAGACAGCTGTAAACGTTGTCAATGCTGCAATCAGCTACGCTGAAAGTCGCGATGATGTGTTTGTAGTTGTTGATGGAATTGACAACACCCCAGCAGACCAGCTAACTCTTTCAAACCAATACACAACAAGCTCTTTAGCTGCTGTCTACTACCCACCTCTTGTTATTACAGACCCAACCCTAGCCCCTGGTGCTACCACTGGTAGAACTTTAACTGTGGGTGCTGGAGCTGCTATAGCAGGTCTTATCTCTACCACTGATAACTCTCGTGGAGTTTACAAGGCACCTGCTGGTTTGCAGGCTCGTCTTGCAGGTGTTGTATCAACACGTCAGCTTACAAATGCAAACCTTGACTCCCTTAACACAGCTGCCAAGCCTGTAAATGCTATTCGCTTTATTCCAGGTTCAGGCTATGTAGTAATGGGAGCAAGAACTCTTAAGGCAGGCTACATTGATAAGTACGTACCAGTACGTCGTTCACTTATTTACTTACGTAAGTCTCTTACAGACCTTACTCAGTTTGCTATCTTTGAGCCAAACAACGAAGGATTGTGGCGTCGTCTAGACGCAACAGTGTCTTCATTCCTCACACAGTTCTGGTCACAGGGAGGCCTACGCGGCACTACTCCTAGCCAGGCATTCTTTGTCAAGGTTGATGCTGAGAACAACCCTCAGTACCTAATCGACCAAGGCCAAGTAAACATTGAAGTTGGCGTTGCACTACAGCGTCCAGCCGAATTCGTAATTATCAAAATTGGCCAGTTTGACGGTGGAACCACCGTTACTGTTGCGTAAAGGAGAGCCAAGTAAATGACAACCCCCTCAAGTATCATCAATCGCTTCTCGAAGCTATCGACTGACCCGCTACGCTCGTTCCGATTTTATGCACAGTTTACACCCGCAGCAGGTGGCGCACCGTTCACTGATAAAATCCTAACTGGCTCAAGCACAGAACCAGCAACCTCTGGTGTTTCTACTAGCTGGATTGGTGGTTTCTCACAAATCTCTGGTCTAAGCATTAACACACAGTCCATCCAATACCGTGAAGGTGGCTATAACACCACTGTTCACCAGGTGCCAGGTATGACTACTTTCAGCCCAATTACTATGCAACGTGGTGTCCTTTACGGAAACGACCAAGCTATTACTTGGATGCGTGGACTATTTGCTACATCTTCAGGTGAAGGTATTGCAATGCGTCAGGCTGGAGTGGATAAGAACTTCCGCGTAGACATCACTGTCTATGTTATGGACCACCCAAACACTGCTACAAACGCAGCGACCACAACTGCAAATGACAACACACCACGTATGGGATTCAAGATTCATAACGCTTGGATTACTACGCTAAACTATACAGACCTAAATGCTGCTGACGGAGCGATTCTTTATGAGTCAATGTCACTAGTTCACGAGGGTCTATCAGTATTCTTTACTGGTGATGATTACAAGCGTAAGGATACTGGAAAGCTTTAAACCGACTAATAGGAGTATAAAATGTCAGATATTATTACCGATGCACAATTACTACAACAGTTCGCTGAAAAGATTTCAGAGGAGCCCGCGCCTAAGATTAAGACGCGGGCGCCTTCTGAGTCAGAGGTAGAACTGCCTGGTGGTTTTGTTGACCTTAAAGGTGAACTGCACACTTCGGCAGAGGTTAGGGAACTAACAGGAGCAGATGAAGAAGCTGTAGCTAAGTCAGGCTCTTCAGGAAAAGCTCTTAACGTTCTACTAGCCAGAGGCTTGGTAAAGCTTGGAGACAAGGAAGCCACAGCCGATGACCTAGATATGCTGCTATCGGGAGACCGTGACGCAATCCTTCTAGGTATTAGAAGAGTTACATTTGGACAGACATCTAACCTAATGGTTAAGTGTTTCTCTTGCCAAGACGAGCATGAGACAACAATTGACTTAACAGAAGATGTCCCTGTTGTTAGATTGAAAGACCCAGTGGGAGACCGCGTATGGGTTATGGATACTAAGCAAGGTCCAGTAACTGTGGCTCTTCCAAACGGAATAACACAAAAAAGGCTGATGGAAAACTACGACAAGACATCAGCTGAGATTAATACACTCTTACTATCTGGATGTATTGTTTCAATAAACGGTGAACCATCTGTTGGAGCTGGTACTGCACTATCCCTTGGTATGGCAGACCGCACCCGCGTAATCGACGAGATTATCAAACGCAACCCAGGCCCTCGCCTTGGGGAGGTGAAGAAAGCTTGCAAGGCATGCGGTGAAGATATTTCTCTACCGCTTAGCTTGCTAGATTTGTTTCGTATATAGCGAACCAGATTACGAAGAGCTACTTGACCAGTATGAAGTTCTAACAAGAGCTTTTACTGGTTGGACACTCGCAGACATACGCGCCTTATCAGTTCGTGAAAGACAGAACTGGTTAGAACGTTCCCAACGATATCAACCTAGAGGATAGTGATGGCAAGAGAAGACCTTAACATGGGTAGCTCTAACGCTGCCGCGTTTATCTCATCCCTAAGAACTGGCCTGTCCTCACTGCGACAGGAGATGAACCTCCTAAAGCAAGACACAGGAGGTTGGTCAAACCTACTCGGCGGAGCGATGGGAAAGATGAGTGGCCGCGGCGGCGGTTACGGACAGCCTGGTAACAATCTTGTTGCTCCTGTACCAGTATTTAATGTAACAACCCTAGGTGACACATCACAGGGTTACATGTACGAACAGTCTGGTCATAACCGACTGTTTAATGCTCCTGGTATAGAACCATACCGCCCTCTACCTACATACTACACAGGCGCACCGACAGGTGCTGGCGGTGGCGGTGGGGGCATGTCTCCTGCTATGCAGCGCGGTTTAATGGGCGGTGCTGTTGGTGGTATCGCTGCAATGCCTACCGCAAAAGAAGCTGTTGAATATGAACTTGCTACTCAAAGAATGGTGTTCTACCAGCAGCAAGCATCTTATCAACCTGGTGGAAGAATCAGACCTTTCTCTAATTTAATCCCAGGTAACCCAGACCCTAACAGCGACTACGCAAGAGCAACTGCGCTACTCCAACAACTAGGGCGTAGTGGAACAACTACAGGTAAGTTTGACACTGTACAAGCAATGGAAGCTGCACGACAGCTTGGTATTGGTGGGCCTAACTTTGCAAGCGTAGCGCTAGGCACAGCACAGATGTCTAACATCACTCCTGGTATTGGTGTTGAAGGCTCAATGCGAGCATACGGCGCCGTACAACAAGGTCGTAACGTTAATATGCTTCGCGGTATTGGTATTCGTATTCGTGGTGAAGATGGTTCTATGAAACCTATGCCACAAATTATTGACGAAATTTGGTCTAAGTTAATGAGAGAAAAGATGGGTAACGAACCCATCACTGTACAAGATGTTCAGATATCTCTACAGCCTGGTAACGCTCTTGCATCTATGCTTGACCAGTACTTTGGAAACGACCCACTACTTCGTAAGCAAGTAGAAGATGGACTTATGCTTAAAGCCAGAAGCGGCGGTGTAGCGTTTGCTGGTAGAGACCTTAAAAAACTGGGAGAAAAATACGGAGCTACTACACCTGCAGTCAGTTCTTTAAGCCAAAGAATTACTGAGTCTACTAGAAACTTACAACAAGCGGCCCCTGCTATGTCTGATGCGTTTACAGCAGCGAACCGTGTTGTTAGTTACTTCACTGGATTTATGAATTTAATTGATAGGTTCACTGGGTTGTTCTCTGGGTTAAGCGCAATTAAAAGCGGCGCTACTACGCTGGGGTCTAGCGGTCTTGGCAGTATCCTATCTGGAGCTGTTAACTTTGCTGCGGGCCCACTGCTAGGTGGTTTGCTTGGTAATATGTTTAAAGCAGAAGGCGGACCTGTTGGTGGAAAGATGCCTTACGTTGTAGGTGAGCAGGGCCCTGAGCTATTCGTCCCTGAACAGCCAGGAATTATTGTTCCTAACCATGAGTTAAAGAACCACCCCTTCCGACATGCGGGCGGCCCTGCATACCCAGGGCACGCACACAATGGAGAGTTTACAGGACCTAAGGGTTCTGGAGCACAGCAGCTAAGCCCAGATGAGCTAAAGAAAGTTTTAGAAAGAGCAGGATTTGAAGGACAAGGATTAGCAAACGCATTAAAGATTGCGGGCGCTGAATCTGGTAGACGCCCATACGCATTTAACCCACATGGTGGAGACCTATCCTACGGTATATTTCAAATTAACATGCTTGGCGACCTTATGAATGAACGCTTAAATAAGTCTTGGAAAAGTTCAGACGGCAAATCTTTTAAACTAGGTTCAGTAAACGACCTCTTTGACCCAGAGACTAACGCCCGTGTTGCATATCATATGTCTCAAAAGGGATATAACTGGAGCTCTTGGTCTACTAAGTCTGTACTTGGTAACAACAATCCTGAAGGTGAGGGTGGCTCAGATAAGTCCACCTCTGCCTCTGCCTTAGCAAAGGGCAAGGGCGGAGATGATACAAAGTTTAGTTGGTCTAAGTTGTTTACTCAAGATGGAACAAGTAACAAAAACTTAGTGTCAGATTTACTAAAAGGTTTTACCTCTATGTCAAGCCCTGCATTAAAAACTACATCGCAAGTAGGTTCTTCAACGTATAACTATGGTGGTGTGACTGTAAACCTATCAGGTGGCGGAAGCGCACAAGACAATATTGCAGCCCTAAAGGCGGCTCTATCAAACTCAGAGACTCTAGATAAGGCGGCTAAAAACTAATGCCATACTTTGTTCCACCACAGGCACTTCAAAAAAAGAAAGCTACTGTAAAAAAAGATACAGTTAAAACTGCATCTTCTTTAAAAAGAATTAACAACCTAGCTAACGCTAGCGTTGCTGCAACTACAGCTGGAAGTATTGCGTCATCAGCAGCCCCCACAGTTGCTGTTGCTGCGGCTGCCTCTACGGTTGCTGGCTCTGGACTTAACCGTCAAGCTGTTGGTGTCGCCCTTAGTAGAGCAGGTAGGGTTGTAAAAGTCGGAGGCCTTCCTGGACTCGGTGTTGGACTAGGGCTAACTCTTATTGGAAAAGCGTTAGAGAAAACAGCTGTGAAAGAATATGGTGACTTGGTAGGTAATAACACCCCAGATACAAGGCCTAACAAATCATTTCCGCCAAGAGATTATGACTACAACTTACCGCCACATAAGTGGAGCCTTCCTGTAAGACCTCAACGTGTAGACGGCTATGAGGGTGATGGAAACCATGCACAAAACAATCACGAAGGTGACTTCCACCGACTACGTAGAGGTGTTATTTGGCACTGGAGTAACGGAAACGATATTTCTGCTGTCAAAGACGGCGGTGTAATTGAGACAGCAGCTCAGATACAAGCGAAGGCCAAAGGAGACGCAGAAAATAAACTATTAAAGCAGGGCTCTGGAAAAGAAAACAACTATAAATATGGTTTTCAATTCTTATGGAACCCAGAAACAATTTCGTCTTCTATTGCACGAAACATGGACGTAACCCCATCATCAGCTGACCGATTCCGTTCAGTAGCTGGTGCCTTCCCTGGGCAAGAGACCTATCAATTTCAAATTATGTTAGACCGTGTAAATGACTTTGCAGCTTTTAGAAGTATGGCTGGGGATACATACGCAAACTCAATGAACCATCCAAAAGCTGTAGAGGTAAACGCAAACAGCCCACAGGTTAGAGAGAGTAAGTATTCCAAGATACCAACTAGTGCTATGAGCTATTACCCTTCTGCACTTGGGTCTGTAAATATGGAAAAAATTAATGACCTAATGAAGTTTGGAACCATGGCTGACCTTGAGTATTTGTTCAAGGCCCTAAATGGAAACGGTGCTAATCAAGGCTCTGGTGAGTGGGCAACCCTTATGCTTAAGAAGACAGCTAACATTGGATTCCTATCCCCAAGCCTTCTTGGTTTCAGATTTGGCCCTAATGCTCAGCAGCAACTTTCTTTTGTTGGATGGATAACAAACATGTCAATTAATCACACCTACTTTACAGAAGACATGATTCCTTTACGCACAACCGTATCGTTTAGCTGTGACGCCTTTGCTGGCTCTACAGTAGTTTAGGAGGAAACATGACTATATATTTAGGTTCTAGATACGAGCCATCGTTTGTTGACTTTGTTTCTACTACCCCTAACGGGGATGAGAATCCTATTGTTTTTTACGATTTTCCTGATATAGGAACGCTTACCTACTACGAGCACACATATAAAGAAGGGGAGCGCTTAGACCAGCTAGGTAATAAGTACTACAACCGTTCAAGCATGTGGTGGATTATATTGGACCATAACCCTGAAATTAAAGACATCCTTAACATTCCAGCTGGAACTGTGCTGAGGATTCCACGTGTTTAAATTTGTAAGTGTTTCTTTTCCAGACTCTCCTGAAGGCCCAACGTCTGTGTATAAAGCCGTACTCATGCAAAAAACATATGAACATGAGCTATTGGTATTAACGTTTAAAGATTGGGACCCTAAGTACGAATCGATTAGACCAGGAACTCCTATTGAAGTTAAGCTGTCCTCAAACACTACACCTAGAGATTTTTTTGGGTACATTCATCACATTACCCCATCCGCTACTCCAGGCAAAATGTTTACAGAAGTTGTATGTATAGGTGGTTCATTCCCCCTTAAGCAAGCTTCCCAACAGACCTATAGAGATTGCACCGCGGACCAAGTTATAAAAGAAATTTGTATTAAACACAGTTTGCGTTTTATAGGAAAGCCTCACCCTAGAGTTTACGAAATGGTATCTCAAGCTGGGTATACCGACTGGCAACTTGCAGTGCGGTTAGCAAAGCAGATTGGGTACACCCTGCGTGGAGAAAACACTGATATCTATTTTGAACCTATCTTGAGTGACTACGAGTTATATAAGGACGCGGCAAAGGTCTTTATAATGAAAGACGCTAGTGATTCCACTGGCTCTACCTTATATGCCTTTCAACCTTCTATTGGTGAGTCTATTGAGTATGACGGAGAGATGAAGTCCGCTGTAGCTATTAGTGGTGTAGACAGATTTTCTAAAGCTGCTATGGCTCAAACTAAACAAAAGAGAAATAAGACTACAAAAACAAAACGCCAAGACGAGTTCTTTGACCGTTTTAACTCTTTAGTTGTAGCGCCTAACTCTCAGATTGCAACGTATGAAGCAGAAGCAGCTGAGGCTAGGAACTCTTTTCCATACAGAGGTACTGCTAGTGTGCTTGGTGACCCCACCTTGAGACCTAATATGCCTGTATACCTAGCGGGGATTGGGGCTACCTACTCTGGCTATTGGACAATTTTATCTACAGAACACGTAATGATTGAGACTGAAAGAAATGTACCGACCTATGTTACTAACATTGTTGTAGGCACTGACTCTCTTGGCTCTGTAAACGGCGTGGCTGGACTAGAGATTGCAGTACCTGGAAGCCCAAAAAGAAAGATAAAACCTGGTGTGGCCTCTGGTAAACCAAAGACTAGCAAGCCTCTTATAAAGAGTTCAGCCCGTAAAAGTGGTGCTCAAAATAAAGGAAGCTTTGGAAAAATTGGCAACCGACAAAAAGTCACAGCAAAAACTAAACAACCTTCTACCTGGGTTGCTGATAAAAAAACTACTAGGGTAACCTTTACCCCTAAGAAGATTAAGTCACCTACCGTGGCTAACAGGGTAAGGAGCAACGCCGTTCGATGATAGACGATAAAAGATTTTATGGAATCTACCTAGGAATATGCGTAGACGTTAAGGACGATGAGAACGATAATCGAATCCGACTACAAGTGCCTCAGGTTTTAGGTCAGTCAGAGACTGGTTGGGCTAGAGCCTGCCTCCCTGTTACATCTAACAGTAACCACCCTGACCATAAAAAGCACTTAGCTTCTGAGGTTGCAGCCCTTCTACAGGCTCATGCTACTCACGCTACTCACTCAGAAACTATTACAACAAGCGGTGCAACTGTTGGTACCTTTGGTTCTCACACTCATACCGTAACCGTTAGCCTTGCCCATGATGCTCATACCAACAACCACACAGGTAAGAGCCCTGACACTACGTGGAACTTAGACCACGAACACGTGGACACTGAAAACGCAGATAACAAGTGGAATGACGACCAAGAACAAGAGATTGCCAGTACAGCCGAGCACTCACCGCATAGACTAGTACCTAAGCTAGGACAAAAAGTGTGGGTTATGTTTGAGGGTGGGGACCCTAACTTTCCAGTATGGATGGGAGTAGAACTGTGATAGAGAGAGCTATAGCGCTGCCGTTTTCTTTTAATTCAGCGGGGGAACTATCCTATACAAACGATGAAAAAAAGATTATCCAGGACAGGCTCGTGCTAGCAATCATGAGCCGTCCAGGCGAGAGGGTGATGCGCCCAAGCTTTGGAAGCGCAGTTTATGAGACACTATTTGAAGATGAAAATACTGCCATAGCAGTTGCTACTGAGGCAGTAGCCGCATGTTTTACAGAGTTCTTTCCTTACTTAGAGTTTATAGAAGCAGTCCCAAACCTAGATAGTGGTGGAACCTTAGAGTTAGATATTAAATATAGAAAGTCCCAACAGACACTAACAGAATCTTTAAGTATAAAAACTAAGATATTCTCCAGAGCTGGAGAGGTCATACAGGAGGTCAGATAATGGCAAATGAAAACTATGTTCCACAAGTAGATTACACCTCTCGTGACTACCTATCCCTCAAAGAAGAGATGGCAGCTCTCATCCCATACTTTGCACCTAACTGGACTAACCGCGACCCCGCAGACTTTGGCATGACCTTAATTGAGCTGTTTGCATATATGGGTGACCAGCTTAACTACTATATTGACCGCTCTTTAAATGAAGCTTTTATCACCACCTCTAGTCAAAGAGATAACGTTTTAAAAATTGCAAGACTTCTTGGGTATACGCCTACAGAATCTACTGCTGCAAAAGTTCTATTGACTTTTCAAAATTCAACAGCCAACACTATTACCGTACCAAAAAGAACACAGGTATCGACTACCGTTGTTAACAGCGGCTCTACAACCCAAATTATTTTTGAAACTGATAGCGCAGTTGTCGTGCCTGCGAAGGTATCAACAGTTAATGGTTCTATTACAGTAACTGCTACCCAAGGTGAGACTGTTGGGTATGACCCAGTAACACGTCCTGATGAGGGGGAGATAGGCGTATCTGGTGGTGCAGCTAACCAGTTCTACCCGCTTCCAGAATCTCCAGTAATTGCGGGAAGTATTGAGATAGATGTATCTGGAGTTAAGTACTCTTACGTACCGTTTTTAATTGACTACCAAGATTACGACCCAGTTTTTACTACCTTTACAGATGCTGAAGGAACAACCTATGTTCAATTTGGTGACGGCATCAGTGGTCGCATCCCAGCAAACCAGGCTTCAATTAGAGCTACGTACAGAATTGGCGGCGGAAAATTTGGTAACGTTGCAGCCAATACTATTAAGTTTATTAAAACCAATTCCACTATTGGCCTTACTGTAAGCAACCAAGATGTTGGACAGACCTCTGGTGCCGCCTCAGGTGGGGCAGACCCAGAGACCACAGACTCTATTCGTATCAACGCCCCTAGAAGCGTTAGAGCACTTAACCGCGCTGTGTCGTTGTCTGACTACTCTAATATCGCTATTCAAGTACCAAACGTTGCAAAGGCAAACTCTATCTCAGATGTGTACAGCAGTGTAACTATCTTTATTGCACCGTTCGGTGACTCTGGATTACAGGCAGACGGACAGACAGCATCAGATGTATTTAATAACTTAGCAGTTGATATTGGTAAGTTCTTTGAAGATAAGACACCTCCAGGAACTTCAATCACACTTCAGCCACCTGCTTACGTAGACGTAAGACTTAAACTAGAGTGTGTGGTATTGCCACAGTTTAGAAATGCCCAGGTAACGTCTTCAATTCAAGAGGCTATTGCTGAGCTATTTGATTTTGATAACGTATCTTTTAATGACCGCATAACTACGGCAGACGTTTTAGGAGTCATCAAAGAAGTAGATGGCGTTTCTCGCGTGTCTATGAGTAAGATGATTAGAAAAGATGAAGACAAGGTATGGAGCATCAATAACAAGGTTCTACTAAATAACGTAGCTACTCTTACAACTACAGCAACTCACAACCTTCAAGTTGGAGAGACTGTATTGGTAAGTGGTGTTACTGCTCCTTTTGATGGAACCTTTGTTGTTACTGCTGTAGCCCCTACTACTTTTAACTACGCGGTTATTAGTACAAACGTCCCTACGGCTGCCGTATCCCCTGTTGGAAAGGTATCTCTATTATCTGTAAAAGACATTGTCTGTTCAGTTAATGAACTTCCTCAGCTAGAAACAACCAAGGTTGCTGGAGTAACCACCGTTGTAGGGATAGACCTAACAACAAGCGGAGGCATTAGTTAATGGCACGGTATGGTCTTGATTACTACAGCGCGTTAAGCTTCCCTCTAAGTTACTATGGTAGTGATAACGCTCTTAATTATGACGCTAACCCCGTCTTTGCTTTGTCCTCTGGGTATAACCAGTTAACCCTATTTTGGACAAGCCCAGTAGGTGCGTGGGTTAAGTTGCGTTTGGTAAGAAGCCCCTATGGATTCCCCGTAAACGTAACCGATGGGGATAATGTATTTGAAACCACTAGACGAGCAGACCCTCAGTTCTATATAGATAAAACCTCTCTTACAAATACAGAGTCAAAGGTCTTCTTCTATTCTATTTTTGTATTTGACTCTGTACAACTTTCTTGGGTATTAGCTGGGCGAATGTCAGGTATGTCAGTAAAAAACTACGGCACAGCTGACAAGATGTACAACTACTTGCCACAGATTTATAAGCTAACAACACCCTACATTGCATCTGAAGCTACAGATAACAATGATTTATATAATTTTCTATCCCTATTTGCCTATGAGCTAGACCACACAAGGGCGCTAGCTGAAATTATTACAGACCGTTATAACTTTGAAAGAATTTCAGCAACCTCTATTCCCCTGCTGTTAAATCAGTTTGGACTTAAGTACGAGCCAGAGATTGGTTTCCAACAGTCTCGTATCCTTGTTAGAGACTCTGTTCAGCTAACAAAAGAAAAGGGCTCATCACAAGGTCTACGAGAATACATAAAAGGATTTACAGGATGGGCTTGCCCGTCGCCTGTTGAGGGAACCCCTAACCCAACACTTGAAGGTCTACAGGTAAGTCACAACCTGATGTTGGATTACAACGACTCTTCATTTGAAGAAGGTATTGGACATTGGACAACTCCAGATAGCACAGCATCTTTATCCCAACTAGGTGCAAAGTCTGTTACCAAATACCAAGTTAATAATAACAACCTTCGTATGATTGTAGGAGCTCACGGCTACAAGATTGGAGATAAAATCACTATTAGTGGATTTAAGTCTCCTGGTTACAACTCCAGCACTCCTGTAGATATTACAGGTATTGACCCACTTAGCTACATAGAAATTATTGTTTCTAGTCCAGACATTGCTTTAATTGACGCATTTAATAAAGAGGCAGATGCCTACCCAACAGTTCTTCCATACCCAACCCCTTATGCGGAACCTACAACCCCTGCGCTATACCCAAATAAACGAAAAGGTATTCTATCTGTTGCAAACTCAACAGGTTCCCCGCAAGTTGTTACCATCTCCTGTGGAAGCACGTCACCAAGAACTTTGGGTATCCCTATTATTTCTGGAGACACTTATACCTTTAGCGTTTATAGCGCAGCCCTATCAGCAGCAAAAAGTTTTACAGCAGGAATAAGTTGGTACGACCGTTTCGGAACATTTATGTCTACTACTACAGGTAACCCTGCAACAAATGCCACAGGAGCCCTATCTACAAGAGCGGTGGTAACTGCCCCAGGTCCCTGCAACATTACGTTAAATCCTTTCTTTGCTACTGCAGGCTCTGGATATACCGATGGCGTTTATACAAACATTCCATTAACTAGAGTTAGCGGCAAGGTGTTTACAACAGCACCAAGAGCAAACATTGCTATCTCTGGTGGGTCAGTTTCTTCTGTGTCTATTGTTAACGGTGGCAAAGGCTCAGATACCACAACCATATTCTCTTTTGATAGAACATCTATAGGTAGCGCAGGTGGCTCTGGCTTCCTAGCCACTGTTAATCGTGTTCAGGAGTCGTATTACGCCGCTCCTACTATTGCTGTATCTAACGTTGCTAATGCCAACAGCGGTGAGCGTCACTACTTTGACGCAGCGCAGTTTGAAAAGGCTGGAGCTGTTACAGACTTTGATGAGGCTCGCCAGGTGCACATCACTATGAAGGCTAGCCGCATTAATGAAATTAAAAACCCAACCTTTAATAGTGCAAATAGCTTTGCACCTTGGGGTTTTACAAATGGAACACCAACAGCTTCAAGTGCTCAAACCGACCCTATTGATGACCTACTAATTATTGAAGGTTATCAACAGACTGGTGGAACTGCAGAAATTTCTTTGACAACAGTTCACGCTTATAAAGTTAATGATGTTGTTGTAGTAGCAGGGTTGCCTGCAGCGTACAACGGTGTGAAGACTATTACTGCAGTTACAGATTTTACAATTAGTTACACAGTAAGCCCAACCGCAACTGTTGCGTTTACTTCTGATGCAGGAACGATTGCTAAAGCTGGAAGCTCTTGTTTAGTAACTAAGCCTGCAACTGGAAATACAGAAGTTCGAGCGGCAGCATCTTCCGCTAACTACATGGACATTCATTATCCGTCTACTAACTACACCTTTAGTGTGTATGTAAGACGCGTTACTGGAACCGTTGCCCCAACTGTGCGCCCAGTCATCTACTGGTATGACAGCACTAAGACTGCTATCTCTAGTAACTTAGCTGACCTTGTAACAATTAATAGCTCCACTGACTGGTCAAGAATCAACACGACATCCGTTGCCCCTGAGAATGCGGCCTATGCAAGCGTCTCTATCCTATGGACTAATGGTGCGGTTAATGACTCAATCGCATTAGATAATGCTTTGTTTGAGAACAGCCCCTTTGTTCTTCGGTACTTTGATGGAAGCCAGGGCTTTGGCTCTACTGCTGAGTTGTTCTGGGAGGGCTCAGTCCCTAACCTAGCCCGTAGCCACTACTACAGAAACCGAGTAGCTATCGCTGACCGCCTTGCAAAAGGTGCCCTAGATGACTGGCTTGTAAGTGGCTCAACCTACGCCCTATACCTAGCACAGCCAAAGACGTAGTATGATGCTCCCATGCTGGAGCTAATACTCGTTGGTTGCTTTACTGGGTTCTTCCTGGCTACAGTGCGGAATCTAGTAGACGTGTTAAGTATTTTTATACCTACTTCCGTAATTAATGCCGTACTTTCAATTATATTTGCAGGCGTAGCTGTGTATTTAGTTGAAGTTTCAACTACTAAGCAGGCCATCCTGTGGACAGTAGCTGGGGCATTCCTGGGGGCAGCGCTCCTTGCAATTGTTGAGCGTGTGTCTACCTATAAACCAGCCGTTGTTAACACAGCCCGAGATTAGTGATAGGGTAATAGGGACCTAAGGAGGTCCTATGAGCAAATATTATGTTCTAGTGGCTGGTAAAGGAGCCACCAGTAGACAAAACGTTGAAGCGTTAATGGAAGACCATTACTACGCAAAAGGCGATGGCGGAACTGTTGTAATCGCTATTGAAAAACATGCAACACCATCACAGGTATTTGTTGCACAGTTTGCTAAAGATAAAAACAAAGAGATAGTTCTGGTTGCAAAGCCAGATGCTGACTTAGGCAGTATGCCTGCAGCATCAGTAGTTCATGATGATGAGCCAATTAAAAAATCTGTAGAGATAGTTGCTGGAGCAGACGCGTACGCATTTCTTCTTTGGGATGATGGTGACGAAGCTTCGCTTGCAGTATTGGCGTCTTGTAAAAAAGCTAACATTCCGTGCTATGACCTGATTAATGGGCTATCAGAGATAACTCCATCTGAAACACTTCAGGAGCCAGAGGCAACCCTATTCCCCAAAGCTGAGATGGTCACAGAAAGTGAGGAGACCGATGAGGAGGAAGAAGAAGTCGACGAGGAAGAAGACGACGACGAAGAGTACGACGACGAAGAAGAAGACTCCGAAGACCTTGAAGATATCTATGCGGGAGTCGAAGCGATAGCCCGAGTCTTCGCCCGAGTCTTTATTGAGGAGTGGAAGGCCCAAGGTGGCCCTAAGTCCTAAGACTCTAGGTGTACTCCTAGAGATAGCCGTTTATGGGGCTCCAGAGGGCGTTAAAGGCCTTTCTAGGGAGCTTGGGGTAGGTCGCGTACAGATTGACTCTGCCCTGGCTGAGCTGGCCTCTATAGGCCTTGTACGGCTTTCCAACGGTAAAACAGCAAAAGGGACATTCTGGTACAAAGTGGAACTTACCCCAGAGGGTGTAGCCTACGCCCATAACTGGATGACTGGTAAGAAACCGTTAGCGGTTTTACCGAACGGTGAAACCAGCATCTACATATCACTGAATAGCAATATAGCAAATACCTATATAGCAGATATCCCATATAGCAAAGAGCAGTATGGCTTATATGCTAATTCAGTTAACAAAAGTGCGGAACAGAGTTCCGCACTGAACGGGAAAGAAAACATAGGAGGAATCATGAGCTTGGGCTCAACGCCAATAGACCCAGATGACTTAGCAGATGAGATGAAGAAGGACAAGGAGCGCAAGAAGCAGGAGCGCAAGGAGCAATCAGAGGCGCACTACCGCGACCGACAGCGTATCCGTTCTAGTCGCGCTGTTGTTGACTGGTCTCCAGCCGATGTTGTCAACCATTTTTCCGAACAGGTTAAGTTAATCTGGAACGTAGAGAACGTGGCGTTAACCCAACGGCCTAAGTTGGTTAGGGCTATGGACTTGTTCCGTATAGACAACGACACCAACGGTGAGATTGATAAATATCTTATTGATGCTTACATCTCGACAAAAAAGTTTGATAAGACTAAGTTATATAACCCAGAGGAAATCTTCTGGGGCTTTATAAACTGGGCTCCGACAAAGGTTGGCGAAGCCAAGCGTTCTGTAAAGGCAGAGGACCTAGATGCTGTTGCCGTTGCACGAGCGAAGAACCGAAAGCTGTTAGGGTTGGACTAATGTACAAAGTAGAAGAGCAAAAAGTTCGTCGTAAGATGTGGATTAAATCTTCCAACATCCCTAAGGCACGCCTTGGTTGGGAACTGGATGACTGCGTTGATACCGACCCAGAAGATATCGAACAGATACGTGGTTGGATTAGTTTGCTAGACCAAGGTGTTAACGTCAGAGCTTCTGGTAGCAGACACTGTGGCAAAGGTCTAATGATTGCGGGTAAGCCTGGCCGCGGTAAATCAACGGTGGCTGTTGCAACCATCCAAGATATCATGAGGCTATCGCCTCCGTCTGCCTTTGACGTAGAGGATGGGTTGACTCTTATCCGTCCTTGTTACTTTATGACCTTTAATGATGTGCTTGCTTTATCAGGTCGCATGATGGATAGCCCGACAGACTGGGAGGAGGTCCTCTACTATGGTCTCTTAGGTGAGGCGCACGACTCCTACAACATCCGAGTCCTAGTGATTGATGACGTAGGCAAGGAGCACGCTAGCCTAAGTGGGTGGCAGAAGAACGTTTTGCATCATGTACTACGTACACGGTTCAATCTTGGACTGCCAACCATAGTAACCACTAACGTCAGTCTTGACGACTGGGGTAGTCTTTACGGCGATGCTACCGAGAGTTTTGCTAAGGAAGCATTTATGTATTTGCCAATGGTTACTAACAAAGGAGACCTACGAGAATGAGCAAGGTAATGGAAACTAAACTAGTACAAGTGTTTCTTAGTCAAACACAGTCACCTGGTCCTGGTATCTATGAAGTATCAGTGGACGATAGTAACAAGCTGTACTGCACCTGCCCTGGTTATCGTGGTCGCAATACTTGCAAGCATGTTAAGTTTGTAAGCGCACGCATCAAAGCAAACGGTGGCGATAATTATCCGTTAGAGTTTTCTAGCCGTGCGTCCAAAGACGATATAAGTAATGCCCGTTCATCAAAGGAAGCCTTTAGGGAGTTTGTAATAAACTTCGGCAAGATAGAAGTCTTTTAATGAAGAATGGGGATATCAGTAACGAACTCCCCAGAAGGATATTAGTTACCACAGACATTATTATGGATGTGGAGATGACAGTAAAGCGTAAGCTTTTAGTAATCCCATCCGTAAAAGTAAATAAAAAGTTTAGACGTGATGCTTTGTCCTATTTGTATATTTTTACAACTAGGGCTGGTTTTACCCTGGAACTTATATCCTTTGAGTTAGATAACGAAACTTTATCTGAAACTATGGATGCACTTGACAACATGGGTACTAACCCATTTAGATACTACACGGCGTATGAATCGGACAAACACTTGCTCAGCGAACTTCCCTATCGACCTGAAGTAGTTGGTGTAGTTGATGTAGACTCTCGCCTCTTACGTTACGGACACTGGGGAAGGACATTCGCTGACTTACAATGAACAACGAACTACGACTATTAAGTAAAGTATTAGAGAGCCGCGACCTCGCCCCATTATTCGACCGTGGTGTTAAAGACGCATGGTTTGTAGATGGTGAAGTAAAACGCGTATGGGTTTTTGTACGCGACCACTTCTCTAAGTATGCAGAGTGCCCAAGCCTTGAGGTAGTAACTCAAAACTTCCCATCATGGAAACAGCACGAGTCCCCTGACGCCCTAGAGTATTTAATTGACAGCGTTGTTGCTACACGCCGTTCCTCTTCATTCTTAAAGATGTTGGAGTCTGCCGCTACTACATACGGCTCTACTAAAGACCACGAAGAAGGTCTACGTATAGTTCAAGCTGGCATCATTGGTTTAGAAGAAGATGGGCTAGGTAAGACTAGCGATGTAAACCTTATTGATGAACCACAAAAGCGTTGGGACGAGTACACCTTCCGTAAAAACAACCCAGGGTTACTTGGAACAGCAACAGGGTTCCCTAGTGTTGACCAGGTTACGGGTGGTCTACAGCCTGGTCAGTTGATTGTAATTGTTGCTCCACCTAAGACTGGTAAGTCAACTGTTGCTTTGCAGTTTGCACAGAACGTTCACCTACAGGACAAGTCAGTTATGTTCCAGTCATTTGAAATGAGTAACCACGAACAGCAGACTCGTTATGACGCTATGCGAGCGCGTATCTCACACTCACGTCTTATCAATGGTTTGCTAGATAACGAAGAAGAAGCACGGTATCAAGCAAAGCTTCGTTCTATGGAGAACATGCGTAAGCCATTCTGGTTAGTTGACTCAGCCAACGGCTCTACAGTCTCTGGTATATCTAGTAAGTTGTCGGTGCTACATCCAGACATCGTATTTATTGACGGTGTTTATTTAATGATTGACGAGCAGACTGGTGAAGCTAACACTCCACAGGCTATTACTAATATTACCCGCTCTCTAAAACGTATGGCTCAGAAGTACAAGGTGCCAGTTGTTATTACAACTCAGGTTCTTAACTGGAAGATGCGTAAAGGTCAAGTAACTGCTGACTCAATTGGTTACTCATCATCCTTCCACCAAGATGCTGACGTCATCTTTGGTCTACAGCGTGAAGATGAAAACGTAGACGACACTCGTATCTTGAAGGTGCTAGAAAGCCGTAACTCTGGACGTATGGAGATATCGCTTATCTGGGATTGGAGCACAGGTACCTTTAGAGAGATTGACGTAAATGACATCTAGCATCGAAGACACACTAGAAGTCCTTGGTCTTAAGATTGTTTCCATTAGGAACAGTGAGATACAACTGCACTGCCCCGCTCATAAAGAGCGTACAGGTAAAGAAGATAATAACCCGTCCTTTTGGATTAACGGAGAGAACGGTTTATTTATTTGTTTTTCTTGTGACTGGAAGGGCGGCTTACAAACTTTAGTCAACTACTTAGGTGGGACTATCGACGCCACCATAGATGTAGATGTAACAGTGACTAGATTAGCTGCTCGTATAAAGCAATTAATTGAAGGCGAGAAACCTAAGCAAGAAGAGTACGCACCTATTCATGAGTCTATGCTTCACGCTTTCAGACAGGTACCCGACGATATTTCCCTGAGTAGAGGTTTATTACCTGAGGCAGTAGCTAAATATGGAGTGAAGTGGAACCATAATCAGAGCAACTGGATTATCCCTATAAGAGACCCGATTACTAATAAGCTTCTAGGATGGCAAGAGAAGGGCCACAAGACTAGGTTCTTTAGAAACACCACAGGTGTTAAAAAAAGCGAAGCCTTGTTTGGGTATGAACATTACAAAGGTGGAGACATGATTGTAGTTGAGTCTCCCTTAGATGTTATTCGCCTAGCTTCCCTAGGTATACAGGGTGCTGTTTCTACTTACGGTTGCGCCGTTTCACATACTCAGTGGAGCATGATTAGGGGAGCGACTAGACCTATATTTGCTTTAGACAATGACGACGCGGGCAGGTCTTGCACAGAAGAGTTAAGGTTTAAGGCTATGGATATTGGTATGTCTTCCTGGTTCTTTAACTATGCACAGACCGACCAAAAGGATGTAGGCGGGATGTCTCGCAAAGAGATTGAGTGGGGTTTGCAAAACGCAAGACACATACTAGGGTATATGCCATGAGCAGCAGTGCTAAGTGGATGGACGCAGGACCTCTGCGTGACTACCTAGAGAAGGTCTCAGCAGAAAATAAAGAGCGAGCTAAGTATTGTTCTTTCTGTGATAAACCTACTGCAGACCATTGGGAAGCCTTAAGGGGCTCACCTACTTTAATAAGAGCATGTAAAGAGTGTTGTCCAGAGGAGCATTAATGATTATCGGATTGACAGGCTACGCACAATCAGGAAAAGATTCTGTAGCTAATATTCTTGTTAGCAACTATGGGTATACCAGAGTGGCTTTTGCTGACCCTATTCGTGAACTTCTATATCAGATGAATCCCGCAGTTAAAGATGGCGGCTATAGAGTGCAAAGCACTGTTGATGCCTACGGTTGGGACGTTGCAAAGACCGCGTTTCCAGAGGTTCGTAATATGCTACAGAACTTAGGGGTTGGCGCTCGCAAAACTTTTGGGGACATGTTCTGGGTACAACAAGCGCTACGTCAGGTAAGCCCTGAGGGTAATTTTGTTATAACAGATGTTAGATACCCTAATGAAGCTAAGGCAATTAGGGAGTATGACAACTCACAGATTTGGCGCATAAAGCGCAGTGGAATTATCCCAGTAAATGCTCATGCATCAGAGACTGCAATGGATGAGGAAAGAGTTGACCAGATATTTGTTAATAATGGTACGCTTGAGGACCTTAAGGTTTTAATTAGTACAAGAATGAGGGCATACATATGATTATGGAATACGGGTCCTGGGTCCTTGCCGTTATAGGTGTCGGAGGAATCTACTTTGTTGGACGTAAAACTATCTGGGGCTGGCTAGTGCTTCTTTTTAACGAGGTTTTATGGATTGGTTACGCTCTAACTACTGACCAGTATGGCTTTATCTTCTCTGCTCTTGCCTACGCTCTTGTTTATATTAGGTCTTATATCCATTGGTCTAAAGATAGAGTTAACGAGATACCTCTGTGACATTTACTGGCACCCTACTACCCTACCAACCTGAAGCCGTCGACAAGATGTGCGAGCGCGGTAGGGTTTTGGTTGCCTACGACCTAGGACTAGGCAAGACTGTCCTAACCATCGCTGCCATAGAAAGGTTGATGGATAACAAGAAAGTAAAGGAGCCTGGTCTTATAATTTGTCTATCCTCATTGAAATATCAGTGGGCTGGACAGATTGAGAAATTTACAGGTGGAACTTCAAAGGCTTTGGTTATTGATGGAACGCCGAAGAAACGTGCAGAACAATACGCCGAAGCAATGGACTGGCGGAATACAGGGATTGATTACATTATCCTTAACTATGAGCAAGTTGTTAACGACTGGGATTCCATCAAAGACTTACCAAGAGGATTCGTTATCCTTGACGAAGCCACAGCCATCAAGTCCTTCAAATCCAAACGTTCCCGAGCAGTAAAGAAGTTAATCAATGCTCCATATAGATTTGCACTCACTGGTACTCCGATTGAAAATGGTAAGCCTGAAGAGCTGTATAGCATTATGCAGTTCGTTGACGCCAGCGTACTTGGTCGGTTTGATATCTTTGATGCTGCTTTTATCGTAAGAAACTCTTGGGGAGCACCCCAGTACTACCGCAACCTGTCGACCCTTCACACTAAGATGAAGGAGGCTTCTGTACGTAAAGCGCAGAAAGACCCAGACGTTGCCCCATACTTACCTGACACTATCCACAAAGACCCAGTAAAGATTGTCTTTGATAGAGCCTGCTCAAAACTATACACACGTATATCACAAGACTTGTTATCAGACCTTGACGAGGCTCAAGACTTATTTGGTTCTAACTTTAATATCATGGCTCACTATGGGATGGAGTCCCGTCGCGGTGGCCCTGAGGACGAGATGCGCGGTAAGATTATGTCTAAGATTGGAGCATTAAAGATGCTCTGTTCTCACCCCGAACTACTACGTAGTAGTGCAGCTAAGTTTAAACAAATGAATGGAGAGGGCTCTGCTTATGTCACTGAACTGGTTGATGGGGGTCTTCTTGATAGTGTTAATAACTCGCCTAAGCTTGACTATCTTACTCAGTACGTTAAAGACTTCTTGGAGCAGAATCAAGAAAACAAAGTAGTTATATTTGCTACCTATGTAGACATGCTTGACAAGATTGCCGCGGCTTTAGGGCCAGAGCAGTGCCGACTATACTCAGGGAAGTTAGATGCTAAGACTAAAGAAGATAACAAGGTTGCTTTTAATAATGACCCTACTGTTCGTGTTCTTATTTCTTCCGATGCTGGCGGTTATGGTGTAGACCTACCTGCAGCTAACATGCTGATTAACTATGACCTACCGTGGTCATCAGGTACCGCCACACAGCGTAACGGACGTATTAAGAGAGCCTCATCAACTTGGCCCTCTATCGTAATTCAAGATATAGTTATCGCAGGGTCCATTGAAGAACGTCAATGGGAAGCCCTACAACAAAAGAGTTCTATTGCTAACGCTATTATTGATGGCGAAGGAGTAGATGATGATGAAACTAAGGTGTCAATGTCTGTAGGAAGCCTAAAGTCCTTCCTTCAGTCATCTAACGTCTAGTGCCCCATAGCTCAGTTGGCAGAGCATCGCACTGTTAATGCGAGTGTCCCTGGTTCGAGTCCAGGTGGGGCAGCGATGCGGTTGTAGCTCAGTTGGTAGAGCGGCACCTTGCCAAGGTGCAGGTCGCGAGTTCGAGCCTCGTCAACCGCTCCAATCTCCCTTCGTCTAATTGGCAAGACTGCGGATTCTGGTTCCGCCTATCGAGGTTCGAGTCCTTGGGGGAGAGCTTTACACCCAACGATTATCGTTGGGCATGTACACTTATAGGATGCCTAACTCGCCTAAGACCCCTACGCGTACTATCCGCGTATCAGACCAGCTGTGGACAGCGGTCCAGAAGAAAGCTGCAGCTGACAAGGTTACAGTGACCAGTATTATTATCGAAGCCCTTGAAGATTATATTAAAGTAGATAATTAAATGGGGAAGCACAACGATAAGATTGCTAAGGCTCTAGCTCAACGCCAGGCAGCTACACCAAACGGCTCAGGCTACAAGAAGCCAGGTTCTATGAACAAGAAGAAGACTGGCTACCGCGGCGTAAAAGCCAATAACGCAAAGTAACTTGACAGCCATCTAGTCATCCATTAAGTTTTACCTAACAGCTAAACGTTAGGAAACTTATGAACACAGATGCCGTCAAAGAAGATATACGCCAGTTCAAGGCGTTAAAAGATAATGTAGAACTGCTGACAAAACGTCAGACAGAAATTAAAAAAAGACTCACAGAGTGTATCGATGAGTTCGGTACTGAAGACGAGCGCGGACACATTGTTCTTGCAGTAGAAGATGCAGAACAGATTATGAAACAGAAGCGCGTAATTAAAAACCTAGATATCAATGCAGCAGAGATTATCCTTAATAAAAAGGGTATTAAAGACACATGCATTAAGATGGTTCCAACATTAGATGAGTCAGCAATTATGGCTGCATTTTATAACGGACACCTTACTGAAGAAGATATCGATACAATGTTCCCGCAAAAAGTTTCTTACGCATTTATTGTAGGTAAGAGCAGTGGACGAGATTGATAACCTATTCTCTGACTTAGACACTTACTATCCAGGTAGTAAGAGAAAACGTAGAGAGACAAAACCAAAAAATAAACGCACAGTAAAAGATGGTTCCGATTGGACATCCACTGTTGTGTTTAGAAAACTCCCGTCGGGAGAACTACACGAGTTTTATCAGGTAGGTGCTTTGGCACAGGCATTGGGTAGACCTCTTGTAACAATCCGTTACTGGATTAAACAAGAGTACATACCTCAGGCTCCATATCGCCTGTCTGATAAAGAAACAAAAAATGGCGAAAAGATGAGAGGGCGTAGGTTATACTCACGTGCTCAAATCGAGGCAATAGTTGAGCTGTTTGGAAAGGCTGGACTCCTAGATAAAACTAGGATACAATGGCCTAACCAGCAATTGACTAACGCAATAGCTGAGGCTTGGGAGAACATAAAGTCTGCCGAGCTTAACCGATGAATCAAACGAAACTAAGGAGAAATGCCATATGGCAATCGACCGTACCGACGAGTACATGCCAGTAACAGACGCGTTTTCAACAACAGCTGTTGATGACCGTCCAGCAACACCAAGCAGCAATGCAGTTCAATCAGGTTGGGCAGCAGCAGAACAGCTGACAACCGCATCAGGTGACTTCCCAACTGAGTTTAAGTTCAGTGATGGCGAGTTCACCGTTATCAAGTTCATTGACCAAACTGGTCCTTTCGCTATCTACAAGCAACACTTCCTACAACAGAAGACTGTTGGCAAGAAGTCGTACGTCTCACTTGGACCCAACGACCCACTGTGCACAAAGCTCGGAAGCAAGCCTGAAGACAAGCGTGCTTTCACCATCGCAGTTATCACCCCGTCAGGCGTAGTACGTCAGATGTTGGTTGCAAGTCCACGTCTATATAAGACCCTACACTCAGCAGAGTTTTCCCCACAGGGACCTTTGACTAAGAACTACTGGGCTATTAGCCGTACTGGAAAGATGCAACAGACTGTCTACCATCTACAGGCAATCAAGTCTCGCGACCTTGCGGAAGACTGGGGCATTGACCCAGCTTTTGCTGAGGCAGAAGTGGCAAAGATTGAGCCTTACACACGCTCCATTATTAAGGAGCACTCATGGGAAGAGCTAGAAGAAATCGCTAATTCCCTTCTTTAATCAATAGTGTTAGGCTGGGGGCAACACGTGCTAAGACCCCCAGCCTTCACTTATTTTTAGGATGCGATGAATATAATAACTACTAAAGAGCAACTCAATGAGATGGTTGCCTATTATCTAAAACAAGATGCCTTTGCTTTTGACTGTGAAACTGTTGGACCCCGTAGAGGTGTGTCCGTTGTTAATGAGATTATGTGGCTTAGCTTTGCTACATATGGTCGCGGTGATGTTATTCCTTTAGGTCACCCAAACGGTGAACTGGCTGAAGTTATTAAACCCCTTACTGGACAGGGCGCTAAGAAAGCTGAAAAAGGCTTAAAACTTAACGACGTAGACTACTCAAAGAATAAGAAGTTACACACTCACGTCTTTACAGAACCGCCTAAACAACTACATCCAGCAGAGGTGTTTTCTGCATTACGTCCTTTATTTTTTAGTGACATGCTAAAGGTTGGTCATAACCTAGTGTTTGACCTTTGTTCTATAACTAAATATTTTGATGGTCAGGTTCCTAGCGCACCTTACTTTGATACTATGGTTGGTTCTTTTATTTATGATAATCGTAATAAAAATCGCTGCGGTCTAGACGACTGCCTAAAGCGAGAGCTTGGGTATGAGATGGAGAAGGGCGTAGGCGCTGAGGTAGAGGTTCACCCTTTCAGTGTTGTTGCCAAGTACGCATACTTAGATGCTAAATACACCTTTATGTTATGGAAGGTTGTTAAAGAGAAGATTGCAAAAGCTGGAGTAGAGAACATCATGGCATTAGAAATGGATGTTCTACGAGTGCTGTGTGATATGAAACTTGCTGGAGCACCTATTGACCAGGAGGCTTTGGCCTCACTGCACGTTCAGTTAGAGGCAGACATTGAGAAAGCAAGAGAAGATATTTATAGAACTGCTGGCGTTGTATTTAATATTAACTCCAACAGAGAGAAGCAGTACCTCTTGTATTCCCCACAGCCTTCAGGTCGTGGGTTAAAACCAAAGATTTATACAGGTAAAGGCATTAAGAAAGAAGCAGAGGGTAAAGAGTTAACCGTAGAGGATTACTCTGTATCAGCCGAAGCACTTGAACCGTATAGAGATAAGGACCCACTTGTTAAGGCAATGCTTGAGTACGCAGACCTTAATAAGTTGTTAACTACATACGTAATTCCATACCTAGGAGGCGAAGTTGTTAGAACTACAGGCGGTAAATCAAAAGTCGAGTATAGAGATAGTCTCCTCGTCAACGGTAAAGTACACGGTGACTTCATCCAGCACGGAGCGGAGACAGGAAGATTCTCGAGTCGTAACCCTAACCTACAGAACGTCCCCAACCCAGCCACCGCGCATGGTAAAGCTATCCGAAACCTCTTCTACGCTCCAGAAGGTTACAAGCTGGTAGTTGCTGACTACTCACAGATTGAGCCTAGGGTGATTGCGTCTATGTCTAATGACCCTATTATGAAGAAGAACTACCTAGATGGTGGCGATATTTATACAACCGTTGGTGATGTGATGGGTGTTAATCGTGCTGCGGGTAAAGTGCTTGTTCTTTCTATGGCGTACGGCGTAGGTCCAGACAAGATTGCTCGCTCTATTGGGTGTTCTATAACTGAGGCTAGAGGTTTGTTAAGTAACTTTGGTGAGAAGTTCCAGAACGTCAGTGCTTATCGAGCCAAGGTTATCGGCGTTACTAGGAAGGCTGGATTTGTATCCACCGTCTTAGGTCGTAAGCGTTACCTACCAGAGATAAACAGCAGAAACATAGGCGAGCGTGCTGGTGCTGAGCGTCAGGCGTTCAATACCCGTATCCAAGGGTCTGCTGCAGACATCATGAAGCTTGCTATGATTAGAGCGCATGATTTAATACCAGAAGGCGCCAGCCTCCTTCTCACTGTTCATGATGAGTTGGTGACTATAGCTCCTGATAACTTAGTTGAAGAGACTAGAGAGGCAATTAGAGAAGCTATGGAAGGCATCAATTTATTGGATATCCCGCTTATCGCGGACATTGCAGTTGTTCAAAGATGGGGAGAGGCTAAATGAGTTTTCTTGGTAGGTGGTTTAATAAACGTGACGAACAGTTTGATGTTGAGTACTTTAAGAAAGACATCCCCCTAAGCACTATTGCTAGGTGGTATGTATATGACACTGAACTAGGCGAGCCTAATGATGTCGTAGAGTTCATCGGCCTTAATAGGGCTAGCGCTGAAGGTGACGAGAAAGAGCGTGAAGATAGCGATACTCGTTTAGATAATATTGAGTACCTGCTACCTTACCTACACGCTATTGCTGACGTAGCAGCAGACGTTATTACTGGGGTACAGGTTGATGAGATTGTAAAGAAGAACCCCAGCGATAAAGAAGAGATTGAGCGTGAGTTAGATACTATGCGGGTGTTGTATAAAGTTGTTAGTTTATCCGCTATTATTGGGGCCTTCGCTTCTGCTATGGAGATTGGCTTAATTGAGCCAGGGGAAATACAGGAAGCGGAATGGGAGAAAAGGATATTAGATGAGCAGTAATTGGTGGGCAAATAAGTTAGGTACGCCAGCACCTCAACAGCCACAACGACAAGGTGTTGTACAACCTCAACCAGCAACATACGTTCAGTCACCGCAGCCACAGTATCCACCGACGCAACAAGCGACGCCTCAAGCAGAGCGCTGTCCTGGTTGCGGTAGCAATAACTACGGTGGGGCTACTCCAGAATCTAGAAAACGATGTTACGATTGCGGATATCCAATAGTCCAATCAGGTAGTGGCATGGGTAGAGGCATTGTCTCAGGACAGCAAAGTGCAGGTGCCCCACAACCAGCTAAACAAGTAAATGCAGGCGGATGGAATCCAACAACAATTATCGGAAAGATTGAATAATGAAAAATGCAGAACTAATTAAAACTATTGCAAACATTAATAAAAAGTATGGAGATGGAACTGTTGTATTAGGTTCAGACATTATTGAACAGCCGCCTCGATTTACATCAGGCTCTTTAGCCTTAGACGTGTCGCTTGGTGGTGGGTGGCCTGCTAACCAGTGGCACGAACTAATTGGAGAGGCCAGCAACGGAAAGACTGCTATTGCATTAAAGACTGTGGCGGCAAACCAAAAAGCAAACCCAGAATTTACTACGGTATGGGTTGCTGCTGAGCAGTGGGTAGATAGCTATGCAACTATGTGTGGAGTAGATACTTCACGAGTCTACGTAGTATCAACTAATATTATGGAGGAAGCTTATGAAGCCGTTATCCAACTTACAGAAAGTAGAGCGGTCGATTGTATTGTTCTTGATTCGCTACCTGCCTTGGTCCCTACAGCAGAGGACGATAAGGAGATGGAGGAATCTACTGTAGGTCGCGGAGCCCTCCTTACTAACAAGTTCTTCCGTAAGGTAGGCAAGGCATCTAAGCGCTCCCTTGTAGAGGAAGAGCGCCCATTTATCGGCATTATTATCAACCAGTGGCGTTCAAAGATTGGGGTCATGTACGGCGACCCTCGTACTACCCCAGGCGGTCTAGGCAAGGACTATGCCTTCTTTACCCGCTGTGAAGTGCGTAGAGACGAGTGGATTGAGGCTGGTACAGGGCAAGAAAAGCGCCGTATTGGTCAGTCAATTAAGGTCCGTGTATTAAAAAACAAGTCCGCAGCCCCTTCACAAGTATCTGTCTTTGACTTCTACTTCGCCGATGGTGGCCACATCCCAGCAGGTGAGATTGATTTTGCCAAAGAGATTATGGCTATGGGTATCCTTAATAAGGTCATTAAGCGCACTGGCGCCTACTACAACTATGGGGATAGAAAATGGATGGGACAAGATGCTATGCTTAGCGCTATACGGGAAGAGATTGACCTTAAGGAACTGCTTGAGCGCGACGTACTAGATGCCCTACGGGCAGGTTCTAAGTTCGTAGCCGATGAGGAGTAAGGGCCAAAAGGAATCTAAGAAGCACGAGGAGCGATTGGCAAAGCTTGTTGGTGGTCAGCGTAGTGCTGCCAGTGGCGCGTTTTGGAGTCGCAAGGGTGATGTTAGGTCTAAGGACTTGTTAATAGAACACAAGTGGACTGGCAAAACTCAGGTAACTGTCAAGGCAGCAGTACTAGAAAAGATTGTTAACGAAGCCATCGTTGACAGTCGGACTCCCGTCCTCGGTTTCAGTTTAAACAATAATAATTACGTATTGCTTACTGAAGATGACTTTCTGGAAATGCGCCAGAATATTCAGGAGCATAATTGTTCAACGACGCAGGGCACGTAGAGGGCTGGCGACACAACGCTAAGTGTCGTGGTTTGGATACGGAACTTTGGTTCCCCCCACGTGACAAAACTAAATATAGAAAAATAGCAGAAGTATCTAAAGGCGTATGCTTTGGTAAAGATGGTTTACCAGAGTGCCCTGTACGCAGGGAGTGTCTACTTTACTCTGACCAGATGGATGAACAGCATGGTATCTGGGGTGGCCTTAGCCACCGCGAACGTAATGCACTAAAACGTAAACTAAAAAAAGATGGAACAACTTTAAAGGAACACCTATTTGATGATAAGGTCTAGGGATGAAAGCATCGAAACCACAAGAAGTAACAGGGGCACTAAAGGCGTTTGTCAACGTGTCTAGAAAAAAAACACGCGTAATAGGTTCCTTGGAAAGACATTTAATATCAAGGCCTAAAGACCAAAGCCGTCGTACCGATGTGCTTCATCCCTCTGACATGGTTAAAAAAGAGTGGTGCCACAGAGCTTCTTACTACCATTTAATGGGTAAGGCACCAGTATCTAATCGCACTATGACTTTGCGTACAGCATCTATCTTTGCCGAAGGTCACGCTATCCACGCTAAGTGGCAGAAGTGGTTCCAGGAAATGGGAACGCTGTACGGTAAGTGGTACTGCATTGAGTGTGGAGAGATGTTCTGGGGCGGTTCAGATTGCCACGAGGGCCCATTAGATTATCGAGAAGTCCCACTGTTTTATGAGCCGTTGAGAATCTATGGTCACTCAGATGGCCTACTCGTAAACCTGGGCGAGCCATTGATGCTAGAGATTAAGTCTATTGGCGCTGGAACTATCCGTTGGGAAGACCCGTCGTTGTTCATGGAACACAACGGAGACCTAGACAAGATGTTTGCAGCAATTAAGGCTCCGTTTGAGTCTCACATTAATCAGGTGCAGATATATATGAAGCTTGCAGAATTACTTAACCTAGAGTATGTTCCGCAAGAGGCCGTAATCATCTACGAGAACAAGGCATCACAAGAACCTAAAGAGTTCGTGATACCAAAGAGTGATTTCTCGATTGCACCGTTGTTTGAGGCAGCTGCTAAGATTGTAGAAGCAGTGAAGAATCAAACACCACCAGCGTGCAATATTGATGGTTGGGGTAATTGCGAGCGATGCGGAGGATACAATGACTGAACTATCGGCTACAGGTATAAGCGAACAAGTATTAAAACAACTAGAAGAGCAGGGCTTACCTTTTAAGCGCTCGCTTAAACTAGAATTGCCAGACTTCCCCAGTGATATCACATTAGTAGATGACACTGAGCTTATGGGTATGGCAAGCAAGTACATTGAGAACATGAACTTTCTTCGTACCCAGTCTGCCTGCGCTGAGTTGGCTGAGATGGAGGCCGAGGCTTTCTACAGCGAGGCTGTAAATGCTGGGCTACTATCCAAGACCTCAGGCAAAGCTTCAGAAAAGGCCACGTTACTTAGAGCTCAAGTAGAAGCAGAGCCAGAGGTTAAGGCCCTTTCAGATGCATACTCCTATGCCCGTGCCTATCACAAGATGGTTCGCACCTACCTAGATAACATTGAGCGGTACTACTCACTGACTAGCCGTGAACTAACACGTAGAACATCTAGCGGTCGTATTACTGGGTTTAACAGGTATGCCCCTTAAAAAAATTGAAGGAGGCCTGGACCTGACTGACAGTAGCCCAGTCTACTTAGGTATAGACCAGTCCTTTACAGGATTTGCTATGTGTGCGTATAAAGACAATACGTATTACGCAGAGGTATACAAATCAACTAACAAAGGAATGCCACGTATGTTAGATATACGGGCGTTTATTCGTGATTGGATATCTAGGGTAGAAATCCTTGATGTAGCCATGGAAGGCTACGCAATGGGCGCCAAGGGCAAGGTATTCCATCTAGGAGAGCTTGGTGGCCTAGTTAAGATGGAGTTGGCAGATATTGACAAGTACCCACTGATAATCCCACCTACTACGCTAAAGAAGTACGTGACTGGCGCTGGTTCAGGTCAGAAGAACCAGATGATTCTGCATACCTACAAAAAGTGGGGGCAAACTTTTACCGACGACAACGCCTGCGATGCGTATGGGCTTGCGCGGCTATGCTCAGGGGATGGTACGCTTGCGTATGAAAAGGCTGTCTACCAACAAGTACAGAGCCCAGACTATCGGGAGATTTAAATGCCAAAATACGATTTTACATGTATGAAGTGCGACCGCACAGTAGAGATGCATTTTGCATTTGATGCTACACAGCGTCCTGCTTGCGAAGGCTGTGGAGAATTTATGGTTAAGTCGTATACACCACCATCTGTGCAGTTTAAAGGCGGGGGCTGGGGAGGCCAAGGATGAGTAAGACACAAGATAAAAGAGAAAGAGTAAAGGCTGAACAGAAAGCCTTTATTAAACAACGCCGTCTTCAACAGTTATTGGCTTTAGAGGCTCAATTTAATTACGGATTAAAGTTGTACGAAGATAACAAAGATAAACTTTCTGCAGAAGAGATTGAACAGATGGAAGCGGAAAAGAAGATGTTTGAGGAAACCTTGTTTAAATTTAAAAAGGAGCACGGCCTTGCCGAAGAACCACAAGAATAAGGACTTACTACAAGACGGGTGGATGACCGTCGATGAATTTGTTGATTCCTTAATCCCAGGTCTTAGGGAGTACCTAAAGCATAATTGGGGCAATCAGGGAGATGACCGTTTAAACCACCCAGAGGACCTGTTTACAAATGCCTCAATCTATTTAGATGTAGCCTGCCATGTATCCCGAGACTTTATAAATTGCAGACATGTCAAAGAGCATTAGAGAGCTAAAACCCGATTTTACGGGGAGTATGGCCTATGAAAACCAAATTTTACATGAGTGCCCTGTCTGCGAGTCGGGTCTTTGGAACATAAAAGCCAGCTTTCAGGACTATGAGATATCCCAATATTTACTGGATATGGAGTGCTCTATCTGTGGGACCTACGCCAAGGCTCCTACCCCTTTAGACAGACCAAATCTAATTTAAAATACATAATAGATACTCCAATAACAAGTATCACTAATAGGAGTATTAAATGTCAGAAGAACAGAAAGACGACCAGGTTCTACGCGTAAGCGCTGGGTCTAATCCACAAGCTGTAGCATCCGCCATCGCTCATAGTATCTATGAGACTCGTGCCTGCAAGATTCGTGCGGTAGGAGCTGGAGCTATCAACCAGGCCGTAAAGGCCATCGCCATTGCCCGTGGGTACACAGCCCCTAGAGGCATGGATTTAATCTGTATTCCAGGGTTTACCAGCATTGAAAGCCACGACGGCCAGATATCTGCCATCGTATTTGATGTCAGCGCACGTTAACCCTGTATTTCCCAAGTAAATACCTTACCCTTTTTATACCTTCGGCCAAAGGATTGTAAATGACAAAAGATACATCAAAGAACTCGGCGCCCCTAGCTCCGACTTCATCCTCCGCATCTAATGCGACGGGCGCAAAGCCAGCTAAAGTAGCTAAAGCCTTAAAAGGCACATTAGTTAAGAAGACTGGCAACGCCAAGGGAGCAACTGACCCATACAAGCAAGCAAAGCCTTCTCGCAGCTTCGTAACTGCGACTGGTGGAGCTCGCTACGGTATTAAGGTCAACTTCCAGAAGACAACTGCACCAGAAGCAACATCCACCCAGGCAAATGGGCGTATCATTGCTCCTGCTGTGAATCGTGTAAAGCCAAACTTCTCTGATGGTACGGCTGACCACAACTAAAACTAAATAGCGCAAAGGCCCCCGTAACTGGGGGCCTTTGGCATTTCATCTGCAAGTAAATGTACCTTTTCTTGCATATGAAATAGGTAAATGGAATATATTCTAATTTAGATTGTTGTATACTATAGTTGACCGCTCACTCGGAGGGTCACAAAAAGTTATATCGTCTAAGGAGATATATTATGGCTTCAGGCATCAATGGCGGCTACCCTAAGGGTTCACCTCACGAACAGTGGGATATACAAAAGCCGAAAGTAGTTCAACAGTATCAAACACTAAAACCAACCATCCAAGACCCATTTTCAGCGTTGCAGAATATGCTTGCACCGTGGACTTTTGGGTTTGACCGTCAACTAGATATGTTTAAAGAGCTAGAAGACGCACGTATTAAAAGCACCTATCCACCCTACAATATTAAGCATCTGCCCGATGATAAGGCGCAGATTGAGCTTGCTATTGCGGGGTTCAAGAAGGATGATGTTAAGATTACGTACAAAGAGAACATCATCACCGTTGAGGGCAACCGCGGGGAAGACGACGCTGAATACGCATACAAGGGTATTGCAGCACGTAACTTCGTACAGAAGTTTGCCATCGCAGATGATGTTGTCGTAGGAGATGCAAAGCTTGAGGATGGTTTCCTAACCATTTCGCTAGAGCGTATCATCCCCGAAGAGAAGAAAGAAAAAGCAGTTAAAATTAAGTAGGACTATAACCCAGGTTATAGTGCGACTCCACTGACGTCCACTGACGTCCACCTTGCAATCACGATAACAAGGTCAAACACCCACGATAAAAATCGTGGGTGTTTTGCTATACAAACACCTTATGTGTGATAGGCTATTGGACGGAATCATCCTTTAATCAGAGAGAGGTCACATGCCAAAGGATACGTTAGGGTCTATATTAGACGGGTTTATTGCTGATGCAAAACTACCAAAAAAATGTAAGACACAGAAGTGGGTAAACACACTATCTAAAGACGACCAAGAAAAATTTAACAGCTTAAAAAATGAAAATAGAAGCGTAGATATTAAGAACCTATTTGAAGCATTGCAAGAAGCAGGTGTTAACTTACCTATGGGACTTACTGCCTTTCGCTCACACTTTAAGGAGTACTGCACATGCCAGAAGTAAATGAAACGTTATCATCCATATTTGATAGGGTTGCTATTAAGTCTAAAACTGATTGGTCATGGCCACCAATACAGCAAGCAAAACCAACAGTAATTAAGCCCGCTACTTATAAAGAGCGCAAGGGTAAAAAAGATGGACGATTAATCATGTTCGTTCCAGACCCGCAGATTGGGTACCGTAAATACGAAGACGGAACAATGGACCCATTCCATGATGAAGCGGCAATTGAGGTTCATTTTCAACTACTAGCGTACTTGGAAGAGAAGTACGGTGTAGATGAGATTATTCACCTAGGTGATTACCTAGACCTACCAACAATGGGTAAGTACGCACAGGAAGAAATGTTTGCACACACTGTGCAGCCAGCACTTGACTACGGTCATCAGCTATTGGCTAAGCAACGCGCCACCTGTCCAGATGCAAAGATTACTTTGCTAGAAGGAAACCACGACTGTCGTATGCAGCGTTATGTAGTAATGAACGCCATGGCATCAAAAGGTATTAAACGAGCCAACGCCACCCCAGATGAGTGGCCTGTAATGTCTATTCAATACCTACTCCGTCTTGAAGAACTTAATGTTAACTACGTGGGTGCCTACCCAGCGGGCGAGTACTGGATTACTCCACACCTTCGCGCTATCCACGGAACCACTGTCCGTTCTAATGGTTCAACAGCTTCAGCGTATGTAAACAAGAATCCACACGTTTCTACAGTATTTGGTCACGCACACCGTCAGGAACTTCAGTACAAGACTGTGGCTAATGGCGACGGTCCTATCCGTTCAGTGTCAGGTTCCCCAGGTTGCCTATGCCGTGTAGACGGCGCAGTTCCTTCCTATGGTTCTGGGTTAAACGACAACGGTCGTCCAGTAAAGCACTGGGAAGACTGGCAACAGGGCGTTATGATTGGCTGGGTAAGACCAGACGATTCCTTTACTTTGCAGCCAATTCACATCATGGATGGCTGGACCCTTTACGAAGGTCACGAGTTTAAGGCTTCTAACTAACCTACTAGGCGTATCATTTAAGTATGGCTCAGCCTCATCAAAATACACAGAACCTGGGCGCCAGTGGTTTATACGGTACGTATACCAACTACGGTGGCGGCGGTGTTCCTGTTGCTCGTAATGAGCTTGATGAACTTCGATTAGGTGTAGGTCGAACACCACAAGCAGAATATCCAGATGGATACCTGGGCACTATCCGCACACGTCGTGATGACCGCGGTCGCCCTAACGGAGCTTCTGAAAATGTGCTCGACTCACTTAAAGTTAGAATAGGCCAGCGTTCATACCAACGTGGTGTTCACAAAGGTGAGCGTATTGACCAACAGGGTTACTACTACCCAGCTGGTCTTGAACCACACTCTGGCATTATGCGTCAAATGAATGCTGTTAAAGAAGGCAACGTTTACAGAAGTACTCGCCACGTATTTATGGCAGACATCGCGCCAGCACCGCATCTACCTAACGATGGTAAGGCTGGCCCAACTGTAAAGAGCGATTCACCAATGTATGTAAACAATGCACGCCAAGACCAAATGGCACGCATGCGACCACAGTGGAAGTAAAAAATGCCAGGTAAATATTCAGACGGTACCTACGGTCGCAGACCGTGGACTAACGATGGGCGCAAGCCTTATCACACACCAGAAGAGGCCGCGTTTCCCCCACAGGAATACCTCGGACCTTTTCAGTCTAATCAAGACCGCTTACTTAACCAAGCGCTCGCTACTTGGACTATGAGTGGCGCAGAACTACAAGAATACGTACGACCAAACTTGCCGCAGATTAATCTATTTCCAGACCGATATGGGTATACTGATGTAGAGTTAGGTCTAGAAGATATTGTTCGTATGCCAAGAGGCAAAGAGCAGCGTGTAGAGTCTGACTTTAGTCAGACCCCTAATACTACCCAGTCTACGAGCCGCAACACGTTAGGAAACGTATGAGCAAAGACCCAGGATTATTCACTGATAGCACAGGCGAAGGCATGGCTGGGGCTACAGATGTGCGCCTTGAGACCATTTATAACGGTACTAAGGCCTGTAAAGCCTGTGGTTCTCACATGAATCCAGTAGAATCGTTACGAGACCAGGACGTTTGCCCTAAGTGCAACCGTATCAAGGCCTCAAGACTAGTAAAAGGACGGATGGCATAATGGCAACTAACGAATCACGTTCACTTAACGGAGATATGACAGAGGGTGCAACAGACGGCAAGTATCGTAAGCGCCGTCCAAATACAACCGTACAACCAGGCATGGGAGACCAGACCGTTGCTGCTAACCGCGCAGGTCTACACCCATATATGAACTATGGTTTTATCAACTCAGAAGAGCCAAATAAAGTAAACCCAGCGGGTAACTAATGTCTGCGCCACGTAGAGAATACGACCCAGCACGTCGTCCTAATATATTCTATAAGAACGACCCTGCAAGTAACGAAGAATTAAGTAGTCGAGCACGCGCACGTGGGCAGGCTTATTCTTCAAACAACACTATTAGTGACGCGGTATCCTCAAAACTTGGCTATGACATGGCAATGGGGGACAATGATGGTCCAACAATTTCTAAAAGTGGTAAGCGTTTAAGAAATGTTAGCTTTATTGAACCAGGCACCAAAAAACTTAGAGATGCATCAATAGTTACAGGGGCCACAGTGTCCAATGTTCCAATAAGTGGTACTGTTTTGGGTAAAACTAAGGGAATGATGCAGGGTAAAGGCGAATGACTGCACCACGTAGAGAGGGCGATGACCGCCGTTCAGTAGGTTCCCACGAAAAAATGATGGCCGCTTTAGGTCGTGCATCTGGTGGTTGGAAAAAACCATACGGTCCAAACTTCCTCGACCATGATTTTGGTGACAAGGGGTATCGTGTAGGACCAAATTTTGGTGGCAGTATCGGTATGGGGCATGTCAAACTTCGAGAAGCAGGCGATAGAAGCGGACTTGATGAAAGTTCGAGTAAGTAAAT
>ENA-ORCY01000228-ORCY01000228.1-marine-metagenome-genome-assembly--contig:-NODE-228-length-38677-cov-5.535130_pt1 | contig 38677 bp, 35 predicted proteins | sample MGYA00248634_ERZ508507 | MGnify/ENA primary metagenome ERZ508507 (study PRJEB26178, sample SAMN06266269) | marine metagenome | isolation source: Columbia River Estuary | place: USA:Columbia River Estuary... | reverse complement strand
GCTTTACCCACTCAGGTGGACAAAAAAACAAATCGAATTCATACTGAATACATGCAAGCGGTAGCCGCTACTGGAAGGTTGAGCAGCAATAATCCGAACCTGCAAAACATCCCCATCAGAACAGAACGAGGACGTGAAGTGCGCAAAGCCTTCGTTCCCAAAAATGATCAATACGAACTGATGTCGGCGGATTACTCTCAAATTGAATTGAGAATTATTGCTGCGCTCAGTGAGGAAGATCACATGATTGAGGCTTTCAATCAAGGAGCAGATATTCATACAGCTACAGCGGCCAAACTATTTGGTATACCGCTAGCTGAGGTGACAAAATCACAAAGAAGTCAAGCCAAAACGGTCAACTTTGGCATCATCTACGGAGTATCTGCCTTTGGACTAAGCAACCAAACAGACCTGAGTAGAAGCGAAGCCAAAGAAATGATTGAAACCTACTACGCTACCTACCCAAAACTGAATACCTACATACAATCTCAAATCGCATTTGCCCGAGAACACGGTTATGTACAAACGGTTATGGGACGTAGGCGGTACCTGAAAGACATCAATTCATCCAATCCTGTAGTGCGTGGTGCCGCTGAGAGAAATGCGGTAAACGCGCCCATACAAGGATCAGCCGCTGATATTATCAAAGTAGCGATGATACGAATTCACGAGTCCATGAAGCAATTAAAGTTAACATCCAAAATGTTGCTTCAGGTGCATGATGAATTGGTTTTCGAAGTTTATTTACCGGAAAAAAATCAGCTCACAGCATTGATAAAAAAAGAAATGGAAGGGGCCTATAAGTGTGCCGTTCCTTTAGAGGTGGAGATAGGATCAGGATCTAACTGGTTAGAGGCGCATTAATAAGTGACTTTTTTTGAAAAAAATTAGAAATATTTGAAATCACAGATTTGCATTATCGCAAATTAAATGTACATTTGCAGCCCGTTTGTAGGGAACAACGTGTTTAATTAGAAGATTATGAGTGTAGACACATTAAGTTATAAGACTGTTTCAGCCAACAAAAACACCGTTCAAAAAGAGTGGGTTTTGGTAGATGCTGAAGGAGAGACTTTGGGTCGTTTGGCTTCGAAAGTAGCCGTAATGTTGCGTGGCAAGAACAAACCAAACTATACCCCACACGTAGATTGTGGTGATAATGTGGTGGTGATCAACGCCGAAAAAATCCACTTGTCTGGAAACAAAATGCAAACCAAAACTTATGTGCGTCACACTGGATACCCAGGAGGACAACGCAGTTTATCTGCTGTTGAACTGATGGCAAAAAATCCAACACGCATGGTCGAGAAATCTATCAAAGGTATGTTGCCTAAAAACAAATTGGGAGCTGAACTATTCAGAAACCTTAAAGTTTATGAAGGAGCTGCACACCAACAAGAAGCGCAAAAACCAAGAGTAATTAATCTTAAAGAATTCAAATAATGGGGGCTATTCACAAAATTGGAAGAAGAAAGACTGCTGTTGCCCGCGTCTATGTGACTGAAGGAAAAGGCCAAATCACCGTAAACAAGAAAGACTTGGCTGAGTACTTGACTACAAGCACCCTACAATACAAAGTACAACAACCTTTTTCTTTAACAGGAACAGAAGGTTCTTACGATGTGAAAGTAAATGTTTTTGGCGGTGGAATTACTGGACAAGCTGAAGCGATCCGTTTGGCTATCTCCAGAGCACTTTGCGCCATCAATGAAGAATTTAGAGCGATCCTAAAACCAGAAGGTCTTTTAACCAGAGATCCAAGAATGGTGGAACGCAAAAAGTTTGGACAAAAGAAAGCCCGCAAGCGCTTCCAGTTCTCCAAACGTTAATACTACAGTGGTTTTCCCTTGGAAAACCACTTTTTTGTTCCTTGAAACCGCCCTTTGGGCACCAAATACCATAGAGTCCGCACTGCGGGCAACTAGTTTAGCATCTAAATGTCTCGTGCCTGGCACAAGGGATATTGCTAAAAATGATTAAGAACGTAAACTAAGTAAAAAAATGGCAAAAATTGAAGTTAAAGACCTCCTAGAGGCAGGTGTACATTTTGGTCACCTTACCAGAAAATGGAATCCACACATGGCTCCATACATCTACATGGAGCGCAACGGAATCCATGTAATCAATCTCTACAAAACAGCTGCAAAATTAGAAGAAGCTAACGAAGCTTTGAAGAAAATTGCCGCTTCTGGCCGCAAAGTATTGTTTGTAGCTACCAAAAAACAAGCCAAAGATATCGTAGCTGATTTAGCTGGAAAAGTAAACATGCCCTACATCACTGAGCGTTGGCCGGGTGGTATGTTGACCAACTTTGTGACTATTCGCAAGGCAGTTAAAAAAATGAGTTCTATCGACCGCATGAAAACGGATGGTACGTTTGAAACTCTGTCTAAAAAAGAAAAACTACAAGTTGATCGTTTGCGCGCTAAGTTGGAAAAAAACTTAGGTTCCATTGCTGATATGACGCGTCTTCCGGGAGCCATCTTCGTGGTAGATACCATGAGAGAGCACATCGCAGTGAAAGAAGCCAAGAAATTGAATATCCCTGTATTTGCTATGGTGGATACCAACTGTGACCCAAAGCCGATTGACTTCGTTATCCCAGCTAATGATGATGCTTCAAAATCAATCGAAGCCATCATGGGAAGTGTAGTTACCGCTATTACTGAAGGTTTGTCTGACCGCAAGGCGGATAAAGATGTTTCTGACGATGCTCAAATGGAAGCGATGGAAGCTGCTGCTGAGATCAAAGAAACTACTGTGGACCTAGAAAGCAAAACAGTAGCCGAGTTGAGAGAATTGGCGATTGCCAGCGATATCGCCGGTGCTGCCAGTATGAAAAAAGCAGACCTTATCGCTGCATTGAGCTAATTATTAAATACCAAATATCATGGCTAATATTACCGCCCAAGACGTAAACAAACTCAGACAGACCACAGGTGCTGGAATGATGGATTGCAAAAAAGCATTGGTGGAAGCTGATGGCGATTTTGAAAAAGCGATTGAAATACTGCGCAAAAAAGGACAAAAAGTAGCCGCCAATAGAGCTGACCGTGAGTCAACTGAAGGTGCTGCCATTGCCAAGGTAAATGCAGCTCAAAACCAAGGAGTGGTTATTTCGCTTAACTGCGAGACTGACTTCGTGGCCAAGAACGAATCGTTCACTACGCTTGCTCACGCAATTGCTGATTTAGCTATGGGATTTGACTCATTGGAGTCACTTCTGGCTGCTGATTTCAACGGAATGTCTGTTCAAGAAAAATTGACAGAACAAACAGGTGTGATCGGAGAGAAAATTGAAATCGGAAGTTTCAAGAAACTGTCTGCTCCTTTTGTAGGCTCATACATCCACGCTGGAAACCGCATCGCTACTTTGGTAGGTCTATCTGCCTCTGTTACAGGTTGTGAGACTATCGCTAAAGATGTGGCCATGCAAGCGGCTGCTATGAATCCAGTAGCGCTTAACGAAAGTCAAGTGGATCAAGCGATCATCGATAAAGAGATTGAAATCGCCAAAGATCAATTGCGCCAAGAAGGTAAACCAGAAGCTATGTTGGAGAAAATCTCTCAAGGGAAACTTCAACGTTTTTTCAAGGACAACACCTTGGTAAACCAAGAATTCATCAAAGACAACACCATGACTGTAGCACAGTATGTGCAAACAGCGGACAAGGGATTGACTGTTACCGAATTTGTTCGTGTAGCCTTAGGTTAATTCATCAACTAGATGTATCGACTAAGCTGCTGGTTATCCAGCAGCTTTTTTTTTGAACTCTATGCTTGGAAAGGGATGGATTAAGACACAGACTCTTTTTTTTTGATTATTTTTGTGGCACCAAAACAACCCCCATGAAATACCAACGCATTCTTTTAAAACTAAGTGGAGAGGCCTTGATGGGTGATCTTCAATATGGAATCGATCCAACCCGCATTTCACAATATGCCGAAGCGATCAAAGAGGTCGTTGAGTCTGGTGTTGAAATAGCCATCGTTATTGGAGGGGGTAACATTTTTAGGGGGGTTTCCGGTGCGAGTAATGGAATGGATCGAGTTCAAGGAGATCATATGGGCATGCTTGCCACTGTAATCAATGGACTCGCTTTGCAAAGCGCCTTAGAAGAGATCGGTGTACCGACTCGTCTTCAATCTGCCATTCACATCAATCAAGTAGCTGAGCCTTTTATTCGACGTAAAGCCATGAGACACCTTGAAAAAGGGCGGGTGGTTATTTTTGGAGGAGGCACAGGTAACCCCTACTTCACCACAGACTCCGCCGCAGTACTTAGGGCTATAGAAATACAGGCTGACGTCATCCTCAAAGGCACACGCGTCGATGGTATTTATACCGCTGATCCTGAAAAGGATGCTGCAGCTACTAAATTTGACACCATCACATTTAATGAGGTCATCAGAAAAGGGCTTAAAGTAATGGACACCACCGCATTTACTTTGAGTCAAGAAAATGAACTACCGATCATTGTATTTGATATGAACACCCAAGGCAACCTGTTGCGCATTGTGCGCGGTGAGGCTGTAGGGACAATAGTAAACGCCTAACAGAATACCCATGAACGAAGAAGTACAATTCGTATTGGACAGTGCTGCCGAGCAGATGGAAAAGGCATTGTCTCACTTAGAGAAAGCATTTGTTAAGTTGCGCGCTGGCAAGGCAAGTCCCGCTATGCTTTCCTCCGTATTGGTACAATACTACGGAAACCCTACACCCCTGTCCCAGGTAGCCAACATCAACACCCCCGATGGAAGAACACTGACGGTACAACCTTGGGAGAAAAATATGATCTCCGAAATTGAAAAAGGAATCATGGTCGCTAACTTGGGTTTCAATCCGATGAACAACGGAGACTTGATCATCATCAGCATACCACCGCTGACTGAGGAAAGAAGGCGTGAACTATCCAAAATGGCCAAGGCAGAGTCAGAAGATGCCAAAGTAGGTGTCCGATCAGCGCGTCAAGAGGCCAACAAAGATTTAAAAGCAGCCGAGCTACCTGAGGACGTACTCAAAGACGCGGAAAATAAAGTGCAACAACTTACCGATAAATACATCGCTAAAGTAGAACAGTTATACAGCGTTAAGGAAAAAGAAATCATGACCGTCTAATCCATTGGTGGCAGAACACCTACTGCCCAGCTTTGACATACGCCTATGAAAACCAACGGATTTTGGCAACTTATCGCCCGGGTCATACTTAGAAATCGCTTACTGATCCTTCTGGTAATTGCTGGAATCACAGCTGCGCTGGCTACCCAATGGAAATACATGCGGTTCTCCAACTCGGAGGCCAATCTCCTGCCGATTGATCACCCGATCAGCCTTACTTATCAAAACTTTTTAGCTCAATTTGGCGAGGAAGGCAATATCGTGGCCGTTGCCATCACTAGTGCGGATCAAATATCAGCAGAATCCCTAGGGCATTGGCATGAATTTAGCCGCTCGCTGGAAAATTTGGAGGAAGTGGAGATGGTACTTTCCACCGAAAACGTACGCACACTTAAAAAAAGTGAATCCGGAGACCGATTTACTTTTAGCCCCTACTATGAAGATTCGAACCAAACCCCTGACCCTGAATCTTTAAAACATTTCTTTATCTCCCAACCGTTCTACGAACAAATCCTATACAACAAGGAAACGTCGACCGTGAGAACCTTGATTTATTTGGACAAAAAAATCGTCAATACTTCAGCCAGAAAAACCTTTATACTGGAGAAGTTTAACCCATTAGTTGAAAAATTCGAACAGAGTTCTGGTCTGAATGCCTATGTCTCCGGTATGCCCTACATACGGACCATGAATGCACAAAGCATTATCGATGAAATTGGGCTATTCATATTGGGCGCATTGGTCGTGACTACCCTGATCTTCTTTTTCTTTTTTAGGTCCTACCGAGCCACCTTTATTTCTATGGCCGTGGTGATCATAGGCGTTATGTGGTCGTTTGGTATTTTGGGATTATTGCGTTACGAAATCACTGTGCTTACCGCACTGATCCCCCCACTGATTATCGTCATCGGCATTCCGAATTGCATTTTCTTGATCAACAAATACCAACAAGAAGTAAAGAACCACGGGAACAAAGCGCTGTCCTTGATTAGGGTCATTGGAAAAGTGGGGAATGCCACCTTGATGACCAACATGACCACTGCTTCGGGGTTTGCCACATTTGCCTTGACCAACAGCAACTTGCTTAAAGAGTTCGGTATAGTCGCGTCCATCAATATCTTGGGCATATTCCTTTTGTCCATTGCCATCATTCCCATCATCTACAGTATGATGGATAAGCCCAAAGACAGGCACCTCAAACATTTAGAAAAAAGATGGATCGGTGGTTTTGTTCAGTGGACCACAGAGGTCGTACGCCATCACAGAGTAACTGTCTACATGATCGCCATTTCTGCACTAGCCATCAGTATTATAGGGATTTTCCAGATTAAAACCTCCGGGTCACCGATTGAGGATATGCCCAAAAACAAATCATTTTACCAAGATATCGGGTTCTTTGAACAGGAATTTACCGCCGTTTTGCCCTTGGATATTGTAATAGAAACGAAGCAGAAAAATGGGGTTTATCGCCCAGCCACCTTGAAGCGAATCGATGAACTGCAGCAATACATAGAAACCGAGGAAAATCTGGCCAAGCCGCTGTCTGTAGTCAACCTGGTTAAATATGCCAAACAAGCCTACTACAATGGATTGCCTCAATACTATGAATTGCCCAGCCCTCAAGAGCGAAGTTTTATCAACCAAGCTATCCTCAACAGCAGTGCTTCACAAAACAACTTACTCAGTGCCTTCACTGATTCCAGTGGGCAAATCACCCGAATTTCCACAGGAATTAAGAACCTAGGAACCAAGGAAATGGAATTAGTGTACGGCGGACTAGACAAAACACTCGATCGACTTTTTCCCAAAGAGCAATACACTACCTATACGACGGGAAAAGCACTGTTGTTTCTCAAGGGAACTGAATACTTGATCACCAACTTATTGATCTCACTCTTACTAGCCATATTGCTCATCTCCTTATTTATGGCCTATCTGTTTAGATCGTTCAGAATGATCGTCATCTCGCTGATTCCCAATATATTGCCCTTAATCATTACGGCTGGAATCATGGGCTTTGTCGGTATTCCGATCAAGCCTTCTACCATATTGGTGTTTAGTATTGCGTTTGGTATATCGGTAGATGATACCATTCACTTTTTGGCCAAATACCGCCAGGAATTGGTCTTGCATCAATGGAAAATTAAAGTCTCCGTATACGGAGCACTCAAAGAAACTGGAGTGAGTATGTTTTACACTTCCATCGTTTTATTTTTTGGATTCTCTATATTCACCGTATCCGATTTTGGCGGCACCATCGCCTTAGGTGCCTTAGTGTCCATCACTTTACTACTGGCTATGCTGTCAAACCTGGTGTTGCTGCCTGCCCTATTGCTCTCACTAGAAAGAAGTATCGCCAACAAAAACACCTTAAAAGAAATACCTCTGGATATCCTTCCTGATGATTCAGATCAATAATTTATCTTTGTTTCCTTATTTGCCTATTCAAGCTGACTATGAAAACGCCTACGATTTGCCAATTGCTCCTAGAAGACAAAACAGCCAAAAACATGACCGTTCAGGGATGGGTGCGCAGTTTTAGAAGTAACCGATTTATTGCGCTTAACGATGGATCAACCGGTCAAAATCTTCAGTGTGTGGTTGAATTTGAACAGTACGACCCTGCCTTATTGAAAAAAATCAGCGTAGGTGCAGCAGTAAAACTTACCGGAGACATCACTGAATCTGAAGGAGCAGGACAAAAATATGAACTAAAGGTTTCGGAAATTACGGTTTATGGTACTTCTGATCCAGAAACGTACCCTATTCAGCCAAAAAAACACTCGCTTGAATTTCTTAGAGAGAAAGCACATCTTAGAGTGCGCACCAATACGTTTAGCGCCGTAATGCGATTGCGATCTAGGCTGGCCTATGCCGTTCACCATTATTTTACTACCCAATCGTTCTATTACGTCCACACCCCCATCATTACTGGGTCGGATGCAGAAGGTGCGGGTGAAATGTTTCGGGTAACTACGTTATCTCCCCAAAATCCACCGGTGAACGAAGAGGGTAAAGTAGATTACAAAGAGGATTTTTTTGGCAAAGAAACCAACCTCACCGTATCTGGCCAATTAGAGGCCGAAACCTACGCCATGGCACTAGGCAAAGTATACACCTTTGGCCCGACCTTTCGAGCCGAGAACTCCAATACATCGAGACACTTGGCTGAGTTTTGGATGATTGAGCCAGAAGTTGCTTTTAACGACTTATGGGACAACATGGATCTGGCCGAGGACTTCATCAAGTACGTGATTAACGACGCACTGACGCACTGCAAAGAAGATTTAATTTTCTTGGAATCTCGCTTGCTAGAGGAAGAAAAAACAAAGCCACAGGCTGATCGAAGCGAGTTGTCACTCATAGAGAAACTAAAATTTGTCACCGACAATAAGTTCATCCGCCTCTCTTACACCGAAGCAGTAGAGATACTGATGCAGAGCACCCCGAACAAAAAGAAAAAGTTTCAATACCCCATTGAAGGTTGGGGTGTAGATCTACAAAGCGAGCACGAACGTTACTTGGTAGAAAAACACTTTAAGTGCCCCGTAGTTCTCTACGATTACCCCGCTGAGATCAAAGCGTTTTATATGAGGCTCAACGAAGATCAGAAAACAGTTCGGGCCATGGATATTTTATTTCCAGGTATTGGAGAGATCGTTGGCGGGTCACAGAGGGAAGAACGTTTAGATGTGCTAGAGCAGCGCATGGAAGCCCTCGGAATTGATCCCAAGGAATTATGGTGGTATCTCGATCTAAGAAAATTCGGCACAGCCCCACATGCTGGATTTGGCCTAGGGTTTGAACGATTGGTTCTGTTTGTGACAGGTATGACCAACATCCGCGATGTCATTCCATTCCCAAGAACACCGCAAAATGCAGAATTTTAACTTGGACTTTACCGCTGCTTAGTGTAGCTTCAAGACATGTTAAAACAACACCTACAACTTAAACTTTCTCAGAAATTATCCCCCCAGCAGATTCAACTCATGAAGTTGATTCAGCTGCCTACGCAGGCATTCGAGCAAAGAATCCGGCAAGAACTCGAGGAAAATCCTGCCCTGGAAAAAGGAAAAGAGGAGTTGGATCATGAGGTGTCCGACGTCTATGAGGATGATTTATACGAGAATGATCATCAAGAGATCGATGCTCAGGACGTCAATATCGATGATTATTTGAGTGATGACGAATTTCCCGACTACAAAACACAAAGCAACAATTACGCGGAACAAGAGGAACGAGAAATACCCTATGCCGCTGGTCAAAGTTTTTATCAATCCCTGATCGACCAACTTAACCAACAGATGACCACTGAACGAGAGTGGTTGATCGCTGCCTTTTTAATCGGGAGCATCGATGAAAGTGGTTATCTGAGAAGACCTATGCTGGATTTACTCGATGATCTCGCATTCAATGAAAATCTGATTGTTAGCGAACAAGAAGTGGAGCAAGTGATTGAGCAATTCTTGCACAAACTGGATCCAGCTGGCGTAGGCGCACGAACTTTAGAAGAATGTCTTCTGGTTCAACTATCCAGAAAAACGAGTACAGAAGCAATAAAAAATGCAAAATTACTCATAGAAGTAGCCTTTGACGCATTTAGCAAAAAGCACTATGATAAAATGATGCAACGACTGAAGTGGGATGAGCAAACGCTGAGGGAAGCATTGCATGAAATCGAAAAATTAAATCCAAAGCCAGGCAGTGCCTTCACTGAGCAAGGCAAAATCACGGAACACATTATCCCTGACTTCACACTCGTAGTCCAAGACGGATCTATAGATGTCCAACTCAACGGCAGGAACGCACCCGAGTTACACGTATCACAAGCGTACCAAACGCTCATGCATACCTATAAAGACGGAGCAGACAAGACACCAAGCCTGAAGGAGGCAGTCACCTTTATCAAGCATAAACTCGATGCCGCTCAATGGTTTATCGACGCCATCAGACAGAGACAAGACACCTTGCTCAGAACGATGAATGCCATAGTTGCCCATCAAAAAGAGTATTTTCTCACCGGAGATGAAACAAAAATAAAGCCGTTGATTTTAAAGGATATCGCTCAAGAAATTCAAATGGATATATCGACGGTATCACGGGTAGTCAACAGCAAATATGTCGATACTCCTTACGGAACACACTTAGTGAAATACTACTTTTCCGAGGGTATGAAAAATGATCAAGGGGACGATATATCGACCAAAGAAATTAAAACAATCTTGGGCCAAATCATCGAAGCGGAGGACAAGTCGAAACCATTAAACGACGATGATCTCACCAAAATACTCAAAGAAAAAGGGTACCCGATCGCGAGAAGAACAGTGGCCAAATATCGAGAGCAGCTTGGTCTTCCCGTAGCGAGACTCAGAAAATCACTATAAAATAAAAAACCCCAGTACTTGTGTACTGGGGTTTTTTCGTAGATCACAACAAAAACTACTCTAAGTTTCTAAATGCATCACCGTTGTAGGTGGTGTAATTAATCTTCAGAGAGTTTACTTTTCTCAACTCCATTTTAATATCTTGGATAATACCCATATTGGCATTTTTATCCACCTTAAGAGAGGTGGTCAAAACATTTTGAAGTTCTTGTGCTTTTTTGGCGCGTTCTGCCAAAATATAAGCCCCTACTTCTTTAGCATCAGCAAACTTATCGTTTAACTGTACTTTGGTTTCGGTACCAAACGCTTTTTGATACTCGCGAGTGGGTTTACCGGCATACACATAGATCACACGATCCTTTTTATCCAACTTTTTAATTTCGTTGGCATTAGGTAACGTGTTTTCAATTTTCAAAGAACTGTCCTTCATCACCGTTACGGTCATAAAGAAGAACAACAGCATGAAAACGATATCCGGCAAAGAAGCTGTAGAAACTGGTGGCAAATCGCCGCTTTTCTTCTTGTTAAACTTTGACATAATTTATCGTTTAAAATTATTTAATAGCTGTTTCAGCCTCAGAGAACTTCTGTGGATACAAATCTTGAATACGCTTCACTTTCTCTTTTAACTCCTCACGAATTTCGCTAGGTGTTTCTGGATTGTTGTACAAGTCTTCCATCTCGGTGAAATTTCTACGGTACAAACGCTGCGCTTCACGATTCCTTAGGTCGTTATAGGCTCCTACAATCTCGTTTTGAACGGCAATGTATACACCATACTTGGTTTCACGATCACTTTTCAAAGAGACAATTGCTTTTTCAGGATTATCTGAAGAACTCGCATCCCTTAATCCCTGACAATAATCACAGAACGGGTTATCTTGAGTAGCTTCAGACTTGGATAAACCTCCATTATCCAAAAAGGCAATTACCGATGTGCGCAAATCAGCCAATTCAACGGGTTGTTCATCTGCAAGTATTTGTCCATACTTGTTAACGTTCACCAAGAAAATGTTCTTTTGTTTAATAACAACGTCTGTATCAGGCGGTTCAATCGGAGGCAGCATACGGTCTAAGCCTGCATCAGTTTCAATAGTCGTGGTGACCAAGAAAAAGATGAGCAGCAAGAACGCAATGTCCGCCATTGAGCCAGCATTTACTTCTGGTGGTGCTCCTCTTCTAGCCATAATATTACTTTTTAAATACGCGTTTAAGACCTGGTCCTACCATGAGAACCACAGCGATCAGCATGAGGATGAAAAATACATTCAAGCCCATTCCAATATTTCTGATGGTTGATTCAGTGGTTTCAATCCCAAGATTGGCCATTTCTTCAACGCTAACATCAGAACCGCTGGAAAGGATGTAGGAGAGCAAAACAACTACCAACAATCCACCCAAAGACTTCAAGGTACTGACTAATATAGCTTTAGATGAAAGAATTCTCTTGATGGCAAAATATAATGTAGAAAATATAGCAATCGCCAACAACAAGTACGTGATCATGAACATTAAGCTCATAGAAGTACTTTCAACTGCCTCACTGGCAGGCATCTCCGCATCCGGAAGTTGAAACCACAGAATGGTTCCAATCAAGCCCAATGCGATTAATGCAATTTTTAAAAACTTATGCATGATTATATAACTTTAAATTGGGGCTTGATTATTTTTTGGTGTTCGCAGCCAACATATCGATCAAAGCGATAGAAGAATCTTCCATATCATTGATGATGCTGTCGATCTTTGCTACGATGTAGTTGTAGAAAATCTGCAAAATGATCGCAGTAATCAAACCAAATACGGTAGTCAAAAGGGCTACTTGGATATCACCAGCGATCAAAGACGCGCTCAAGTTACCTACAGCAGCAATTTTTTGGAACGCCTGAATCATCCCGATTACAGTACCCATGAACCCAAGCATCGGAGCTACTGCAATAAATAAAGATAACCAAGAAACGTTTTTCTCTAATTGACCCATTTGCACACCTCCGTAGGCAACTACTGCTTTTTCAGCAGATTCAATACCTTCTTTAGCGCGATCTAACCCTTGGTAGTAGATAGAAGCAACAGGACCTTTGGTATTTCTGCACAATTCTTTAGCAGCTTCAATCCCGCCAGAAGCTAATGCAGCCTCTACGTCTTCTCTAAGTTTAGCGGTGTTGGTTGTAGACAAGTTCAAGAAAATGATACGCTCGATGGCTACAGCCAAACCGAGGATCAAAGAAAGCAATACAATTCCCATGAAGGATGCACCTCCCTGGATGAATTGCTCTTTTAACACTTGTGTAAATCCTTTGGCTGCGGGAGCCTCTTCTTGCAAAACAACGGCAGCTGTAGTCAATGCAGCAGACATTTGACCAGCGATTGCTTTTGCGCTTACGATACTTGTACTTGTAACAAATAACCCAGCTACTGCTAGGATTGAAAATGGTTTTTTCATTGTGATCAACTTAAATTTTAGTTAGTTAATGGTGTTAAAGATAAAAAAATTAGTCAATAAAAAATTAAAACTTACTCAGCAGAGAGGAAGGGATTCGAACCCTCGATACACTTTTGGTGTATACACACTTTCCAGGCGTGCGCCTTCGACCACTCGGCCACCTCTCTAGTTTAAAAAACGGTCCAAATAACAAAAAAAAAGCTAGTAAATCAAACGATTGCGGTTAATTATTTTGCTCGCCACACAAAGAAGTTGACCACAGCGACCTAAGTTCTTGAGGGTCAATTTCAGAGCCCAACAAAACCATCAATTTGGCCAGGGCGGCCTCCGTAGTTAAATCTCTTCCACTGAGAATTTCCGGATGATTAAAACGGATACTTGTTTGGTAGTGATCATCCAACACCCCCCCACCAGCACACTGTGTTACGTGGCATAAAAGCACGTTTTGAGCTAGCGCCTCATGGATGATTTCGTGCAGCCAAGGTGCGTCTGGAGCATTCCCGGCACCAAAAGATTCGATTAACACGGCCGAGAGACCTGCCTCGAGCAGCACAGAGCGAACCAGTGACTGAGGCATACCAGGATATAGCTTCAGAAGCCCTACCTTATTGTTCAAGCGTTTATGAAAAACGGGGGAAGCAAGCATACTGCGCCACAAATATCCGTGGTTAACCTCTAATTGAACCCCGGATTCCACCAGCGCAGGATAGTTAAACGAGGCAAAAGCATTGAAATGAGAGGCGCTTACCTTAGTAGTCCTGTTGGCTCTGTATAATTTGTATTCAAAATACAGACCTACTTCTTGAATCACGGGAATGCCCTCCTGGTGTAGTGCGGCAATTTGAATGGCCGTGATCAAATTCTCTTTAGCGTCGGTCCTTAAATCACCGATGGGCAACTGTGAACCCGTGAAGATGATCGGCTTGGGTAAGCCGCGCACCATAAACGACAAAGCAGAAGCGGTATAACTCATGGTGTCGCTGCCGTGTAACACTACGAATCCGTCGTAGTTCTGGTGGTTAACCTCCAATAATTCCACTAATTCAATCCAGTGACTGGGTTGCATATTGCTGGAATCCATAGGTTGAGCAAAAGAAATAGAAGAGATGATACAATCCAACCATTTCAATTCAGGAATCTGGGCTACCAAATGATCAAAGTCAAATGGTTTTAACGCACCATCCTCTGGATCTTTTACCATACCGATGGTCCCACCGGTGTAAATCACCAAAATTTTGGCTTTATAAGGTTTCATCAGACCAATTAAATAGGGTTTTGGCGTTAGCTGAAGTGACTTGACCTATCTTTTGTTCACTTACACCATAAAGTGCTGCTAATTTGGCCACCACTAAGGTAAGGAATTCAGGTTCATTTCGTTTTCCTCTATGAGGTGCCGGAGCTAAATACGGGGCATCTGTCTCCAAGAGCACATGTTCCAGTGGAATTTGATTGATCCACTGATCGATTTGCCCATTTTTAAAGGTCACTACGCCACCAATTCCTAAGTAAAGCCCTAAGGAAATAGCTCTTTGTGCTTGAGAAAAATCACCTGTAAAACAGTGAAACACCCCTCGATGAAGCCCATCAAAAGAAGTCAACACGTCGAAAACCTCATCAAAAGCTTGTCGGCAATGGATCGCAAAAGGGAGATTAAAGTCCCGAGCCCACTGGATTTGCCGGGCAAATGCCTCTTGTTGTTCCTTCAAATAGGTTTTGTCCCAATAGAGATCGATACCTATTTCTCCTACAGCAATACATTTTTCTGTAGACAATTGATGGTGTACATGAGTTAACTCCTGCTCAAATCCCGGACCCACGTGCGTGGGATGAAGTCCCGCCATCACAGAAACACAAAACGGATACGCCTTTTCTAGTTGGCGCATCCGTTGTGTATACGTTGAATCGATAGCTGGAAGTATAAACCGTTGAACACCGGCAGTCAACCCCCTTTCGATGACTTGTGCTACATCATCATCGAATTCTGGCACATATAAATGAGTATGGGTGTCTACAAACACAGAAACTATAGTTCGAGCGCTTGCTTAACCTGATTGTTCATCAGCACTTCAATTGGATTCTCCAAAGCCTCTTTAACAGCCACTAAGAAACCAACTGACTCACGACCATCGATAATTCTGTGGTCATAAGAAAGGGCTACGTACATCACAGGTGCCGCCACGATCGCTCCATCTTTCACCACTGGGCGCTCGACAATGTTATGCATCCCTAAAATGGCGCTTTGAGGAGGATTGATGATCGGTGTAGACAACATAGATCCAAAAACACCGCCGTTGGTGATCGTAAACGTACCTCCCGTCATCTCATCTACGGTAATAGCCCCTTCACGAGCGCGCACGGCCAACCTTTTCACCTCAGCTTCTACCCCTCTAAAACTCAACAATTCAGCATTTCGAATCACGGGTACCATCAAACCTTTAGGACCTGAAACCGCTATACTGATGTCGCAAAAATCATAGGTAATCATGTCCTTGTCATCGATCATCGAATTGACCGCTGGGAACATTTTAAGGGCGCGAATGACCGCTAGCGTAAAGAAGGACATGAATCCTAAACCAACACCGTGTTTTGCAGCAAATGCATCTTTATACTCTTTGCGCAAGGCAAATATCGCGCTCATATCCACCTCGTTAAAGGTGGTGAGCATCGCAGTTTCATTTTTAGCAGCCACCAAACGCTCGGCTACTTTTCTGCGCAACATCGACAACTTAGTTCTCGACTCCCCTCTACTTCCATGTGTGGGCGCAGATCCCATAGAAGGTACCGCTTGTTGCGCATCCTCCTTGGTGATTCGACCTTCCCGACCTGTTCCAGCTACTTGAGCGGGATCAATTCCTTTTTCCGCCAAAATCTTTTGAGCAGCCGGCGAGGCAATTCCAGCACCTTTTTGAGGTGTTGTCACTGCAGGAGCTGAGGCAGCTACTGGAGCTGGTGTAGCGACAGGATCCGTTTCTTTTTTGGCCTCGACCGAAGGAGCTGATTTGGATGCACCAGATGGTTTAGCGGCAGCTGTGTCGATCAAACAAACCACTTGCCCAACGGCAACTGCATCTCCCTCTTCAGCCTTAAGCGTGATGATACCACTTGCCTCAGCAGGCAATTCCAAAGTGGCTTTATCTGAGTCCACCTCAGCGATGGCTTGGTCTTTTTCAACATAATCCCCATCGGCCACCAACCAAGAGGCAATTTCAACCTCGGTGATGGATTCTCCTGGAGAAGGAACTTTCATTTCTAGTATCATGGCGATAAAATTAGTTCAATTAGAGAGAAAACACTTGATCAATTACATCCTGATGGCGCTTTTTAGCGCGTACAGGGCTACCTGCTGCCGGCGAAGCATACATATCTTGTGCCGCCAAAGTCCATTGGGACACACCTGGGTAATGCATCAATAAATAGCTCCAAGCCCCCATGTTTCTGGGCTCTTCTTGAGTCCAAATCCATCGATCGGCTTGGGTATATTTTGCCATGACCGCTTCAATTTGATCAACGGGAAGCGGAAACAACTGCTCGATACGCACTAGGGCCACATCTGAACGATGGAGCTCTTGGCGTTGGGCTAGCAAATCATAGTAAAACTTACCTGTACAAAAAACCACTTTGCGCACTTGGGATGCTTGAGCTGTTGCGTCATCGATCAACTCCTGAAATTGACCCTGTGAAAAATCAGCTAGCGAAGAGGTAGCCAGCGGATGGCGCAATAAAGACTTAGGCGTGAATACCACCAAAGGTTTGCGGTACGCTGCTTTGAGTTGTCTTCTGAGCAAGTGGAACATATTGGCTGGGGTAGTACAGTCTGCGACAAACATATTGTCTTTAGCACACAATTGTAAAAATCGCTCCATGCGGGCGGAAGAGTGCTCTGCACCCTGTCCTTCGTATCCGTGGGGCAACAACATCACCAATCCATTTTGCAACTCCCACTTATCTTCCGCTGCCGAAATATATTGGTCAATCATAATTTGGGCTCCATTGGAGAAATCCCCAAATTGAGCCTCCCAAATGGTCAGCGCCTTAGGATGAGCCATAGCATAACCGTATTCATAGCCCAATACACCGTATTCGGACAAATGAGAGTTGAAAATATGGAAATCTCCTTGACGTGAAGGCATATCTCTGAGCAGAACCACTTCTTGTTCGGAGTCCTCCACTTTAAGCACGGCGTGTCGGTGAGAAAAAGTCCCTCGTTCCACGTCTTGTCCAGAAATACGCACATCAAAACCTTCTTCGAGCAGGGATCCGTATGCGAGTAATTCGCCCATCGCCCAATCGAGCTGATCGGTTTCAAAGACCATCTTTCTTCGGTCCTCAATCAGTTTGTCGACTTTGCGCAAAAACTTCAAGCCTTTGGGCAATTCAGTCAGGTGAGCAGCGATCGATTTTAATCGGTCTTGTGGGTAGGCCGTAGTTACTTTTAGGGCCATTCCCTGCTCTGTAGCTGGAGTGCAGTCCTTCCAGGCATCGGCCATAAAGGGAGTAACCACTGTTTTTTCCACCTTGCGGGAATCTTCCAACTGCATCTCAAGCTCTTGTTTGTACTGTTCTTCTAAACTAGCTACAAAAGCCTGGTCGATCACCCCCTCTGCCAACAGCTTTTGGGTGTAAATCTCTTTGGGATTCTCGTGGGCCGCAATCGCCTTATACAACTTAGGCTGGGTAAATCTAGGCTCATCACCTTCGTTATGTCCGTATTTCCTGTACCCCAACAAATCGATAAACACATCGCGTTTAAAGGTCATGCGGTAGTCTAAGGCAAATAGGGCCGCATGCACCACCGCCTCCGCGTCGTCTGCATTGACATGCAGTACAGGAGACAAGGTCACCTTTCCGATGTCCGTGCAATAGGTTGAAGAACGCGCATCCAAATAATTGGTCGTAAAGCCAATTTGGTTGTTGACTACCATGTGAATGGTTCCCTCAGTGCGGTAACCATCTAGTTGAGCCATCTGCACAATTTCATACACAATACCCTGTCCGGCGATAGCTGCGTCTCCGTGTACCACGATGGGCAGTACTTTGGAAGGATCTTGGGCGTAGGTATTGTCTTGTTTGGCCCGAGCAATCCCTTCCACCACAGCACCAACAGTTTCCAAGTGCGAGGGGTTGGGAGCGATATTCATGGTGATTTCGTTGCCGTTATCGGCTGTTCGGGCTGAAGTCCAGCCCAGGTGGTATTTCACGTCCCCGTCAAAAACTACTTGTTCGTAATCCTTGCCGTCGAACTCGCTAAAAATATCCTTAGCAGACTTACCAAAAATATTCATCAGTACATTCAACCTCCCTCGGTGGGCCATACCCATGACAAACTCTTTAACACCTATAGAGGCTGCTTTTTCAATAATGGCGTCGATCGCAGGAATTAACGATTCATTGCCCTCGAGTGAAAAACGCTTCTGCCCTACGTATTTGGTGTGTAAAAACATCTCAAAACTGACCGCTTGGGTCAGTTTTTTAAGGATGTGTTTCTTTTGATCTGCCGTGAAACTAGGTTGGTTGTCGTTGACATTAATCCAGTTTTGAATCCACTGAACGCGATCTGGTTTGCGGATGTACATGTACTCGACACCGATGGACTGACAATAGATCGCTTGCAAGTGATCGATAATATTGCGCAATGAGGTGGCCTTCAAGCCCAAGATCTCTCCAGCGGAAAAAACCGTATCTAAATCAGCGGCGTTCAATCCGAAATTTTCTAGATCAAGAGTAGGCTCATAGGTCCTTCTAGCGCGCACTGGATTCGTTTTGGTAAATAAGTGACCCCTTGACCGGTAAGCGTCAATGAGTTTCACGACCATAAATTCCTTGCGGATTGAATCGGGAACGGATTCAGAAAGCGCGCCCATCTGTGGTAACTCACTTCCGGTTAACGTGGCGCTAGAAAACTCTTGCCCAAAATCAAATCCTTGAAAAAATGCCCGCCAGCTCGGCTCTACCGAATCAGGATTGACCAAATAACGATCGTATAGGTCAGCAAAAAACGCAGTGTGTGCTGCGTTGAGAAATGAATACTTGTCCATTGAATTGCATTAAGCCTTAACGGCAAAAAAACATTCAAAAGTACACTATTTCCGGATTTTTACCTCTTTTAAACGCCTAAAAAACAAGGAAATTTACGGGGTTGACTGCTTGTAGATCCGTCCATCCTTCATGACAAACACCACACCTAAGGCTGCTTCGGCTCCACGGTCTGGATGTTGAGACAATGCGATCAGATCAGCTAAAAAACCAGGGGCGACCCGACCGAGTTGATCTTCCATGCCCAAAAGCGCTGCATTGGTTGTGGTAGCCGCTTTTAGGGCTGCTTTAAAAGGCATCCCGGACTGCTCCATATAGACAAATTCACGAGCGTTATCACCGTGGTGGGACACCCCTGAATCCGTTCCAAAAGCAATATTTACGCCCTTTTGGTAAGCTTTAGCAAAGGTAGCTGAGGTAATGGGCCCTACCTCAAGTGCCTTGGCGGTAACCATCGGCGGATAGTATCCGGGGATTTTTGCGTTGTTCATCACGTGTTGGGCCGCAGATAATGTGGGTACCAAATAAGCATCGTGCTTTTTCATCAATTCCATGGTTGCCTCGGACATAAAACTGCCGTGTTCAATCGTTTTGATTCCCGCGATAACAGCGCGTCTCATACCTTCATCTCCATGCGCATGTGCGGCAGTAAGCATGCCATAATCAGCAGCCGTTTCGACAATAGCTTTGATTTCTTCCACAGTGAACTGGGGATTATGTCCGTTTTTGGCCATGGACATCACTCCGCCTGTCGCCGTGATTTTAATCACATCAGCTCCTTCTTTGTAGCGTTGACGCACAGCCTTTCTGGCTTCATCCACTGAATTAATCACTCCTTGCGCTGGACCTGGATCTCCCATTAAATCTGCGCGAACTCCATTGGTCGGATCAGCATGCCCCCCCGTTGAAGCGATGGATTTGCCTGCAGTCCAAATACGCGGGCCATCCACCGAGCCTCTGGCAATCGCTTTTCTCAATGCGATATTGACACCTGACCCACCTAGATCACGCACAGAGGTAAAACCAGCCTGCAGTGTTTTCTGGGCAAATGCGACCGACTCAAAAGCCACATCTTCTTTGTTGTACAAAAACTTATTGAGGTAGGTTTCTGGATGTATTTCACTTTCAATGTGCACGTGAAGATCGATCCATCCCGGCATCAAGGTAGCCGTTTTTAAATCGACTAATTGATCTGATGCTCCACCATTCTGCCATCCTGAGGCAATGGACAAGATTTTAGTTCCCTCGACAATCACGGTGGATTGACTGGAAGTTTTTTGGGTAGCTGGATCGTAAATACCCCCGCACTGGATGTAGGTTTTTTGCCCCCATACCAAAGCACTGGTACACAAGGCCACTAGAAAAGAGATTTTTTTCATCAGGATCAATTATGGTTGGTCCTGTGAACTTACTATTTTTTTCTGATATTTTGTTCCCAAGCCCAAGAGGAGGCCAATGATTCTTCTAAAGTGTACCTCGCTTTCCAACCCAGAACTTGCTCCACCTTTTGGGTGTCTGCATAGGCGGCGATAACATCCCCGGGTCGCTTGGGCGCTATGGCGTAGTTCAGTTTCACCCCAGTAGCTGCCTCAAACGCGTGCACCACTTCCAAAACAGAGTTGCCCTGACCAGTACCTACATTAAACACCTCATAAGTTTGATTCATGGAGCCGCCCAAAATGCGCTCCAAAGCAGCCAAATGGGCCTCGGCCAAATCCACCACATGAATGTAATCACGGATACACGTACCGTCTGGAGTGGGGTATTGATCCCCAAACACAGACAAGCGCTCGCGTATCCCGATGGCGGTTTGGGTGATAAAGGGCACCAGATTTTGCGGCACCCCCAAAGGCAACTCCCCGATCAGTGCGGAGGAATGAGCGCCTATCGGATTGAAATAGCGCAGCGCAATCGCTTTGATTCGATTGGATACCGCGCAGAGGTCTCTGATGATTTCCTCCCCTATTTGCTTGGTATTGCCATAGGGAGATTCCGCAGGCTTAATCGGTGCACTTTCGGTGATCGGCAAGGAATCTGCCTGCCCATACACCGTACAAGACGAACTGAATATCAGAGCGCTTCCAGGAATTTGGTCCAAAGCGGCCAACAGATAAATTAAACTGCATAGATTGTTTTGGTAGTACTTTAAAGGTTCTTGTACACTCTCTCCTACCGCCTTGTAGGCCGCAAAGTGAATAGCGCCCATCAAGTCTTTTTCTCGGGCAAACAATTCGGCCACTTCCTGCTTTTCAGCCAAATCCATAGCGTAAAAAACGGGGCGTTTTCCGGTAATTTGTTCGATCCCCTCGAGCACCTCTTGACGGGTGTTGGACAAATTATCCACCAAAACCACTTCGTACCCCTTTTCAATCAACACGACTGCCGTGTGAGACCCAATGTAGCCTAAGCCACCTGTAATTAGAATTTTAGCCATCGGTACACAGGAATTTTGCCAGCGATTGGGCGATGTATGTTTGTTGTTCTTCGTCCAGTTCCGTATGCATAGGCAAGGAAATTACTTGCTCAGAAATGCGATTGGTCACTTCAAAATCAGCCTCGTTGTACCGATCGCTGAGGTATGCTTTTTGGCGGTGCAAAGGAATGGGATAATACACCCCTGATGGAACGCCTAAAGACTGCAGATGCGCGACCAAACCATCCCTGAGATCGGCGGGCACCAACAGGGTGTACTGGTGAAATACATGACAGTCACACTGAGCGCAAATAGCCCCACAACCAGAACTCATTTTAGGTAAAACAACCCCAGGAACCCCAGAGAGCAGTGTGTTGTATCGCTGAGCAGCCAAGCGACGTTTTTGATTGTAGCTGTCCAATCTAGGCAGCTTGGCGTTCAAGACAGCCGCTTGTAACGAATCCAGCCTGGAGTTAACCCCAACCACGTCGTGGTGGTAGCGGATATACATACCGTGGTTGACAATACCTCTTAACCTGTGGGCCAATGCCTCGTCTTGACAAAACAAAGCCCCTCCATCTCCATAACATCCTAAGTTTTTAGACGGGAAAAAAGAGGTACAACCCACATGACCCATGGTCCCTGCTTTGGCTTTGCGACCATCGCTGAAGGTATAGGTAGCACCGATGGCTTGTGCATTGTCTTCCACCACATAAAGGTTGTGTTTTTGTGCGATCGCTAGAATGGCCTCCATATCAGCGCATTGGCCGAATAAATGCACCGGAACAATAGCTTTAGTTTTTGGGGTAATAGCGCGTTCAATCGCCTGAGGATCGATACAAAATGTATCGGGCAAAACATCGACCAACACGGGCGTAAGTTGTAACAGGGCAATAACTTCTACGGTAGCGGCAAAAGTGAAATCAGCCGTGATTACCTCGTCCCCTGGTTGCAGATCCAGCCCCATCATGGCGATTTGAAGGGCGTCCGTACCGTTGGCACAGGGTATGACGTGGGCAACGTCTAAATATTTTTCTAGAGCTGTTGAGAAGGATTGAACTTCAGGTCCATTGATAAACGAGGACTGATCGAGTACGGTCTCAAACCGTTCGGCAATTTCTGCTTTGATGTCCTGGTATTGACCTTGGAGGTCGACCATTTGGATTTTTTTCATGAATGTGATTTATGCCACAAATCTACAAATATTCTCTCCAGGCCCTAGTGCAATAAAAAGGAAACGTAAATTAGCGCCATGCAATTGTTGTACCGCTTACTGCTGATCAAAATATCGTTTTGGCTCCCTGTGTTGGCTAGGGTATTTCCTGTATTGCGCACCTTTGTAGACGGCAGAAAAAACACCATCGCCTACCTGACTAAACATCGCCAACGAAACAAACCACTGATTTGGATGCATGTTTCCTCCTATGGCGAATGGCAACAAGGCCAACCTGTTTGGAAAAAACTCCACCAAAAATACCCCAACCACCAATTTGCGCTGAGTTTCTTCTCCGCCTCTGGTTATGAACTAGTGGCTCCCACCATGGACCATCAAAACGATTTGGTTTGTTACATCCCCCTAGATGGCTTGGGTCGGTCTAGACAGTTTTTACAGGCCCTGCAACCCAAGGTAGCTCTGTTTGTCAAATACGACATATGGCCCATGATGATGCAGGCGTTGAAGGAACAAGGTATCAAATCACTCCTGTTTTCAGCGGTCTTTCGTTCCCAACAGCCTTATTTTAGGAACTATGGAGGGCTTTTTCGCCAAGCCCTAAGCAAACTATCCCATGTTGAGGTACAGGACCAAGCTTCATGGGAACTGTTGACGAGCATCGGGATGACTCGAGTCTCCGTCTCCGGAGATACCAGGTACGATCGCGTAAAAGAAACGTCTTTGAACCTTAAAAACGTTGATTTTGTGGATGTGCTGGCTCAGGGAAGACCAGTAGTGGTGTTGGGGAGTGCTTGGAAAGAGGACATGCACCTGTGGAAAATGGCCATAGAGGACACCAAAATGGATTGTCTTTGGGTGGTGGCCCCTCACAAAATGGACGCCAACCACCTTGATGAGCTATTGGCCGGTGTCCCCCAGCCTGTGTTAAAATACAGTGCTTGGTCAGCGCAAGGATACCCCACTCCCGAGGAAAATCCCGTTCTGGTGATTGACAATTTTGGCTTGTTGGGTAGTTTATATCAAAAATCCACCGTCGCCTACATCGGCGGGGGACTGAAAACTGGACTGCACAACACCTTAGAGGCCGCCGTATACGGGGTTCCTTTATTGATTGGTCCTGAGTACAAAAAATTTAGAGAGGCCCAAAGTTTGGTAGACCTAGGTGGTGCCTGGGTTATTTCGACACCAGCTCAAGCGCACCAGGCGTTAAAAACATTGCTCAATCAACCAGAAACAAGAGCAAAAATGGGCATTACCAATGCGGGACTGGTAGAAAAACACCTCGGTGCCACAGAAAAAATTGTGCATCGTTTGGAGACTTTGTGTACATTGGCCGCCAACTAAACAACCAACCCATGCAAAATAAACTGTTCAGACTCTCCATGGTGGCTGCCTTGGCGGGTTTTTTATTCGGATTTGACACCGTTGTCATCTCTGGAGCAGACCAAAAACTACAAACTCTATGGCAATCTACCGACTTTTTTCACGGAACAGTCGTGATGGGTATGGCCCTATGGGGCACGGTGATCGGCGCACTTTTTGGCGGATGGCCGACCCAGCGGATAGGTCGTAAAAAAACACTTTTTTGGATCGGCATCCTCTACTCTGTATCAGCTGTTGGATCAGCTTTAGCTCAAGACCCTGTCAGTTTTGCTGTATTCCGCTTTCTTGGCGGCTTGGGTATTGGCGCCTCTACCATAGCTGCTCCAGCCTATATTTCAGAGATTGCCCCCGCGAAAGACCGAGGCCGATTGGTTGGTTTTTATCAGTTTATGATTGTATTTGGCATCCTTATTGCCTTTTTGTCCAATTACCTTTTGGAAGGAATTGGGCCTAATGACTGGCGTTGGATGATGGGCGTGGAAGCTTTTCCAGCACTCGCATACACGGCTATGGTCTTCTTTGTCCCCATGAGCCCGCGTTGGCTGGTTTCCAAGGACCGGGTGGACGAAGCTGCTTCAGTATTGCAGGTATTGGGATCCGATTTAAATATCGATGATTTGGTAAAGGATCACGCACACAGTCAAAGTGTTCAAGGGTTATCGGAATCGGTCTTGGATAAAAAATACCGCTTCCCGCTCACCTTGGCCATCTTGCTGGCGTTTTTTAATCAATTTTCCGGTATCAACGCCTTTTTGTATTACGCGCCGAGAATCTTTGAAGCCGCAGGTCTAGGAGCCAGCACCGCACTGCTCAGCGGTATAGGTGTTGGTGTGGTGAATCTCATTTTCACCCTAATCGGCATCAACTTAATCGACCGATTAGGTAGAAAAACATTGATGTATTGGGGGTCTTTTGGCTACATCGTCTCCCTTTCCCTAGTGGCACTTGCTTTTGCTGGATCTTGGGGTGGTCTGTGGGTACCTATTTTTCTGTTTCTATTTATCGCCTCGCACGCCATTGGGCAGGGCACGGTGATTTGGGTCTATATCTCAGAGGTGTTTCCCAACCATTTGCGCAGCAGTGGTCAAGCGTGGGGCACATCTACCCACTGGGTATTGGCCGCGATCATCCCTTCAATGGTTCCTGTGCTGTTTACTTGGATTGGTCCCGCCCCAGTATTTGGATTTTTTGCCTTGATGATGGTGCTTCAACTCGCCTTTGTGCGTTGGATGATGCCTGAAACTAAAGGGGTTCCCCTCGAGGAGTTGAGCGCTTCATTGACCAAAAGCAAAAAGTAATCAAACAAAAAAGCCCTTCACATGAAGGGCTTTTTCTTTGTACAGGCGGAGAGACTCGAACTCTCACACCTCGCGGCACTAGATCCTAAGTCTAGCGTGTCTACCAATTCCACCACGCCTGCAAAAGGTCTGCAAATATAAAAGGAAAAATTTGAATTTAAATGACCTAAGGCCAAAAAGTTCTTTTTGTACTTTTAGACTTTATTTTATTCCATGAACGATCTACCCAATTACCTAGAAAACCACCGTGAACGCATGCTCGAAGAGCTCTTTGAATTATTGCGCATTCCCTCAGTAAGCGCTGACCCAGCCTACAAAAACGATGTGGCCAAAGCAGCGGAAGTAGTGGCCGAGCACCTCAAATCAGCCGGTTGTGATGGGGTAACCATCTTTCCTACAGAGGGACATCCCATCGTTTATGGAGAAAAAATAATCGACCCTGCCCTACCGACCGTTTTGGTCTATGGACACTATGATGTGCAGCCTGCTGACCCTATTGAATTATGGGAAAGTCCGCCGTTTACTCCCGTGATTAAAAAAACAGAACTGCATCCAGAGGGGGCGATATTTGCCCGTGGGGCCTGCGACGATAAAGGCCAGATGTTCATGCATGTCAAGGCTGTGGAATGGATGATCCAATCGGGCAATCTGCCCTGTAACGTAAAATTGATGATCGAAGGTGAAGAGGAAGTCGGCAGCGACCACTTGGAAACGTTTGTGGCTCAAAACAAATCAAAACTAGCCTGTGATGTCATCCTGATCTCGGATACGGGCATGATCGCCAACGACGTGCCTTCGATCACTACGGGACTCAGGGGACTGAGTTATGTAGAGGTATCGGTAACGGGACCAAACCGCGACTTGCATTCCGGCTTGTACGGAGGGGCTGTTGCCAATCCAATCAATGCGCTTTGCGAGATGATTGCCGCCCTAAAAGACGAAAATCAACACATCACCATTCCCGGTTTCTACGACAAAGTGGAAGTGGTTTCAGTGGAAGAGCGCACTGCTATGGCCCAAGCCCCTTTTGACTTAGAAGCCTATCAAAAGGCGTTGAATATCGCTTCTGTCAGGGGGGAAAAAGGATACACCACCAATGAGAGAAATTCGATTAGACCTACCCTGGACGTCAATGGAATTTGGGGTGGATACACCGGTGAAGGTGCCAAAACCGTGATTGCGTCTACCGCCTATGCCAAAATATCCATGCGTTTGGTTCCTCACCAAGACTGGCATGAAATCACCCGACTATTCAGCGATTATTTCACCTCTTTGGCACCTGAGGGTACGACAGTAACGGTCAAGCCACACCACGGAGGAATTCCCTACGTAATGCCCACGAACCATCCTGGATACCAGGCCGCACACAAAGCCTACGAACATACCTTTGGAGTGGCTCCGATACCACAGCGCAGTGGGGGAAGCATTCCAATTGTCGCTCTGTTTGAACAGGAACTCGGATGCAAATCTGTGTTGATGGGATTTGGGTTGGATTCGGATGCGATTCACTCGCCCAACGAACACTACGGGGTGTGGAACTACTTTAAAGGTATAGAGACCATACCTTACTTTTATCAGTATTTTGTCGAGGCATCTGCTACGTAAAATAAGGCAGCAGCCCAACCATCGGCTTTAAACCATTGATCAGGGGCCAGCGCAAGCTGGCCCCCTTTGTTTTGCAAGACACCTTGAGCTAACAAAGGTTGGGTTACCTCCTTAAAATAAGGACGTAATACATCGGGTATGGTTTGGGGGTCGACCCCCCAAATGGTGCGCAGTCCGGTCATCACCAATTCGTTATACCGATCGGCTTCTGAAAGCACCTCAACGGTTTGTGGAGTGATTCCTTGGGAAAGGGACTTGATGTATTGAGGGTTGTTGGACACGTTCCAAGACCTGGAAAAACCATCAAAGGAATGGGCTGAGGGTCCAATTCCTACGTAGGATTTTCCCTGCCAGTAGGCCGTGTTGTTTCGGGCGTAAAAGCCGTCTCGGGCAAAATTGGAAATTTCGTAGTGCGCATACCCCCCCTGCTCCATGGATTGAACCAGAACGTCGAAGTGGTCTGCGGCCAGTGCTTCGCTTAACGCTGGCCTAACCCCCTTTTTTATTTCATGGTCCATAAGGGTTTTGGGCTCTTGGGTCAACGCATAAGCGGATACATGGGTGGGTCTAAAGGACAAAGCGCGTTGGATGTGCTCTGCCCACTGTTCCACGGTCATTCCAGGGATGCCGTAAATTAAATCCAAAGAGAAATCGGAGAATTGTGCTGCAGCGCCTTCCAGCGCACTCAAGGCTTGGGAGGTGTTGTGGGCCCGATTCATGGACACCAGATGATTTTGGTCGAAACTCTGAATCCCAAGGCTCAATCGATTGATCGAAGTGTCCTTCAAGGCCCTGAAGTATTCGGGAGTGAGGTCGTCAGGATTGGCCTCCAAGGTGATTTCAGCACCGGGTTCCACCTGCCAGTGCCGGTGAATTTCATCCATCAATTCATTGATTTCGGCAGCACTCAATAGGGAGGGCGTCCCTCCGCCGAAATAGACGGTGGCCAAGGGCGCCCGCTGAGCGGGCGCCCTTAGAGCCATCTCCTGCTTCATCGCCTGAATCATGGGGGATTTTAATCCTGTGTTCGTAGAAAAGTGGAAATCGCAATAAGCGCAGGCTTGGCGACAAAATGGGATATGCAGATACAGTCCTGACATATCAACTGATGCGGTCTTTGTTCTGGGTAACGAAGGCGTCCCATCCGCTATACCCTCCTTTTTTGGGTTTGGGTATGGAGACCGCAGAGGGCTTAGGAGCTTGCTCCAAACCAGCTGCAGCGCTGGGACCATTAAAAAAATGACATACCGCAGCGGCTAAACCATCGGTGCTGTCCAGATTTTTAGGCAATTCCTTCAAATCCAGCATACTCTGCAGCATTTTAGCCACCTGTTCTTTGCTGGCATTCCCGTTACCCGTGATGGCCATTTTTATCTTCTTGGGCAGGTATTCTGTGATCGGAACTTGCCTGGATAGGGCTGCGGCCATAGCTACCCCCTGGGCACGGCCCAACTTGAGCATAGACTGCACATTCTTTCCAAAAAAGGGAGCCTCTATCGCCATCTCATCCGGGTGGTAGGTGTCGATGAGCTCAACGGTTCGGTCGAAGATTAATTTGAGCTTGGTATAGGGATCGGGGTATTTGTGCAGGAGCAATTCATTGAGTTGCACAAAACTCATTTTTTGACCTACCACGCGGATAATCCCAAAACCCATGATGGTCGTTCCGGGATCGACCCCCAAAATTATGCGCTCTGATGATTTGGAGCTTTCTTTCATTTGAGAGCCGTATTCAGGGTGTCTTTGGCTTGGTTAGCCGATGACCAAACCATCGGCAAGCGGTAAAGCGAACCGACAGGAACCCCTCGTTTTAACGCAGGAGCCACGACCGGCATTTTTTCAAAAACTTGATTAAAACGCGACTGCCAAAGGGGCAAGGAATCTTGGAGGGCCAAAGAGGGAGTAGCGAGGGAATCCATAAACACATGTCCTTGAGCAGTAACCCGGACAATACCCCATAAGGTATCTGCGGAAGATAAGGAACCTGAAGTGGTTGAGGATTGCAGGACAACGCTCAATTGATCGCTCAAGGACTCCGTAAAACAGGCCAATAATTCCGCTTGACTCCTATCCTCAGCACACCCTTCAAATACGGGATAACGGTCTACTTGTTTCCAATCAACCGTTTGCCTATCTTGTGATAAGATATCTTGTTTGAGGGCTTCTTTTGGAGCAAACCACTGACAAGAAGCCAACAAAAAAACCAAAAAAAGTAAGGCGCTTTTTTGCATGCCCCGAAGATACATCAATTTTTAAACCCGAGTAACCCTGTTAACTAACTGATTATGGACCTTTTGCTGTTTGTTTTGGGCCTCTTGTTTGTTTTGGTAGGATTGGCCGGAGCTTTTTTACCTGTATTACCTGGTCCTCCGCTTTCGTGGGTGGGACTACTGCTGCTGCACCTCACAGATGCCGTACCCATGGACACTCCTTTTTTGGTGATCACCGCATTGGGCGCTGCCGCTGTGTTTGCCGCTGACCTGGTGTTACCTGCTTGGGGCACGAAAAAATGGGGAGGATCCCCTGCAGGTATTAAAGGCTCGATCGCAGGCATTTTGTTGGCCCTGTTTATCCCAGTGCTCGGCGTCTTCGGATTTCTGATTTTGCCCTTTCTCGGCGCCCTGGTCGGCGAATATTTCTTCAATCCCAAAAAAGAAAATCCTTGGAAAGCAGCCATGGGTAGTCTGGCAGGCTTCGTAGCAGGCACCCTGCTCAAAGGAGCTTTAAGCGCCATTTATCTTTACTATTTTGTTTCTATCGTCTGGCAATACCGCACAGACCTCTTCGGATTTTAATTTTTTTCTATGAGTGAGCAAATCCCGTTCCGCTACGGAATAGATACCTTAGATGCCACTACTGCCCTGGCCCTGGCCCAAGGAACACGTCAAGGAGTGATCGATGATCAGGCTAAAGAAAAAATTGCAAAAAGCCACCTCGATGTGGCTGAAATGGCCCAAGGTTCTGCCAGCGTCTATGGCATTAATACGGGATTTGGTCCCTTATGCACGACTAAAATAGCCCCCAAAGACACCTTAGCCCTTCAGCGAAATATCCTGATGAGTCATGCGGTTGGTGTGGGTAAACCCATTGATCGTTCCTTGAGTGCCTTGATGATGGTGCTGAAAATTCACGCATTGGCCCAGGGGTATTCAGGTATCTCACTAGCTACTTTAGAGCGCATCAAAAATATGCTGGACTGCGGATTGATCCCGGTGGTGCCCAGCCAAGGTTCTGTAGGGGCCTCAGGCGATCTAGCCCCTTTATCCCACTTGTTTTTACCTTTAATAGGTCTGGGGGAGCTTTGGTCCGGGCAGGAAATTGTTCCCGCAGCTCCCCTATTGGAACAACAAGACCTCGGGCCCTTAACCCTCGGACCCAAAGAGGGATTAGCCCTGATCAACGGAACTCAGTTTATATTGGCACATGCGGTTCAGGTATTAGCCCAATTTCAAAAGTGTCTCGATCAAGCAGACCTCAGCGCTGCCTTGATGGTCGAAGCGCTTCAAGGATCCGCCAAGCCGTTTGACCGTGAACTACATCTGCTCAGGCCTTATGCAGGGTGTATGCATGTGGCCGAGCGCATGCGTCAGTTTCTGGGTGATTCAGCCATCATGAAAGATCACGAACATTGTGATCGAGTGCAAGACCCCTATTCATTGCGCTGTGTACCCCAAGTACATGGGGCCTCCAGAAATGCTTGGCTTCACCTCAAAGAATTGGTCCACATAGAACTCAATGCGGTCACGGACAATCCGGTTGTACTCGGGGAAAACAACGCGATCAGCGGAGGGCATTTCCACGGGCAACCTTTGGCTATGGCTTTGGATTATGCCGCTCTGGCCTTGGCTGAATTGGGCAACATATCCGACCGACGTATTTACCTAGCCTTAGAAGGTAAAAGTGTCGGTGTACCCAAACTCTTGATGGAAGACACGGGGATACATTCCGGGTACATGATTTTACAATACACCACGGCGGCCTTGGCCAGTGAAAACAAATCCCTGTGCTTTCCCGCCAGCGCAGACAGCATACCTACCTCTTTAGGTCAAGAAGACCATGTCAGTATGGGATCAATCAGCGGAAGAAAAGCCTTGCAGATATCCGACAATGTGTTGCGCATACTGTCCATAGAAGTATTGACCGCAGCTCAAGCACTGACCTTCAGAAGGCCCCTAGCCTCCGGAGTGCTTTTGGATGCTGTGTACCAGAAAATAAGGAGTGAAATCCCGTTTGCCCCCAAAGACCGAATTTTCTATCACGACATAGAAAAAGCGACGCAATGGGTCAGCGAAGGCGTCTTACTAGATACAGTTAAAAGTGAGGCCGCGCTTCAAGGTATTTCCCTCAAAACAGCGTACAGCGAACAATTTGACCAGTATTGATGCGCTTTACGCGGGCATAAAAAAAGCCTTCCAAAGGAAAGCTTTCACTGGATCATCCTTTTGGGATGTTCACTTGCCTGCTCGCGCAGGCACAACACAACCCTACAAAGATACAAAAAAACAAATCATCCAAAGACTCGTGACCCTTAATACGTATCTTTAATCCAATCGTAAGGCGCTCTTTTGGCCCAAAGTCCTCGGGTGAAATCAGGGAACATCTGGGGGGCGCCATTATTTTCGATAGAGGCTTCAGAAAGTGGAGTAACCGCACTCCAAGCTGCAGCGTCATAAGCGTCGATCGGAGGCGCTATTTGAGCTTTGGCACAGGCCACAAACGCGTTGATCACAAAGAAATCCATGCCCCCGTGCCCTGCATCCAAGGCGTACTCGCCGTATTTTTTCCACAAAGGGTGATCGTATTGATCCAACCAAGGTTGTGCTTCATCCCAGCGATGTGGTTTAGAAACCCCTTCTACATACAAACGGCGTCCATCGTCCTCCCACAATCCTTTTAAACCCTGTACCCTAAATCCAAGTGAATACGGACGGGGCAGATTGCAGTCGTGGGTGATGATGATGGTTTCCCCCATAGCGGTGTCAATGGTGGTGGTAATCACATCCCCTTGTTTGAACCTCACTTGAGCGTTGGGATGGTCAGCGCCCCCTTTGTCCACAATGTATTGATGTAACCCAATCGCTTTTGTGGCGTGAGAAGTGAGCGAGACGAATCGATTGCCTCGGTTGATATCCGCCATAGCGGCGATGGGCCCCAAGCCATGGGTGGGGTATACATCTGCATTTCGTTTAACCGAATGTTGGGTCCGCCAACGGGCTTCTGAAATGGCTTTCTCGCCAAATTCCACCCCTCCCCCATAGGGTTGTTTTCCGTCGTTGAACTTTACTTCCCGCAAATCGTGTTGGTAACCGCATCGAAAGTGAACCAACTCACCGAAAACCTGCTGCTTGACCATGTTAAGCACCGCCATGACATCTCGGCGGTAGTTGACGTTTTCCAGCAGCATGACGTGGGCGCCTGTGCGTTCATGGGTGTTGACCAAATCCCAACACTCCTCTAGGGTGTTGGCTGCAGAGACTTCAACACCAGCGTATTTGCCAGCTTCCATAGCGTCTACCGCCATGCGGGTATGCCACAGCCAGGGAGTCGCAATAATCACTGCATCGACATCCTTTCTGGCCAATAAGTTTACATAGTCTTTCTCGTCAGCCCCGTAAACAGCCGGCTTTTTCTGTTTGGCGTCCTCGATCAATTTTAAGGCGATCTGGATGCGCGAAGCATCGATATCGCAAATAGCCGTCACGGCAACATCGCTGCGCAGCAGCAAATTCTCCAGGTGGTTGGTACCCCTTAGACCCACGCCAATCAGGGCAACTTGTAGCTTGTCGTTGGCGCTATTTGCCTTGGCGGCCCAAAGGGGTGTAGTGGATAAGTAAGTAGCTGCACTGAGGGCAGCTGTTTGTTTGAGAAAGGTTCTACGGTGTGCCATAAAGTTTGAATTGTTCCCCTAAACTTAGTTAATTACCGAGGATTTTCCATCAATAACCACTTGATTTAAAACAGAAATGTATCTTTGCGCCACCAAAAGATGTACAATGACCCTACTGATTATGGCTGCTGGAAATGGCAGTCGCTACGGAGCGCTCAAGCAGTTTGACGGACTCGGCCCAAGCGGTGCTTTTATCATGGAATACAGCATGTATGACGCCATCGAATCAGGCATCAAGCACATTGTCATCGTTACCAAAAAAGAAAATCAAGCCGATACGGCCCAACATTTTGCTACCAGACTTCCCCAGGATGTCACATTAGATGTAGTGGCCCAAGAACTCACCGATTTACCCGAGGGTATTGCAGCACCCTTAGAGCGCAAAAAACCATGGGGTACGGCGCATGCTGTCTGGGCAGCTAGGCACGTGATCGATGGTCCCTTTGTGGTGATCAATGCAGACGATTTTTACGGACGTGAAGCGTTCCGTGCGGCGGCAGACTTTATGCGTGGACAGGACAGAGAAAATGCATTTGCCATTGTTGCCTATGCACTGGGCGGCACTTTGTCCACCTACGGCAGTGTTTCCAGAGGTATCTGCAGTGTCAAAAATGGTCAACTCGTGTCTGTTGAGGAACACCTCAGTTTACAAGCGGTTGATCAACAGGTGGTCGATGAACCTACAGGGCATGAATTCAGCCTAGACACCCCTGTTTCCATGAACTTTTGGATCTGCAGGCCGATGATATTTGGGGTAATCGAAGAACAAATCAGAGGCTTTTTTACCGATGAGGCCTACCTGACTTCGGAGGTGTATATCCCCAAAATGATCGCCCACCTGTTGGAAACAGAAAAAATCGATGTAGCAGCCCTGCAGACCAATAGCCCTTGGTTTGGGGTTACTTATGCAGAGGACAAGCAAGATGCTCAAAATCGATTGGCCCAATACCACCGCGAAGGTCTTTACCCAGAAACGCTATGGGTGGGGTAAACCCGAACATACCCAGTGCGGTGCGCTCAGCTTTTGGCTGGGAGTCTGATCTGGTCACTTTTTCCCCCATCGTTCAAGGGTACATCAACCATACTTTTCTAGTGCGTTTGGGCCACCAGCCTCAGGCGATTCTTCAATGGATCAACACCGAGGTTTTTACGCGTGTAGATCAACTGATGGCCAATATCCAGCTGGCCCAACAAGTGCTTCAACCCACTGCGCTACTCATCCCAACCACCAGCGGTGATTCCTACTTGAACCACCCCCAACACGGCACCTGGCGCGCTACCCAATACGTGGAAAACAGCGTTTGCTATTCACTGGCACCTGATGCGGTCATCGCTCATGCTGCCGGAGTGTTGTTGGGTGAATTTCACACGCAATTGTCTTCGCTGACCCCAACAAAATTTCACGTTACCTTGCCGGGGTTTCAGTCGATGTCCCTGCGCTTAAGTCAATTTGACACGGCTTGGACTCAGGCGTCGGCTCAGCGAAAAAAAGAAGCGGAATCTGCAGTGGATCAATTAAAAACGATCATAGCCAGGGTTTCTTATCTGGAGGATTTGCCCCAGAACAGGGTAATTCACCACGATGCAAAATTGAGCAATATGCTCTTTGATCGCCAGAACCAAAAAGGTCTGGTGGTCATTGACCTGGACACCTTAATGCCTGGATCTCTGTTTATGGATGTAGGGGATTGTTTGAGGACTCTGGCGGTTAACACCAAAGAGGGAGACATTAATCCCGCTAGCTTTTTGGAACAGCACGCCCAAAGATTTTTCCAAGGATACTTGACGACCATGGAGGGAATCATCACCCCTGAAGAAACCCAAAGTCTCTATCCTGGGTCTGTGTACATGCCCTCCATTCACGCCCTAAGGGCATTGACTGACTACCTACTGGGGGATCTCTATTACCAAGTTCAATACCCCACACAAAATTTAGATCGCGCCAAGAGCCTGCTAGGGCATGCACAATGCATCGCCCAAGGACTGAGTGTTTAATACTTAATTAATTTCTCTATGAAGACTATCCTGACGCTTCTGGTATGTTGGTTTACCTGCTTGACGATACAAGGTCAAATACACGACATAACCGTTCAGAGCAGCCCCACTGATCAACTGTTGATCGGGCTTCACATCCTGGACGAGCAAACAGTTTGGGCCAGTGGTACCGGCGCCACGGTAGTTTTCACCTCCGATGGAGGTCAATCATGGAATAAAGCCACCTGGGACAGTGACCCAAAGCTACAGTTTCGGGATATTCACGGATTTAGCGCCACTCAAGCCGTGGTGCTGAGTTCGGGCACTGGGGCTGATTCCAGAATCTACACACTAGACACTTCCCAGAATACTTGGCTGGAGGTATACCGAATGCCCCACGAAACAGGCTTTTTGGATGCATTGGCTTTTTGGGATGCCTCCCAGGGTATCGCTTATGGAGACGCTGTATCCGGCAAACCGTTTATTTTAATCACCACGGATGGGGGACAAAACTGGTTAGAAGTACCTGGAGCATCTTTGCCTGACGCAGGACCTGGAGAGGGTGGATTTGCCTCCAGCGGCACCAACATCGCCCTACCCGAACTAGGGGTCGCTATCATCGGGACCGGAGCTGGTGGAAATGCGCGACTGCTGATCACCCAGGATTTCGGAAAAACATGGAGTGCCAAAGAAACCCCCATGGTGAAAGGCGAGGCGGCCGGAATCACTTCTGTGCGGATGCTCGACGCCCAAAGGGGTATTATTGCTGGAGGAGACCTCGGACAGATGAACAGCTTTTTAGATCAGTTATTCCTCACCCAAGACCAAGGGAATACTTGGACAAAAATCAACCCCTCCAGGACCCCGGGACCCATCTATGGAAGCGCCCTTACACGTATCGGCCAGAGCGAAGTCTTAATCACCACGGGGCCCAAGGGAGCTCAAGTCACAGAGGATTGGGGACGGACCTGGCAACCCATCAGCGACCAAAACCTGTGGTCCACCGACTTACACTCTTCAGGGGTTGGGTATTTGGTGGGACAAAAAGGGATGATCTTAAAGTGGACCTACCTTCCGCAAAAATTGTCTGCTGCTTTTTACTGAAAAACTGCTTGAATCTCGACGCGACGATTGGCTTGTTCCTCGGCTGGGGTACAGTTATTTGATCGACAGTTGTGTAGAAGTTTTTTCTCTCCAAATCCGACAACACGTATCTTACCCGCATCAATACCAGAGGATACCAAGGCTTTTTTGATAAACTCAGCACGCTTAATCGATAACTTTTTGTTATACCGCGCTGTACCAATTTGGTCGCTATGTCCTGCCAAAGTAATTTCACTGGCCTGGGTTAATCGATCGACCAATGGTTCCCATTGTTGGGTAAGGGCTGTCGTGGTTTGATCAAAATCAAACAAAATAGCCTCGAAACCAAATTGATCCAAGATATTTTGATCTGCCTGATACTTGGATTGCAGTTTGGCCAAAACACGGAACTTTTTTTGTTGTTTGTCGACGCTTACCAACTGTTCTTGAGGTACTATATGTTCCCCAGCAATTTTTAGTTTATACGTGTCTTTCCAAAGTTTTTCCACCATTATGCTGGCCGTATCCTCTGTAGAAGTGATGTTTTTCTGCCATATTTCACGGCCTTGACCATCGACTAAGGAAAGAGAAACCGGTGATCCAAACGACAGTTTGCTGTCCGTTAATTCAATATTCAAATCAAATTTAGGCGACAACGCCAAAGGCTCGTCTAAAGCAAATGCAAAACTCTGAGCCAAACCATTTCTATTTGACGACACATAGCCAGACAAACCGCTAGACGTGTAGCCAAAATCATCAAAGGGTGTGTTGATAGGAGTCCCGAGATGATAAACTTCAGCTGACGGGTCCTTTAAATCCAGGGCAAAAACATCCAACCCACCCAATCCAGGATGTCCGTCCGAGGAGAAATAGAGCACATTGTTTTGATCGACATATACGTGTGACTCTTTTCCCTCTGTATTTATTTTTTTATCCAGTAATTCTGCCTTGCCAAAACGGCCATCTGCTAACACAACCGCCTTATAAATATCTGTCTGTCCCACACCACCTGGCTGATCGCTGACAAAATACAGTGTGCCCTCTGGACCCAGAGCTGGACTTGAGGTACTGTACAGATCACTGCTGATACTCACCAGCTCACCTGATGACCAAGACCCACCCTGACGTGAGTATTTAAATATTTGCAATGGTGAGTAGCTGTTGTTCATCAATTTTAGCTTGTTCTTTTGGTGTGCATTCATAGCTACGTAAGCCGTAGTGCCATCTGCACTAAATGTTACACCCCCTTGGTTATACTTGGCTTCTTCAAACACCAGGCTTGGGGAACCGCCTTGTGGCTTGGTCCATAATTGGTCGTAAGCACCCGAAACATCTGTGCCGTACAAATCCCCGTTAGGTTCCTGGATCAGTTGAATTAAACCTTGAAGTGTGTCTTGTAACTTATGTACATGATCAAAATAACTGCGCTCTTGAGACGCAATAGCAGAATCTCGCATAAACCTGCTATCGTTTGGATACCATGCCTTACCCTGAAGCAATACCTGATCTGCAGCCTGACTTGCGCCGGTAACTTTTAACGCATGAGCATAGTGCCATAAAGTACTCGGCGTGTCTTTTTTATTGCGATTAAAAAACGCTTCATAGGCTTGAACTGCCGGGGCGTACTGGCCCAAAGAATAATAGAGTTCCCCCATAGCCAAGGACTCTCGCTCACTGAGTGCATACCCCTGGGCTATCCCTTGTTGCATCCAGTAAAGTGCCTGTTGATAGTTGCCGGCCTTGGTAGCCACCTCTGCCTTTTGCATGTACCTTTTTTGGGCGTAACCAAAGGACACTGTAAAAAATAAAATAAACGTAAGTGTTGACTTATTAAAAAATGTACGCATCGTATATGGTTAAAAGAACCTCGGTTTCACAATAGTTTTTATGGTTTTAGGCAGGAGCTCGTACCGTACAAACACCTCGCTGGAGCTGCCCGTAAATGTACCAAAACGTCCCGTCTCTTTGTCGTAGCTGTATCCCAAGAGCAGGTTTCGCTGCACCCTAAAGGCTGCCAAGGCGCTCACCGACCCCGATAATCGGTACGATAGTCCCGCCTCTAAGATCTCCTGGTAACGCACATTGGCCGAGATGTCCATCTGCACATCCACGCCCTTGACGTGTCTGAGCAAAAACGATGGCTTAAATAGCAGATCATCGCCCATCGGGATCACCCTGCCTGCCATCAAGTAGTAGTGCGCTCTGTCAGCTGCCAGGTAACTACTCGAACTCGACTGATCAAAGTGCTTGGTGGCCAATACCCCCGTGGTCGACAGCCCGATGTACCCGCCTTGGTCGTAGTAAAAAAGTCCCAAGCCCACATTGGGGGATAGTCGGTTATCAATATTGGTGGAGAACCAAGGATCCTGCGGATTGTACACATTCAGATCACTAAAGCGCACATCCAATAGATCGATCATCGGTTTAATCCCCAACGATAAAAACGAGGTCTCGTTTAGTTGAAGCATATAAGCCAAGTCCACCCCGATGCCTGTCTGGCTCATAGGGCCTGTCTTTTGCTGAGCAATGCTCAGTCCATAGCTCAGTTTGTTGTCTCCCGGTCTTTGGTAGTTGAAGTACAGACTCTGGGGACTACCCTCGAGCTGATTCCACTGACTGCGGTACTGTAGGTAAACGATCTGCTCTGATCTAGTTCCTGTATAGGCCGTGTTCAGCGATGCTGGGTTGTACATATACTGAGTAAACAATCCTTCCTGCTGAGCTGTAGCGGTAAAGGAGGTGATCAAGGCTAGGGTATATAATATCTTTCTCATTCCGCTTATCTATTGATGTATAAATACCCTTTGAAGTTGCGTTGTTGTCCCTCTACCCTGACTTGAAGCAGGTAGTAGTACGTACCCACAGGCAGAGGCTCGCTACT